>Ga0065721_10053180_pt1 | contig 10368 bp, 9 predicted proteins | sample Mesricmetagenome_FD_59108 | JGI IMG/M metagenome (GOLD analysis project Ga0065721, IMG submission 59108) | Mesophilic microbial community from rice straw/compost enrichment Sample: eDNA_1 v2 (version 2) | ecosystem: Engineered > Solid waste > Grass > Composting > Bioreactor | place: USA: Davis... | reverse complement strand
CGGCGGGCGCCCGGGAACATAGGGCAGGCCGCCACTCAAACGCATCCGGGCGATCGTCGCCTTGGTCTTGCGCAGATAGGTCGCCATTTCTTCGTCGAGTAGGAAATCAGGCAGATCAGCTTCGGAACGGCCCGTGGCCGCTATAGCTCCCCCAGGCGGTGAAATCCCTTCGAAGCTAGGGTCTTTGCCAGGTGCTCGACATGCGCCAATTGACCTATCGTCTCGAGCATCACCAACGAGGAATGGGCATCGTCAAAGGTTGGATCGAACTTCAAGCCCTGTTTCATCGCCGCTTCGACGACCGGGTCGCTCTCAGCACGCTCCAAGACGATTTTGATTCCGAGCAACCCGGACCCGTTTTCGTGCCCGTGGCCCTCGACCATGAATTCGCGACCTGGCGAGTGCTGCAGGAAGCCTTCGTCGATAAATCTGGTGGTGTTGATTTCGATCATGGTCATAGCCCCCAATCCTCGAGCGCCTTGCGCATCTTGTCAGGCTCTCGACTGATGCGGATCACCGTGGCGCGAGACAGATTGAGCCGGCGAGCTATCTCGGCCTGGGGCACACCTTCGCCCACCAATGCCAGGATGTCATCGATATTCCGTCGACGGTATGCCGGTTTGCGACCCTTGTAGGCGTTCTTGCCTTGGGCGTGCGTTATCCCCGCTTTTTGAGCATCCTTTGTCGCCTCGGCCTGTGCTTGAGCCATGGCAGCCATGAAAGCCAGCAGTGCATCCCGAACGGCCATTTGCTGCGGGTCGGTGATCGCGCCGTCGAAAGTCATGTCATTGATCACCGTACGGACGATGACGCCCCGCTCCATGAATTCGCGGATTGTGCTCGTGACATCGAGGTAGTTCCTCCCCAGTCGGTCGATCCAGCGCACCAGCAGTACGTCGCCGCGGCGCAGCATGTCGAACAGGCGCCGCCCCTGCGGTCGATCGCGCAATGCCGTGGACACTCCGGAAACACCATGGTCTGAAACGACCTCGTCGACTTTGAAGCCTGCGCGCTCAGCTTGCTCACGCTGGTGGGCAAGCGTCTGTTCTTTAGTGCTTACCCGAGCGTAAAGGATGGTTTTGGTCATTCGCCCGTGCCCTCAATTGAAGTTCGCGGGCCCGGCGGCGCGGGTCATCACGACCTGCGGGCCGGTGTACCCGATGCGCTGGGCCTGCATGTCGGCCAAGAGAGCGCTGATCTGCTCGATCTCAATACGGGCGTGATTGCGGATCCGAGCGGTATGGGAGAACAGCGCCATGGCTTCGAGATCATCGATCAATTCGGACATGGTGGTGGCGTCATCGGCAGCCTTGGCCTTGGCCATCAGGCCCAAGATCATGAAATAGTGCGAGAGTTCTTCAGAGCGGGTCGGAGCTTCAATGGTCATTCTGCATTCCCTTCGAATGTTCAATAGGGTATGTCCAATACATACATGTTCAATAGGATGCGTCAAGCGTCTAATGGACATCCTTGTCCGGATATTTCGATGGGCTCAATAGGCTATACCCTTCTGGACAGCCTGCGGCCTTGCCATAGAGTGTGGTGAGGAGGGCCAAGGGCGATGAAGCAATGGGGTATTGTGCTGCTCGCGCTGGTGACAACCAGCTGCAGCGAAAGCAAGCCGGCGCACTACTATGTTTGGTGCGACAACACTGATGCGCAGGGATGGAAGCTGGTGGATTTTGAAGAGGATGCCAATGGGTACATCCTTTCGTGCTCCTATCAGTCGCCGGATCGATCGGGCTTCTACACGGCCAGGTGCGGCGCCAGCGGGTGCGACTGACACCGACTAGTGGTGGCCCGGACCCACCCCCTGGTGATAGTCCGAACGCGCCAACGGTAGCCGAGGGCCGAACCCGTAGAAATTTGCTGCTCGCCGCAACTTTCAGACAAGTTGTCCTAGCTATCTGCCGAATGCCGAGGGCGGTTGCATCTGCATTGGTTTCGTGAGGTCTCGCTTTACCGCTCGAGCGAAGAAACCCAACCAACGTTCGACGAAGTCCTCCTCATCTTCTCCGTCGATCGTCCAGGGCCGTGCGCCACATTTGTTCTACCAATTACATTTGAAGTAGCAATGAAGGATAGCCACACACGTCGCGCAGTCCTAAGGAGGTCGCGAGTTTTGCTTGTTTGTTCGTGCTCGTTCAGCGCACGAAACTGACCTGTTTTTTCGTGCAAGTTCCCCGCGTAGGTTGCCGCAGACAACAACAGGTCGCGACGGTTCGATGGAAATGCACAACACCAACTTCGATGATGCAAGCGCCTTCCACTCCATGGCGCCGGACCCTGAAGATGCCGCACGGACCGAAATGATCGACTATCTTGTACAGCACCTTCGGCGTGTGGGCCCATCGCAAGATCAGGTAGCCTTTGACCTTGATATGATCTTGGCGACCCTCGAAAAAGACGCGCTAGGCCGGGGCGCGAAGCGGCTGAATGGCGACGAGTATCGTCAATTGTCCTCAGCGCTCTCTGTCGCCACTGTCAGAGCCTACTTCCACCCGCCGGTCGGCCTCAATCAACTGCAGGTTTTTTGCGGCATGCGTGTCATAGACGAAATCCTGAGGTTTTGGGCGTTACCTGACGAAAATCGTCACCATGCGACTCGTCCATGCCGTCAACTCCGTGCTCTTGCACGTGTGTTCCGCAACCAAATGCACAATGCCAACCTCTTGAACCAAGTGCGTTTTGAGCTTGCGGGGAAGAGTGGCGCGGATCGGAGAGTGGTTCTGCCGCAAACTTTCAGCGACCCAACGGACACGATGATACTCTTTGTCGCATCGATGACCGCTCCGGATATCGTAGATGCCGCGGAGCATCTGCTCGATGAACTTTGCCCTCGTTTGCAAGGCGAACATCGGCTATCATCGCTCCACACGAACAACAGCGGACTCGTGTACCCGCACCCACCGACGGCGCCTTGCCGTTTTGCTTTAATGGAACACGCGCCGTAACGGCTGCCAGTTCTTGGCTATGGTGATGGTGGCGGTCATGGATGACACCGCAACAGTCCAATTTCCTGCCGAAGGTCCAATTGACCGATCTCCCGGTGATCCGATCGACATGATCGAGCGGCACCTAGATGCGGCTGCCACGCTTAAAGGGCATCATTCCTTTGCGCCTATCGAAGCTGCCGTAACACGGATCCGACAAGCCTTGGTAAGGGATGTTCGCAATCTCTCCACCGCTCAGCGCGACCGGCTGCAAAAGGGGGTTGCCGTCGCGCATGTAATGGTCGCCGGGCGGGTCGGCCGGATGATGCGCGTACCGCTTAGCAGGATGTTTGGCGCGGTCCATTTCTTGGTCAATACGTGGGCTAGCCGGCCGCCCGGCGTCAGCAAGCCGGAGGGCACTCTGCTGCAGGCGCTGTCGCTCGCGAAGGCACTTGAGGCCTACCTAGAGTATAGCCGGCTATGGGTCGAGATTACCCAAATCGATGACGAGGTTATGGCGGCTCGATCAAAGGTGTTTTTGGGCTTACTCGATGCCAAGGGCCTCCATACCGGCAACAGTGGGAAGCCCTGATGGTCGACCTGGCGGCACCTAAACCACGGTTTCCGGGCATCCCCGTTAACGGGCCACGCTTCTCCGGCATTCCTGTCACGGGTCCTCGCTTTCCGGGGATCCCCGTCGCTGTCGATGAAGACGACAGCGCCTATCAGGACGCACTGGACGCGGGCAGCGAAGCCAGCCAGCGATTTGCTGCCTACCAGCCGTCAGCGCCCGAAGAACCCAGCCTGATCGACCACATCATGGGCGGCGCCGGGTATGCCGGGCAGACGGCCTCCATCATGGCTGACCGCTTCGGCGAGGGTATGGCCAATGTGGCGGGATTGCCCGTCGACTTGATCAACGCCGCACCTATGTTGGTCAATCTGTTGCCAGGCGTCGATGGGGTTGGCCCGATCTCACAGAACCCCATCGGCGGTAGCGAGTGGATGAACCAGGCGCGTACGCTGTTCGGCGCCACCGGGTACCAGCCTCCTGAGCCGCAGGATTGGGTACAGACAATTCTCGGTCGGGTTGGCGAAGAGCTCGGGGCGGCGTCCCTGCCGCTGGTGGGCATCGGCGGCGCAGCGGCGCGCATGGGCGCGCAGGCGGCTCGTGAGAGCGCCAATCCGCTTGTGCGCGCCGTGGTCGAGCCCGCCGCAGTCAACCCCAGCAAGTTTTTGTTGGGTGAGACGACAGGTGCCGCAGCGGCCGGCACGGGCGCCGGCATCGCAAATCTGTTCGCCGACCGAGATACCGCAGGCGGCCAAGTCGCCGATATGCTTGGCGCCTTGGGCGGCGCGGGGGCGTTTGGCATCGCGTCCACGCTGGGCAAAGGGCTCGGCCAGGTCTTCAACGCTGTCCGCCAGAATCCGAATTATCTGGATCAGACGGTCAAGGACGCTGTTGTCGATCGCATCGGCAAGGCTGCCGGCCTGCCTGGTTCGGAAATGGCGAATGGCGTGTTCGACACTGACCCGCTGGTCGCAGCGATCATGGAGCCGAGCGTCACTCGGCCATCTGAAATCATTCCCGGCTACCAGGAGAGCCTGGCGGACATCACGGCCAATCCGGGGCTCGCGTCCCTGGAATATTCCCGCCAGAGCGGCCCCAACGCCGGCATGTTCACTGCGCAACGGTCGGCCAACAACGAACTGGTCGACACGATCATGCGGCAGGCCGCCCCGACGGAAACGCCGGGCGCGTTCCGCAGCGAGCTCGAGGCCCAGCGAGACGCGCGGTTGGCCGCTGCTGCCGAGGGCACGCAGGCCGCGCAGAGTGAGTTCGCTCAGTATATCGAGAACCTGCAGCCTCGCATGTTGGCGGAAGAGCGCGGCGCCACCATCCGCGAGGGCCTGACCAATGCCGAGCGCGCGGCGCGCGAAATGGAAAGCATGGCGTGGCAGGGCATCGATGGTCAGGTCGAAACAGGCCCGCTGGCCGATACGCTCGATGAGACCATCGACGGGTTGTCCCTCGCACGCCAGCAGCGCATCGCTGACATGAACCAGACCGTCGACATTCCGCGGCAACTGGCGGGTACTGCCGAACAGCCCGCAGGGCCGGTTGGCATCCAGGAACTGATCGACATGCGCTCTACGCTGCTGCAGGAGCAGCGCAACGCGCTCTCTGGGGCCCAGCCCGACCGCAACCGGGCCGAAGCGTTGGGCCAACTCATCGACGACATCAACACCTATCTCGACAGCGACGCGGTGCCTGAGAACGTCCGCGCGCAGACCACTGAAGCCCGTGCGGTTTCGCGTGCGGTCAACGAGGAATACAATCGGCCGAACGATCCTATCAGTGCCGCATTGGCCACCAGCCAGGGGCGTCCCGATCTGCCGGACAGCGCCGTCGGCCCGCGCTTTGTCCAGCCGGACAACAAGCAGGCGTCCAACATCGACCGGCTTCTGGCGGCCACTGATCTGTCGTCGCATGGCGGCTCGGTGCGCGAGGCCGTGAAGGACGAAATTCTGTCGGTTCTCAGCAAGTCCGGGCCGCTTTCGTCTGCCGGTATGGAGGCGAAGCTCAATGAGTTCACACGAGCTTTCGACCGATTCCCCGACCTACGCGAAGAAATCACCCAGGCCGTTGCGGCCGGCCGAACGCTTGATGAAGCCGGCGCCGCGGAATCGGCCCTTGTCGCCGATATTGGTTCGGCCGACGGAGAAGTCGCGGGCAAGGGACCTGTGGGCAAGTATCTGCAATATTCCGATGCCAACTCGGAACGGGCCATCAACGAGGTTCTGAACGCCAAGGACCCCGGCGCAGCGGCCGATGAGTTGCTGACCTTCATTGGGGACAACCCACGCGCCGTCGAGGGCGCCCGCGCGGCCTTCTGGCAGAAGCTGCGAACCGAAAGCCAAAGCGTTGACAATTCGCAGCGGACCATGGGCGGCGGGCGCGCCTGGCGCGGTGACTGGCTTAAATCGTTCCTTGACAAGCCAAGCACCGCAGCAGTTGCCGAACGGCTCTACCGGGACAATCCGGAAGCATTGGCCAACATCCGGGCGTACGCCGACGTGCTCGACAACGTCGACTTGCGGCAGCGCGGCAAGGCCGTCGGCACGTCCGGCACGGCACAGGGCGTCAATCCGGTGCTCACGCCCGAGACGCTACAGAGCCGCTTCTACGCCTATATGCGCGGCCAGGTCAGCGGCACTTATCTGGCGACGTCCATTGCCGCTGTCGTGGCGCGCCGCGCCGTGCGCAACGCACAGACAGACGCCATCGAGCGGTTGACAGACCAGGTGCTGCTGAACCCCGAACTCGCCGCGCAGTTGTTGAAGGAGAACAACCCAGCCAACCGGGCCGCACTGGCAAGGAAAGCTCGCGCGTGGCTCGGCAACGAGGCGTCCACCTTCCTGAACCTGATGGATCAGGAAGACGAAGAGACAGACGGCTCAGGCACCGGCCCGCTCCGCATCGTCGTCGAGGCCGACGAAGACAATATTATTGACGCGGTGATGAGGTAGGCTGGCTGATATCGATGCCCGCAGACGTTGCGATGGCATCTCTTCCTTGGACAAGGCGGCAAAATCTGATACTGTAAATACAGCGCGGATAGCGTGGAACTCGCGCCCCCACACCAACGATCAGCAACCTGCTGCTCTTCCTTACCCAGAACCTCTCCGTCGTCCATCGGCGGCTGCAGTCACAGGTATTGGTGTGTGATGGCCGACCCTACCCCTTACGAAGTCAGCTACGACTTTTCCGATTTCCAGACCTACAACCCCGCCACCCCTCTGCCGGGGACGCAGGTTGACATTCAACTGGCAGATATTGCTGCCTCCACCAAATCCATAGCGAATGCTGTGAAGGACGTCAGGCGGTCCGACGGCAGGCTCAAGAACGGCGTCGTCACCCCTGACGCTCTCAGCCCCGGCACGCAGGCTATGCTTTCGAAAGGTCAGGTGTCGGTTGATGGCGCCTTCGTGCCGAGCCTGGAAGGGTCTGACGCCGTGCCGTTGCGAGACGTTCTTGAGCGCGATGTTTGGGGCTTAGTCAATGACGGCGTAACCGACTGCACCGCCCTTATCGAGGCCTCGTGGCTGCGCGCCAATGGCGCTATAGCGGCGGCCTTGGCGGGCGAACTTGACTATATGGGCACGGCGCCCTTCGACGTGCGCCTGCCGCCGGGGCGGTTCGTCTATAACGGCGCCGGCCTGCCCCGGCATACCGAGGCGCCGATCCGCTTCATTGGCGCGGGTGATGGGCAGACCACCATCATCATCACCAGCGACGCCTACTTCTTCGATTTCGTCGGCTATGTGGACAAACTCCACGTCGAGGGCATCCACTTCGTCGGCGGCAAAGGTGTCTATCGCAACGTGATCCCAGGGAGTGGCGTCAACGTCGCCGGCACGCGCGCATGGATCGACGTGGGATTTTCCAACTATACCGAATGCGCCATCAACGAGTCCGGCACCGACATGCCGCACCTCTTTGTCGAGCGTTGCACCTTCGCGGGCAAGGCCGGGGAGCCGACGATCGGCATCGCCCTGATGGGCTATAACGACCAGTCCAGCATCAGGGATAATGCGTTCCTGAGAAACAAGCACAATATCAAGCTGGCGCCGGGCGTGCGGGCAAGCGCCACCGATCTGGGCCCCGCCGGCAACCTAGTGATCGGCCAGAACGACTTCACCCGCTTCAGCGGCACCGACAAGGTCAGCGACGTTTGGATCGTCCCCAATCCCGAAACGTCGGTCAACGCGGCTTTCGGCACGACGATCGAGAACCAGAAGTTCGGCAATGAGAACTTCACGGAGGGCCAATATAAAATCCTGATTGCCGATGAGGAGGCTGGCGTCGGGACCGACAATGGCACCCGGCATACGCACAGCACTGCCAAATCGAACGGCCATATCGGCTTTCTCTCGGTCGACAATTGCGCCTTCCAGTACAAGGAAGTTATCGGCCAGCCGGGCACCGAACCTTACGCGGCCATAGCGCCGCTCTATAGCTTTACGCGGCGCCTGTTCGGCGTCCGCTGGGGCGGGCGCAATATGGTCAGCGGAACGACGCCTGAGTTCGTGGCGATCCAGCTCGACCCGGCGGCGGAATTTGCCGGCGAGGAACCGCTTGCTCACTCCATCGTCCATGTCGGGCCGATGGAGTACGACGCCACCCGCCGCTACCGCGCCGTCTCCGATCCGGGCATGGCGCTGGTGGTCGATCCGGCGCATCTGGTCCAATCGGACCTGTCCGTACCGGCCGTGCATCACGGCGGCTACGATCCGGCATACGTGCAACTGCTGGCCTCCGGGACGGCATACAGTTCGGGCGGTGTCAACTCGGCGGCGCGCAGCGGAACGCAACCGGACGCGATCGGCGGCGGGAACGCGACCGAGGTGACGTTCTCGACCGATACCGGCTTCATTTACTTCCAGCCGGACAAGGCGAGCGTGGACAACGGTCGGGTGGCCTGGTTCGAGGTTGACCTCATGCAGGCGGCGAGCCAGCCCATTTCGGCCGTCCTGATCGGCATCCGCTCGGGCGACGGGTGGTGGATCGATCGCCGCGCTGTGGTCGTCCCGGCAAGTTGGCAGACCTTCCGGTTCCCGGTGGTCTTGCCGACGATCGGCGCCGCGCAGTACCGCTTCCAGATCATGCCGCTAGCGGCGGATTGGGAAACCGGCGTCGCCGATAAGGTTCTTATCGGCCGGCCGAAGCTCTATCACGCCCGCAACCCGGTCAATAATGGCCATATCGAAACCAAGGGATCGGGCCGCTGGGATGGCGAACACGGCATCCTCGGTACGGCCATGCGGTTCTTTGTCGATGCGAGCAACCGCTTGCGTCTCAAGTTCAACTCGGCCGCTCCGACCAGCGACACGGACGGGTCGATCGTGACGGTCTACCACATCGGCACCACCGCCCAACGGCCGGCCACCAATCTGTTTGTTGGCCGCCAGTATCTCGACACCACCCTCGGCAAACCGATTTGGTGGAACGGAACAAACTGGTCTGACGCAATGGGAAATTCGGGGGTCTAGAATGGCTTCTGCAGAGCGCAGAAAACGAACTTATCCCCGCCACTAAGCGTGTCGGTATCCTAGGCCTTTCTGACCGGAAGGACCGACTATGCTGACATTCGACACGACTGCGATACTTACCTCCCAGACAATCGCGGGAGGCATCGGCGCCCTGCTTACGGGCGGCTTTGCCGCGCCTGACGACGGTGGCGGGGCGCTCTTCTACCGCAAGGACGTTTCCGAGCCGACCCTGGCCACAGATGTGCTGACCAATAGCGGAACGGTGCGTTGGGGGCTCTCGCCATTCCAGACCCTGCGCCCTGAGATGGCCGGCGCTGTCGGCGATGGTGCGTTCGACCCCCTGGATGGCTCGTATGATGGCACCGATTGCACTGCCGCGATCACGGATGTTCTCGATGTGTTGCAGGCGACGGGGCATGGCGGAGAAGTGTTTTTTCAGCCGGGGCAGGTTTACGTCTGCAAGAGCACCACGAGCCGGGTGGGCTCCAGCCTACAGCGATCGCTCGAAATCTACGGGGACAATATCCGGCTGTTTGGAAGCGGGCTCATTGCCTTCCGTGGTTCATTCGGGGGAAATTGGCGATGCCTGCTGGTCGGCGGCGCCGGCAAGATCGCAAACGGCACGGGAACATCGAGGCGCAGCGCTGCGTCGATAAAGCGGGCTACGCCATTACTGGCCCCATCGTTGCCGGCGCCAATGCCGTGCCGGTCACCGCAGGAGACGAGGCCAACTTCACGGTGGGCGATATCGTCTACCTTCGAACCGGCCAGATGCTCTCCTCCGGGGTCAACGAGCCGAGCGCCGAGCTCGGGGAAGTCGCCGACACCGTATCCGGCCTGGTCTATCTGACAAGGCCCACCAGCAAGGCCTATGCCCAAGAATACTTCATTTCTGGCACATCCGGCCGAACCTCAACGGCGGTGACCGCCAACCCCGCGCGCTACGAGATCGTCAACGTCACAGATCGCGTGACCAAAGGCCTTCGTTTCGAGGGCATCCGGCTGTTCAATCGCACCGGCGGGCTCCAACTGCTGTCCCAATGGGGCACGCTCGACAGCCGGTGGAATGTCGACCTGGCCGAATACCCGCAACTCGGCTGGGGCGGTCGCGACAATGCCGGCGTCGAGCATGACGGTCGGCTCAACGCCGCCTTGGCCCATGGCATCGACCTCATCACGCTCGATCTCAACCTGGGCGGCACCGATGGGCTCGCCATTGCCCGTACCGTGCGGCAGAACTGGGCCCTACCCATCATCATGATCACCGGCAAGGGCGACATGATCGACCGTATCGTCGGGCTCGAAATCGGCGCCGACGACTATATCGCCAAGCCCTTCCACCTGCGCGAAGTGCTGGCCCGCGTCCGCTCGGTGCTGCGCC
>Ga0065721_10006090_pt1 | contig 10368 bp, 9 predicted proteins | sample Mesricmetagenome_FD_59108 | JGI IMG/M metagenome (GOLD analysis project Ga0065721, IMG submission 59108) | Mesophilic microbial community from rice straw/compost enrichment Sample: eDNA_1 v2 (version 2) | ecosystem: Engineered > Solid waste > Grass > Composting > Bioreactor | place: USA: Davis... | reverse complement strand
AGCGTCAGCACTGAGTCGGCATCCGTGAAGGGAATATCCCGGCTTTCACCAAAACCGGGTAAATCAATGGCATAAACCTCGCCGGTCTGTTGCAGTCCGGGGAGCAGCGGTTGCCAGGTCTGGCTGTCGGTGCCCCAGCCATGCAGCAGCACCAAAGGCTCACGCTGCACCGAACCGGTGGCAGGATAATGATGCACAGCGAGCGTGGCCCGCCCTGGGTGTTGCGCCGGTATCACACTCGCACCTTACTGTTAATCTCTCCAAGAGCCTCGAGCAAGGNATCTACCTGCTCGAAAGAGTGCTCCGCCGACAAAGTAATTCTCAGTCGTGAACTGCCAGCCGGCACNGTCGGAGGACGAATGGCAATGACGAGCAGACCACGGGCGGCCAGTTGTTCGGAGAATGCCAACGCCTGCGCCTCATCGCCGAGGATGACCGGCTGGATTGGCGACTGGGAATCCAAAAGCTGCAATCCCAGATCGGCAGCACCCGCACGAAAACGGGCAATGAGCTGGTGCAGATGTTCGCGCCGCCAGCTTTCTCGCTGTAACAGCTGCAGGCTTGTCCGTGTAGCGGCAGCGATTGCCGGAGGCATGGCGGTGGTATAGATATAGGGACGGGCGAACTGGATCAGGGTTTCGATGAGCGTTTCACTCCCGGCGATAAAGGCGCCTGCCGTGCCCAGTGCTTTGCCCAGGGTGCCCATCAGGATTGGCAGCTGCGCCTGGGTCAACCCGAAATGCTCGGCGCTGCCACCACCCTGGGGGCCGAAACAGCCAAAGCCGTGAGCATCGTCGACCATCAGCCAGGCATTTCTGCTCTGAGCGAGCTGCGCCAGCTGCGGCAGGGGAGCAAAATCCCCATCCATACTGAACACCCCGTCCACCACAATTAAACGGCGGCTCGCCTCTGTTTTATCCAGGCGAGCCTCCAGATTGGCGAGATCATTGTGCAGGAAGCGCTGGAAGCGCGCGCCGCTGAGCAAACCGGCATCCAGCAGGGAGGCGTGATTCAACCGATCTTCGAAGATCGCGTCTCCCTGCCCCACCAGTGCGGTAATTGCACCCAGGTTGGCCATGTAACCCGTGGAAAACAGCAGAGCACGGTCACGCCCACAGAAGGCTGCCAGCTCTTCCTCCAGCGCGTGGTGTTCTGCGCTGTGACCATTCACCAGGTGAGAAGCACCACTGCCCACACCGTAGCGTGTAGCGGCTGTCTGCATACTTTTAATAACGTCTGGATGGTTAGCGAGGCCGAGGTAATCGTTGCTGCAGAACGCGAGAAAAGACCGACCATCTACCACCAGTTGCGGAGCCTGCGGCGTCTGCAGGGTCCGCCGGTGGCGGTAGCGGTGCACGGCGCGGCGTTCCGCCAGCGCCGGAGCAAGGAGGTCATCGAGAGAATTGCTCACGGCCAGTATTATTTGGCCGCGTTGTAAAAAAACTTATCCAGTTGCGCTTCCTGCAACTGACTGACGACGGCGGCTTCCTGTTCGGCTTCGTCTTCATGAACTTCGTAGGCTTCCGGCGTGATGCCGAGACGCTTGAACAGCTGCATATCTTTACTGGCTTCCGGGTTCGGTGTAGTCAGAAGTTTTTCGCCGTAGAAGATTGAGTTGGCACCCGCCAGAAAGGCCAGTGCCTGCATCTGTTCATTCATCTGCTCACGCCCCGCTGACAAACGGACGTGGGATTTGGGCATCAGAATGCGAGCCACGGCAATGGTGCGAATAAAATCAAATGGATCAAGGTCTGCCTGATCGGCCAGAGGCGTACCCTCGACCTTCACCAGCATATTTACCGGTACGGATTCGGGGTGTTCCGGCATGGTGGCCAGCTGAACCAGCAGGGCGGCGCGATCGCCTTCTTCTTCACCCATGCCCACGATACCGCCGCAACAGACTTTCATACCGGCTTTACGAACATTGGCCAGCGTTTCCAGACGGTCCTGATAGGTACGGGTAGTGATGATTTCACCGTAGTATTCGGGGGACGTGTCCAGGTTGTGGTTGTAGTAATCCAGTCCGGCTTCCGCCAGTTCCTGTGCCTGCTCTTCATTGAGCATGCCCAGGGTCATACAGGTCTCCAGCCCCAGAGACTTCACCCCTTTCACCATGCTGGTGACGTAGGGCATGTCTTTACCCTTGGGGGAGCGCCAGGCCGCGCCCATGCAGAAACGGGTCGCGCCGCTGGCTTTTGCTGCCTTGGCTTCCTCGATCACCTTTTCCACAGCCATAAGCTTTTCGCGCTCCAGACCGGTGTCGTAACGAGCCGACTGCGGACAATAGGCACAGTCTTCGGGACAGGCGCCCGTCTTGATGGAGCACAGCGTGCTGACCTGCACTTCATTAGGATTGAAAAAGGCGCGATGAACGGTCTGGGCCTGGAACATCAGGTCACTGAAGGGCAATTCAAACAGTGCTTTAACTTCAGCGCGGGTCCAGTCGTGGCGAATCAGGGGATGGGTGNTGGCGTTCATAGAAAAGNTCACGGTGGTTGGCTGGCATGAGGCCAGGTTGACGTTGGGCTTATTTTTAGCGAGGCAANNGAGGCTGTCAACCTGAAAATCAAATCTGGTTAACAACTCAACAGCTTGGCAAGCCGGCAGTGCAGGAGTAGATTCTGCGCATTATTGTCAGCGCTCACCGAAGCAGGGCGGACGGCACCAACCAGATCCAGGGAAGTGGATATGAAAAAAATATTTCGCCGGATAAACCGGCAGTCACAGCAAATCATCAATCTGCTCGCACCCACCGTATGCCTTTTGTGCGGCTGGAGATTGAAAGGCGAACTGCTCTGCCCCGCCTGTGAGTTAGCACTTCCTCACCTGCCGCCGGAGGCGTGCCGTCAATGCGCCCTGCCATTGCCGGAACAGAGCTCCACCGAATACTGCGGGCAGTGCCTGCATACCCCGCCACCCTTTACCCAGGCCGTCATCCCTTTCTGCTACCAGCCTCCCCTGGATTATCTGATCCACAGCTTCAAGTATCGCCGTCAGCTCACTGCAGGCCGGCTGCTGGCCCAAACGCTGGAAACCTGTCTGCGGCATAGCTATGCCGAGCAGGAGCGGCATCTGCCAGACCTGATCCTGCCCGTCCCCCTGCATTGGAGCCGGCGCTGGCTGCGCGGATTTAACCAGACCGAAATTCTTGGCCGGCACCTGAGCCGCCAGCTGAAGATTCCATTGCATACCCGCCTGTGCCGCCGTACCCGTCGCGCCACCACCCAGCAAGGACTGAGCCGGATCGACCGACAGAAAAACCTGCGCAAACTTTTTACATTGTCCGAGGGCGGGAAAGATGTGCTGGCAGGAAAGACTGTGGCCCTGCTGGACGATGTCGTCACCACAACCGCTACTACCCGGGAAATCAGTCGTTTACTGCTTGAGCAGGGCGCGGGAGAGGTTCATGTCTGGGCATTGGCCCGCACACCGGATCTGAGACCGGATTAAGCTCCACCGCAGCAAAATCTCAGCCAGCAACAGCCGACGCTGACTGACGATTCAGGAGGTAACCACCGCCTCCCGCTCCGCCTTACGCAGCAGGCGCGCCAGCTCTTTCCACATCTCCTGATATGCCTGCGCAGCGCGGCCGTGACTGGCGTAACTGGTGAGCGGCGCTTGCCGCAGTGCCATCTGTTCCACCGCCGAATTCATGGGAATCCAGCTTTTGAGCATGGGCACCGGCATCTTCTTGAGATTTTCCACCGCCTGACGATGCAAGTTGCGGCGCAGGTCCACCTGATTGAAAAATCCGACGATCCTCTGGGGACTCTTTTTCTTCTCCTGGAAGAAGGCGATAACCTGTTCCATGGCGCGGATAGATAAGGGACTGGGGATCATGGGAATGAGCACGATATCCACCTCGCTCAACAGCTGCTCCATGGCCGGAGAAAGCGAAGGTGCGCAATCGTAGATGAGGATGTCATTTTTATCGGCGAGCGGTTTGATGAGGTTTCTCAGCCAGCGGGTGCCGCTCTGGCCTTCAAACTCCTTTTCCATCTTGCGCAGACTGAGATCTGCCGGGATAACGCTGAGCCTGGGAAATGGGGTGGCAACCTCAAGATCGGCTATCTCCCTGCCTTTGCTGAACACCTTGATCGCCCGGGACTTCTTGTCATCCTGCTGGCATAGCCAGGTAGCAGCAGCCTGTGGATCAAGATCCCAAAGCACCGTGTTCTTTCCGGCAGCAGCGGCCATATAGGCCATGTTCACCGCCGTGGTGGTCTTACCCACTCCACCTTTCAGGTTGTAGAACGCAATCGTAATCATAGGAGTCTCGCTGATTAGACGAACCTTCCGCTGGCTCTGCTCATGGCGACCTCCCTTTCTAATCTATCCTTTATCTCCGCTTATCCCTGCGGCTTTTGCGTGAGCGGCCCGGCTTAGCACCTGTCGAGGGGCGCGCTTCCTGATGTTCTTATAGCCTGTGAGCGCGCCGGAGGAAAGTCTCGACGCCGCTAATGCGCCGTGTTCCACATATTTGGCAGTCGGCACTGGTGATTTGCCGGGTCACTCCGCTACACAGGCGACCTTAACCGGCCAGCGGCTTTGATCCGCGATCCGCACCAGTACGCAGGCATCCCCGTTACGCATCAGGATGAACTGCTCGCCTGGGCCTGACGGATCGTTACCCATAACCACCCCCTGTTCCAGATGGCGATGCTGCTGACGCTCGATGGCCAGCCGACTGCTGCGGGCAAATACGTCATCCGCCAGCATCACCGGCACCCCCAGCGCCTTCTCAACGACCTTCTGTACCTCTTCACGGGTTGTTGAAGAAGGCTCGGNCAGTCGGGCGGGAACATCTGCTGAAGGATCAAGCGCCGGTGTGGCGCAGGCCCCCAGCGACAGGATGCCGCTCAACATCATCAATTTCCNCTGCAACCGGCTCATGGGGCNACCTCCTGATCCGGTACCAGCAGGTAGGCATTGTTCAGAGAAGCCGGTTTGACCACGTAGCCATCTTCTATTGGACGCGCCTGCTTCTGCATCCCCACGCTGGTGCCTGCAGGGCAACTACCGGTTTCGATATAGGTCAAGGCAGCAGCGAGACGCGCTTCATTACGGTTCCCCAGCTCATGCAGGTAATCGTCCGCTACCCGGCAACCGGGAATCGTGGTTGGATCGGCGGGGTTATTTCCGGGACGGAATCCATCAGAGTAGTCACCGAAGCCCTTGGCGTTAACGCCGGCAAACTGGACCGTAAAATAGGTAGTTCCGCAGTTGTCGGTAGGATAGAAACCATAGGGTTTGCCGCAGGTCCCAGCGCCGATCTGGATCACCTCTATATCCACCCCGCGCAGACCGTTGATGACAGCTTCACTGGCCGAACAGGTATTGGGTCCGGTCAGGATAAATACCCGCTCAAGATTGAGCCTGGGCAACGAACGACCGGCAGTGGTGGAGAATCCCAGGGTCTGGTTATAAAAGGGGGTAGGCGCAAGAGGCTCGCCAGTGACCGGATTGCGAGTGGGATGCTTGTCATTGAAGCGCAGCTGGTAAAAAGGCTGCCCTGCCGTCTGCCTGCTGTCAGCAATCATATAGGCCAGCTGACTGGCAATGGCCAGCAGGCCGCCACCGTTGTAACGCAGGTCCAGCACCAGTTGCGTCACCCCGTCAGCGGCGAACTCATCAACAGCCCCAACCAGCTGGGCTTCTGCGGTGGCGATGTGGTCATTGAACAAAAGGTAACCGACCCGCTCCCCCCCCGCTCCACTGAAGACCTTGACATGCTGTACCGGCGTAGAGGTAATCAGTGTCGAGGTGAGATAAACACGGCGAGAAACAGTCGCCCCGACATCCTCCACGACGAGTTCGGCAATCTGTCCGGTATCGCCGGGGTAAAGCACACTGTTCAACACATCCACAGCAGCCTGACTGTTGCCGTACACGGCATCCACCCCGTTGACTTCCAGCACCCGGGCACCGCGGGACAGAGCCACACCCGGCGCCGTGGCTGGCGATCCGGGTTCGGTGTAGGCCACACGGATCTCCCGCGGCGGCGCTGCACGTATCACCGCCCAGGTAACCCCATAGCCTGCCGACACGCCCGAGCCAGACAGCGCCTGCCAGACAGCGGTGTCCTCGGCGTAATGGAATTGATCCTTAAGCGTACCCGATGGCGTACGCGCCTCGGTTTTCAAAACGGCGAAGTAATCCAGCGGGTCATCAAACGCGGCAGGATTGCGGTCCGTTACCTCGTCGTACCAGAGGTAGGTTTCGTGGGTCCAGGAGCGGAGCCAGTTGTTTTCCGTCAGCGTGCTGCCGGCACGATCGCGGTACGTCTGGCGAGTGACCGGATCGAAGCCAATACGCGGTTTCTCGCAGCGATGCTGGAAGTCTGAAGCTGGCTTAAACACTCCCGGTTTCCAGGCGGCATCATCAACGGAAGCGTTATTGCTGCCGCCACCGCCGCCCCCTCCGCAGCCCGCCAGGCCGGTCATCAACAACAGACTCAGGAAAAAGCAGCGGCCCAGTGAAAACGGGATAATGCCAATGTCAGTCATACTTCATTCCTTATGTTGTGAGTTATTTCCGCAATCCGGCGGGGCGGAATTTGTCCAGACAAAGGTTCCGCTCAGCAGCTTGGTCAGGCACACTGTTGGCCCGCAGGAGTCAATGACTCAGCCTAGGATATTTGTACACAAACTTCCATGCCTCGATCACTCATCAGCAGCATTACCAAAAGGCCGTACCATGAATGAGTCCACCGCTACCACCTCACTCCACCCTTACGAAGCGCTCAGCCCCGACCTGGTGCTGGATGCGGTGGAGAGCTGTGGTTATCTGAGCGATGCCCGGGTGCTGGCGCTGAACAGCTACGAGAACCGGGTATATCAGGTGGGTATCGAGGGCGAGACACCGCTGATCGCCAAATTTTATCGGCCCGGTCGCTGGAGCGATGCCCAGATTCTGGAAGAGCACCATTTCACTCAGGCCCTGCATGAACTGGAAATTTCCGTCGTTCCGCCGCTTGCTGATGCCGCAGGCAACACCCTGCGTGAATTCAGCCGGGACGGCCTCAGCTTCCGCTTTGCGCTCTACCCCCGCCAGGGCGGCCATGCCCCCAATCTTGATGACTACGATCAGCTGCTGACCCTCGGCCGGGTCCTGGGCCGCATCCATGCTTTGGGCCGGGCCCGCCCCTTTGAAGAACGGCCTTCACTGAGCGTGCAGGACTTCGCCCGGAGCAGTTACACCTTTCTGCTGGAGAATGACTTTATCCCGGCCAGCCTGCGCGACTCCTATCGCAGCCTGGGTGCTGACCTTATCAGCCGCCTGGAGGACCGCTTCGCCCAGACCCGTTTCACCCCCATCCGTCTGCACGGTGACTGCCACCCCGGCAACATCCTCTGGCGCCATGACGCACCGCATTTTGTCGACTTCGATGATGCCCGGAATGGTCCGGCGGTGCAGGACCTGTGGATGCTGCTGTCCGGCGAGCGGGAGCAACAGAGCCTGCAGCTGGCGGAGATATTAGAAGGCTATCGGGAGTTCTGTGACTTCGATCTGGCGGAGCTAAATCTGATTGAAGCTCTGCGCACCCTGCGGATTATGCACTACAGTGCCTGGCTCGCGCGCCGCTGGGATGACCCTGCTTTTCCCCGTCATTTCCCCTGGTTTAATACGGAGCGCTACTGGGGTGAGCACATCCTTGAGTTGCGCGAACAGCTGGCTGCGCTGTACGAACCACCGCTGGCGGTGTTTTAATCACGCGCATTTTTTGCAGCCCCTCGCACTGGAAATCCGGGCCTTAAGGCCCAATAATGCACCAACGCTTTTCTTCCGGCGACCGAACTAAGGATCACATCATGACCGCGACTGCCCCCGCCGCCCGCCCTATTGACGCGCTCTGGGAATCTATCCGCACCCAGACCCGCAAACAGGCGGAATCCGAACCGGTCCTCGCAAGTTTCCTCTACTCCACCATCCTCAACCACGAAACCCTCGAAGGGGCCCTGAGCTTTCATCTGGCCAATAAACTCGACAGCCCTGCCATGCCGGCGATGCTCATGCGCGAAGTGATTGAGCAGGCTCTGAATGACGACCCGACTATTGGTGAAGCGGTGCGGGCGGATCTGTATGCGGTAAACGAACGGGATTCCGCCTGCTGCTCACTGGTCACGCCGCTGCTGTACTTCAAAGGATTCCACGCCCTGCAGGCCTACCGGGTCGCCCACTGGTTGTGGCGTCAGGGCCGCAAGCCACTGGCGTTGTTCCTGCAGAACCGTATCTCGTCAGTCTTTGCGGTAGATATCCACCCGGCGGCCAGAATCGGCAAAGGCATAATGTTTGACCACGCGACCGGTATCGTCATCGGTGAAACAGCAGTGGTGGAAGATAATGTGTCCATCATGCAGGCCGTCACCCTCGGCGGTACCGGCAAAGAAGGCGGCGACCGCCACCCCAAAGTCCGCAAAGGCGTCCTGATCAGCGCCGGAGCCAAGATCCTCGGCAATATCGAAGTAGGCGAGTGTGCCAAGGTCGGGGCAGGCAGTGTGGTGCTGAAGAATGTCCCACCCCGCACCACCGTCGCCGGNGTGCCNGCCAAGATCGTCGGCGAAAGCAAGTGCGCCCAGCCTTCGCGNAATATGGATCACCATCTGAATTAATCCCAGATCATGAAGGGATTCGCTGNTCAATTGCCTACCGCTGTCCAGCCGTTTTCATCAGGGTGAGACAGGGNTACTTTTTGGCGCGTTGCCACACTGGGCCTCACTGGCTACCATATCCCCACGCATACGCGCGTTCGCAAACAGNGAACCACCTCACTGATAATACCTATGGACAGGAACACTACCCCGCATGCTTAAACGTNTATTCGCCTCCCGCAATAACCCCTGCTTTGCCAATCCGAGTCGCTGGGATACTTTGGTCTTTGATCTGTCCGGTAACCGACTGGAAATTACCCTGCCACCACAGGATTATGAATTTGCTGAGGAAGATCGGGGCCGGCAATTTAACCTCTTTGATCAAAGCTTGTATAAGTACAACACTGAACCAGATAGAAATGGGCATCCAGCTCACGGCAAAGGAGTTACTGTTCCTGGAATTTTGCGTCGTAACTGGTATACCTATGGCGCTGTGTGGCACCCCCAACACCTAGGTTCCCTGCAATGTACTGCTGTTATTTGTGATATCTCCCGCATGCCTTATCAGCTAAATTGCTTCAATCCTGAGCAGATGGAACGGTTGATTATTCATGGATTTTATTACAGCACCGGCCCTGGCTTTGGAGACGGAACGAACGAATATGACGTTCCCATTAACTGGCAGATAAGAAAAATCCATGGTGTTGACTGGGTCTACTGCGAATCATGGGACCGGCAACCAGAATGGGAGAAAGGGAAATTTACTCACAGCACCTACGGCTGTCATTTCTCTACATGCTTGATAACGCCTTTATTTGCGGATAAGTATCTGTTTCTCTCTTTTAGCGCCACCGGCTCCTTACCAGCAGAACCAAGCAACCTTGTAATGCAGGAACGTATTACAAAAATTATTCCCGGTATAAAACTATATCTCTCACCTGAAGCGCAAAAACAACGTGCCGAGGCGAAACTGCTTTTCCCTAACACCCATTACAGCCGCACACGCCAACCTGAAAACTGGAAATACTACGAACGCTACCGCGAAGGGGACTATTCAAAAGGTGAGGAATTTCATATTTTTGAAGGCCCCTGTTCACCGCCACCAGCACTTGATTAACGCCAGCTCCATCAAATGACTACCTTTCCAGCGCAGTGAGACAGAATAGCCTTTCGGTGCGTTGTCATGCCTGTCTTCACCAGTTACCATATCCCCACGCATACGCGCGTTCGCAAACAGTGAACCACCTCACTGATAATACCTATGGACAGGAACACTACCCCGCATGCTTAAACGTTTATTCGCCTCCCGCAATAACCCCTGCTTTGCCAACCCGAGCCGCTGGGATACCTTGGTCTACGACCTTTCGGGCAACCGACTGGAAATTACTTTACCGCCGCAGGATTATGAGTTTGCTGAGGAAGATCGGGGCAGGCAATTTAATCTCTTCGACCAAAGCCTGTATGAGTACGCTACTGAACCAGATCGAAATGGGTATCCGGCGCATTTTGAGGGAGTAAGCGTTCCCGGTATTTTGCGGCGTAACTGGGATACCTATGGCCCTATTTGGCGATCACAGCACTTGGGTACATTGCGATCTTATGCCGTTGTTTGCGATACCTCCCGTATGCCAGCAAAACTTAACTGCTTTAATCCTGAACAGATGGAGCGGTTGATTATGCACGGGTTTTATTATAGCGATGGGCCCGGGAATGGAACCAATGAATTTGATGTCCCGGTAAATTGGCAAATCATGAATTTGCATGATGTGGAGTGGGT
>Ga0065721_10000118_pt1 | contig 10368 bp, 11 predicted proteins | sample Mesricmetagenome_FD_59108 | JGI IMG/M metagenome (GOLD analysis project Ga0065721, IMG submission 59108) | Mesophilic microbial community from rice straw/compost enrichment Sample: eDNA_1 v2 (version 2) | ecosystem: Engineered > Solid waste > Grass > Composting > Bioreactor | place: USA: Davis... | reverse complement strand
TCGACCACCAACACCAACCTGATGGAGACGGTGCGCGACGTGCTCGCGGGCCTGACCCCGAGGGAGGCGAAGGTGCTGCGCATGCGCTTCGGCATCGACATGAACACCGACCACACCCTCGAGGAAGTGGGCAAGCAGTTCGACGTCACCCGCGAGCGCATCCGCCAGATCGAGGCCAAGGCGCTGCGCAAGCTGCGCCACCCGAGCCGCTCCGAGCAGCTGCGTTCGTTCCTCGACATCGACTGACGGGCGCGCGGTCTCACCGGCACGACGAAGGCCCCCCTGGCGGGGCCTTCGTTTTTTCCGTCCCGGCAGATCCGGCGACTGGCCGCGCGCCGCGGCCCTCCTCTACACTCCGCAGGCTTCGGGGGCCTATAGCTCAACGGTTAGAGCAGGGGACTCATAATCCCTTGGTTCCAGGTTCGAATCCTGGTGGGCCCACCATGTAGATCAATAACTTAGGCCGCCTTCGGGTGGCCTTCGTTGTTATTGGGCGTCTCTCGTGGCCGTTCTGTGGCCGTTCGTGCTGAGCTGCTCCGGTGATCCTGGATCTGCACAGCTGTGCTGCCGATCTGCGCAACGGGGCATCCAAGCGCCCATTCCTGCACCTCATGCTCAAGCCAGCCCACCGCCCTGGGGCTCAGCTTGCGCTGCTTGGGGAAAGCTCCGGTTTCGACCATCCGGTAGATCGTCGGCTTCGACAGGCCGGTGATGTCCATCACTTGGGGGAGACGGAGGAGGCGCGGGGTGGGGCGGAGGTAGTAGGGGGCATCCTTCTCTGTACGCATGGCAGGGGGTCTCCATCGCCCATAAGCAAACGCGCCCACCCCCCCCAGGGGGGTAAGCGCGCGCTGTGGGCATATCGAGGGTGGCTGACAGTTTTTTGCAGAAATCCTGGGAGCTCCTTGGGGAGCTCTCAGGTCGACTATGGGTGCTGCTTTGCCTCGCCTGGGTGGAGAGGCCTGGGGGTGGGCCTCACGTAGGCGTAGGGCTCTTCTGGTTGTTGCCTGAGGGTCGTTGTTGCCGGTGGGCGGTCTTGCTTGCGTTCGCCCTGTCTGCCTGGTCCCTTGGACGTTGGTGGCCGGGCTTGTCTAGTAGTGGCTTTGTTTTGTGTGATCGGAAGCAGTGGCTTGCTCCTCGTAAAGGCTGCCTCTCAGGCCGCCCCATATTGGGGGCTTTACACCCTAGCCCCCCCGGGAGGGATCGGCCTCTGGAGCGCTTCTGCGGGGCTTCTGGAGGCCTTCCTTGGGCTGGCCAACCGTTGCCCTCCAGGTCGAAAAAAACCGGAAAGCCCCCTTGCGGGACTCTCCGGTAGACGGTCGGGGATAGTCCCCACGGGNGACGCTTGAGTGGGTCTGCTGCAGGTGGCTAACTAGACCGTAAGGTTGAGTGCCCCTTACTGGACTCTCCTCTGCGGTTGCAGGCCTGGTACAAACAGCCAGTTGGACGCCGCCACCAGATGAACTGGAAACGGTCTCCAGCGAGTTGGACACCTGGGAGGGATTGATTNTGGGCCTACTCAGCCACGCTTGCAGCGGCTGAGACTCGGCGTGCCTCTTCGGCGCCTCGCCGCTCGCTGTAGCGGTCTACCAAGTAGTCGCTGCGCCCGCGCACCAGCAGGGTGAACTTCATCAGCTCCTCCATCACGTCCACCACGCGGTCGTAGTAGGACGAGGGCTTCATGCGGCCGTTGTCGTCGAACTCCTGCCAGGCCTTGGCGACCGACGACTGGTTCGGGATGGTGACCATGCGCATCCAGCGGCCCAGCACCCGCAGGGTGTTGACCACGTTGAAGGACTGCGAGCCGCCGTTGACCTGCATCACCGCCAAGGTCTTACCCTGGGTCGGTCGCACGCTGCCATCTTCCAGCGGCAGCCAGTCGATCTGGTTCTTGAACACGCCGGTGATCGTGCCGTGGCGCTCGGGCGACACCCAGACCTGGCCCTCCGACCACTGCGACCACTCGCGCAGCTGCTGCACCTTCGGGTGGCTTTTGTCGACGCTGTCCAATACCGGCAGGTCATGCGGGTCGAACACCCGGGTCTCGGCGCCGAGGTGCTGCAGGATGCGCTCGGCTTCCAGCGCTAGCTTTCGACTGAAGGACTGCGGCCGCAACGAGCCGTACAGCAGCAGGATGCGAGGTGGATGCATGTCGCCGTCGCCCAGCACCTCGTGCGCGGGCGTAGGGAGCAGGCCCNCGTCCAAGTGGGTGGGAAGGCTGAAGGGGGATTGTTCTGGCTTATTCATTCCACTATTCTAGAAAAATGGAAACGAAAGATGCAATCGCCTCCCTGACCGCCTTGGGCCATGCGACCCGCCTAGCTGCTTACCGTCTGCTGGTCGAAGCCGGCCCTGCAGGCCGCATGGCTGGTGACATCGGTGAGGCGCTGGGCGTTCCCGGCGCGACGCTGTCCTTCCATCTGAAGGAGTTGGTGCATGCCGGTCTGGTGGAGGGTGAGAGCCAAGGTCGCTACGTCTGCTATCGCGCCAACTTCCAGGCAATGAACGGCTTGATCGAGTACCTCACCCACAACTGCTGCTCCGGTTCGAGCAACGCCGAATGTACGCAGGTGAACGATCCCGCCTGCGGCTGCTGATCCGGCGCCGTTCTCCTGCAAGCGCCCCGCTTTCCTCCACATGACAACCTCGCCATGACCCACAACGTTCTTTTCCTCTGCACCGGCAACAGTGCCCGTAGCGTCCTGGCCGAGGCCACACTACGTGCGTGGGCCGGCAACCGCTTCAAAGTGTTCAGCGCTGGCAGCCAGCCCACCGGCACCGTGAACCCGTTCGCCCTGGCCCAGCTGCAGGCCGAGGGGATTTCCACCGCCGGGTTGCGCAGCAAGTCCTGGGACGAATTCACCACGCCGGAGGCCCCGCGCATGGACCTGGTCGTGACCGTGTGCGACTCGGCGGCAGCAGAGACTTGCCCGGTGGTGTTCGGGGATTTCCTACGCACCCATTGGGGTTTGCCTGACCCCGCAGCAGCAGCCGGCAGCGATGACGACAAGCGTGCGGCGTTCAGGCAGGCCCATCGTGTCATCCAGGCCCGACTGATGGCCTTCCTGGCACTTCCCTCGTCGGCCTGGGAAGACCGTGCGCAGCTCAAGACCGCCCTGGACAAGATTGGCTTTGTCGAGGCCGAGGAGGAAACCGGTGAGTGATGCAGCACCACGCATGGGTTTCTTCGAGCGCTATCTGACCCTTTGGGTAGCACTGTGCATCGTGGTGGGAACGCTGGTGGGCCACCGATGGCCGGCCGCCTTCGAGCGCCTTGGAAGCATCGAGTGGGCGCAGGTAAACCTGCCCGTGGCCGTGCTTATCTGGGTGATGATCGTGCCGATGCTGATGAAGATCGACTTCGGCGCGCTGCGTCAGGTCGGTCAGCACTGGCGCGGCATCGGTACCACGCTGTTCATCAACTGGGCGGTGAAGCCATTTTCGATGGCTTTGCTGGGATGGTTCTTCCTACGCCACGTCTTCGGGCCTTGGCTGCCGGCTGATCAGGTGGACTCCTACATCGCCGGCCTCATCCTGCTGGCGGCCGCGCCGTGCACCGCGATGGTGTTCGTGTGGAGCAACCTGTGCCGTGGGGATGCGGCTTTTACGCTCAGCCAGGTGGCCTTGAACGACGCCATCATGGTGGTGGCGTTCGCCCCGCTGGTCGCGCTGCTGCTCGGCATCTCCTCCATCACCGTCCCCTGGGCCACGCTGGTCATCTCCGTAGGGCTCTACATCGTGGTGCCTGTGATCATCGCTACGGGCGTGCGCGCCTGGGTGATGCGAAATGGTGGACAGGCCAGGCTCGACGGCTGGCTGGCCCGGCTCGGCCCGCTTTCTCTGGCGGCTTTGCTGCTGATGCTGGTGCTGCTGTTCGGCTTCCAGGGCCAGCAGATCCTGGCGCAGCCACTGGTCATCGCCATGCTGGCCGTGCCCATCCTCATCCAGGTCTATTTCAACTCCGGACTGGCCTACCTACTGAACCGCAAACTGGGCGTGGCTCACTGCGTTGCCGGTCCCTCGGCCTTAATTGGCGCCAGCAACTTCTTCGAACTCGCCGTAGCCACGGCGGTAAGNGTTTTTGGTGTCCACTCAGGAGCTGCACTTGCGACGGTTGTCGGCGTGCTGATCGAGGTGCCGGTGATGCTATCGGTGGTTCGCATCGTCAACCGAAGCCGCAGCTGGTACGAGCGACCTCAAGCCGGCGGCATCTGACACTCCTCCTGCTGCCTAGTAGATGCCTGAGCATCGAGCACATGATCCGGGATCAGGCGCTCACGCCTATGGCTACTCAGCACGCTGCCCCCATTTCCATGCCTTCATCCATGATCCCGCGCTGGTAGATGCGATCTTGGATCGCTTGATCTACAGCAGCCATAAGCTGGAACTGAAAGGCGAGTCGATGCGGAAAAGAAAGATTCGGACAGCCTAGTCTCGGGGTGTCTAACAACGCTGTCGGCGGTGTCCAACTACTTGGCGTTTAATACCTGGCTCGCTGGAGCTCATGGGCTCGACAGCGGGGTGCCGAGGGCTGGTGCTTTGAGTCTCCCCGGAGGCGATAGATGGAGGCGGGCTCCCCCGTCGCTGCACTCTTGGTTGAGCTTCATGCCCTTGAGTTGGGCGTAGGTCAGCCTTGCCATCTTCGGCTTCCTGGAAAAGAAAAAGACAGATGGCTGCAAGTGTAGAAGTGGTACGAGCTGCCTGTAAAACTCTCGTGGCCGTTTGGTGGCCGTTTGTCGTTTGATAGGGGGACTTTGCTATTTCTGGATTAATCCCTTTTCTATCAATTATTTAGCATCTATTGCCGCTCTTCTTGAGACGAGCTAAAACCCTTTGAAACCCACTTTTAAGGGCCTCATAATCCCTTGGTTCCAGGTTCGAATCCTGGTGGGCCCACCACGTCCGTCGCACGCACGGCCCTGGAGCCTGGCCGGCCTGGCGTCCGTGCTGCGCCTCACTGGTCTGTCGGTCTGCTGGCGCCGGACAGGACTGCGCAGTCGCGGCGTGCCGGCGGGACCGCGATGGCCGCCAGCGCTGCGCCCGGGCTCCACGGCCAGGCAGCCGCGCCCGTATGCCTGCGACCAGACTCTGGCCCCCCGCGCGGCGTCCGTCACATGGAACAGTCCATCGTGAGGCGATGTCAGGTTTTTCCTTACAGAAGTGCGGAGTAGCCCGACAGCGCCGGGCCGGCCCGTTCAGGATAATGTACGGACCAGCGTGCACGGCGTCCGGCCATACCCTCCGGCGCCGAATCCCCTGCACTCCCAGGCGACCCCCTTCGCCGGGAAAGCTGGTCCCGGACCAAGACGGACCGGGGATGGAGATATGCGCGGCATCCCCAGCTGCGCACACCGGACGCCACCACCGGGTGCATCGCACCGGAAGTGGCGTGGACGCCCGCAAGGCTCGTCGTGACCGGTTTTTGTTTTCTCCCTCTTACTACTCCACACGCACGTCGCCGGCCCGCCTGGCCGGACGCCTACTTGCGCTTGCCTGCGCNTGGCTTCGCATTGCCATCGGCGTCCGCGTCGGGCTTGCCGTCGCCGTGGTGCTCGTAGGTGCGCCACGCTTCGCCGGTAGCACCCTCCGGACCCGGGCCGTAGTCGCGCAGCTCGCGCGAGCGGTCCTCGTAGCCGCCCGGGCCGCGGCCNTGTTCCACCTGGCCGTGCCGCTTGGCATTGCCGTTCGCGTCCCAGTCGCGCGGCGGCCAGTTGCCGTCGTCGGCATCGGTGTCGCTCCTGGGTGATTCCTCCATTCCGGCGCCGTACTCGGACTGGCGGTCATCCGTCGTCGCCAGTTCCTCGCCGCGTCGCCCGCCGGCGCGCCCCGGTCCATGCCTGTCGCCGGTGTCGGCAGCATGGTGGGTGCCGCTTGCCGGGCCTTGGCCCTCGTGGCCACGATCGGCCGCCGCCGGCAGCGAGTCCGCTCCGCCGGCGCGTGCGCGCGCCGTGTCGTGGTCGCCGGCAACCGGGTTCTTCCCGCCTGCGGGCTGTGGGCCGCTGGTCTGCCTGTCGCGATTGGCCATTGCATTGCTCCCTGCGTCGTCTGTGCGTCGCGTGTCGTGTGGGTTGCGGGTCGCCGGGTGCAGCAGGTCGATGANCACCGCCTTCAGTTCGGCGACGCCGGTAGCGGTTTCGTCCGCCATGGGATACCTCCGGGCGCGTGGGCGCCGTTTGCGGCGACGTGGACATGGTGGGCGGTGCGGACGTCGTGCGCCGTGAATTCCGGCGGCCGCGTCGATGCGCGGTCAGCCCGGGAACAGGAAGCGATGCCGAATGCGCCGATTGCAGGACCGGTGCAGGCATTGCACGACCAGGCAGGCGATGGCCGGCCGCGACGGCACGGCAGGCCGGCCACGATCAGCGCGTGGCCATGCGCTGTCCGCACAGCATGGCCAGTGCCCGTGCCAGGTCGTCGCGCCCGAAGGGCTTGCCGAGCACCGGCAGCGCGGCGAAGCGCGGCGGCAGGCTGCCGCTGCCATACCCGGTAATGAACAGCGTGGGGATGCCGGCGGCGAGCAGCTCGTCCACCGCTTCGTAGGAGCGCTCCCCGCCCAGGTTCACGTCGACCAGGGCCACGTCGAAATTCGCGGGCGATTTCGCGGCGGCGAGCGCGCCCTCGAGCGAACGCGCACGCGCGGTCACCTCGACTCCAAGGTCGGGCAGGAGGTCCTCGAGCAGGGCCAGGAGCAGGAATTCGTCCTCGACCACCAGGGCGCGCACGGGGCTCTCGTCGCTCATCGTCCAGCCTCCTCGGCCAGCGGCACATCGATGAGACAGCTTACGCCAGCAGGCTCGAATGCAAGTTCCACCTCGCCATCGAGGTCATGGCTGAGGCCGCGCTCCACCAGCCGAGTGCCGAAACCACGGCGCGTCGGCGCGACCACGCGGGGGCCGCCGCTTTCCCGCCATTCCAGGCGCAGGCGACCCTGGCCGGTGCGCCAGCGGATCGCGATCTCCCCTTCCGGCACCGAAAGCGAGCCGTACTTGAGCGCGTTGGTGCACAGCTCGTGCAGCGCCATCGAGAGCGCGAGCGACGGCCGCGGGCCAAGCCGCACCGGCGGGCCGTCGATCCGGAAGCGCTCCAGCCCATGGCCCATGCCGGGGCTGATCGCGGTTTCCACCACGTCGCGCAGCCAGGTGCCGCTCCAGCTGGAGGCCGTGAGCAGGTCGTGCGCCTTGGCCAGCGCCAGCAGCCGCGCCTGGAAGCGTTCGACACCCGCCGGGCCGCCGTCGGCGCCGCCGAGGGTCTGCACCGCGATGGACTGAACGACGGCCAGCGTGTTCTTGACCCGGTGGTTCAGCTCGTCGATCAGGAGCCGGCGATGCGCTTCCTCCTGGCGACGGTCGTCCACGTCGGTGGTGGCGCCGACCCATTCCTGCACGACGCCGTCGTCGCCNCGTACCGGCACCACGCGCGANGCCAGCCAGTGGTAGCNTCCGTCGCCGCGCAGCCAGCGGTACTCGGCCTCGAATACCGTTGNTTCCTCGCGGGCCCTGTCCACCGCGCGCGCGACCCGGACCTGGTCGTCCGGATGCAGGCGTGCGTGCCGCAGCTCCGCCAGCGACAGCGGCGGGGGGTTCTCCACGCCGGGACCGACCAGGATCTGCACCCGCGACCATTCCGGGTCCAGGCGGTAGATCACGCTGGAACTGGCGCTGGCGATCGCGCGCAGGCGGCGCTCGTTGCGGCGTGCCATGTCCTCGTGCGCGGTGCGCTCGGTGACGTCGCGGATGGTGGCGGCCACCGCTTCCACGCTGCCGTCGGCGGCCCGCACCGGCGCGAGGATGTAGTCGAGGATGCGTTCCCCGCATGGCCCCTTGACCGGGACATCGCCGCGGACGGGCTTGCCGGTGGCGAATACCCGGTCGACCGCCGAACCGTGCAGCGTCACCAGCAGCGCCGCGCAATCCAGTTCGGCCAGGTTCCGTCCCAGCACCTCCCCCGCAGGCCGGCCAACGGCCTCGAGCATCGCGCGGTTGGCGTAGACGCAGCGATGGCTCCGGTCGACCAGGCAGGCGAGGTCGGGGGTCGAGTCCAGCACCGCCTCGCAGAACAGCCGTTCCGCGACGGGCGCGGGCGCGTTGTCCAGGATCGAACCTTCCATTGGCATCGACGCGACTCCGTGTGAGCGATGCGTGAAGTCCCGCCCCCACGATAGCCAAGCCGGCGTTCTGGTGGATGCAGTCAGCCTCGACTTCTTGCACTTCGTCACAAAGTCCATGCACTGAAAAGCCTGCACGCACGGACCACGAACCCTGCACCCCCGCGGGCGCAGGGTCGAATGCCGCGGCCGGTACGCCGCACGACGCGAAGGGAAACAGGAATGGCAAGCACACGATCGACCACCGAGCGGCTCCTCATGTGGCTGCAGGACGCCTACGCGATGGAACAGGAAGCCGAGACCATGCTCAAGGCGATGGCCGGTCGGCTCGAGCATTACCCGGAGCTGCGCGCCCGCATCCAGGCGCACGTGGAGGAAACGCGGCAGCAGTCATCGCAGCTGGAGACCTGCATCGCCCGGCTGGANGGCTCGGTGCCGGCCGCGCGCGGCATGCTCGCCGACGCCATGGCCGCCATGCACGCGGCAGGCAACTCGATGATGAGCGACGAGGTCGCCAAGGGCGTGGGCATCAGCTATGCGTTCGAGCACATGGAGATCGCGTCGTACCGCGCGCTGGTGATCGCCGCGCGCGAGGCCGGCCACGAAGACATCGCCGCGGTCTGCAGCCGGATCCTCGCCGAGGAGGAGGCGATGGCTCAGTGGCTGCTGGAGCACCACGAGTCCGTGATCCTCGCGTTCCTCGCCCGCGAGACCACCGAAGGCGTCACCGCGAAGCGCTGACCCGCCGCACCCCNAGCCAGGCTCCCACGGAGATCCCCATGTTCATCCACAACAAGCGCCTGATGTACACCGTACGCGTCGCCCGTCCCGATCCGGACCTGGCCACGCTCATGCTCGAGCAGTTNGGCGGTCCGCAGGGCGAGCTGGCCGCCGCCATGCGCTACTTCACCCAGGCACTGGGNGACAACGATCCCGGGCGCAAGGACATGCTNTACGACATCGCCACCGAGGAGCTGAGCCACCTGGAGATCATCGGCTCGATCATCGCGATGCTCAACAGCGGCCCGAAGGCCGTGCTGTCGGAAGGGATGGAGGAGGCGATGGAGATGCGCACCCTCACCCAGAACAGCACCAGCCACACCCAGCAGATCCTCTACGGCGGCGGACCGGCGCTGGTGAACTCCAGCGGCGTGCCGTGGACCGCGGCCTACGTCGACACGATCGGCGAACCGATGGCCGACATGCGATCGAACATCGCCGCCGAGGCGCGCGCCAAGATCGTGTACGAGCGGCTGATCAACGTCACCGACGACCCGGGCATCAAGGACGCGCTCACCTTCCTGATGACCCGGGAGATCGCGCACCAGAAGTCCTTCGAGAAGGCGCTGTACTCGATCCAGGACAACTTCCCGGCGGGCAAGCTGCCGGGCGATCCACGCTTCACCGATACCTACTTCGACATGTCGCAGGGCGCGGGCGACGCCCAGGGNCCGTGGAACAGCGGCCCGCAGTGGGAGGTGGTGTCCGANCGCGAGCAACAGGCGGCGGTGGATGGNGGCGACGGCGAGGCCACGGTCAAGCTGACGGCCACGCAGAAGGCGGCGATGAAAGCGCTGGTGGAGCGCACCGCGTCGCATCCGGATTCCGATCCGGTGACCGGCGCCGACCTTGGCGCAGGTCCCGGTGCCGGCACCACCACGCCGGTGGCGAAGTAGCCGGGAACTGGAACGGGAAAGGGAACGGGAACGGCCGCGCGACGCGTCCGTTTTCTCTTGGGGGGGGCTAGGCGGGGAACAGCCCATGCACGCGGCGGCTGGCCTGCGTCCGCGCGTTGAGCGAGCGCCCCAGCAGCGACAGCGCCTCGCGCTTGCGCTGCGTCTGGCGCGAGGCCACGCAGTCGCTGGGCACCCAGGTCTCGTATTCGGCCATGTTGGCATCCTGGGCGGTGGCCAGCACGCAGGAATCGGCGGCGATGCCGGTGATCACCAGGCGGCGCACGCCAAGCTTGGCCAGCAGCACCGGCAGCGCGCTGCTGGCGAAGGCAGAATGCTTGGGCTTGAGCACGTGGTAGTGATGCGGTTGCGGAGCCAGGCGCGTGGCGATCTCGGCGGGAATGCCGCCGGCGTCGATGCACGACGCGACCAGGTCGCGGAACTCGCCGCGCCACTGCGCGAAGTTGTCGTTGACGTGGATGACCGGTGCACCGGCACGGTCGAAGCGGTCGCGCAGGCGTACCAGGGCCGGCGTGATCCGGCGCGCGGCGGTGGCCATCTGCGATCCGCCGGGGAAGTCGAACAGGTTGA
>Ga0065721_10053179_pt1 | contig 10369 bp, 12 predicted proteins | sample Mesricmetagenome_FD_59108 | JGI IMG/M metagenome (GOLD analysis project Ga0065721, IMG submission 59108) | Mesophilic microbial community from rice straw/compost enrichment Sample: eDNA_1 v2 (version 2) | ecosystem: Engineered > Solid waste > Grass > Composting > Bioreactor | place: USA: Davis... | reverse complement strand
TGGCCAGGCGCTGCGCCAGCCGGCCGAGCACGCCGGTGCGCTTGGCGAAGCCGTCCAGCCGGCGCTGCAGGTCCGTGGGGACGAGCAGGATCAAACAGCAGAGGCCCATCATGATCGCGGCGATGATCGCCGGCACGACCGTCATCGGCAGCGGCGCCTCGCCCGGGAACAGGCCGATCCGCAGGCCGATCCCGCAGATGACGACCGCCGCCGCGTAGGGGAAGTAGGTCAGCACCAGGAAGCTGATCGTCTTGTCGGCCACGACGCGCTTGGCCAGGCCCGCCTGGCGCAGCGCCCAGGCCTGCAGGACGAGGCCGCCGGCGCCGCCCGCGGCGAAGATGCGGCTCGCGGCGAGGCCGGCCATCGTGATCAAAAAGCTCTCGGTGCGGCCGATGATCCCCTTGGCGGCCTTGGAGAACACGCCGCGGAACATCTCGACGTACCCGCCGAACATGCCGAGCGTGAGCAGCAGGGCGAGCACGATCCAGGCCGGCGAGCCGTCCTCGATCCGGCGCCACGTGTCCTCCAGGCCCGCGAGCTGGGGCAGCAGCAGGTAGAGGCCGAGGAAGATCGCGGCGAGGAAGCCGCACAGCGTGAGGACGCTGCGGGCGGTGAACTCGAGGCCGCGGTCGTCGTCGTCCTCGTCGCCGGGCGGGCGGGCGTCCACCGTCTGCTCCGGCGTGCTCGTCATGCCCGGGCCTTCGCCTCGAGGCGCTGCAGGGTCCGGCTCAGGCGGCGCGCGGCGGGCGAGACGCGCGGCGTCGCCGTGCGGATGCCCTCGGCCAGCGCCAGCCCGGCCGCGAGGTCGGTCACGTAGTGCTCGCCCAGGTACACGAGCGCGAGCCCGAGCGTGGCCACGTACGTCCAGCCGAGCGCGCCCGCGATCCGGCCCGTGTCGCTGAGCACGTGCGCGGCCGTCACGGAGGTGGCGAAGTGCAGCGACGGCATGGCGGCCAGGGGATTGCCTCCGAGCACACCGTACAGCGGCGCCCAGCCCTCCTTCCAGAACTGCTCGCCGTACTCCACCATCATCCGGCGCAGCTCCGGCGTGCGGCCGTCCTCCATCAGGCCCTGCTGGGCGGCGTACCACGGCGGGGCGGTCGGGATCGCCCAGTAGCCGATCACGCCGAGGTCGAACGTCGCGTAGATGCGCGCCGCCGCGCTCGGGAACTGCTCGCGGTGCTTGAACAGCACGTACGCGACCGTCCCGTGCGGGAACGCGAACCAGACCCAGTGGCTGAAGACGAGGACCTTCTCCCAGACCCGGAACTGCCCTTCGGAGCCCAGCGCGCGCTGCAGGCGCATCGTCGGCGTGGTCCCGAGCCCGATCAGGCGGTCGATCACCACCGGGTACTTGACCTTGACCCGCGCCTCGAGCTTCTCCGGATCGTCGTTCGGCATCTGGTACGCGGCCAGGTACGCGTACATCTGCAGCGCGCACATGCCGACGTCCCGCGTGCGGCTGCGCGGCATCAGCGTTCCGAGGGCGAAGGGCGTGGCCGCCGCAGCGGCGATCACCACAGGTGGCTTCAGGCGGAGCCGACGGCGGAGCAGCGGCGCCGCGAGGCCGACGGCGAGCACCGTGCAGGCGGCCGCGCGGATGGCGGTCGAGCGGGGCACGGATCCAAGAACTTACCGAGATGTGCGGACGGGCCTGGTACGGGCAGCCGGTGTTCGCGCCCTCGGGCGACCCCGCACCGCGGCGTCACGCCGCGATCAGCGCCGCTTCTTCCACGAACGACCGCACCACCCGCGACCGCGGGTCCACCTCGGGGTGCCACTGCACCCCCAGCGCCCACGAAACCTCCGGCAGCTCGATCGCCTCGACCAGGTCGTCCAGCACGGACCAGCCCGTCGCCACCACGCCCTCGCCCAGCGCGTCGACCGCCTGATGGTGGTGCGACAGGGTCGAGTGCAGCGTCTCCCCCGCGGCCCGGGCGGCCAGCGACCCGGGCTCGAGCCGCACGTCGTGGTCCGCGTTCTCGAACGAGCCCGGCACCCGCCGGTGGTCCTCGTGGCCCACGTCGTCGGGCAGGTGCTGGATCAGCGTCCCGCCGCGGGCGACGTTCATCAGCTGCATCCCGCGGCAGATCCCCAGCACGGGGAGGTCCCGCTCGAGCGCGCGCGCGAACAGCGCGATCTCGGCGCGGTCCCGCTCCACGCGCGTGCCCGTGACCCGCGGGTGCTGCGGACCGCCGTAGGAGGAGGGGTCCACATCGGCGCCGCCGGCGAGCATCAGCCCGTCCAGGCCGTCCAGCGCGTCGTCCGGGTGCGCGGCGACCCACGCGTCGGGCGGCAGCATCAACACGATCGCGCCCGCGCCCTGGAGCGCGTCCACGTACGCGCGCGAGAGCAGGAAGGCCTCACGGTCCCACACGGTCCAGCGGGCGCGCTCGAGCGCGGTGCAGAGGCCGATCCGAGGCCGTCGTCCGCTGCGGCTGCCGTGCGCCATCGCTCCTTCCACTACCCGCCCGTCCAGCACAATCACTCCCATGAGCGTCCTTACCGAGCGCGACGGCGCTGTGACCACGATCACGCTGAACCGGCCCGAGGCGATGAACGCCGCGAACACCGACCTGCGGGACGGGCTGCGCGAGGCGGTCGAGCAGGCCGCCGCCGATCCTCACACGCGCGCCGTGATCCTCACCGGCGCCGGGAAGGCGTTCTGCTCCGGCGCGGACCTGAAATCGGGCTTCGAGCCCGCCGAGGACGGGATGCCGGACATCCGCACGGCCCTCAACGATCACTTCCACCCGATCATCGAAGGTCTGCGGACCATGCCGAAGCCCGTGGTTTCCGCGGTCAACGGACCGGCAGTGGGCATCGGGATCTCGTTCGCTCTGGCCGGCGATCTGGTGCTGGCGGCCGAGTCGTCCTACTTCCTGCTGGCGTTCGTGAACATCGGCCTGGTGCCGGACGGCGGCTCCAGCTTCCTGATCCCGGAGCGGATCGGCTTCGCCCGCGCGACCGAGATGGCGATGCTCGGCGAGCGCGTCCCGGCGCCGAAGGCGCTCGACTGGGGCCTGATCAATCAGGTCGTCCCAGACGACCAGCTCCAGGCCGCGGCGACCGAGTTGGCCACCCGCCTGGCCGGCGGCCCGACCCGCTCCTACGCGGGCAGCAAGCGCCAGCTGAACGCGTGGTCGTTCGCCCGCATGAAGGAGCAACTCGAGCTCGAGGCGACCACCCAGCACGAGGCGGCCCGCACCGCCGACTTCATCGAAGGAGTCACGGCCTTCGTGGAGAAGCGAGCCCCGCGCTTCAGCGGTTCCTGAGCGTCATTGACCCGACCGCACCGCGAAGGCGCCCCCCGGCTCCTTATACTCCCGGCCCTCGTGTCCGAAGGTCGTAATCGCCGACGCCTGCTGCTTGCGCTGCCCCTTGCGCTCGTGGCCGCGCTCCTTGCCGCTCCGGCCGCCAAGGCTGGTCTGCTGTTCCCCGAAGCCGGCGGATCGCCGAACGCGGACAGCATCAAGACGCTCTACATCATGGTGTTCATCCTCGCGTTGTTCATCTTCGTGGGGGTCGAGGCGACGCTGCTGTGGGCGCTCTTCCGTTTCAAGGCCAAGAAGGGCCGTACCGCCGCCCAGATCCACGGCAACACCAAGCTCGAGGTGGGCTGGACGGTCGGCGCCTTCCTGATCCTGATCTTCATCACGTTCTTCACGTTCATCAAGCTCGGGGACATCAAGGACCCGAAGCCCTCGCTGATCGACGAGAACGGCAATCAGGTCGCGCAGACCGACATGGTCCAGTACGCCGCGACGAACCAGTCGGTGCCCGACGGCCCGTCGATGACGATCGAGGTCAACGGGCAGCAGTACGTCTGGCGCTACCTCTACCCGGGCCAGGATCAGCTGCTCACCTACACCGACATGGTCGTGCCCGTGGGCATGACCGTCCTGCTCGACATCACCGCCGACGATGTCGTGCACTCCTGGTGGATCCCGAAGCTGGGCGGCAAGATGGACGCCGTCCCGGGCTACACGAACAAGCTCTGGTTCCGGATTCCGCCGGACGCCATCCCGGAGGGGCAGAAGCAAGTTGTCTTTGAAGGTCAGTGCGCCGAGCTCTGCGGGCGCAATCACGCGAACATGTACGGCCGAGTGATCGGCATGCGCATGGCCGACTACAAGAAGTGGTACGCCGACAAGGTCCAGCAGCTCAAGACCGCTGAGACCAACGTCGCCGAGCAGCAGAAGAAGCTCACCGACAACCAGCAGTCCGCCGAGGGTGGCGAATGAGCGACCAGACGCACACGCTCGGCCGGCCCCAGATCATCGCGCGGGCGGTCGACAACCCCGACAAGACGCGCGGCTGGGCCTCGTGGTTCACGACCACCGATCACAAGAAGATCGGGATCATGTACCTCGCCACCGTCCTGGTGTTCTTCATCCTGGGCGGCGTCGAGGCGCTGCTGATCCGCACCCAGCTCGCGGTGCCGGACAACACGCTGCTCACGCCTGAGCGGTACAACCAGATCCTCACCATGCACGGCACGACCATGATCTTCCTGGTCGTGGTGCCGGTGTGGGCGGGCTTCGCCAACTATCTGCTGCCGCTGATGATCGGCGCGCGCGACGTGGCCTTCCCCCGCCTGAACGCGTGGTCGTACTGGATGTACCTGTTCGGCGGCCTGGCGCTGTACGGCTCGATGCTGTACTCGCCGCCGGAGGCCGGCTGGTTCTCGTACGTCCCGCTGAGCCTGAAGCAGTACTCGGGCACCAACGGCCAGGAAGCGTGGATCTACATGGTCCACCTCACCGGCCTGGCCTCGATCCTCGGCGCGATCAACTTCATCGCCACGATCCACAACATGCGCGCGCCCGGCATGGGCTGGGGCCGCATGCCGCTGTTCGTGTGGACGATCCTGATCTACGCGTACCTGATCATCGTGGCCCTCACGTCGCTCGCCGCGACCGTGACGATGCTGCTGCTGGACCGCAACTTCGGCACGGGCTTCTTCGATCCCGCGCAGGGCGGCTCGGCGCTGCTGTGGCAGCACCTGTTCTGGTTCTTCGGGCACCCCGAGGTGTACATCCTCGTGCTGCCGGCGTTCGGCGTGTTCTCGGAGATCCTGCCGGTGTTCGCCCGCAAGCCGATCTTCGGCTACAAGGCGATCGCGGCGGCCACGGTGGGCATCGCCTTCCTCGGCATGCTCGTGTGGGCGCACCACATGTTCGCGACGCCGATGTCGACCACCGTGCTCGCGTTCTTCATGCTCATGTCGTTCGTGATCGCGGTGCCGACGGGCGTGAAGATCTTCAACTGGATCGCCACGCTCTGGCGCGGCACGGTCGAGTGGACGACGGCGCTGCTGTACTGCGTCGGCGGCATCGCCACGTTCACGATGGGCGGCATCACGGGCATCTTCCTGGCCGTCTTCCCGATCGACTGGCAGCTGACGGACACCTACTTCGTCGTCGCCCACTTCCACTACACGGCGTTCGGCGCCTCCGCGTTCGCGATGGTCGCGGCGCTGTACTTCTGGTGGCCGAAGATGACGGGCCGGATGCTCTCGGAGAAGGTCGGCAAGCTCGGCTTCGCGCTGATGTTCATCGGCTTCCACATGACCTTCCTGATCCAGCACTCGGCGGGTCTGTCCGGCATGCCGCGACGGATCTACGAGTACTCGGAGTCCGACTGGACGGTCTACAACTTCATCTCGACGATCGGCTCGTTCATGATCGCGCTGAGCGTCGCGGTGACCGTGGCCGGCGTGGTCTGGTCGCTCAAGCGCGGCGCGATCGCCGGGCCGGACCCGTGGAAGGCGAACACGCTCGAGTGGTTCACGCCCTCGCCGCCGCCGGAGAACAACTTCGACGTCGTCCCGCGCGTGCGCTCGGTGGAGCCGATGAAGGACATCCGCCGTGAGATCGAGCAGCGGACCAAGACCGAGCAGCGCTACAAGTCGGGCCAGCCGTTGATGCGCTGATGGAGGCCTCCCGCGCAGCCCTCCCCGCCGTGGGGATCAAGCAGGTCGTCAGCGACTACTTCACGCTGACCAAGCCGAAGGTGCAGCTGCTGCTGCTGCTGACCACGATCACGACGATGTACGTCGCCGGGAACCCGTCCGTGGGCCTCGTCGCGATCGCCGTGATCGGCGGCTTCTTGAGCGCGGGCGGCGCGGGTGCCTTCAACCACTGGTACGACCGGGACATCGATCACGCGATGGCCCGGACGGCCAACCGGCCGATCCCGGCCGGCCGGATCTCGCCGCGCGCGGCGCTGGTCTACGCCTTCGGGCTGCAGGTCGCGAGCTTCGTCGTGCTGACGGTCGGCGCGAACCTGCTGGCGGCGTTCCTGGCGCTGCTCGGGTTCGTCTGGTACACGCTGGTCTACACGGTCTGGCTCAAGCGCCGTTCGCCGCAGAACATCGTGATCGGCGGTGCCGCCGGCGCCGTCCCGCCGCTCGTCGGCTGGGCCGCGGTGACGGGCAGCGTCGCCCCCGCCGCGCTGTATCTGTTCGCGATCGTCTTCTACTGGACGCCGCCGCACTTCTGGGCGCTCAGCCTGCTGATGAAGTCCGAGTACGAGCGGGTCGGCGTGCCGATGATGCCGGTCGTCCACGGCGAGCAGGAGACCCGCCGCCAGATCGTGCTCTACACGATCCTGCTGACGGTCCTGACCCTGCTGCCGTTCGTGTTCGGCTTCTTCGGCGTGCTCTACGCCGTCGTCGCCGCCGGCCTGGGCGCCGCGTTCATCACGCTCGCCATCCGCTTGCAGCGCGCGGCCGACCGCGCCTCCGCGCTGCGCACCTACCTGTTCTCCCTCAGCTACCTGGCGATCCTGTTTGTCGCCATGGTGGTGGACGCCCAGCTATAACTCACGACAGATGGATCGCAAGCTCGCTCGCAGAAACCTTCGGACGGCGTTCTACGCCAGCATCGTCGGTCTGATCTTCTTCGCCATGACCTTCGTCGCCGCCTGGATCTACATCCAATGAGCGAGCACGTGGAAGACGTCAACGGCACGGCTCCTCCCGTCGGGGAGGAGATCCACATGCCGGCCGCCAGCATCATCCCGCTGGTCAACGCCGCGGCGCTCTCGGCCGCGATCGTGTCCATCACGCTCTCGTGGTGGCTCGTGGCCGTCTTCGGCGCCGTGTTCCTGATCTCGACGATCCGCTGGGTCGCCGACGTGCGCCGGGACATCGCCGAGCTCCCGCTGGACCACTCGCACCACTAGCGCTTCCGCCTCCCCGGTCGCGTAGGGTTTTCCCCTGACGTGGCGACCGGGGACGGCACCAACGGCGGGTCTGCGCTGGCCGCGCGCTATTCCGCAGCCTTCGCCGCCTATCTCGCCGATCGCGGTGAGTCGGCCCTCGGGGCCGCGTACGACCTCGGGCGCGAGGCCGTCGCGGCCCAGCTGAGCGTGCTCGACCTCGCCGAGGCCCATCACGCGGCGCTGCGCGACGCCGACGTCCGCGACGACGAGGGCCTGCTCGCGGCCGCCGACTTCTTGCGCGAGAGCCTGTCGATGTTCGAGACCGTGCACCGCGGCTACATCGAGGTGCAGGAGCTCGCGCGCCTCGAGCACGAGTACGTCGAGCAGCTGCGCGCGCTCGCGGACGCGTCGGTCGCGATCAACCTGTCGCTGACGGTCGAGGCGATCCTGCAGCTGACGGCCGACGCCGCCCGCGCGATCCTGCACGTGGACCGCGCCACCGTCGCCGTGCTGGCCGCGGACCCGCGCCTGCGCCCGCTGACCGCCACCTCTCCCCCGCGCCTGGGCGGCGGCGACCCGCGGCCTGCGCGCCTGCAGGCCCAGCTCACCGGCCGCGGCCAGGAGCTCGGCATGGTCGAGGTCATCGACCGCCCCGAGCGCGAGTTCACCGCCCGCGACGAGGCCGTGCTGACCCAGCTCGCCCAGCTCGCCTCGGTCGCGATCTCCAACGCCCAGCTGTACGAGCGCGAGCGCACGATCGCGCGCACGCTGCAGCGCTCGCTGCGCCCCGGCGGCCTGCCGCCCGTGCCCGGCGTGTCCGCGGCCGTCCGCTTCCGCCCGGCCGGCGAGGGGATCGAGCTCGGCGGCGACTTCTACGACCTGTTCGGCGCCGGCGACGGCGCGTGGACGGCGCTGATCGGCGACGTCCAGGGCAAGGGCCCGGACGCGGCCGCCGTCACCGCCCTGGCCCGCCACACGATGCGCGCCGCCGCGGCCTACGAGTCCCGCCCGTCCGGCGTGCTCGCGCTGCTGCACCGCGCGCTGCGCGAGCAGACGGGCGACGAGGGCCGCTTCTGCACCGTCTGCTACGCCCGCCTGCGCGTCAAGGGCGAGTCCGTCGAGGTCGAGCTGACCTGCGGCGGGCACCCGCTCCCGCTCGTCGTCGCGCCCGACGGCAGCGTCACGCCCGTGGGACGCCTCGGCACGCTGCTGGGCTCGGACATCGTCCCCGTGCTCACGGACGTGACGGTCACGCTGCACCCCGGCGAGGTGCTCGTCTTCTACACCGACGGCGTGACCGAGGTCCGGCGCCGCCGGCGCGAGGTGTTCGGGCACAAGGAGCTCGTGGCCCTGCTCAAGACCTGCGCCGGGCTGCCGCCGGACGCGGTCGCCGACCGCGTGGAGGCGACGGTCCTGGCCGCCTCCGAGGGCCGGTTGCGCGACGACATGGCGATCCTGGCCTTCGGCCCCACCCCGCAACCCAAGGAGAACGATGGCTGAAGCGACCGAAGCCCGCGACGACCTCCTGCGCGAGCTGGTCGCGCACCTGCGCGACAACCGCACCGAGCTGCGCCAGGAGTGGGCGCGCCGGATCGGCGAGGCGCAACTGCTCACCGCGCTCACGGAGGAGGAGATCTTCTCCGAGGCGACCTCGGTCTACGACAACTACGTCGAGGTGCTCGAGACGGGCTCCGTGGAGGCGCTGCGCGGCTACGCGCGCAACCTCTCCGAGCGGATCATCCCCCGCGGCGTGGAGACCGACGAGGTGCTCGGCATCGTGCTGTTGCTGCGCGACGTGCTCTCGCGCTCGCTGTTCAAGAAGTACCCGGACGACTTCAACCGCGTGCTCGACGTCTACGAGCCCGCGGCCAACCGGATCGCGAACACGGTGGCGATCAACTTCGTGACCGAGCGCGAGCGCGTGATCCGCCAGCAGCAGGAGGCCATCCGCGAGCTCTCCACCCCGGTGCTGCAGGTGCGCGAACGGCTGCTGATCCTGCCGATCATCGGCGTGCTCGACGGCCAGCGCGCCCGCCAGCTCACCGAGCAGCTGCTGCGCGGCATCCGCACCAACCGCGCCCGCGTGGTCGTGATCGACATCACCGGCGTACCCGCGATCGACTCGACGGTCGCCAACCACCTCGTCCAGACCGTCGACGCGTCCCGGCTGATGGGCGCCTCGGTGATCATCACCGGCCTCAGCTCGGAGATCGCGCAGACGCTCGTCACGCTCGGCGTGGACCTGAGCAAGGTCAACGCGGTCGGCGACCTGCAGGGCGGCATCGAGGAGGCCGAGCGGCTGCTGGGCTACACGGTGATCTCCGGCACGGCCCCGGAGAAGACCGAAGATCGGACCTAGATGGCGGTCCCGATCCTCAAGCAGGGCCCGTTCCTGATCGCCTCGATCCAGTCCGCGCTCACCGACACCGACGTCCTGCAGCTGCGCGACGACGTGATGGCGCAGGTCACCCGGCACCGTTCGCGCGGGATCATCGTCGACGTCACCTCCCTGGACGTCATGGACTCATTCGTCTCGCGCTCGCTGCAGGGCATCGCGCGGATGACGCGCCTGCGCGGCGCCGAGACCGTGATCGTCGGCATCCAGCCCGAGGTGGCGTTCGCGATGGTGCAGCTCGGGATGAGCTTCGAGGACGTGCAGACCGCGCTCGACCTCGAGGAAGGGCTCGCCCTCCTTGGCGCCTGACGCGGCCGAGCGGATCCCGATCACGTCCGACGCGGACGTCGTCACCGCGCGCCAGCGCGCCCGGGCGCTCGCGGTCACGCTGGACATGCCGAGCACGGACCAGACGCTGCTGGCGACCGCGATCTCGGAGATCGCCCGCAACATCACGGCCTACGCCCAGCGCGGCGAGATCAGCCTCGAGATCGTCCGCGACGGCACCGGCCGCAGCGGGGTGAAGGTGGTCGCGCGCGACGACGGACCGGGGATCGCCGACCTCGAGCGCGCGCTCACGGACGGCTACACGACGGGCGGCGGGCTCGGCCTGGGCCTGCCGGGCGCGCGCCGGCTCGTCGACGAGTTCGACATCCAGACCAGCCCGGGCGAGGGCACGACGGTCACGCTCGTGAAGTGGAACCGCAGTGCGTGAGTGGCCTGCGGCGCTGGACCGGGGCGTCGCGGGCGCCCCGCACGCCGGCGAGGAGCGCTCGGGCGACCTCGCGGTCTTCGTCCCCACCGCCG
>Ga0065721_10053178_pt1 | contig 10371 bp, 12 predicted proteins | sample Mesricmetagenome_FD_59108 | JGI IMG/M metagenome (GOLD analysis project Ga0065721, IMG submission 59108) | Mesophilic microbial community from rice straw/compost enrichment Sample: eDNA_1 v2 (version 2) | ecosystem: Engineered > Solid waste > Grass > Composting > Bioreactor | place: USA: Davis... | reverse complement strand
AAGAAGAAGCTGAGAACCAGCACGCTTCAAAAAGGTAGGCAGGGTACGGAAGCGATGTGGAAAAGAGGGGAGAAGTCAATGGGTGCCCTCGCCGGTCCTAGCCAAAGATGAGCCACATCGACTGGAATGTTATCTTGAGGCGCGGCCCGAAATTGAGGGCAAGTGGATTGGGGAACTTGAAAGAATGAGGGAGGCACGTCCGAACACCATGGCTCCTCTCGGGTCGGAACCTTGTCCCGTGAAGAAAGAAGGCCAGGCGATAATCTACTCGCGAGGCCGGTCCTGTACGTACCCTCATAGCGTCTAGCCCTGACCCGAGAAGTATCAATGAGCATAACGCCAATGCTGTCAACTTATGAGTGCCCCAACTGCGCCCGTTCCCGGTTCACTCTATCGTGATTCGTCAATCTAGCGTCGACCCCAAGCAACAGCATCCTCCCTCATCCAACAGCCGCTGAGAATGAAAACACCAGATCTCCAAACGTTGGAGTCACGTTTGGTGTGATATCCAAGATCGAGAGTGGACAGAGATAGACAACGGATCTTACCTCCTTCTCTAACATGCGGCAAGGATTCGATACTAGTAAGGGAGGACTGCAGTGCATCCGGACCATTGGAAGGGGGAAATGAAATCGGGATCCGCCTAGGCGAAAAGAGCCGTTTGCGCCACTGCCTTAGCTGAAGGTCTTCAAGGAGGTGGGCATTGAAGATCCTTGGATGAAATTCACTCCATGCACGAAATGCAAATATGTATTATGAATCGGACGAGAGACAGTTCACAATTCACACTCTGTTGTGTGAGAGTTCATCCAATGTTCAACAACCCAAGGAAATATCCTGTCTATACGGTGCCGAACTCTTCCTCAACACGTCTCATGATGTTGCGCACTCGAAGCAAGAAGCTCTACCCCTCCATGCCCTCCAAACTCTTCAATCGTTATACCGGGACTTTCCACCGACAGCAGCCTGCTGTGGCCCCAAAATTTCGGAAACATCCACTCCTTGCGCTTTCCAAATCTCAATTTGCCTATCTTTCGCGGTCTTCCCAGTTCTCTTCTCGTACTCCTCCACAGACAGAGGTCGTTCCGCATGCGGCGTTGCCCGCAGTGCGTGGCGCGTTTGCGGCCAGAAGTCAAACGTTGCACTATGTGTCACAACCTGCAGACAGAAAGCGTCAGAGTTAGAATGATCGGTTCAAGGAGGACACATGCAATGAAGCAAATAGGGGAAGGAAGGGATGTCAAAAGTGTCAAGACGTACTCGGTTATCCCAGAACGCAATCGAGTTGGTCTCCCACTTGAAGCGAACCTGGAAGTCCGGATTTTCCGCAAGTTGGCGGAAGAGGAATGTGAGGATCGCATCTGACTCCGCCTTGGGCACGCCCACAATGCGTCTTGTAAAACCAGGATTTACGAATATCGACTTCCAACCCGTGGCGGGGTGCACCCGCACGAGCGGATGAATTGTCTCAATCTCCTTCCTTCTCACAGGCAGTCCCGCAGCACGATTTCCCTCAGCCTGCGCGACACCACTGTGCACAGTGGACAAAGTATCAAGGTACGCCTGGAGGCCAGGGCTGAGAGAAGAATAGAGCGCATAGCCGGAGCTCCAGAGGGTGTCCCCGCCGACATCGGGATTGGTGATTACTTTCAAAGAAGTGAGCCCGGGGGGTTGGATTTCGTATGTGACATCAGAGTGCCAAAGTTCGATCTTGCTGAAAGCGGTTGGGTCTGGTCGGCGAGATGAATCGTTGTATACGACGTGAACCTCCTCAAGGCCGACCGCAGGAATAGCGGTCGTAGCATGCTTGTGGAGGGGGCCGTAGTGGCGAGCGAGATCGAGTTGCTGGTAGATGTCAATCTCCTGATCACGGAAGACTGGTCATAGAGTGAGCATAGTTCACGTTGAGTGCGCAAATTGATACTCACAGACAACGCCACGCTCGGCAGCAAGAAGCGCTCTGAAAAACATGACGATAAGCTCGCTTATTTACAGTGCAGCATCGATTGACATACAGCTCATCCTTCTGCTGGTCCGTAAGTTGCCTCAGGTCAATGCCATGGATTTCCGTGCCAATGGCAGGGGTCAAGTGGATCACTTTGGTAGCAGCACTGAGCAGGTTCTTCTTGGAAGGGTCTGCGAGCAATGCCCTTTCTGTGACGTCCACTTCACCTAGAGGTTCCCATTGGACGTCAATGAAGGATGGCTGGTTCATTCATCAGCAACAAAACTGATCAAATTGAGTGAATGATGGTACCTTGAAGTGAGCGTACTTGTAGTCCTTGACGCCATCGTCTTGGGGGGGAGGTGAATAAAAGGGATTGAAAACCTTCTGAACGGCTTGCGCTTTGGCCTGGGTCGCGCCGCCATCGTTGGGCGTGTTGGATTCAGAATTTGCGACTGGAGACATTGTAAGAAGGGGAGGAGGGTATGTGTGACCATGGTCTTGGACATACAGTGTATTTATTGTTTCTGAACCACAGAGATTGAACAGGATCGGAAAGGCTTGCGAGATTACTTCAATGTGATCAAATATTTCGGTGGAGAAGAGGGGAATGGCGACATACTGAAGGTATTCACGTGATGAAGGCCATATGTGAGTACGGGAGACGGCTCAACCTCAGGACAGGGTCATGGGAGAGCGAATTCGACCATCTGAGAGCAGGAAAAGTCTTGATGTGCGACTGGCCTGAAGAAGGAGTATAGATGCCGCTGAAACTGATAGAGTCAATGTCTCCCTACCTTTACTCTTGATTTCAGTACTTCTATGCAGTATTGCTGTGTGTCGGGTGCGTCGGGCTCCTCACTTTCCACGTCTCGACGAGAAAACCAAAGTGTTGTATCAGTCATAAAGGTAAACGAAGGGCCTAAAGCAGGCTTCTTCTCGACATTGAGCTGAGGGTTATCATATGGTTGCTTGAGGGTTGCGTTATTCAGAACCTGTGAAAGCACGCCTTTAGTCGCCATTCACCAAGACGACATGGAGATACTCACGAGGAAGGTCACTTGGGACTGACGTGCGACTGTCTGGATTCTTTTCATGAGGTCCGCGGTCAGAGCGTGGCCGTGAGCAGAGTACCCGACAAGGATAGGCCCTATTAATGGTGTTATAGCGTCGAGAACCACGAATCGTGGTCGAGGTCCAACCTAGATACATTCGGGAGTGAGCATGGACTGGAGTTGATTTGACCAAAGGAGGCGTACGATGTTCTCGAAGTTCTCATCCAAGACAAGATGGAGAGCGTCTATATCGAACGCCATGGAAACTTTGAGTCTTTCAAGGGGGCGTTCTATGTTCTGAACAGCGCTTGGTTGTTAGACCGCAGGTTCTGTCTGCAAGAATGGCAATGGTCGGACCTCTGCACCATGTGCTACCAGAAGATCACACATCAGTCCCGGCGAGAAATCTCCTGAAGTGTCGATCCAAAGGGCAGTTTCGTTTGCACTCTGGAGGAGATGATTCACGAGAGCATTGCGGGCGAAAGTCTGCAAACGCGTGAGCCCAAAGGCATGACTAGTTGGAGGTTCGCTATCCAAGATCGTACAGTTTTTCCTGTGCTTCGATCCCCAGAGATTTCTATCACTGATCTCCCACCCAGGCCTCTGAGAAACGCGTCGATCTCCTTGTCACCAACACTCAAGTCAAAGCGTTCTGTGTCAACTGAGGCCTCGGCGTCCAGTAATAGGTCTGTCGCCAGGAGGGGTTCTGCAGCTGAGTGATTTGTAACCAGAGAGCAAAGTTCCGCGAGCTCTTGGAGGCTTAGAGTGTTGGATGGCAGCCTTTTGAAGATGTCAAACAAGGGCGTGAAGACGAGATCCGCGTCAGTGCGAATTCCTGCGGCCTCGAGGTGTGCAACTGCATCTGCGGATACCAAGGGTACGAGGGAAGAGAGACGCATGGCCCTGTCTTACACCTTGACTTCGCAAACTAGATCTGCCTGAGCGATCGACAGCTGTACTGAAGAAAGAGGAGGGTGTAGGGAAAGGAAGAGAAAGAGGCGCCCTGCCGCGACGAAATGGTTGCGATCAAACGAGTGCGATCAGATATTACAAGCTTGGCACTGGAGTCGATTGGAAGGGCAAATAGTGCAGAGGAAATATCTACTGTACATGTACAACAGGATTGTAAGTTGAGATGGTGCATAACAGAATCCAGGAAAGCGAAGGACTTCCTAATCCAAAAGGCCAGTCAGCTTTCCAAAGCACGTTTCAGCGCCGCTTCCTCGATTTTTCGTGTCCTCGTCCTACCCTCCTTCAACCTCTCCAACCCATTCTTGATACTCATCATGTGCACCTCCGGGGCAATCTTGCTGCCCGCCAAACTTGGTGCAGCCACCCTCTCCCTCATATCCTCCATATCCTGGCTCACCGCCTGCAGCGTGTGCAGCGTCGCCACCACGTGCGCAGCTGCGTGCTTGCGATACACAGCCAAGTCCTTCAGCATCTTCAGGTTTCGGTCAAAGTTCTTGAGATCCTTCCTGTTTCCGCCTAGCATTGTCCAGAGGTTCGCAAGGAGCTCGTCCCTTGCCTCTGCCACGGCCTTGTTCTCGCGGCCCACGATGTCGCGGAGGACTCCGAGGGTCTCCTCAAGATTTTGGAGGTTTTCGTAGTTGGACTCGAGCTCAAGGATGAGGCGAGCGAGATGTTCGGAGAGGACGTCCATGGCATCAGCAAACGTTTCTCGCACAACGACGTCCACGGGCTTCTTGGACCTCCAGATTGCCAACCCAAAAGCTTCGTTTTCCTTCGCTCGAGCGCTTCCGATTGCGTTCAATGCAAAGTCGTTCATAGCCATGATGCTAATATCCACGTCAGTCATGCTCACAGAAAGGCGGAATGCGGGACGCACCTGTCGATTGCACCGTTCATTTTGGCTTCGAGTCTGCTGAGACCCCTTCCAGTGATCTTCGCACCATCCACGAATTCGGTCAACGTCCGTGCTAGACTCTCCTTGCTTGCCAGGTCGCTCATGTGGATAAGCGCGACCAGGTCTGCTGTGGCAATCTCTGTCTTCTTGATGTCCAAACTCAAGCTGCTGCTCCCTCTCGCTACACTCTCGTCCATGAGTTGCCCAAAGGTTCGACTCTGAACATCCACAAGCGCTGGGTAGTCTGGCCAAGCCACCGATCCTTTGCCCTGCTGCTGAACAGGAGGATGTGTGGTCCACCGACACATGGGAGTGTATGACATCCCGGGGATGTAGCAGAAGGGCGTAAATGCAGCAGAGAGCGTTGGAGCCACCTTATTCAAGATCGCTGCCACCAGGAAGAGGAAGAGGATCACAGCAAGTGGGATGCGGAGCATCTTGATCGCTGGGCGAATGATGCTAAATGTGTACTCCAAGCCCCAAATTACCCCCTGAAATGCGTGGTGGGCCAGGTCGTGTCGGGTGGGGAGAACGAGTGGAGGCTTGGGTGAACTGACTTGCTGTGTGGCCGCTTGGTCCAGGAAGGGCGGAAGCTTCGGCACGGGAGGAGGGGAGTTGATTCCAGTGGCAAACGCGGCCCCAGTAGATGTGCCTCTCGGTCCGCGACTCCCTGCTCGCGAAGGTTTACGCCGTTTCCGGGGGCTGGAGTGCGGGGTGGTTTGGCGCCCGCTAGTGTTGAGGGAGACTTGGCTGCTATTAGCTGGTGTGATTCGCCGGGTCGCGTTGTTGTAGACATAGTTGGGTTTAGGCTCTTCATCTACCCAGTCCTCCTCCTCCTCAGTGCGAGCATCAGTGGATTGGATGTGTTCGAAGCTTGCTGGTGATTCTGGGTGTAATTGCACCATCGTGGGGATGCCTGACTAGAGCAGTGGTTTGGAGATCTCGAGATTCGGAACAATCCCCTATTTCAGTTATCGAAGGAATCTGTCAGAAGCCTATTAGAATAGATTGAACGAAGACTGTGTGAGGGTGATGAGAGTATGAAGGGAAGAGTCTCCTTCCAGCCCTCCAGCATGTCCGAGCTAGCATGACGTTATTTTTCCACGCGTCGCGCGGAAAACGCGTTGTGTTGCTCTCGAGCAACTCTCAGTTTCTCCATTCTGATGGGGACCACATGCATGCACCGCATGTCGGGGGTACGGGATGGAAGGACTGGGACTCCTTGGGGACGTCTCGGGAGAGGGGACGATGTAGTTTAATTTTGTCGTCGCCTCGAGGACGTCGGGTGTCGTCCATGCTCAACACGAGGCGAACTAGGTGAACCATAACTTGCGAATCGTTCAGAAGCGAGGGGTATTGAAATGTAGATTATTTCAATTTGCTACTCCTTAGCAGCTGAGATTCCGCACAAGTCGGCACGGTGATCCTTCGAGAATCCCCATCCAGCAGCCAGAGAAATGGCCCGCCTATGCAGCGTTTGTGGGTACTGGATTGGAAGTTGGCCCGTTCCCTTGAAGCATTTGGACATTATGCTTCGCAAATCTCGCTTACAAGCAATTATCCAGCTCTACAGAGTCCAAGTGATACAAGTTAAAGATAATAAAGATGCTGGGCACCCTGAATATGGAAAGTTGAAGGCAACCTGAAGGCGCCGGTTGAGACCTGGAGAAATTATCGGGGCTGTGGCTACTCGAGCTGCCCCACTCTGTTCCGTGACATGTAGTAGGTCATCCATATGAGCTCATGGATATCCAACTGTGCGCTGAACCTATGCTCGCTTCTCTTCCTCCTGGTGTTATCTCACTGCTCAGCCGGGAAACAAGCGCCCGCCAGGACCCATCAGTCATCACCAGGAACCCGCCGACGGGAAGTCGATTATCTCTTACTCCAACAAAGGTGAGGCGAAAGCCGACCGTCGTGGACACTACTACAGCATCTCCTGGATGGTTGGTCTTGACCAATGACTTGTTCTCAATTGTTGGTCCTTTCATATGTGAAGGCAATCAGCCGAGCCTTTCGGGAGCTTCTAAGTTACTAGTGGTGTCCTGACCAAAGCCCAGGTTTGTCTTATCGAGCCGGCAATTTCTTTATGTCACCTCGTCGTACCTTAAAGCTGACCTGAGTCACGCCGCAAGAGAAATGCAAGATCCAGGCCATCCATTTCAGCGGCTCTCATCCTCGGGCATCAACGGACCTACCTATTCGTGAGTTGCCCTGCCGAGCAAGTGGAAATTCACTCCCCGGGTCTCTCTTGAGTCTATATCCCTGGTGAGAAACGGTTGACATGGCTGTAAACGAAAACTGGTCCAAAGCTCGAAAGTATCTCGCAGTACTGTATCAGGAATTCTAGTGGAAGGTGTTAAATGAAATGTGGGCGCCGGTGGGCGGTTCAGACCTGCCCATTCCACCTCGAATTCTTCTTACCCACAGCCTGAGAGAAACATCTCTGAGACACAACCCCGATTTTGACGAGAGGAGGGTATAGTGCACAGTTGCTATCTATATGACCCCTCAGAGGTCGACGCATACGGTAGCCAGCAGAGGCGGTGGCTCTGCCTGGAATAAACGAGAACCCCATCGTTTCATCCAAGTGCTCACTCGCTCTGCACGGGGAACGATCCAAGGTATGCACGATCAGCGAACAATTGACCCAGTTGAACACGAGGAGAGACGACTTCGACGATACAATGAAGAAGGGATGAAGCCAAGCCGATATGATGTGTTAAAGTTTATTGTCCTGGTGTCAGCCTGCCCAACTGCGACCAACGCTGCCATAGCTTCCCCAGCCTGATAGTGGACCATAGAAGGCGCGGGCTGCTTTGCTTAACAATAAGACAATGGGACGGAGAATCGTCTTCACAAGCCCGGCGGACTTGCTGATCTGACGACGGGAACGGAAAACGAGGCAGTTCGCAGCTGCGCTGCCTCCTTGGCGACGCATGCTCCAACATGTAACTTAAGAGTCAGACGGCGGGGCCAAGGAGGATTCGGCGGAACACACAGAATGAGCACACACACTGACCGGATACAGAGTCCCCAACCTTCCGTTCTGTGATGGGCCATCAGACAAAAGACAATAAGAATGGCCATTTCGAGTAACGAACCGGTTCGGGTCGGCGGGTGACGGCTTCGGCATATCGAGGGCAAGGACGCGCTCTCACCAGAAACAATAGGGCACTCTCAGTAAAATGCGCCGTACCAACGCTCTGCTGATTCTCTTTCCCTGCCTTCTTCCTCTCCACCGTCAAAGCCACTACTTCCTCCTCTCTCCCTCTTTCAGCATCCCAAGTCGGAGTACGTTCTCTGGAGAGTTTCATTCTCTGATAGACGCCAACAACGCCCACAGCGGCCAGCCGGACTTTACGGGATTAAATTGAAGGAGATCCTTTCCAAAATGGTGTTTTCTGCTGGATATGTGCGTCTGCCTCCCCTTCAGAGCCATCTCGAACTAACCAGCCTCAAGGATCTATCAACCGCCACCCCTTCTCCCCTTTCCAGTGATGTGCGAACCAATTCTTTTGTCGAAGATTTATCTCGGGATTAATCCCATAAATTTCAGTCCTTCCAGCGAGCCGTCTTCAAGGCAGCTCCGAAGCGTTTCACCATCGAATTCCTTCCTCCTACGAAGCTAGGTGCGTGCATCATATCAACATGCTAGGAAGTGATTTAACAAATAATAGGGAGCACCTGGTATTATGGGATGCGGATAGCCTCAATTGTCAGCAAGCGGGGCTCAATTTCCTCCCTGTCATCTGCAGGCTCGGCGACTCAGTACGATACTTGGAGGACATGGGAAGACTGCCTGGAGCTGCAGAACCATATCGAACTCGAGTATAAGCGCGCCGCTCGAGAACGTCGGACACGACTCACCCAAGGCAAGGGTGTGAAGGCGTTCAATGGAATGTACAAACAAGATATGGCTTCGTCCTGGGAATCCCTTCCCCCTGGTCCTGAACCAACTTCGATCTCCACGGATGTCCACACCTACCTTCCCCACCTCACGAAGAAGGCGTCGTTCTTCCGCGTGAAGATGGAGACGATCGAGAGGCAGGCGCAGGAGCTTCAGGCCTTCGTGGAAACCATGATGTCCGACGACGTACCGGCGCTCATTCGCGAAATGCGGGCCACTCGGGAGGTTACAGACTTCTTTGGCTACTGGAGACGAGACGTCGACTTTGAGGAGAAGCTTCGCAAGCACAATCCACGGCTCGCCAACTTGCCTCGCAGTTCGATGAGCAACGCTGTCGTCTCCCATTATTTCCCCTCCAGCGCCTCGCTTGGGCCCAAGAAGTCTTCTAGCATGTTCTCCAGCTCGAAGAGCAAGCGGTCACTTTCCTCAAGTTCTACCAACAGGGAATCCGTTGCAGACAGCATGATGACCGCATCTACAACAACGACCATTGTCCCAACCCCAAGTCAATGCCGCTCTCGTCTGGAAAGCGGGCAGCCTCTGCGAGGTTTCGCCACGGAGCGTATGCACCGAAGAACGTCATCGTCCTCTGAATCGTCAGCGCATTCCGAGGAGGTTTCATCCGATCGTTCGTGCACCGCTCACTCCTCCGCTCCCAGAATCGCTGAAGACTATCCAGTCCAGCATAACTACCACCCAGAACGTGGTCAACCTCCTCCATCGCCTATCACCGAGGAGGAATTAGGTGCCATGTTTACTATCAGGTCGCCTCACGACATCCCTCATTCAATCCACATTCACCGTCGAGGCCCGTCTGAAGGGAGCGACAGGAGGTCGAAGCGAAGCTGCCAAGTATTTGGCTCCCCTCTCATGCCACGCGATACAAGCCCGGTTTATGGAACGCGACGTATGTTCTCCAGATTATATGGGCTCAACTTGACAATGCTGACCGATCCACAGACGAACTACCACCCGTTCGCGAGTCCTGGCAAACCATGCAGTCCGCGGACACTTATCTTGATGGACTCGAGTTTGAACTCCCAGGAGTGCCGAGGGAGGAGAGGGCGTCGGTACAGAGCTTCGCAACCGTCAACACCCTTGACTCCGCCTTGGCTGTGCTTCCCACCTCCCCGAGGGAGAGGGCGGACAGCTACAAACTGCACATGCCTCGCGCCTCCGTTCCCGTGTCACTGTCAGATTTCGACATCTTTTCGGAATCCGAGGGCCAACTGTCTCTACTCAGTACGTTCATCTGTCTCCATGACTGTCCCATTGTTTTCATTTTCCTGACCGCCAAATATAGATTCATTCCCTCGCCCTTTGTCTCATCTTACTGAGGAGTCAGACAGCCGACCAGATACTCCCACTGCCGAAGTGGAGGTCCAGCCGCCGTCACCTCGAGGAATCGCCGAAGCGCTTTCCAACCTCCGTGTTCCAGCGCGGGAATTGAACGGCAGCACATTCTCCACACCGTCCCCAATACCTCCTCCATCGCCCAACCAGCTTCCCTCGTCCTCTTCATCCACTCAACAGCCCAACTTCCCATCATCCGCGAAATCCCTGCGCTTCTCCAGCCTTTCAATCTCCACAGAGG
>Ga0065721_10053177_pt1 | contig 10371 bp, 8 predicted proteins | sample Mesricmetagenome_FD_59108 | JGI IMG/M metagenome (GOLD analysis project Ga0065721, IMG submission 59108) | Mesophilic microbial community from rice straw/compost enrichment Sample: eDNA_1 v2 (version 2) | ecosystem: Engineered > Solid waste > Grass > Composting > Bioreactor | place: USA: Davis... | reverse complement strand
CGGACGGCGAGCCGGCCGGCGCGGCCGAGGAAGCGCCGCCGAAGGAGCCGTCGCCAAGCCAGCCGAGGCTGGACCGCGTCGCGGCGCTGCTGAAGGAGCTGGTCGCGGAGGACGCCGTGGAAGAAGCCTACGTCAACGAAGCGAACGACCATCTTCCGACGCTCGTCATCAAGAACGACCGATGGAAGCAAGCGGCGAGCCTGTTCAGGGACCATGCCGAGCTGAAATGCCGTTATCTGCGCAACGTATCCGGCGTCGATTACGAGACGTATATGGAAGTCGTGTATTACCCGCTGAATATGGACACGCGCGAAGGATATTGCGTGAAGGTGCGCGCGGACCGGGAGCAGCCGTCGGTGCCGTCGGTCACTCCGATCTGGGAAACCGCGAACTGGAACGAGAGAGAGATTTACGATTTGCTGGGCGTCGAATTTCCGGGCCATCCCGATCTAAGACGCATCATGATGCCCGACGATTGGGTCGGCCATCCGCTTCGCAAAGATTACGTTCCGCTCGACCCGGAGGTGTAAGCGACCGTGATTCGTACAGAAGAACTGCTGCTCAACGTCGGACCGCAGCATCCGAGCACGCACGGCGTATTTCGGATCATCGTCAAGCTGGATGGGGAAATCATTACGGAAGCGACCCCCGTGATGGGTTATTTGCACCGCGGCACGGAGAAGCTGGCGGAGAATCTGAACTTCACGCAAATCGTGCCTTACACCGATCGAATGGATTACGTCTCGGCCATGACGAACAACTACGTGCTCTGTCACGCGGTCGAGAAAATGATGGGCCTGGAAATTCCGGAAAGGGCGGAATTTCTGCGCCTGATCGTTATGGAGATGCAGCGCATCGCCAGCCATCTCGTATGGTGGGGAACTTATCTGCTGGACATCGGAGCCCTCAGTCCGTTTCTGTACGCCTTCAGCGACCGGGAACGCGTGCTGGGGCTGTTCAATGAATTGTGCGGCGCGCGGCTGACCTACAATTACATGCGGGTCGGCGGAGTGAAATGGGACGCGCCGGAAGGCTGGATCGACCGGGTCAAGACTTTCGTGAAGGATATGCGCAACCGTCTGGACGAGTACCACAATCTCGTCAGCGGCAACGAAATTTTCCTGTCGCGGATCAAGGGCATCGGCAAGTACGACGCGGATACCGCCATCGATTACGGCTTGTCCGGGGCGAATCTGCGCTGCACGGGCGTCAAATGGGATCTGCGAAAGGCCGAGCCCTACAGCTTGTACGATCGGTTCGAGTTCGACGTGCCGGTCGGCAGCAACGGGGACTGCTTCGACCGCTACCAGGTTCGGATGGCCGAGATCGAGCAGAGCCTTCGGATTCTGGACCAGGCGCTGGAGCAATTCCCCGGGGACGGAGACACGATGGGCAAAGTGCCGCGCGTCATTCGTCCGCCTGCCGGAGAAATCTACGTGCGGATCGAATCCCCGCGCGGAGAGATCGGCTGCCACATCGTGTCCAAGGGGAAAGCGGAGCCGTACCGGCTGAAATTCAGAAGGCCGTCCTTCGTCAACCTCCAGATTCTGCCGAAGCTGCTCGTCGGCGAAAGCATGACGAACCTGGTGACGATTCTCGGCGGCGTCGATATCGTGCTCGGGGAGGTTGACTGCTGATGCAACGCTTCTGGGACGAACCCTTAAGCTGGGGTACCGCGGGCATTTTCGTCGCGGGGGCGATTGGCGTACTCGCGGTCGTCATTATTTTCGTCACGTACGCGATCTATTTCGAACGCAAGTTCATCGGCTGGATGCAATACCGCAAAGGTCCGAACCGCACCGGACCGCTAGGGCTGCTGCAGACGGTGGCGGACGTGGCGAAGCTGCTGATCAAGGAAGATACGATCCCGAGGAAAGCGGACAGGGGGTTGTTCATCCTGGCGCCCGCGTTGGCGTTCGTGCCTTCGTTCGCGGTGCTGGCATTTATCCCATATTCGATGAATTTGCAATTCGCCGATCTGAACGTCGGCTTCCTGTATTACATCGCGCTGTCGGGCATAACGACGATCGCGATCGTCGTGGCCGGGTGGGCCGCGAACAACAAATACTCCCTCTTGGGAGGCATGCGCTCGGCGGCGCAGATGATCAGCTACGAGGTGCCGCTCGTCATGTCCGTCGTCGGAGTCGTCATGATGACGGGCAGCTTGAACCTGAGAGATATCGTCCTGGCGCAGAGCGGCTATTTCTGGGATTGGAACTTCCTGCCTCAGATTCTCGGCTTCGGCATTTTCCTGATCGCGGCCGTATCCGAGCTGAACCGCACGCCGTTCGACTTGCCGGAAGCCGAGTCGGAGCTCGTCGCCGGCTATCACGTCGAATACAGCGGCTTTCGGTTCGCCTTTTTCATGCTGACCGAATACATCTACGTCTATGCCATCGCCTGCTTGACCACGATTTTGTTCCTGGGCGGCTGGAACGCGCCGTTCCCGCAGCTCGACTTCGTTCCGGGCATCATCTGGTTTTTCCTGAAATTCGCCGTAATCGTCTTCTCCCTGTTCTGGATTCGGGCCACCTTCCCGCGGCTGCGCGTCGACCAATTGATGGGGATGGCATGGAAGGTACTGCTGCCGCTGGCGATTCTGAATATTTTCCTGACGGCAATAGGCATAGAACTGATCGGATAGGGAGGTAGAAGCGATGAAAGGCATGCTCAAAGGGCTCGGCGTCACCTTCAAGACGATGACGACGAAAAAGGTCACCTACGCGTACCCCGACGTCCCGCTCAAGATGCCGGAAAGATTCCGGGGCATTCAGTACTTCGAGCCGGACAAATGCATCGTGTGCAACCAATGCGCGCGCATCTGCCCGACCGATTGCATCACGTTGACGGGCAAGGCCAACCCGGATCCGGAGAAAAAGGGCAAAGTCATCGATACGTTCGACGTGAATTTCGAGATTTGCATTCTCTGCGACCTGTGCACGGAGGTCTGTCCGACGGAAGCGATCGTCATGACGAACAATTTCGAGCTGGCCGCATACAGCCGCGACGAGCTGTTCAAGGACAAAGACTGGCTGTACGAGAACAACACGAACATTCGCGAGGATAACAACAACATCGGGTCTCCGAAAGGAGGCGCCAAATAAAGGTGTTTAATTTCAACATCGAATTCACGGGCGAATTCGTCGCTTTCTTCATTCTTTCGGTATGCGCGATCGTCGGAGCGGTGCTGGCGATCAATTTCGCGAAGGTCGTTCATACGGCCCTGTCGATCGCGTTTACTTTCGTGGCCATCGCGGGCCTGTACGTGCTGCTCGAGGCGGAGTTTCTCGCTTTCGTGCAGGTGCTGCTCTACGTCGGGGCGATCACGATCCTGATGATCTTCGGGATCATGATGACGAAGCACGACGACGAGGGGCGGGAGCCTTCGAGACCGCTTCTGGAGACGCTCTCCGCGATCGGCTGCGTCTGCCTGTTCGCCCTCCTGTTCTTCGGCATCCGGAACGCGAGCTTTCCGTCCGACGTCGCGCCTCTCCCGGACGATAATACAAGGCAGATCGGCTTAGAGCTGTTTACCCGATACGCGATTCAGTTCGAACTCATCTCCGTGCTGCTGACGGTCGCGTTCATCGGCGCCGTCGCCTTGGCGAAGAGAGAGGAGGGGACGCCATGAGTCTGCTGGCCTCCTACTTGACGCTGGCGGCGGTCCTGTTCTGCGTCGGTCTGTACGGCGTGTTGACCAAAAGAAACGCGATTATCGTGCTCCTGTCGATCGAATTGATGCTGAACGCGGCGAACCTGAACTTGATCGCTTTTTCCAAATACGGGGCAATCCCGTCCATGGCGGGCCAAATCTTCTCTTTGTTCACCATCACGGTCGCGGCGGCGGAAGCCGCGGTCGGCATCGCGATATTGATCGTCTTCTATCGCAGCCGGGTTACGGTGAACGTGGATGAATTCAACGAGTTGAGGAGGTAACGTCCATGAGCGCCTTCTTTACGGAATACGCATGGCTGATTCCCGCGTTCCCTTTCGCGGCTTTCGTCTTGCTGACGGCGACGGGCAAAAGCCTGAAACGGGCCGGCGCCTGGATCGGAACGGCCGCATCTTTCGTTTCCCTCGTATTTGCGTTAGGCGTGGCGACCGAGAGGCTTGCCGGAGACTCGCCGGATTACAGGGACGGCTTCACCTGGATCGAGATCGGGAGAATCCAACTGACGGCCGGGTTCGAAGTGACGAACCTGTCCACGCTTATGCTCGTCGTCGTGACGACGGTCGCCTTCTTGGTAAACTTATATTCTCACGGCTATATGAAAAAGGACGAGCGGATTTCGACCTTTTTCGCTTACGTGGCCTTGTTCTCTTCTTCGATGCTGGGGCTCGTGCTGTCCGACAACCTGCTCACCTTCTATATTTTCTGGGAGCTGGTCGGCGTCTGCTCCTTCCTGCTCGTCGGCTTCTGGTACCAGAAGCCGGAAGCCAAGGCCGCGGCCAAAAAAGCGTTCATCGTGACGCGGATCGGCGACCTGGGCCTCTTGATCGCCATCCTGCTGCTGTTCTGGTACATGCCGGGCCATGCGCTCGACTTTACGTCGATCCACAACGAGTTCATCGCCAACGGCGGCGTCATCTCGACGGGCATTACGACCTTGATCGCGCTGCTCATCTTCCTCGGGGCGGTCGGCAAGTCCGGCCAATTCCCGCTGCACGTCTGGTTGCCGGACGCGATGGAAGGCCCGACGCCGATCAGCGCCCTGATCCATGCGGCCACGATGGTCGCGGCGGGCGTGTTCCTCGTCGCCCGCACGTTCGATATATTCGAAGCTTCGCAAACCGCGATGACCGTCGTCGCCATCGTCGGCGCGTTCACGGCGATCTTCGCCGCGACGATCGGCCTTGCGCAGAACGACATCAAACGCGTGCTCGCCTTCTCGACGGTCAGCCAGCTCGGCTACATGATGCTGGCGCTGGGCGTCGGCTCGGTGACGGGCGCGATGTTCCACCTGTTCACGCACGCCTTCTTCAAAGCGCTACTCTTCCTGGGAGCGGGCAGCGTCATTCATAGCGTACATACTCAGGACATCCGGGAAATGGGCGGCTTGGGCGGCAAGATGAAAGCGACGGCGTGGACGTTCGGCATCGGCGCGCTGGCGCTGTCCGGCATTCCTCCGTTCTCCGGCTTCTGGTCGAAGGACGCCATCCTGACCGCCGCGATGGAGGAACAGCCGATCCTGTTCGTCGTCGGCCTGATCGCGGCTTTCTTCACCGCGCTGTACATGGCGAGGCTGTTCTTCCTCGTCTTCGCGGGCAAGCCGAAAGAAAACCGGAACGCGCACGAATCGCCGGCGGTCATGACGGTTCCCTTGATCGTGTTGGCGGTGCTGGCCGTCGCGGCCGGATTCGTGGAGACGCCGTTTAACGGCTGGCTCGGCTCGTGGCTCTCGGGCGGGGAAGCCGAGCATCACGCCAGCGGCTTGGTCATGGTCCTCTCCGCCGCCGTCGGCCTTCTCGGCATCTATATCGGATGGTTGATGTACGCCAAGGGAACGATCCGCCGCGACGCCGTTTCCTCGCGCATGCCGGGACTCGTTAAAGTGCTCGAGAGAAAATATTACGTCGACGAGCTCTATCACGCCGCGTTCGTCAAGCCGCTTCAAGGACTCGGCAAGCTGCTGGAGCTGTTCGACCATTACGTCGTGGACGGCGTCGTCAGGGGCGCCGGATACTCGGTGGCCGCGATCGGGCGGCTGAACTCCCGGCTGCAGAGCGGCCAGGTCCAAGCCTACGCGCTGACGGCCGTCATCGGCATCGTCGTCCTCGTTCTCGCGATCGCCGGAAGGAGGTTCTGGTAATGCCGGACAACTTGCCGATTTTATCGCTGATTACGTTCGCGCCGCTAGTCGGCGCCTTGCTCGTGCTTCTTCTTCCCGCAACCCGGAGCAACTGGCTGCGCGGAACCGCTATCGCTTTTACGGCGATCCCGTTAGCCTTGTCCCTATGGCTGTTCGCGGTCTACCAGCCGGAAACGGGGGGCGGAGCCTATACGGAGCACGCCACATGGCTCTCCATTCCTTTGAACGCGGAATTTTTCGGCGGTCAGCTGGCTTCACTGAAGCTCAGCTTCGAGTACCACTTGGCCGTGGACGGCATTTCCATGCCACTGCTGCTGCTCACGGGCGTCGTGTCCGTCATGTCCGCGTTCGCGTCCGTGCACATTCGCAAACGTTGGAAAACGTACTACTTCTTGTTCCTTTTGCTGCTAACGGGCATTTACGGCGTGTTCCTGGCCCGGGATCTGGTCTTGTTCTTTATTTTCTTCGAAGTGACGCTTATCCCGATGTTCTTCCTCATCGGCATCTGGGGATATTACGGCAGGGAGAAAGCGGCCACGCGCTTCCTGGTCTATAACGGCCTCGGCTCGGCCGCGATGCTGTTCGCGTTCCTGATCTTGATCTCGACGCTCGGCTTTGCGAGCCCTGACGGCGCGAACTGGATGTACACGGGCAATTACGACGTGCTGCTGGCCAACCTGAACGACGCCGCGGCGCTCCCGAACATCGATTCCGAGCAGGGCCGATACTTCGGCTTTTTCATGACGGAAAACGCCCGTTGGGCGGCATTCCTGCTGCTCTTGGTCGCGTTCGGCATCAAGGTGCCGATCTTCCCGTTCCATACCTGGATGCTGAAGGTGCATACGGAAGCGCCTCCGGCCATCGTCATGATCCACTCCGGCATTTTGCTGAAGATGGGGGTCTACGGCCTGATTCGTTTCGCGCTGTTCCTGTTCCCCGACCAGGCGAATTCTTGGGCGACGATACTGGCTATACTCGGCGTCGTCAACATTCTGTACGGGGCGATTCTCGCCTGCGTCCAACGGGAATTCAAGCTGGTGCTCGCTTATTCCAGCATCAGCCACATGGGCATCGTTCTGCTCGGAATCGCTTCGCTGGACGAAGTCGGCCTGCAGGGCGCCGTTTTCCAATCGGTCTCGCACGGCCTGATCTCGGCTCTTCTCTTCCTGATCGTCGGCAGCCTGTACGAAAGAACCGGCACGACGCAGCTGGACGAACTGGGCGGACTCGCCAAGGCGATTCCGTTCACGTCCGGCATCCTGCTGCTGGCGGGACTGGCTTCGCTCGGCCTGCCCGGTTTGTCGGGCTTCGTCGGGGAGTTCCTGTCGTTCCTGGGCTTGTTCGGGTCGATGAAATGGCTGACCGCCGTCGGCGTCCTGGGCATTCTGTTCGCGGCGATCTACGTGCTGCGCAGCATACTGAGCATCACGTACGGCGCGTTGCCGGACCGGTTCGCGGAGATGAAGGACGCGAGGTTCGTCGAAGCGTTGCCGATGGTCGCGTTGGCGGCGGTGATCGTGCTGCTGGGCGTCTATCCGTCCGTTCTGACCGACCTGATGCAAAACGGCTTTGCCGGACTGCTCGAACAAATTCAGACGAGGGTGGGGGGATAACATGGAAGCTTTGCAGACTTTGACGTGGAGCGACTCTTGGTATTTGGCCCCCGAGCTCGTATTGTCCGGATTCGCCGTTCTGCTCGCCCTCCTGGATCTGTTCCTCCCGAGGCGGACCAACCGGGATCTTATCGGGTGGCTTACGCTGATCGGACTTCTGGTCACGGCGGCGTTCGTCGTCCTGCTGATGAACGATGTCGGAAGCACCGATACGGGCGTCCATGAATTGATCGGAGGCAGCTACCGGGTCGACGACTTCGGCAGCCTGCTGAAGCTGGTCTTCCTCGGGGCATCCGCCTTCATCGTCTTTTCGTCGCTCGGCTCCGTCAAGGAAGCGGACGTGCCGATCAAGGGGGAGTTCTATTATCTGGTCCTTCCCGCGACGCTCGGCGCCATGGTCATGTCCTCCTCCGGAGACTTGATCACGCTGTTCATCGGCTTGGAGCTTCTCAGCATTACCTCCTATATTCTCGTCGCCGCCCGCAAAAACAACCGGCTATCCGGGGAAGCGGCCTTCAAGTACATCGTGACGGGAGGCGCGGCTTCGGCGTTTATCCTGTACGGGATGAGCTTCCTGTACGGCGTGACGGGGGCAACGAACGTCGCCGCGATCTCGCAGGGGATCGACGCGGCGCTGGCGAGCTCCGAAGCGCTCGTGTACATCAGCTTTTTCCTGATGCTCGCGGGCTTCGCGGTCAAGCTGGCGCTGGCTCCGTTCCACGCTTGGGCGGCGGACGTCTACCAGGGAGCGCCGACGCCGGCTACCGCTTTTCTGGCGGTCGTCGCCAAGGGAGCCGCTTTCGCGATGCTGTACCGGATTTTCGTCAACACGGCGTTCTTCGCCATGAAAGAGAATTCGCATTTGCAGAACGACGTTTTCCTGGCATTGGCGGTCGTGGCGGCCGCGGCGATGATCGTCGGAACGGCGGGGGCGCTCAGGCAGCGCAACGTCAAGCGCTTGCTGGCTCTGTCGGGCGTCGCCAATGCGGGTATCCTGCTCGTTCCGCTTGCGGTCGGGCTCGCGGAAATCCACGCTTCGATGTTCGCCGAGTTCCTCTATTACCTGATCGCCTACGCGTTCATGAACATCGGCGCGTTCACGGTTCTGACGCTCGTGGTCCGGGACGGCGACAACGAGACGGTATCCGGCTTCGCGGGCTTATACCACCGCGCTCCGTGGACGGCGGCGGCGATGACCGTGCTGCTCTGCTCGCTCGCCGGACTGCCGGTGACGGGAGGCTTCTTCGGGAAGCTGTTCATCCTGTTCGGCACGATTCAGGCGCACGAATATTGGCTGGCCGCCGTCGTTCTGCTGACGACGGTCGCGTCTTACGCCGTTTACTTCACGCTGATTCGCCAGATGTACTTAAGAAGCGGGGAGAAGGATTCCGGGCTGAAGGTGCCCGTTCCGGCGGCGATCGCCGTCTGGCTCTGCGCCGCCGCGACTTTGGCGCTCGGATTCCTTCCGGTGCCGATATTGGAATGGATCGATCAAAGCTTCTCCGTCTTGAACGATTTCTTCGTAAGCGGATAGATAGATCGCGGGGCCAAGCAGCCAAGCGCATCAGCCAAAACCGCCGGGGATGATCCCTGATCCCCGGCGGTTTTTTCGCGCGCGATTCGGTAAGCTAAGCTGACCGGGCAATGACAGGTCACGGGGATAAAGCGACATTTTGCGACCAAAGACCCGTTTTTTAGTCGGGAAAGAGGGATTGCGGCGTCGAAAATCGAAGTTATTAAGGTCGAAAAACAAGTGTCGTTGGTCGGAGGGCATGTCGAAAGAAGGGACGGGATCGCGATGGAAAACGGCAGACGTACTCGGGCTAAACGCGGCTTGGCATCCGGCGGAAAAGGGACGCTGGTCGCATCCGTCGCGTTCGTCTGCTGCATCGCGATTTTGACCCCCCAGTCCGTAGCGCGGCCGGAGGCGGGAAACGTCTCCGTTCCTTCGCCGCCGGCATCCGTGCGCGCGCAAGCGAACGGCAGTCCGTCCGTTCAAGCGTTCGCTCCTCCGCTGCCCGAATATATGAAGACGATCGGAATTCCGGACGCTTGGGCGATGCAGACCGCGGACGTGACGGCGACGATCGCGATCGTCGATACGGGTGTCGATCTTCGCAACTCCGAGCTTAAGCCCTATCTGTTGACCGGTAAAAATCTGGTGGACAACGGCAAAACCGTTCAGGACGACAACGGTCACGGCACGGCCGTCGCCGGCGTGATCCTGGCGATCGCGAAGGCGGGAGAAGCCCCTTCCTCTCAAGCCAGATGGAGAGGGAAGCTAATGCCGATCAAAGCGCTGGACGAATTCGGCGCGGGCAACGAGGAGAAGCTGACGCGAGGGATCCGCTACGCGGTCGATCAAGGCGCGGATATTATCGTGCTGTCGCTCGGTTTGCGGCGCGACGCTCCCGGTCTGCGGAACGCGGTCGCTTACGCCGAAAGCCGGGGAGTGCTGCTCGTCGCCGCGAGCGGCAATGACGCGGCGGTGTTCGGGGAAGCGGCGGCCGTGCAGTATCCGGCGGCCTATCCGACCGTATTGTCCGTCGCCGGAATGAACGGCCGAAACCCGGTGGAGTCGTCTACGTCCGGACCGGAGAACGATGTCGGCGCGCCATGGAAAGTCCAGACGGTGACGCTCGGAGGCGGGGGCATCGAGATGGAAGGCACGTCGATGGGGGCGCCTCAAGCGGCGGCCGTCGCGGCGATGGTGAAAGCCGCTCATCCGGACTGGACGCCGCTTCGCATTCGGGAGGCGCTTCGAAGCTCGGTTCTGCCGGACGGCAGGCCGAATTGGAACCCGAACACGGGCTACGGACTGTTGTCCGCCCCGGGAGCGCTCCGGGCGAACGCGGAAGCGGACTGGCGCGAGCCCAACAACATGAGGGCGAACGCGAGCCCGTTTCCTCTTGGAGGAGAGGTTGCCGGTACCTGGAGCGGCGCCGCCG
>Ga0065721_10009044_pt1 | contig 10376 bp, 10 predicted proteins | sample Mesricmetagenome_FD_59108 | JGI IMG/M metagenome (GOLD analysis project Ga0065721, IMG submission 59108) | Mesophilic microbial community from rice straw/compost enrichment Sample: eDNA_1 v2 (version 2) | ecosystem: Engineered > Solid waste > Grass > Composting > Bioreactor | place: USA: Davis... | reverse complement strand
ACGTGGCGAAAGGTTCGATCTTCGGTTTTCTCGGACCGAATGGCTCGGGTAAATCCACGGTGATTCGCATGTTGTGCGGGTTGCTGAAACCGAGTGATGGGCGCGCGAGTATCGCCGGGTTCGATGTGGTGAATCAGACGGAAGATATTAAGCCGCTTATCGGTTACATGTCGCAGAAGTTCTCGTTGTACGACGAATTGACGGTGCACGAGAACCTGAATTTTTACGCGCGGCTATATGGATTGAAAGATGCAGCGCTCAAACAGCGTTTCGATGAACTCATCGCGTTGACGCATCTCGAGCCGTATCGCGAGCGGCGCGCCGGCCTGTTATCCGGCGGTTGGCGACAGCGTCTCGCAATGGCTTGCGCGTTGGTGCATCGACCGAGCGTGTTGTTTCTCGATGAACCGACGGCGGGGATTGATCCGGTCGCGCGGCGGGAGTTGTGGGATTTGCTGTTTGAATTTTCGAGTCGCGGCATGACGTTGTTCGTCACGACGCATTACATGGACGAAGCAGAACGCTGTTCGCATGTCGGTTACATTCATTTGTCCAAACTGGTCGTGTGCGGCGAACCGGATGAATTGAAGCAATTGCCCGTCGTGAATCCGCCGAACACCAAGCGCATTGATGTGACCTGCGAACATGTCACTACGGGATTGCAGGCGATGCGGCATTTGCCGGGCGTGCGCACGGCGACGGTGTTCGGTCAGTCAATGCACTTGTTGGTGGATTCCGAGGTGTCGGAAGATTTTCTCCGCGCCGAACTGGCAAAGGTGAATATTTCGAACGCAGACATCCGCCCGATTGCGCCGTCGCTGGAAGATGTATTTGTGGCGCTGACGAATAACGGGAAATGAAGCTCCAAGCACCAACATCCAGACATCAGAGAAGCTCCAATAACCGGATGCCAAACGGCGCGGGGTGGTTGTTGAAATTTGGGGCTTGGTATTTCTCAGGAGCTTGGAGTTTGAAATCTTGAGGTTTTCATGAAAACTCCATTCCGCGGCTTCACGGCCATTCTTTACAAAGAGTTTCTCGTGGTGTTGCGCGATCCGTTTACGTTGTTCTTCATGATGTTTCCACCACTCGTGGAAATGATTGCTTTCGGTTATGCGCTCGACACCGATGTGAGAGATATGCGGACCATCGTTTATGACGAAGATCGCACGGANGAAAGTCGGCAACTGATCAGACAATTTGAAAACACCGGNACGTTCAAAGTGGTGGGCGAAGCGCAGAGCGTGACGGAGTTGACGGATTTGATTCGGCGCGGTCAGGCGTATGTGGGAATACAGATTCCGCCGGATTTCACGCGAGATATGCGCGCGGGTCGGCGCGCGAAGTTTCAGGTGCTGATTGATGGCTCGAATTCCACCATCGCTTCGGCGGCGTTGAACACATCGCTCAACGTCGGTTTTTTAACTGGCCTGCGCGCGTTGGCGGAACAACTCGGTATGCGCGAGCCGCCGGTCGAGGTGCGGCCGCAAATTCTCTACAACCCGGAGATGCGCAGTCCGAATTTCTTTCTACCGGGAGTCATTGGCATCGTGTTGCAAATTGCTACGACGTTTGCGACGGCGATGTCGCTGGTGCGTGAGCGAGAGCGCGGCACGTTGGAACAACTGATGGTGAGCCCGCTCTCGCGCTGGGGTTTGATGCTCGGCAAACTCGTGCCGTATCTCGTCATCGGCATGGTGATGGCGGCATTTTTGTTTCTCCTGATGCGGTGGGTGTTCGGTGTGCCGATTGCCGGTGATGTTACGGCGTTGATGATTGGAACGCTGTTCTATGTCTTCGCTTTGCTGAGTCTCGGGTTGCTGATTTCCACACGCGCGCAAAATCAGATGCAGGCGTTGCAGATGAGCATGATGTTTATTCTGCCGAGCGTGTTTTTCTCCGGATTCATTTTCCCGCGTGAAACGATGCCGCAGATTTTTTACGCAATCAGCACGGTGATTCCGGCGACTTATTACATTGAACTGGAGCGGGCGTTGATTTTGCGCGGGGCGAGCCTGGGCGATTTCTGGTTTCACCTGGTAATTCTGGCCACAATGGGATTGGCGTTGTTCGGCCTTTGCGTGCTACGTTTCCGAGGTAAGGTGGCGTAATGAACGAACCGATTCCGAAACTGAAAACGCTGTTATGGCGCGGCTGGCGGCGACGCTGTCCGCATTGCGGGCAAGGGCCGGTTTACAAGGGCTGGCTCGAAATGCACGACCGCTGCCCGCATTGCAATTTCAAGTATCTGGCGGACCAGGGCGATTTGTGGGCGTATCTCGTCGTAATCGATCGTGCGGTGTTTTTGTTTCCGCTGGTGGTGTTGATTTACTTCCGGTTGAACAATCCGACGACGTGGTGGTTTTATTTTTCATCCGGAGTGATTTTCTTTCTGTTGATCTACACGTTCCCGCATCGCAATAGCGTGGGTTTAGCGTGCGATTATTTCTTCCGACGCAAGTGGGGCGATCTGGCAGAATCAAAGCCCGGTGATGCGATGACGAAGTAATGTGACGGAACGCGCGCTCCAACCCGAGGTCCGAGTGCCGCGTTTGCGTCTGCGCATTACGGCCAGCGCCGAGAAACATCTGCGTGGCGGTCATCCGTGGGTTTATTCCGAAAGCGTGCGGGAACAAAATCGCCCCGGCGTTGCTGGCGAATTGGCGGTTATCTTTGATCGCAACGACAAATTTCTCGCGGTGGGTTTTTTTGATCCGGACTCGCCGATTCGCGTGCGGGTCTTGCATGTNGGCAAACCGCTGACNATNGATACGGCCTTCTGGCGCAGGCGACTCGATGCCGCGNTGCAACGNCGCGACGGATTGTTTGATGCGAAAACGACCGGCTATCGCCTCATCAATGGCGAGAGCGACGGTTGGCCGGGGTTGGTGCTGGATCGCTATGACACAACGCTGGTACTCAAGATTTACACGACCGCGTGGTTGGAGCGATTGGTGGAAATCACCGCGCTCATTCGCGAGCAATTGAAACCGGAGCAGATGATATTGCGCGTGAGCCGGAATCTGGAGCAGCGAACTTCGCGGCGGGATGGAGAAATTTTATTTTCACAAGATGCCGCACCAAAAATCGGTGCGCCGGTTGTATTTCAGGAGAACGGTATTTGTTTCGAAGCGGAGGTGTGGAAGGGACAGAAGACCGGTTTCTTTCTCGATCAGCGCGAGAATCGTCGCATGGTGGAAACCTTGTCGCGCGGACGAACAGTTCTTAATGCATTCAGTTTTTCCGGTGGATTCTCGCTCTATGCGGCGCGTGGCGGAGCGAAGTCCGTGACCGATCTCGACATCAGCAAACACGCGTTGGAGTCCGCGAAACGAAACTTTGCACTCAATAGCGCAGACCCGCAGATTTCAGCGTGTCGGCACGAATCCGTTCAAGCTGACGCCTTTGAGTGGTTGGCGGGAAATGCGCAGCGGAAGTTCGATCTCGTCGTGCTGGATCCGCCATCGCTTGCCAAACGCGAAACCGAACGCGCTGGAGCCATTCGCGCTTACAGCAGACTCGCGACCTCGGGCATTGATCATCTCACGTCTGGCGGAATCCTGGTCGCGTGTTCGTGTTCTGCGCATGTAAACGCGGAAGAATTTTTTGGTGCGGTGCGAGCTGCAGCGCGGGAATCGGGTCGCCGCTTCACGGAATTGCAAACTACTCGTCACGCGCCGGATCATCACGCGACGTTCCCGGAAGCAGAGTATTTGAAAGGAATCTATCTGAGGTTCTGACGGAACGGGCGATGGACTTCATCGAGCCGAAGGCTTGAATCAAAGCTGATAGCGACCTAGTCTCGGGCTTATGACTACCCGTTTTCGCATTCGCGCAATCGTTGTTGCTGCCGTCCTGACGATCGGTTTTTCCGCAGTTTCAATCGCCCAAACGCTGACGCTGGCGGCGATTCCCAAAAGCACCGGCGGCGAGTTTTGGGAAACTGTTGCGACCGGCGCGCGGAAAGCTGCGCAGGACCTCGGTATTAATTTGAAATGGGAAGGTACGGTCACGGAAACGGAAATCGCCGAGCAGAACAAAATCATTGAGAACATGGTCAATCTCGGTGTGAAAGGCATTGCACTCGCGCCGTTGAATCAGCGCGCGATGAAGCGACAGGTGGAGAACGCGGTGGCGGCAGGGATTCCAGTCGTGATTTTTGATTCAGCGGTGGACGGGAGTGCGCATTCGAGTTACGTGGCGACGGATAACAAGCAAGGGGGCGTAATTGGCGGCAAAGAACTGGTGCGGCTGTTGGATGGAAAGAAGGGCGCGAAGGTGATGTGCATGCGTTTTGTCCAAGGCACAGGCAGCACGGAAGCGCGTGCGGCGGGATTTATCGAAACTGTGAAAGCGGCAGGATTCAATGTGGTGGCGCATCCGTATCCGGACACGGGAACGATTGAAGGTTGCAAAACGGCGGCAGCGAATACGCTGGAGAAATTTGTGAAGAACGGCGCTTTGGACCTCGACGGAATTTTTGCGGCGAATCTTTATTCGACGATCGGGGTCGCGTCTGCGTTGGACGACCTGCGAAAGGGCGGCATTAAAGTGAATGTGAAATTCGTCGGGTTCGATACGTCGAAGCGGTTGGTGGAAGATTTGCAGGCGGGAAAAATTGATGCGTTGGTGGCGCAAAATCCCGAACGCATGGGTTATCTCGCGGTCGAGACACTCTACAAAGTGGTGAAGAAAGAAAAAGTCCCCGCCGTCGTGGATACAGGCACGGTGTTGGTCACCAAAGAGAAAATTGAATCCGATCCCGAGGTGCGGAAGTTCGTGGGGTTGTAAGTGTGATTCATCGCTGGATTCTGTCTGGGGCGGCGATTAAACTCCGCAGCTTATGTTCGACAATGTCAAAACAGCTTTGGAAACGGCAACGCAGAAACTGACGCATTTACGGAGGTTTCTTTGACGTCGCCAGTTTGCAAAAGCGCCAGAGCGAACTTGATGCGCTGATGGCCAATGAGACGTTCTGGAATAATCGTGAGCAGGCGCAAAAGCTGATTGAGGAAGGAAGTTCCATCCGCGGCAAAATCGAGCCGCTGGTGCAGGCGGAGAAACAGTTGGAAGATTTCAAGGTGATGCTTGAACTCGGCGAGGCTGAGCCTGCCGACGCACAACCCAAGATTGAACAGGAACTCGAACGCGACCTCGGCAGATTTCTGAAAGAACTCGACACGTTCGAGCTGCGCGTTTTTCTCACCGGGCCGCACGACAAGAGTAATTGCATTCTCAGCATCAACGCCGGGGCCGGAGGCACGGAAGCGTGCGACTGGGCGGGCATGTTGATGCGCATGTATCAGCGTTGGGCGGAAACGCGCGGCTGGGAAGTGGAAGTGGAAGATGCGTTGCCGGGTGAAGGCGCGGGCATCAAGAGCGTGACGTTGATGATCAAAGGCGAGAACGCCTACGGATTTTGCAAGGCGGAACGCGGCGTGCATCGGCTCGTGCGGATTTCGCCGTTCGATGCAAACAAGCGGCGGCATACGAGTTTTGCGAGCGTGGACACGATTGCGGAAATCGAAGAGACGTCGTCGGACATTGTGATTCCACCGAGTGAATTACAGGTGGATACGTTCCGTTCCGGCGGTAAAGGCGGGCAGAACGTGAACAAAGTGGAAACGGCGGTGCGCATTACGCACTTGCCGACGGGATTGGTCGCGGCTTCGCAGAGTCAACGGTCGCAACATCAGAACCGCGCGACGGCGATGCGGATGTTAATTTCAAAAATCTACGCGCAACGTGTGGATGCGCAGAAGGCGGAAATGGAACGGTTTTACGGTGAGAAGGGCAGCGTGTCGTGGGGCAATCAGATTCGCAGCTACGTGTTTCAGCCATATCGCATGGTGAAAGATTTGCGCACGGGCGTGGAAACCAGCGATGTGCAAGCAGTAATGGACGGCGATCTGGACCCGTTTGTGAACGGCTGGTTGCGCGCGGGCTGTCCGCAGAAGCGGATGCAGGGCGTGAAGGATGATGAGGAATAATCACGACCGACCGCTGAAAACAGAAAAGAAATTGCCGCGTCAGAATTCAGATTCGCGATGAACATTCTCGACACCATCGTTGAGCAGAAAAAACTCGAAGTTGCCAAATTGCCGGAGCGATTGCTGGCAGTGGGTGATTTGCGCGATGCGATGTTGGAGCATGGCGAGCGACGGGATTTTTTTGCGGCGTTGCGGAAACCGCGGCGCGGCGATGTGGCGCTAATTGCCGAAGTGAAGAAAGCGTCACCGTCTAAAGGCGTCATCTGCGAAAACTTCGATCCGGTGCGCATCGCAAAAGAATACGAAGCGGCGGGCGCGAGCTGTTTGTCGGTGTTGACGGATGAGAAGTTTTTTCAAGGTTCACTGGATTATCTGCGGGAAATTCGCACGGCGGTGAAGCTGCCGTTGTTGCGGAAAGATTTCATCATTGATGAGCGACAGATTCTGGAAGCCATTGAATGGGGCGCGGATGCGATCTTGTTAATTGTCGCAATTCTCGATGATGCGCGCCTGAAGAAGTTTTACGACCTGGCCAACGAAGCGGGTTTGGCGGTGTTGGTGGAAGTGCATGATGGGGCGGAGTTGGATCGGGCGATGGCGATTGGCGCGAAATTGATCGGCGTGAACAATCGCGATTTGAAAACGTTCAAGGTGGACCTCGCAACCACGGAACGGCTCGCGCAAAAACTTTTTGCTGCAGATAAGGCGGGCCAGACGCGATTGCTGGTCGGGGAGAGCGGCATCGAAACTTGCGGGGATGTGCAACGATTGAAGCGCAGCGGTGCGGGCGCCATTTTGGTCGGGGAAAGCCTGATGCGCACCGGCCAGATTGCGACGAAGATATCTGAACTTCTCGGCAGAGAATAAGACTTCCGCCCACTTTCATTTCACGAGTAGCGCACCTGCTTGTCTGTCTGCTGACGACGCAATGTGCTGTGCAAATTGCGGGGAACTTGGAAGAATTCCGGCGACAAATGATGCGTCGTCAGACACCACGCGAAACCGCCGAAGCTAAAGCCAGTCGCACTCGCGAGATAATCGCGGAGTTGCGGAAGACTTATCCGGATGCGCATTGTGAATTGAATTTTTCCACGCCGCTGGAATTACTCATCGCCACCATCCTTTCTGCGCAATGCACTGACAAGCGCGTGAATCTCGTTACGGCGGAGCTTTTTCGAAAATATCGCAGCGCCAGGGATTACGCCGAGGCGCCGTTGAGCGAATTGGAGGAGATGATCAAGACCACCGGTTTTTATCGCAACAAGGCGAAAAACATTCAGTCGTGTTGTCGCGCGCTGGTGGAGAAACATGGTGGAAACGTGCCGCAGACGATGGAGGAACTTTATGCGCTCGACGGCGTCGGTCGCAAAACCGCCAACGTCGTTTTGGGAAACGCGTTCAATCTTAACGTCGGCATCGTGGTGGACACGCATGTGACGCGGTTGTCGAATCGGCTCGGCCTGACGAAGCATCTGGATGCGGTGAAGATTGAGCAGGATCTCATCAAGCTTGTGCCGCAGGAGTNGTGGACGCTGTTCAGTCATCTNCTGATCTGGCACGGGCGACGACGTTGTACGGCGCGCAAACCGGATTGTGCGTCGTGCGAAGTGCGCGAGTTGTGTCCGCGAATTGGCGTAAAATGAAGTGGTTATTTCTCAATTCCGGTGCGGGCGATGCGGCGTTCAACATGGCGTTGGATGAAGCGCTGTTGGAAACTGCATCGCGACGACAGTTGCCCGTGCTGCGCAGCTACGGCTGGACGCAGCCTGCTGCGACGTTCGGCTACTTTCAACATTACGCGGAAATTGAAAAGGCGACATTGTTGCGCCCGCTGATTCGTCGGCCGACCGGCGGCGGCTTAGTGCCGCATGATGTGGACTGGACGTACAGCCTGATAATTCCACCGGGTCACGAATGGTACGATTTGCGCGCGGAAGAAAGTTATCGCGCGATGCATGAATGGCTGCAACGGGCGTTTGCGAAATTAAACGTCACAACCGAGGTGGCAAGTTGCTGTAAGAAATCGCTGCCCGGCCAATGTTTTGTCGGGCACGAGAAATTCGATTTGCTGTGGCACGGGCGAAAAATCGCCGGCGCCGCACAACGTCGCAATAAAGCCGGGTTGCTGATTCAGGGTTCCGTACAACCGCCGCCGGCGGATTTGCGGCGAAGCGATTGGGAATTGGCGATGCAACAAACCGCTGCTTCTGCGGTAGAATGGCAGGTTTTTGAGCCGAACGGCGAGTTGCTGGCGTTAGCGGAGAAACTCGCGGCGACGAAATATTCGCAAGCGCAGTATAATCAGAAGCGCTGAACCGGCAGGCTGATTAATGGCGACGCTGCGGGAGCTTGAAGGTGGGCGGCGGCAGCGGTTTCGACGTTGGTGTTGAGAGATTCAATTGGCGTGACGGCTGTTGAACTGCCGGGGCATAATTCGGCACGCCCTGCGGTTCATAAGGGTTACCCACCAAACGAGCGGAATCTGTGAAGCTCGGCGTACTTGGTGCAGGTGTAACAGTGACGCTGCGATTCACCACCGGCGCCGGCGTGGCAAAGGAACTTGAAGGCGTTATCTGATACGGCGACGAATTCACCGTGACGGAAGAAGAAACGGACGGACTTGAATTGCCACTGCCTGAGCCTTCCAACAGACGCTTGAACGAACCCACGCGTGCATCGGGCGTCTGCCGGAATCCGGAATAAGCATCGCCGCTGCGGAACGTGGTAAGACGGTCAGGCTGGCGGAAGTAGGAACGGGTGCTGGTGTCGCCGGCGGCGGGCGACAGGTTGTTGCCGCTTTGAGAAAGTGGCATCCCGGACGAAGCGGTATTGCGAATCTGAAAACTCTCGCGGTAATCGGCGAATGGATTGGAACTCCGTGGCGCGATGGATTCGAACAAACCGGATTCGCGATTTGCTTCAGCTTTTTCCGCGCGGTTTGCGGCCGCGCGATCGACGCGATCATAATAGCGATCAAGCGAAGATTTGTTCTTCTTTTCGTACGGGTCGTAACTTTCTTCGCGCAGTCCGAAGAGCTCTGCGTCGCTCTCGCCTTTGTATAGTTCGGGTTCAAGGAACATCTGTTCCGCGCGTTCGTTCATCTGTTCCTTGAGCGATTTTCTGCGAACCTGCGGTTCAGCCGACGGCGCGGTGATTTTGGCGGGACGAAATGTTTCGCGACCGGAATTCAACGATTGGAACGGTTTCTTCAGCGAGGACTCCATGTCGCGGAACGGCGAAGCGGGCGCGCGGACCTCGTTCAAGTTGGAAGAAACGACGTCAGACTTCGGTGCGGAAAAAATGATGGCAGTGCCTTTGGAACCCGAGGCCGGTGCGGCGGGAGTTTCTTCCGCACGAGCGAACGTCGCGCTGCTCAAGCCCAGCAACACGACCAACATTGTGGATTTCCCAAAGGCTGCTTTCATCAGTGCGCATCCTACCGCAGCCTTCAGATATCGTCAAAAGGCCATTTCGGCTTTAATCCGAGCCCGCCAGCGCCATGTCGCGGGTGTAGTAAAGGATTCGGCCGCAATTGATACAGGTGACCAACTCCTGCGCCGCCTGACACGCCACCAACGTTTGTGTCGGCAATTTCATGTGGCAACCGCCGCAAACTCCGTGATTAATGCCGACGACGACGTTTTCACCTTTGTTGCGAGCGAGGCGTTCGTAACGGCTGCGGGTGGACTCGTCCACCGCGGCGGCGAGGTCCGCGCGATTGCTCTGCAACGACGCAAATTCCTGTTGTAAATTCTTCTCCCGCGCGGCCAATTGCGCGACTAATTCGTCCATCTGCTTTTTAGCCTCGTTCGCTTCCACGGTCAGACGTGCGACGTCTTTCTGTGCCGCTTCAGCCTGTTCCATCAACGCAATTTCCTGATCTTCAATGCGGTTGATTTCGGCTTTGCAGTTTTCGATTTCGTTCGCCAGCGCTTTGTATTCTTCGTTCTTGCGGGTTTGTAATTGCTGGTTGGCGTAGCGGGCGATCTGTGCCTGTTTGGCTTCGACCTCGAGTTCGAGTCGCTTGCGATCGGACTCAATCTGGCGGACGCGTTGCTTGGCGGCTTCGAGATTGGCGTTAGCAGAATTTGCTTTGCCTTTCAGCGCTTGGCGTTCGGGTTCGATGTGAGCCAATTCCGCTTCCACCCGGCGAATCTTGCGGTCGCGATCCTGCAGCACGAGGAGTTTTTCGATGACTTCCAGCATTGAACGCAGGCTAACGGCCACTGCAAACCAAGTCAATGCAGGCACTGGAATGTGTCCTGACTCTTTGAGAATGTCCCCTTTCTGACTCGATGAAAATGTCCCCATGGGGCGGCGGTTGCGATAACAACTGGCGCCTCGATGGAGAAGCTATTGATGAGTCAGAAGGAACGGGTTCGATTA
>Ga0065721_10006208_pt1 | contig 10376 bp, 5 predicted proteins | sample Mesricmetagenome_FD_59108 | JGI IMG/M metagenome (GOLD analysis project Ga0065721, IMG submission 59108) | Mesophilic microbial community from rice straw/compost enrichment Sample: eDNA_1 v2 (version 2) | ecosystem: Engineered > Solid waste > Grass > Composting > Bioreactor | place: USA: Davis... | reverse complement strand
TGAAACCATTGTTCTCTTTTGCCGGACAGGGTGTGGTGATTGATGTGACGAAGGAGGATGTTGAAAAAGTAAATGACCCGGAAAACTGGATCCTTCAACGTAAAGTAAAATATGCCGAAGTCGTCCGCACACCTGACGAACCAGCTAAAGCAGAAATACGTATTTTTTATTTCTGGAAAGATGGACAGTCGCGACCAGTCCCGGTTAACAACCTTGCACGCCTGAGTAAGGGAAAGATGATTGGTGTGAGGTATAATAAGGACAAAGAATGGGTTGGCGGCAGTTTTTGTTTGTTTGAATCTTAAAAACATCTTATGCAGCACATAAAAGATCTGCCTTCAAAACAACTGGTGGAGGGCATCACGGGATACTATGCACATGGCACCAACATGACATTTGGGTTGGTGGAAATAAAAGCCGGTAGTGATCTGCCGCCTCATCATCACGAACATGAACAGATTACTTATATCATCGAAGGGCAATTGGATATGCTAATTGGTGGTAAACCGTATACGCTTACTTCAGGGATGTATTTCGTCATTCCCTCCAATACGCCTCATGGCGCTAAAGCTATTACAGACTGTAAGGTGATTGATGTATTCAATCCGGTGCGGGAGGATTATAAAAGTAGTTAGAGATGGGAGTTAGGAGTTAGGAGTTGGGAGTTAGGAGTTGGGAGTTGGGAGTTGGTAGTTTTTGTCCGAAGTTTATTTCTGCCTGCCGATTCGCACTCGCTAATCCCACTGCGTAGTGTAGTACACGGATAGAATGGATGAATGGATTGACACGGCAGGTAACCTTCCCACTCGCCACTCGCCGTCATATGTGACACGGATAGAATGGATGAATGGATTGACACGGCACCCATCAGACTCCCTCCCACTCGCCACTCGCCACTCGCCTCCCACTCGCCACTTCCCACTTCCTAACCCCCATTCCTCTAGTCCTTAAAGCTTTTCTTCAGCTCCATCAGCTTCGCCTGGAAAGGATTCAATTTTTCAGTTTTCTGAGGCGATTTGTTTCCTCCTCTTTTTTCCTGGCGCTGGTTTGAACCGGATGCCTGTCCACCCATTGCATCTTTAATCGAAAGTGCAATTCTCTTCCTTGGAATATCCACTTCAAGAACGGTTACCATTACTTTCTGATTCAACTTCACCGCTTCATTGGGATCGCTGATATAGCGGTTGCTTAAATGAGAAATATGCACCAGTCCGTCCTGCTTTACACCAACATCCACAAAAGCCCCAAAGTTTGTAATATTTGTAACGATACCCGGGACTTTCATCCCCGGTTTTAAATCCTCCATGGTACTCACACCTTCGGCAAAACGGAACTCCTCAATGGGTGAACGTGGGTCGCGACCCGGCTTCTCCAATTCCTTCAATATATCTTCGATCGTATAGAGACCGATTGTTTCGCTTACAAAATCACGGGCCTTAATTTGTTTGCGTATCTCGGGATTTTGTACAAGGTCGTTGACAGTGCAATTCAGTTTCGAAGCCATTTCCTCAACGACCTTATAGCTTTCGGGGTGTACAGCCGAATTATCCAGCGGATTACCGGCATCAGGAATTCTTAAAAAGCCGGCGCACTGTTCAAATGCTTTTGGTCCCAGCATAGGCACTTTTTTCAGTTCCTCGCGACTTTTAAATCCGCCATTTTTCGCCCGGAATTCAACAATGTTTTTTGCAACCGTAGAACTCAGACCAGAAACATAAGTAAGCAGGTGTTTACTAGCGGTATTAACGTTTACACCCACATAGTTTACACAACTTTCAACAACCTGGTCAAGGGATTCTTTCAGACGGGTTTGGTTTACATCATGCTGATACTGTCCAACGCCAATGCTTTTCGCATCAATCTTTACCAGTTCACTCAGCGGGTCCAGCAGTCTGCGACCGATACTAATTGAACCACGCACGGTAACATCCTCGTCCGGGAATTCTTCACGGGCTACTTCGCTCGCCGAATAGATAGACGCACCACTTTCATTCACCATGAATATAGAAACCGGTCTGCCGAAATCAATGCTTCGCAATAGTTGATCTGTTTCCTTGCTGGCCGTTCCGTTTCCGTATCCGATCGCTTCAATTTTGTTTTGTGAAACCAGGTCTTTTAGCGTGCGGGCAGCTCTGTCCCATTCGTTTTGCGGAGCGTGTGGATAGATGGTAGAATTGTGAAGGAAATTTCCATGTTCATCGAGGCAAACCACTTTACAACCGGTACGATATCCCGGGTCAACCGCCAATACTCTTTTTTGCCCGAGTGGTGAAGCCAGCAATAACTGTCGCAGGTTTTCCGCAAACACACGAATGGCTTCCTCATCGGCACGGGTTTTACTTTGCATTCTGAACTCCGTCTCTATGGAAAATCGGAGCAGCCTGCTAAAACTGTCTTCTATAGCAATCTTGACCTGCTCTGATGCAGCATTGGATGATTTGACAAAAATCTCTTTGAGAAGGTCAACAGCGGTTTCTTTTTCCACTGTGATTTCCATGATTAAATAACCTTCTTTCTCTGCGCGGCGGATGGCGAGGATGCGATGTGAAGGACTTTGTGCCAGCGGCTCTTTAAAATCAAAGTAGTCGCGGTATTTCTGTGCTTCCGGTTCGTCTTTTTTTGTGCTCAGCACGCGTGCAGAAAGCAGGGCCGTATCCTGGAAGAGTTTGCGAATGGCATTACGGGCCTGTTCGTTTTCAGCTACCCATTCAGCAATGATATCGCGGGCACCCTGCAAAGCCTCTGCTGAATCTTTTACGGCATCTGTGATATACTTAGAAGCTTCCTCTTCAGGCTGGATCGGGTTCTGGTCGAAAATCAGTTTTGCGAGAGGCTCCAGTCCTTTCTCAATGGCCGTAGTAGCGCGAGTTTTACGCTTAGGTTTATAGGGAAGATAAATATCCTCGAGTTCAGTCGCATCAATTGAGTCTTCGATACGTTTTTTCAATTCCGGAGTGAGTTTCCCCAACCCCTCAATGGTTTTGAGAACGGTCTCTTTTCTTTTCTCCAGCTCGGTAAAATATTTCAGCTTGTCGATCACATCACCAATCTGCACTTCATCAAGATTGCCGGTGGCTTCCTTCCGGTATCGCGCGATAAAAGGAATGGTTGAGCCTTCAGCGTGAAGCCGGGCAATATTTTCAATCTGTTTTAGAGAAAAATTTAATGTCTTCGAAATCTCCTGGAGATACTTTAATTCCATTCTTTTTTCTTTTGGGGTAGCAAATGTAGGGCCGGTATCAAAAGAAAAAAATTTGATTTGTTCACCTTTTTTCCGGTAATGCCCTTAGTGCGTTTGCGTAGTTGAATAAGATAGAAATCATAGTATGATAGCGGATCATAGAAAGTCCTATGGGTCCTATTTCATTCTACGTTCTATCTTTTTCAGAATATTCTGCAAATAGGACATCCTCCTACTCGCCACTCGCCACTAGCCACTAGCCCCCACTTCCCACTCCCCTTCCTCACTCTTCCCCCGAATTCTTCAACGCCGACAACACCGGAAAAGGATTTTTCACAATGACCTCACGTCCTTCGAGATTTTCTGATCCGGATGAAAGTTCAACCCAGGATGCATTCCTCACGCCTGTCTGGACAGGTGAAAGGCGATATTTGTTCCTGCCTTCCACCGATAACACAAACTCTCCGCTGCCATATCTAACCACCGCTTCTTCAGGTACGGCTAACACGGGAATTTCATCCACTTTAATCTTTCCGACGAGAAACATACCCGGTAAAACCTGCCCTGGTTTCTTTTTAAAGTGACAATGCACCAGCGCACTGCGATCGTTATCTACATTTTTCGTAATCAGGATAACCTCAGCATCATGTTTTTCATCCGGCTTCTCCACAAAGCTGATGGTAACCGTCTGCCCGACGCGAATCTTACTGATGTCTTTTTCAAATACAGTAAGCGCTGCATGGAGATCATCAGGATTGATAAGCTCAAACAATACGTCTGTCGGGCTTACATACTTACCAATATTCACGTTTACCCTGGATACATAACCGTCAATAGGCGAATAAACAGGAACTGTTCGGGTGATTGTGTTCTCGTTAAGCCTTGAGGGGTCAATATGAATAAGCCTTAGCTTTTCGGAATACCCTTTCACGAGTACTTTTTGTTCCTGGAATTCCGATTGCACACGCTGATAAACTTTGTCAGCATTGACCTTGTTTTGATTCAGGATTTTTTGTCTTTCAAAATCCTTTTGCAAATATTCCAACTTGGAAACTGCAATCAGGTAATCCTGTTGCAATTGTACCAACGCAGGATCTTCCATGATGCCAATCACTTCTCCTTTTCTTACATGCATACCAGGCATCAGCCTGGTGTGTTTGAGATAGCCGCCTAAAGCAAAGCTTACGGATACTAATCCTTTCGGAGGTACATCTACCTGGCCATTGACAGTAAGTTCGGAGTTGAGGGTTCTTTTTTCAACGAGACCGGTTTCCACACCGGCATTGCGGATTTGTTCATCGGTAAGGGTAACCACATCTGCTTCCTTTTCTGGTTCTTTCGCCACCGATTGCTTCTTTGCGCCACAAGCAGAAAGCACGATGATGGCGAGTAATAAAAAATTATATCGCATAAAAAATTATTTTCCGGTTAAATATTCAAGTTCAATCAACGACTGGTTGTACTGGCTAACGGCTGATACAAAGCCCAGTTGAATGTTAACTGCCTGGTTCATCAATAAAGTCCATTCAACATAACCAATTTCACCATTTTCAAAAGCCAGCTTTGCGTGACTCATCATCAGTTCAGACTGTGCCAGGCCGCCTTTCTCATAATAGTCCAAACTTTTTTGGTATTTGTTTACTGATTCGACGGATTGTTGAATGGATAATTTCAGGTTTGCCATTGCAGATTCAGTTTTCACTTTTGCCACCTGTTCATTTATATGTGCCGCGCGTATGCGATTGCGGGTTGCCTTATTGAACAACGGGATTCCCAGTGTCAGCTGAAAAGATCCAAAGCGATCAGAACCGCTGTAATATTCCTGACTGACTCCGTCCTTAGACTGATAACCCCTTATGGACATATTGTTATAACCTACACCAATTTCAGGTGTCAAACCTGATCGCTCCACCCGGGTTTGTGCTTCCTGCAATTTTTCCTGTACAAGGTTATACCGAATTTGTGGATGCGACTCAATTGTTGATGTATCAGCTGCCAGTGTAACAGATGATGCTTTTTTAAATACTTCATATTGTGGCAGCAGTGACTCATCTGAATTCAGTAACCATTGCAGCCGGAGTTGCAAAATTTTAATGTCATCTTCCAACTGGCCTGACTGAATCTTCAATTGTTGCAGTTGCGCATCGGCGGTGGATTTTTCAAGTATATTACTTTCTCCCGTTTCCAGTCTAAGGGATGCGGCATGCTGAAATTGTCGATACACTGAATCGAGACGGATAAGAATTTTCTTCCGCTCCATCAATTCTGCCAGTTGAAAGAAAGTGCGCTTCACTTCTTTCGCCAGTTCTGTCTCACGCCAATGCACCAGTTGTTGTTGCGTTTCCTGCTGTACGGCATACAACTGCTTCTGTCGTTGATAGACTATTGGAAGATTCAATGGTTGATGAATTGAAAAACGGGTGTCATTATATCCACTGTTTATTTTACCATACTCAGCCTCAATTTGGGTTCTCCCCGGATCATACACTGCTTTCTGAAGTTGTTGCCAATATTCTGTTTGTTTTCTTTCCGCCTGTATTGAAAGGTTGCGATTCTTTGCCATTTGCAACATCTCATCAAGAGTGGCAGATTGCTGCGCATACCCCTGCTGACAGGCGAACAATAAAAGAATGATCGCAAGGGGCTTTCTGTTTAACTTCCGGGCATTTCGTTTCTCAAGCCAGGTATATAAAATTGGTAATAACACCAGTGTCAAAAATGTGGCAGAGATCAAACCGCCAATGACAACCGTTGCCAGCGGTCTTTGCACTTCCGCTCCGGGGCCCTGGCTCAATGCCATGGGGAGAAAACCTAATGATGCCACTGCAGCGGTCATTAATACAGGCCGTAACCTTACCCGAGTACCCTGCAATACAATTTGTTTGATATCGGTCATACCCTGTTTTTTTATACGGTTAAATTCAGCGATCAGTACAATACCATTGAGGACGGCTACTCCAAACAACGCGATAAAACCTACCCCGGCTGATATACTGAATGGCATGCCCCGCAGCCATAATGCAATGATGCCACCAATAGCAGACAAAGGGATGGCGGTGAAAATGAGTAAGCCATATTTGAAGGAACCGAATGCGAAATACAACATCACCAGGATCAGGGCCAATGCGGCAGGCACGGCTACAAAAAGACGTTTTTCTGCTTCCACCATATTCTCAAACTGACCGCCATATTTCACATAATATCCGGAAGGCAATTTCAGTTGTGCGGATGCTTTTTCACTCAATTCTTCCACTACCGATTCAACATCACGTTCTCTTACATTGAATCCGACAATGATCCTTCGCTTCGCATCTTCTCTTTGAATCTGGTTGGGACCTTCTTTCACTTCGACAGATGCTACCTGGTAAAGAGGTACCTGTATGCCGGAAGGAGTAGACACCAATAACTGCTGCACATCGCTTACATCAACACGCCTTTCATTGTCAAGCCTGACTACAAGATCATAGCGGCGTTCGTTTTCGTAAATAATCCCGGCGGCTTCTCCCGCAAAAGCAGTGCGGATCAAACGGTTCACATCTTCGATGTCGAGGCGGTAATTTGCCATGGCATCACGGTTATATTGAACAACAATCTGGGGAAGACCCGTCACTACTTCAATATACAGATCCCGCGCACCATCTACTGTCTGTATGATATTACCAAGCCGGTTTGCATAGGCAGAGAGACTGTCAAGGTCTTCGCCGAAGATTTTGCAGACTATATCCTGTCTCGCTCCTGATATCAGTTCATTGAATCGCATTTGCACCGGGAATTGAAATCCTGCCGTTAATCCCGGTATCGCCTGCAGCGCGCGGCTCATAGTATCTGCAAGCTCATCGAACGATGAAGCAGATACCCATTCATCGAGCGGTTTTAGTGTAATAATAATATCGGTCATTTCTACCGGCATCGGGTCTGTTGGTATTTCACTCGCCCCAATGCGGGTGACGATTTTTTCAACTTCGGGAAATTTTGATTCAAGGATTCCCGCAGCTTTAGTCGAAGTGTTGATCGTTTCGGTAAGAGAACTTCCGGTTAGTATCCTGGCGTCAACAGCAAAATCACCTTCCTGGAGCTTTGGAATGAATTCACCTCCAAGCCGTGTCATGATGAAAATGGAAAAAGCAAACAAGGCGACAACAATGCCCAGCAACATCCTGGGGAATCGCAGGCATTTCTGAAGAAATGGCTGATAGACTCCCTGCACCTTTTTAATCATTCGATCGGACCAGGTGTCATCATGTTTGAGTTTTTTGCTTAATACCAGTGATGACATCATAGGCACGTAGGTAAGGGAAAGAAGAAAAGCCCCAATCAATGCAAAAGAAACTGTCTGCGCCATGGGTTTGAACATTTTTCCTTCTATACCCGTCAATGTCAGGATAGGCAGATAAACGATCAGGATGATCACCTGTCCAAATGCAGCTGAATTCATCATCCGGCTGGCAGAAGTTTCCACTTCGCTGTTCAACTGTTCCTGCGTCACCGTCTTCACCCCCAGGAATTTTTTGCCGTGAGATATATGGTGTAGTACAGCCTCAACAATTATTACTGCCCCATCCACGATCAATCCGAAATCAAGCGCACCCAGGCTCATCAGGTTACCCGACACACCAAAAATGTTCATCATTACAAATGCAAAGAGCATGGCGAGAGGGATCACTGAAGCCACAATTAAACCGGCCCGCAGATTACCGAGAAATAAAACAAGCACAAGTACTACAATCAATGCGCCTTCCAGCAGATTTTTCTTTACCGTTCCAATGGCATTGTCCACCATCTTGGTACGATCGTAAAACGCTTCCAGTATGACGCCCTCTGGCAAAGTGGTTTTGATGTGCTCGATTCTTTGTTTGACATCGTCAACAACATCAGAAGCATTAGCGCCTTTTAACATAAGCACCACTGCACCGGCAACCTCACCCTTATCGCTATAGGTCATGGCCCCGTAACGGATGGCATGACCAATACGTACCTCAGCCACATCTTTTATATAGACCGGCATTCCGGATGAAGTGTGTCTTACAAATATTTTTCCGAGGTCTTCAATATTTTTTGCCAGCCCCTCGGTTCGTATGAATAGTGCGGCAGGACCCTTTTCGATATAAGCGCCTCCGGAATTCTGGTTGTTTTTTTCGAGTGCGTTAAAAACATCGGCGACTGTGACGTTCATGCTCTTTAACCTTTCGGGGATTACGGCTACTTCATATTGCTTCATGTATCCGCCGAAACTGCTTACATCAGCTACGCCCGGTATTCCCAGTAACTGGCGGCGTACAATCCAGTCCTGGATGGATCGCAATTCAGTGAGGTCGTATTTGCCTTCATAGCCTTTAGCAGGCCTCAAAATGTACTGATAGATTTCTCCAAGACCTGTAGTCGCCGGGGCGAGTTCAGGCAGACCCGCCGATACAGGTATTTCTTCTTTTACCTGGATCAATCTTTCAGAAACCTGTTGTCTCGCCCAGTAGATATCTGTCTCATCATCGAAAACAATGGTAACGACGGAAAGACCAAATCGCGAAATGGATCGCATCTCGGTCATGCCGGGGATATTGGCTGTTGCCTGTTCTATGGGAAATGTAACCAGTCGTTCTACTTCAGGAGCAGCCAGTGATGGAGAAACCGTGATCACCTGTACCTGGTTGCTGGTGATATCGGGTAATGCATCTATCGGAAGTTTTCGCAGATTTAGTGCCCCCCACACAATGAGTGCAAGTGTAAATAAACCTACGATCAGCTTATTCCTTACGGAAAAGCGAATAATCGCGTTTAACATGTAAGAGTGATTTCGTGTGCCAATAAAAATTCAGATCCAAAAAAATGAATCAGGCACAACGGGGAGGCTGGAAAATGTCAAAAGCAGCAAACTGTGGTTTGCTCACCTCATCGAATTCATGATATTCCCTTGTTATTTCTATGGGAGGTGTTATTTCAATCCTGGGAGGTTCAGACTTAAACACATTGGTGCTTAACATACTGATGTTGATATTGCGAAACGGAAGCTGTTGATCCTGCTGGTAATCGTCATCCACGATAAACGGGCCGATATAATGCATTTCAAGAAAGGCAACAAAGCTTAATGAAGGATCGGCTTGTTTATGCGTTTGAAAGTGCTCAATCATAAAGGGCACTTTGAGCAGCTGGTGAAACTCAGTGTATGCGAGCAGGTGCAGAACCAGGAGTAATATGCCGAGGCAGCGTTTCACGGAGGCAAAGGTAAGGGTCCGGCGGAAACTTTCGTATGATATGAATCATCACGTCTATCTCATTGTAAACCTGAGTCCGCCGAATATTCGCAGGCCCTGGTTTGGAGCATACACATAACCGGGATCAAAGCTCAATGCATAGGGGTTTTCAGCGGTGGCCTTTATTTGCCCATTGGCTTCATATTCCAGCTTTTTGTCAAAGGGATCGTGTGAGCGGGCAATGAGGAATGGTACATTTTTAGCCGGGGTCCAGTTGAGGAGATTTTTCACACCGGCAAAGATTTCAATCCAGTCAAAGCCTTTGCTAAGCTGAACATTCTGCAAGCTCCAAACAGGAGAGTGATCCGGTCGCGGATCTGATGGTGACGCCAATGGCAAACGCATCGGTCCATAGATATTACCGGTATAGTCAATATTGAGCCGGATCGATGGAATGGTATAAGTCAATGCCCATGTACCACTCCAGCTTTCTGTGAGCATGGGACGTGTACGAACTTTCTTTCCGTCCGCATCCCGCCCGGTTTTATTTACATCCTGCATAGTCATTCCCACCAATGCTTTGAAACGGTGACCACGATTATATTCCAGGTTTAAGGTGAAACCTTTAGAGGTTGAATACCCGTGAAGATTTTGATAGATGATCTTGTTGACATCTGTCTCGTAATCGGGGATGATCTGGTTTGTAAAATGCGAATACCAGAGAGATGCATCCAGGTTGAATGAATTCCTGTCCCATTTTATCGGACGGGTATAATTGAGGTTGACATTGTAGCTGCGTTCAGGTTTCAACTCTTCCAGGATCTCTACGGCTCGCGCTCCCGTCAATGCTGCATGTTCTTCTGTAAACAGGCTCACCACGCGGAATCCGGTTCCCGCATTTAACCTGAATACCTGTTCATTTCCCAATGTCCATTTCCAGGCAAGTCTGGGTGTAAAGATCCCATTATGAACAGGGTGATGATCATATCGAAGACCGGTCAACAGGG
>Ga0065721_10053176_pt1 | contig 10377 bp, 9 predicted proteins | sample Mesricmetagenome_FD_59108 | JGI IMG/M metagenome (GOLD analysis project Ga0065721, IMG submission 59108) | Mesophilic microbial community from rice straw/compost enrichment Sample: eDNA_1 v2 (version 2) | ecosystem: Engineered > Solid waste > Grass > Composting > Bioreactor | place: USA: Davis... | reverse complement strand
ACGCCACATCTTCGCGTCCGACCACCGCGAGAAAATGTTCCGCACTCGGCGCGTCCATCAACGCATGCGTCCACGTGAACACAACATCCATCCCGCCACCGGAACGTTCGATGAGATCAAACCGGAACAATTCTCCGTCTCGAACCGAGAGCGGCTCATCACAAAGTCGTTCCACTAAACCCGATTGCTCGACGTGAATTCTGATCTGCGGAAAGGCCTTCGCATCCGTTAACGGTTTCCATTGCGTTTTGAACCATCCACCCGGACGCGCGCGCAAAATGGGATATCGGTTCACCAGCAGTTCCACTCGTTGTCGCAGAGTGGCAACAGAAATAGCGCGCTCCAGCGTGAAACGAATCTGGCAGGAATTTCCGGCGTAACCGTGGCGACGGAGTTCGTAGTCGAACCCCAGCATCAGGTAATCGCAGCCGTTCAGTGGCAGGTCAGCGGGCATTGAGCAACCGCGCGATAGTCTCGGCCAACGTCCGGACGTTTTGCAGGGCGTCGCCGGTAATCTCGCTCTCGGGAATCCAAAAACCGTAATCCGTCTCGATGAACACCAGCATGCGGACGAGCGACATCGAGTCAAAGCCCGCAGCCACGAGATCAGTTTCAGGAGTAACGGCGACGTCCGGCGCGAACACTTCGCGCTTCAGAAAGTCGATGAGTTTCGTTTCAATTTCGGCTGCTGCAATCATTTAATTCATGCCACTGGAGCGGCGCGCCGAATCTTGCCGGTAACCGGCGTGCGAGGCAAGGCGGCGACGATATGAAAGCGCATCGGAATCTTGTACGACGCCAGATGCCCGCGACAATACGCGCGCACGGAATCCAGCTTCGCGTCCGGTTTTTCCATCACTAATTCCGCTTCCACGACTTCGCCCAGATGCGGATGCGTCGTGCCAAACACGCGCGATTCGCGCACGTCCGGATGTTGATTCAACACGCTTTCGATTTCTTCCGGAAAAACTTTTCGCCCGGCCAGATTGATCACCGCCGTTTTGCGGGAAAGCAGATGCAAAAATCCCTCGGCATCAACCCGCCCGATGTCGCCCGTGAAGAACCAGCCGTCGCGCAACAATTGCTCGCGCGCCACCCACGGCGCGACATAGGCATCGCAAATTCCCGGCCCGCGCACTGCCAACTCACCGCAACCATCATCATCCGGTTGCTCAATGCGTAATTCAAAATCTCCTGCCGCTTGCCCGACGGAACTCCGTCGTCCTCGTGGATCGCCCGTGTTCAACGCCACCAATCCCAGTTCAATCACGCCCAACGCCTGCACCAGTGGACGATTGAAACGCTGCGCGAAATCCTGCGCCACCTGTTCCGGTAACGCGCACGTCGTTGAAACCGCCAATCGCACCGACGGAATCTGCATCCCCGAATTATCCCGCGCCCACATCGAGTAATGAAATGGCGCAGCATACAATACCGTTCCATTCCAACGATTGACTGCTTCGAGAAATGGCTTCGCGGTCACATGTCGCGCCAGCACAATCGTCGCGCCGACTTCGATGTAGAGCACAATGGTAATGAGAAAATGATGCGCCATCGGCAAACACCAGATGATCGTATCATCCGCCGTAATCCTCAGCGCCTTGTTCGCCGAGACCACGCGTTGTTGAATTGTTTCATGCGACAACGCCACGCCTTTGCGCGCGCTCGTTGTGCCGGACGTGAAACGGATAAACGCCAGATTCAACCCGTGATTATCCGGCGGCGCGATCGGTTGCAATCGCGTGAAAAACACATCGGGCGCGAGCGATACACTTTCGCCACGCGGTTTCGGCGTCACGATGGCCTGCAACTGCATCGCCTCGATGATTTCGCGAATTTCGTCCTCGGAACACTCAGTCGGCACCGGCACCACGACCACACCGCAGCGCCACAACGCATACGTCAACGCCACGTACGTCACGCTGTTTGCAAACGCCAAACCGATGCGTTGTCCCGGCAACACTTGCTGCGCACGCAATTCTTCTGCGAAAGCATTCACACGTTGCAGCAATTCCGCGTACGACACCACCGTGGCGTCTTCGACTAACGCTGCTTTCTGCGGCCATCGCGCCGCTGTCCGTTCCAATGATTCAATCAAATTCATCACTACCGCCGATTACAACCGCAGATTAAATGCTGCCGGAATTCACCCAAACCGTCAGGTCTAATCTCGATTACCGAAACCTCCTTATCGCTCTCGGGAAAAACCAGTACAACTAATGAGTCGTGTGTTTCTCCCGGAGAAATCCCCCACAGTTCCACTCACCGCACCAGCTCAAAGGCAAATCCCTTCAGGTATTCCGTCTCGGGAATCATCGGGATGACGGGATGATCCGGCGATTGCGAATAAGTCGCCACGCGCCGCAGGATGCGTCGCGTATCAAATGCCGCCGCCAGAATCACATCCTGAAACGTCACCGTGTCCACGTGATGCGAACAGCAGAACGTCGCCAGCGTACCGCCCGGTTTCAACAATTTCAGCGCGCGAATATGAATCTCTTTGTAACCGCGCAACGCGTCGCCCACTGATGCGCGATTGCGCGTGAACGACGGCGGATCGAGCACGATCAGATCAAAGCGCGGAATCACTTTTTCATGCGGCTTCACCGCCGTGTTGGTCTTGAGCCAATCGAACACGTTGATGGCCTCCGCACTGACATTCTTTTTGAGACCGTTCAAATTCGCGTTGCGCAGTGACGCACTTACGGCGTCCTGGCTTTGATCCAGCATCAATACCTGCTTTGCACCTGCGCGCGCGGCGTGCAATCCGAAGCCACCGAGAAAACTGAAACAATCCAGCACGTTTGCTCCCTTCGCAAATTGCGCCACCGCCTCGTAACTCGTCTGCTGATCCAGATACATCCCGGTTTTGTGACCGCCGAGAATATCGGTTTCGAACTTCAATCCGTTCAGATCCACCGCCACCGGACCGGCGAGCTTTCCGCTGATAATTCCGTTAGCTTCTTCCAATCCTTCGAACTTTCGCGACGCAACATCGCTGCGTTCCAGAATCGCGCGGGGCGAAAACAGCTTTTGCACCGCTGCCACAATTTTTTCTTTCCGCTTTTCCATCCCCAACGCGGAAATCTGAATCACAATTACGTCTTCGTACTTATCAATGATGAGTCCCGTCAGAAAATCGCTCTCCGCGTTCACGACACGAAATGAAGTCGCATTGGGCAAATAACGCTTTCGCACTTCAAGCGCGGCGGCAATGCGTTGATCGAAAAATTTCTGATCCACTTCAATGCGCTCCGGCGCGAGCACGCGCACATTGATTTTGGATTTCGAATTGTAGAAACCGACGCCGAGTAAGCGTTGCCGATGATCTTTGACTTGCACGAGTTCCCCGTCTCCTGCCTGCGCCGTCATCCGCAGAACAGATCCGTGATAAACCCACGGATGACCCGCCACAATGCGGTCCGCTTCGCCCGGTTTGAGAATAACAGTCGGTAGTGATTCCATGATTTTTGTAAACAGTGTCGCTCAGAACCATTCCGAGCGACGCATAAAAAGCCAAAAACGAATTGCTGAAGCGAGGAAAGAAATCAATTTATCGCCGCTATTCGCTCCTGATCCGACGAAAAACAGTTAAGCTTTGGGTTCAAAGCGAAACAGTTGCGCGCCATGCGCCGCCACATCGAGATAAAGCCCTGCCTGTGCAAGGTCGCTTCCAACGCGCTCGAAATGTTCAACGCCGAGCAAATCACGCATGTGCCAATGCCGTTCCGCCAATCCCGGAACCTCAAGCGAGACATAACATTGACTGCGATGCGGCGCGAGATTCACGACAACGAGATAAAACTCCCGTCCGCCGTCGGGCCACAAAACAACGATGAAATTCTGATACGTTGGATTGCCTTCCCAAGCGGCGCGCGGCGCCAGCAACCAACCATTCCCCTGCCCGACCGCAGATTGCTTCAGCGCCGCGAGCAAACCGGCGTAGTGCGTTTGAATTTCCGTTTGCACCGGTTCATCAGGACGTCGCCCGAGTTGCACCGGAACTTTTTTGCGCGCGCCGTTGAGTTGCCCCTCGTGAAGAAAACGCATTCCGGGCAATCCCAGAATTGCCAGAGCCGCTGCACGATTTTCCGCCGGACTTAATTTTTCCGCCACGCGCGGTTCGTCGTGGTTTTCCAGAAAATGCACGCTGCGTTGCAGATAATCGGCGGGATGTGTCAGCAGTTTTCGCTGCGCTTCGGCGGGATGCTTGCCAATCAAATCATCGTAAAGCGCTTTATCGTATGTGTAATCGAAACCGAGCGTTTGCAGACGACCTTCCAATCCCCAATAAACCTCCGCCATGAAAATAAAATCACGATGCGTTTCTTTCACTGCACCGATGGCCTCAGGCCAGAATTCCTCAGTCGGCACCGGCTCATTCACCGGCAAGTGCGACCATGTCCGCGCAAAAACGTCATTCAACAACAGCATCGCCATATCACAACGCACGCCGTCGCATTTGGCCGCGACCGATTTGAGCAGACCAATCATCGCTTTGCGCGTGGCCGGACGGCGATAGTCCAATTGCGCGACATCCGTCCACGCCGGGAAATACGGATCCTTACCATGCGCCAGATAAAGCGAGCGGGGTGCGGATTTCACAACGAATGTGCCATCAATCGCATTTGGACTCTGCACGAACAACGCGGGGCGCTCCTTCACCCACGCGTGATCCAGCCCAAGATGATTCGGCACGAAATCGAGAATCAATTTGATACCGACTTTGTGAAGTCGCGCGCGAAACTTTTGCAATTCCTCATCACCACCTAAAGCCGGCGGCACAGTGTATTCAGCAATCGAATAAGGCGACCCCGCGATATCCGCATCTTTCCAGCCGGGCAAAACATGATCGTATTCCCGTCGCAGGTCCGGATGTTCTCGCGCGATTTTTCGCGCCTGCGGTCCGGTCGTCCACACCCCCATGAGCCAGATGTGGGTGAACCCGCAGTTTTGCCAGAACGCAAATTCCTCGTCCGGAACGGTGGCGAGGGTGACAGGATGTTTGAGCCGCGCGGACAATTCGTTGAGCCAGCAACGGGTGTTGATTTGGTAGAGCAGCGGATGCCTCATGCGTTCCTCTGGCGAGCACAGTAACAGTGCGCCCTCGAAGTCGCAACGACGGGTCAGCACATTGCGACTTCGAAAACAGGAATTTCACATCGCGCCAGATGTCCGATTCCGCACTCCTGTTTTGTCAGGCGACGGATGTCAAACTCATTGACGAAGCAGCCTGGTAAATGATTTCCGCCGCAGCGTCATAACTGACGAGACTGGTGTTCAACACGAGGTGATAGTGCAGCGGGTCGTTCAAATCTGCTTCGAAATATTTCTTCAGATAACGCTCGCGGCCTTTGTCCTCGCGCCCGATGAAATCCCGCGCTTCATCTTGCGTCTTGCCGTAGAACCGCTGCACGTGCGCGATGCGATCCGCCAGCGGCGCTACGAGGCGCACATGAAAAACACCGGGCATACGCGCCGTAATCAGATTCGCACCGCGCCCGATCAGAATCACATTGCCCATTTGCACAAGGCGCAAAATGGTTTCCGCCGTATGCTCCACCACGGTCCAGGTTGAAGGATGCACTCCAAACAACTCATCCATCGCATCCTGAATTTCCCAAATGCGATCCTCCGGCAGATATTTGGCGAAGTGGACCGGAAGATTGTGATCTTTGAGAACCTGTTCGATAAGATTTCGATCGAACACCGTCCACGGTGCCATCGCGGATTCATCCCGTGCTTTGAGTAATTTCGCCAAACGCTCCGCTACCAGGCTCGCCCCACATCCCGCCTGCCGGGAAATCGTGATGGCGCGCAATCGGGTTGAGCTGGCATCATCCCGCGGTTGCCCCGCGCGCAATTGCGCATCGAGGAAAGCCTGACACTTATCGAGTTCGATGGGCATTTTCATAAGCAGCGTGAGTTGAGAAGCCCCGATGCCCGGGACGCGTGAGTGCGCAACGAGTCGGGCCTTCACTTAACCTTAGTCCTCTCTGCGCAAGAATCCAGTGCCGGAATCACTGATAAAAATAATAACACAACCGAATCCAGAGATCCTCCGGGAGAAAATGTGATTCCAATCGTTTCGTTCAAAAATCCATTGCGTCGCGCGCAGTCGTTCGGCTAACTCGGGCGCGTGGCTGGCAAACCTGTTTCGCAATCTTCCCGAGGAGCGTCGCGCGGAGAAAAAATCTTCGCGTTAAGCTTCGGCTGTTTTCTGGGATTGGCGCTCGTGAAATTCGGCAATCCGGCCGTGATGCAAAAGTTCGTCGGAACACCGACAAATTTCGACGAATGGCGCATTTTCGCGTGGCCGCTCTGGGTCGCTTATCCGCTGTTTGGCTTGTTACTCCTGTCTGCGATACCTGCGCTGCGCATTACTCTAAGCCGGTCATCTGCGACCACTAAATCCACAGCAAACAAATCGGATGTAGCAAATAGTCGCCTCGGAATTCCCAGATGGCTGGTCATCGCGGCACTCAGTTGGCTCGGCTGGCAATTCGTCGCGACGACTCGAAGCGTTGATTCGCAATTATCGGTAAGCGTCGTCATTTATTTCGCCATCTGCATCGGTTGCTTTTTTCTCGGCGCATTGGGACTGCGGCGATCTGACCTTGCGCGATGGATTCTCGGTCCGGTGTTGGCGGCGGTGGTCATCATGATTTACGACGGCTTCACGCAACATTTCGGCGGTCTGGAACAGACCCGCGAGTATTTCTGGACCTATATTTATCCGACGCTCAAAAACGTGCCGCCGGAATATCTCGGCAAAATGAAGAGCAATCGTATTTTCTCCACCGTGTTTTATCCGAATGCGTTTGCCGGCGCACTGCTTCTTGTCACTCCACCGTTGCTCGCCTGGATTTGGCAGGCCAAGGAACGCTTCACCCCCGGCGCCCGCGGTTTACTCTGCACGCTCGTCGCCGGACCGGCCGCGGCGTGTTTGTATTGGACGGGATCGAAGGGCGGTTGGTTGTTGGCATTGTTACTGGGAGCAATTGCATTGCTGCATCAGAAATTCGACCAGAAATATAAAATAGCGTTAATCATCATTCTGCTGGTGGCCGGCGGCGCAGGCTTCTATTGGAAAAATCGCGATTACATGAAACGCGGCGCAACCAGCGTCGTCGCGCGATTTGATTATTGGGAAGCGGCAGTGAAAACCGTTTTGAAAAATCCACTGCTCGGCTCCGGCCCGGGGACATTTGCCAACGCTTACGAAGCAGTTCGCCGTCCTGACTCCGAAATGGCCCGCCTGACGCATAACGACTATTTGCAACAGGCATCAGATTCCGGATTTCCCGGATTTCTGAGCTACGTCACGTTCATTGCAGGAATGTTGTGGATCAGTTACCGGCGATTGGATTGGCAGCAGACTCCGATTCTGGCCGGAGTCTGGTTAGGCGTAGCGGCTTGGGCGATTCAATCGGCCTTTGAATTTTCGCTCTATATTCCGTCGCTCGGGTGGACGGCTTTGGCATTGGGCGGATGGTTGGTGGGTTACACCCGGGCTACCGTAGGGGAAACGATTCGACAAACGCCCTAGCCCGCCCCTAATCTCTCGCCGCGATGAAGATTCTCTTCCTCAACGGGCCGAACCTCAACTTGCTCGGCACGCGCGAACCCCAGGTTTACGGAAAGACGACTTTAAGCGACATCGAAGCGTTGGTTCGAAATCAGGCCAAAGCGCAGAACGTCGAGATTGATTTCCGCCAATCTAATAATGAGGGCGAACTGGTGAGTTGGATTCAGGACGCGAAAGGAAACTTTGAAGCCATCGTCCTGAACGCCGCCGCCTACACACATACGAGTGTCGCGCTTCGCGACGCCATCTCGGCCACCGGCGTCCCGACTATCGAAATCCACCTCTCGAACATCCATGCGCGAGAGGAATTCCGGCATAAGTCACTTATCGCTGGAGTTTGCCGCGGGCAGATCGCCGGATTCGGTGCTTATTCCTACGTTTTAGGTTTAAACGCCGCCATTAACATTATCGAAACGACGAAATCTGCCTGATTTCCAGCAAGGTCGTCTGGAAATGCTCCCGGGCGGTCTAACAGGTTACCGTTTTCCCACTTGACGCTCCCGGGGTGAATCCGTAGGCTTCGCACCAGTCTAAATATGACGAAAGCAGGGTCGAAATTCGACTGCTGCTTTTTTCGTAAAGACAGCAAATCGGGTGTTCAGCACCCGTTGCGGAACAACTTTAACGATCAAAAATTGTGGACCTCAAAGACATTAAGGCCATCATCGACCTGATGAAAAAGAACTCCGTTGCGGAGTTCGAACTCGAAAAACAGGATTTCAAGATTCGACTCAAGCGGGGGATGGGCGGCGGCACGGTTGTTACGCCTGACGATGGCGCTCAAGTCATTGCTTATACTCCGGTCCAGGCTGCCCTGCCATCTGCCTCGAGCGCTGCTCCCGCTCCGGTTTCCGCTCCGGCGGCGTCCTCCAACGACACCGACATTAAATCGCCGATGATCGGGACCTTTTATCGTTCACCGTCGCCCGATTCCGCCCCTTACGTCGAGGTCGGCACCGAAGTCGGGCCGGATACGGTCGTTTGCATTATCGAAGCGATGAAGGTGATGAACGAAATCAAAGCCGAAACCAAAGGCGTCATCACTCAGGTTCTGGTGGATAACGCCAAACCGGTCGAGTTCGGTCAACCGTTGTTTAAGATTCGTCCTACATAATCCAGGCTGTCATTGCCAACTACTCAGCCTCATGTTTGAGAAGATTCTCGTAGCCAATCGTGGCGAAATCGCCGTTCGCATCATCCGCGCCTGCAAAGAACTGAATATCCGCACGGTCGCGGTATATTCCGAAGCGGACGCCAACTCCATGCACGTACAATTGGCTGACGAAGCCATCTGCATCGGCAAATCCCCTTCCTCGGAAAGTTATCTGCGGATTGATCGCATTATCAGCGCGGCAGAAATCGCGGATGTGGACGCGATCCATTGCGGTTACGGTTTCCTTTCTGAGAACGCGCATTTCGCCGATGTTTGCGAGAGCTGCAATATCCGATTTATCGGACCGAGTTCCCGCGCCATGAATGCGCTGGAAGATAAGGCCGTCAGCCGCGCCTTGGCCAAAAAAGCGGGCGTCCCGACTCCTCCCGGTTCAGACGGTATCGTTGAAAATGAAAAAGAAGCGCTGAACGTCGCTAAAAAGATCGGTTATCCGGTCATGATTAAAGCGGTCGCGGGCGGCGGTGGACGCGGCATGCGCATCGCTCACAACGATATTTCGCTCGTAAAGGGTTATCACACGGCGCGCACTGAAGCTGAAAAGGCTTTCGGCAATTCAGCGGTGTACATCGAAAAGTTCATCGAAAACCCGCATCACATCGAATTTCAGATCCTCGGGGACGGACGCGGAAACATCATTCACCTCGGCGAACGCGACTGTTCGGTGCAGCGTCGTAATCAAAAGGTGGTCGAGGAAACGCCTTCTCCGCTCATCGAAAATAAATTTCCCAAATTGCGGAAGGAGATGGGCAAAGCGGCGATTCGCATCGCGCAAGCGGCGCATTACACCAACGCTGGCACGGTGGAATTTGTCGTGGACGACAAAGGCAATTATTACTTCCTCGAAGTTAATAAGCGCATTCAGGTCGAACACCCGATCACCGAAGAAGTCACCGGCATTGACCTGATCAAATATCAGATTCTTATCGCCGCGGGCGAGCAATTGAAACTCTCCCAGAGCGACGTTCAATTCAAAGGTCACGCCATCGAATGCCGCATTAACGCGGAAGATCCGTTTGATGAATTCCGCCCGAGTCCCGGTCGCATCGAAATGTATTATCAACCAGGCGGTCGCGGCGTACGCGTCGATACCCACGCATACGCAGGTTATTCGATTCCGCCGCACTACGATTCGATGATCGGTAAACTCATCACCTACGGCAAAGATCGCCGCGAAGCGATGGACAAAATGAGCCGCGCGTTGAGCGAGTTCCTCATCACGGGTGTGAAGACGACGATTTCCTTCCAACAGGCAATCTTGCAGGACCCCAACTTCCGGCGCGGCGTTTATTCCACCAATTTCGTGGAACAACTGCTCAGCGGCGCTCGTCGCGAATTGATTGAGGAAAAGACGTAATTCGTCCCTCTCGTCATCATTCCCCGCTCCGTTCAGACGCGCTTCGGCGAATCGCCTATTGCGCCAAACCAGATTTTGTTTTCCTGCCGCAACTGATTGCGTCAGGATGCGCCGCATGAAAACCTGGTTTTGCGTTCTCCTCGGCGTCGGTGTGCTCACGACACTTGGCGCGCAGGAAACCGATCGCGTTTCGCCCGTCATCGCGCCGGGAGCAAAGTTGGAAAAACTTGCGGATGAATTCAGCTTCACCGAAGGCCCGAC
>Ga0065721_10008544_pt1 | contig 10377 bp, 10 predicted proteins | sample Mesricmetagenome_FD_59108 | JGI IMG/M metagenome (GOLD analysis project Ga0065721, IMG submission 59108) | Mesophilic microbial community from rice straw/compost enrichment Sample: eDNA_1 v2 (version 2) | ecosystem: Engineered > Solid waste > Grass > Composting > Bioreactor | place: USA: Davis... | reverse complement strand
GCGGCCCCGAGGCCGTTGCTGGCGTCGAGGATCTCGTTGGTGAGGCGGTCGGTCATGGTCTTCTCGCGACGCGCCTTGGCGTAGCTGGTGAGCCAGCGCAGCGCGAGCGTGTTCGCGCGGTGCGGCTTGACCTCGACGGGCACCTGGTAGGTGGACCCACCGACGCGGCGGCTCTTGACCTCGAGGGTCGGGCGCACGTTGTCGAGGGCCTTCTTGAGCACGACGACCGCATCCTGGCCCGACTTCTGGGCGACGCCGTCGAGCGCGCCGTAGACGATGCGCTGGGCGAGGTCCTTCTTGCCGTCGAGGAGGATCTTGTTGACGAGCTGGCTGACGATCTGAGCGCCGTACACCGGGTCGGCGACGACGGGGCGCTTGGGGGCCGGTCCCTTACGAGGCATTACTTGGCCGCCTTCGCACCGTAACGGCTGCGCGCCTGCTTGCGGTTCTTGACCGCCTGGGTGTCGAGCGCGCCGCGGATGATCTTGTAGCGCACGCCGGGGAGGTCCTTCACACGACCGCCGCGNACGAGCACCATCGAGTGCTCCTGGAGGTTGTGGCCCTCGCCGGGGATGTAGGCGGTGACCTCGGTGCCGTTGGAGAGCTTCACGCGNGCGACCTTGCGGAGCGCCGAGTTCGGCTTCTTCGGNGTGGTGGTGTANACNCGCGTGCAGACGCCGCGCTGCTGCGGGTTGGCCTTGAGGGCCGGCGCCTTGGTCTTGACGACCTTCGGCGTGCGGCCCTTGCGGACCAGCTGCTGAATGGTGGGCACTGCGGATTGCTCCTTTGGGTTGCTGCACGGTGACAGCGATGGATGATGTCGTTCCATCGGGATCCGGATCCGGCGGTGATCACCGCCGGTACTGCGCCCCGGATATGCCGTGGGTCTTCCCGCGCACGCCGGACCGGAGTCAGGATGGGCAAGGGGAGACGTGCGCGAAAGCACACACCCGGTCGAGTGTAGTCGACCGGGTGTGTGCCTGCAATGTGACGCGGGATGACGCGCCCCGTGTTCGCCTAGGGCGTGGACGTCGGGGACGGCGTCGGCGCCTGGGTCGGTTCCGACTCGGGCGTCGGCGTCGTACCGTCCGCGGCGTCCTTGCCCGCACCCCACTCCTTCATGCCCTCGAAGCGGTAGCGGCTGAACGCTTCCTCGAGCGCCCCCGCTGCCGATCCGGGGGACTCGTCCCGGTCGGCGACGACGAACATGTAGGCGGTGATCGTGCCCGAGGTGTCGTCGCTGCCCGCGGGCCGCGTGACGGCCGTCACGAGGAAGAGACGGGGTCCGTTCTGCAGAGCGCCCGCGAACGCGAGGATGGTCGAGGCAGGCACTCCCTTGCCGAAGGTGATCGTGACGGGCACCGAGTAGACGCCATCGGGGGCGGCGGCGGGAGTTGCCGACTGCGTCCCCTCCTCGACGACGACGCCCGCAGTCTGGCCGTACGGCACCGCCTCGCCGATGACGATCGACTCGATCGGCACCTCGGCGCCCCGCTGGATGCCGGCAAGGTAGGCGAGGATCGTATCCGAGTCCAGCTCGCCGGGGACGCTCAGACGCAGGTCCTGCAATTCGTCCTCGAGGTCGGCGAGATTGTCGAACTGGTCGCGCATGACGGCGACCCGCGCCTCCTGAGCCTGGTTCGCCTGCTGGACGGCGGCCGTCTCCTCCCCCGCCTGCGCAGCGCCCGCGAGGAGGGGCGACACCCCCAGGAACCAGCCGAGGCCGAGGATCGCGACGACCGCGAGTGCGCTCACGATCGCGAGGATGCGGTTGGTGCTCATCCCTCGCTCCCTTCTCCGGCGGCCGCCGAAGAGTCGGCATCGGCCGCGAATCGCCCGCTGAGGGCGTCGACGTCGAGCGTCAGCCGGACCGTCGTGGTGTAGACGCCGTCCTTGAGCTCGACCTTGTCGACCTTGACGTCGGAGAATCCGTGCAGCGCGGGGATCGACTCCACGAACACGACCGCGGGCGCGTACGAGTCGCCCGTCAGCTCCAGGGTCACGACGGCGACGCGCGGCTCCCGCAGGTCACCCTCCGGCGCGAGAGCGGGCTCCCAGGGGGCGGGGGCCTGCATCGCGACTCCGGTCCACGACAACTCCGCCGGGATGTAGGGGGCGATCGCGTAGGTCAACGCCAGCCACTGGACCTCGGTCGACGTGGCGAGCTTCTGCAGCTGCCCGGTCTTGGCGACGAGGTCGGCGAGTCGCGCCGCCTCGGCGTACTGCTGCTGTTGGGCGAGGATCTCGGCCGTCCGCGCCTGCGCCGCCTCGAGCGACTGCTGCGCCTGGAGCTGCTGAAGGTAGGCCCAGGCGATGCCGCCGACGGTCGCGACGAGCGACAGCGCGATGACCAGCACCATGAGCCGCCGGGCGCTGCGCGCCTTCTCCCGCGCCTTGACGCTGGGCGGCAGCAGTTGCGCGCGCGGCTCCCCGGCGAGCGTGAGCCCCGGGATCGCGACGGCGGTCATGCGTGGCTCCCGAGGGCGAGACCGAAGGCGGTCGTGTAGGCGTCGTCCTCGCCATTGCCGGGAAGCCGCACGGTGCGCGCCTTCGCGACGGGGCTGAGCGCCTCGGCGAGCGCGACCGGGATGCCGGTGAGTTCCTGGAGCGCGGCGGGAAGGCCCGTGAGCTTCGCGCCGCCTCCGCTCAGGAGGATGCGCTGCGGCGGGTTCGCCGGATGCGCCGACGCGTAGTAGCTGATCGTGCTGCGGATGCCGGAGAGCAGTTCGCCGACGAGTTCGTAGATGATCTCGAGCACGGGCCGGTCCTCGGCGCGCGTGAGCGGACCGCCCATCCCGATCGCGCGCTTGGCCTGCTCCGCCTGCTCGGGTGCCCACTGCAGGCGCGCCGAGATCGCGCGCGTCACGTCGTCGCCACCGTTGGTGAGGATGCGCACGAACTGCGGCACACCGTCATGCGAGACGACGACGTTCGTGGAACTCGCGCCGATCGAGACGAGCACGTCGCGGCCCCGCGCCGAGCGCAGCGGCGCGATCGCGCGCGTCATCGCGAACGGCACGAGGTCGACCTGCACGGGACGCAGCCCGGCACCGACCGCCGCCGCGACATTGGCGTTGACGGCATCCTTGAGGGCCGCGACCAGGAGCCCGGCGACCTGCGGCCCGCTCTCCCCCGACTCCTCGGCGATCGGATAGAAGTCGAGCAGGGCGTCAGCGACCGGCACCGGGAGCAGATCCTGCACGATGAACGGCAGCGACTCCCGGATCTGCACGATCGGCGCGCGCGGCACGGACAGGTCGCGCGCGAAGACGCGCGAACCGCCCATCCCGAGCACGACGTCCTTCGTCTTGAATCCCCCGCTCGTCCACAGCTTCCTGAGCGCCGTGGAGACGGTACTCACCTCGACGACCTCGCCGCGCCGGATCGACGTCGGCGGCAGCGCCACCTCCGCGACCCGCACGATCTGCGGTCGCGGTCCGTCGAACCCGTGCACCTCGACGGCTCTCGCCGCCGAACTGCCGATGTCCACTCCGACAACCGTGCCCCCCATGACGGTTCTCCCTTTCCTTGTTGGTGTTACCCGATGCCGAACAGAGTCAGATAGCCACGCGCGATCGGCTCGCCCGCGAGGATGCCGAGCGCCGCGCCGGCGAGCAGCCAGGGCCCGAACGCGATCGTCGCGCGGCGTCCGCGGCCGGCGAGCAGCATCCCGACCGCGACGACGCCCGCGAGCACCGCGGTGCCGATCGCGGCGACGAGCAGCGCGGGCAGCCCCAGCCAGCCGGTGAAGAGTCCGACGAGCGCCGCGAGCTTGACGTCGCCCATTCCCATGCCGCCCGGGCGGGCGAGCGCGAGCACGAGGTAGAACGCGCCGAGCGCGAGCGCTCCGAGCACGGCCGTGCCGAGCGCGACCCACGCACCGGTGAGCGCGGCGGCGACGCCGAAGAGAGCGACGCCGACGACCAACGACGGCAGCACGAGCACGTTCGGCAGTCGACGGGTGTCGAGGTCGATGAGCGCGAGCGCGATCCCGATCGCCGTGAAGTAGAGATAGGCGACGAGCTGGACGACGCCCGCGACCGTGGCGGGCACGGTGCCCGCGGCGAGCACGTCGGGCAGGAAGTGCCAGGCGACGACCCCGAAGGCGACGGCGGCACCGAGTTCGACGAACGGGTAGCGGACGGAGATGGGCGCGGCGCAGTCCCGGCACCGGCCGCGCAGCACGAGCCACGACACGATCGGGATGTTGTCGTAGGCCCGCACCGCGTGCCCGCACGAGCCGCACGCGCTCGGCGGCGACACGATCGACCGGCCGGCCGGCACCCGGTAGACGACGACGTTGAGGAACGAGCCGATGAGCGAGCCGAAGGCCCCGACGAGGACGGCGATCATCAGTTGCCCGCCTCCACGTTGCGGAAGCTGACGATCGTGCGGTCGGCCTCGGTGGTCGTGACGGTCGTGCGCGTTCCGGTGTCGAGGTTGTAGCCCGGCAGGCCGACGGCGGCGTAGGTGAGCTGGGCCCCGCCGTCGATACCCGCCTTGCCCGAGAAGACGTGCCCCGTGAACTTGGTGCTCGACGTGAGCACGACCTTGCACGGGGTGTACATCATGACGCGGAGGTTGGATGAGAACGTGAAGCCGCCGAGCACCGAGAACGAGTTCTCCCCCGTCGTGCATGTCGGTGTCGCGGGCGACTCGACGGTGCTGTCGGGCGTGAGCAGCCACAGCCGGCGGATCTGGCTGGCGGTGAAACCGCCACCGCCGTCGAACTTGTAGCCGGGCGAGAAGATCGCCACGTCGGAGTTCAGGGTGACGATATCGGACCCCGCGATGGCGATCCCGCCGACGCAGCCCAGCGCGTCGACGATGCCGTTCTGGCCCGCGAAGCTCTCGACGGCGTTCTTCACCTGGGTGTAGCTGCACGTGCCACTCGAGCTGATCGTCGCGACGGCGAAGCCCGTCCAGTCGGCCGGCGTGTAGGCGAAGTTGATCCAGTCCGGCACGATCGGCCACGCCGGACGGGTCGCGTTGGTCGCGTACGGCCCGGGCTGCACGGGTCCGCCTGGCACGGTCGTGAGGGTCCCCTTGACGAAGTCGCTGTTGCTCCCGCCGGGCTTGCTGAAGGTCTTCGTCGTGAGGTTGCCGCGGATGACGGCGCCCCAGTTCACGCTCGTCGCGCCGTAGATGTAGGCGTTCTTGAGCACCTCGCCGCCGTTGCCGGTCGTGAAACTCGCGGCCGTGAGGTTGCCCTTGATGAGCGGCCCACCACCACCGTTGAAGGTCACGGCGCCCGTCGTCTGCACGTTGCCCCCGACGGTTCCGCCGCTGCTGAACGACATCGAGGCGGCCGTGACGTTGCCGGCGATGCCGACGCCGCCGTTGAGCGTGACGTCCTGGTTGACCCAGACGCTCCCGCCGACCTGACTGCCGCCCGTGATCGTGAGCGCGTTGGCCACGACGTTCTTGCCGATGTTGGGGCCGCCGGGCAGCGTCACACGGCCGCTGGCGTACGCGTTGCCGGTGATGCTGCAGCCCGCGCCGACCTCGAGGTTGCCGTTGTTGACGACGATGTCGGCCTCGCCCGACGCGCCGCCGTTGCAGAGGACGTTGCCCTCCTTGATCATGATGCTCGCGTTGGTGCCCGGCACCGTGACGAGCTTCCCGCCGCCGCCGAACCCCTGGGAGTTGTAGGCGTAGATCGCCGGACCGGACGCCTCGATCGTCGACGGCACACCGGCCGCCGACAGCACGACCTCGACGTGGGACGCATCGCGACCGCTCGCGGTGCCCACGCCGTCGTTCGCCGCGTAGCCGGTCGAGAGGATGCGCACCTGCGTCGCGGTGCCGGTCGGGCACCCTCGCGCCCACCCCGTCCCGGACGGGATCCACACCGTCGCGACGTACTCGGGCTGCGCGTTCGGCGCGCTCGCATAACGGTTGCCGTTCGCCCCGCACGTCCCCGCGAGCAGGCCCGCGCGCGCGACGGCGATCCCCGCCTCCGCGGCCGCCTGAGACTGCACGCCCGCGCGTGTGAGCGTCGTGTACTCGGTCGCCGCGATGACCGACGAGGCGACGAGCGATGTCGTGATGAGCGAGACCGCCATGAGCCCGATGACGGCGGCCATTCCGGCGCCGCGGTCCTCATCGCGGGCCCGGGAGAACAGCGAGGAGATGCGCGTCAGTAGCATGTCGAGTTCTCCGTCACTCCGGCGAGCGGCGCCGAGCTGAACTCGATCGCGACCGGCCGGTTGGTGTCGTCGGTGTCCGCCCGGAACCGGACGGTCAGGGTCGCCCCGGCGGCCGAGAAGATCGTGGGGCCCGTGGCGGGCTTCACGCCGTCGACGAGGAGCGTCCACGACGCGAGCTGCGTCGCGGTGGGCGCGGCGACGGCTGCCGCCGAGTCGTGCATGCGGATCGTGCGCGCCGACGAGGAGTAGTACCAGGCGCGACACGTCCACTGAACGGTCGCGCCGCTGCCGGCGACGCGCGCGACGAGCAACTGGTCGGCCCCGACCGTCGTCAGCTTGAAGCCGCTCGAATTCCGGACGCCCGCGTCGATCGCGGTGCCCGCGAGCTGGGCGTCTGTCGTCGTGGACGTGATCGCCGTGACCTGACGCTGCGCGCTGAACAGGCCGAGGAAGATGCTGCCCGCCACGAGCACGACCAGCGCGAACAGGGCGGAGGCGACGAGGAGCTCGGTCAAGGTGAAGCCCGCCTCGTCGCGACGCAGCCGCCGCAGCAGCGCGGTCATTGGACGAGCACCAGGGTCGAGGCGGTCGTGAGCGTCTGCGACGTGTCGGTGCGCACCGCGCTCACCGAGACGGACACGGTCCCGCGACCGACTGGGCACGTGCCGACGGTGGTGGTGAGTCGGATGACGACGCCGCGCGGGTCTACGTGGTCCGACGATCCGGTGAGCGCCGAGACCGCGGAGCACAGCGGGCTGGCACCCTGCGCCGTGCGCAGCCGCTCGTTGACGAGCTGGGTGCCGGTGGCGAGCGTCGTGTTCGCCGCGGACTGCTTGAGTCCCTGGATGAGGAGCGGCAGGAAGAGCATCGCGAGGATCGCGAGCAGGAACATCGAGACGACGATCTCGATGAGGCCGAAGCCGGAGTCGGAGCGGAGACGCTCGACGAGTCGCTGGTTGTTCATGACGATCGAGCCCCCCTCTCGGATCGTGCGGGTGATACCGACGGGTGGGGCGCCGCGACGCGACGCCCCACCCGGTCGGCGAGAGCCTCAGCTCAGGCGCAGGTGCCCTGGGCGACGGCGGTGTCCTCTTCGATCTTGAAGCTCGTGCCCGTCTCGGAGACGACGTCGATGCAGAAGTTCGTCGAGCTCGTGACCCCGGTCAGGTCGATCGTGCCGACACCCGCCGACGGCGTGTAGCCGAACGACGCGAGGTTCGCGGCGGTGGGCGTGCCCGTCGGGTTGGCCGTGTAGTACGAGATGAGCGCGACCTTGGCGACGCCGAGGTCCGACTTCGCGGCGGCGTCCTTGGCCTGGTTCTGCTGGCCGATGAACACCGGGACGGCGATCGCCGTCAGGATGCCGATGATGAGCACGACGACGAGGAGCTCGATGAGCGTGAAGCCCTTGTCGTCCTTGGCGAGCTCGGCGCGCTTGGCGACGAGCGACGTGCGGAATGCGTTGAACAAGATTCCCATCCTTTTCGTTGGATCTAACGAGTTGTGGACGGGCGGCCCCCCAATGAATGACCCCCCGCTAGCAATGGTCGGGTGCGCGTTAGCCGCACGTAATCCCGCAAAGGGGGGTACGGCGGCAAAAACACGCCCCCAATCCGGGGGCTAGGCCCCCGAGATCTCCCCGTAGATGGAGAACATCGGCAGGTAGAGCGACACGATGATGCCGCCGATGAGCACCCCGATGATGGCGATCATGAGCGGCTCGATGAGCGACGTGAGCGCCTCGGTCGTCGACTGCACCTCGTCGTCGTAGAAGTCGGCGATCTTCATGAGCATCTGCTCGAGCGAGCCCGAGTCCTCGCCGACCGCGATCATCTGCACGACCATCGACGGGAAGACGGGATGTTCGCCGAGCGGGCCCGAGATCGAGCGACCCGCGCGAACCGAGTCCTGGACCTCGTGCAGCGCCTTCTCGATCACCCAGTTGTTGGAGGTGTCGGCGACGATCGCGAGCGCCTGGAGGATCGGGACACCCGACTTCGTCATCGTCGCCAGGTTGCGCGTCACGCGCGCGATCGCGACCTTCTGGAAGAGCGGCCCGAACACCGGCATCTTGAGCTTGAGCGGATCGACCTTCGCCCGCACGGCATCCGTGTTCTTGTTCTTGCGCCACCACACGGCGAACGAGACCCCGGCGACGATGACGAGCGGCAGGACCCAGAAGGCGTTCTCGGAGAGCACGACGAGGATCTGCGTCGGAATCGGGAGCTCTCCGCCGAGATCGGCGAACATGTTCTTGAACACCGGGACGATGAACACGATCATGCCGATGACCGCGACGATCGCCATGACGAGCACCACGATCGGGTAGGTCATCGCCGACTTGATCGTCGACATGAGCTTGACGTCCTTCTCGAACGTCGTCGCGACAGACTCCAGTGCCTGGTCGAGGAAGCCGCCGACCTCGCCGGCGCGCACGAGGTGCACCATGAGCGGCGGGAACACCCCTTCGTGGCGCCCGAGGGCCTCGGAGAGCGAGGACCCGGTCTCCACCTGGGTGCGCACGATCGAGAGGGTGCGTGCGAGCTTCTTGCTCTCCGTCTGCTCGGCGAGAATCGACAGCGCCTTCAGCAGCGAGAGACCCGCGGCGACCATCGTCGCGAGCTGCCGCGACATGACGGCGAGGTCCTTGAGCTTGACGCCCTTCTCCATGTTCCCGAACGAGAGCTCCATCTGGAGCCCGGTGCCGGGCGTCGACTCGCTGATCTCGACGGGCGTGAGGCCCATCGTGCGCAAACGCGTGACGACGGCTGCCTCGCTCGGCGCCTCCACTTTGCCCTTGACGACCTTGCCGTCGGTTCCGCGCCCCTTGTAGGCGTAGGTCAGCATCGTGCTCATCGGTGGGCTCCGAAGTCGGAGGCGAAGGCCGCCTGGGCGGGATCGTTGTCGCCCGTGCGGTGGACGAGCCGGGAGAAGTCCTCGGGGTCGTGCACCTTCTCGAGCGCGGCGCCGTAGGTGACGGTGCCGGTGTTGACGAGGTCGGCGAGATGCTGGTCCATCGTGTGCATGCCGTGCGCCTTCCCGGCCTGGAGCGCGGAGCGGATCTGGTAGGTCTTGCCCTCGCGCACGAGGTTGGCGATCGCGGGCGTCGTGACCAGCACCTCCGTCGCGACCGCGCGGCCCGATCCGGACGCCCGCTTCACGAGCGTCTGGCAGACGACGCCCTGCAGGGTCGCGGCGAGCTGGGTGCGCACCTGACCCTGCTGGTGCGGCGGGAAGACGTCGATCACGCGGTCGATCGTCTGGCCGGCATCCTGCGTGTGCAGGGTCGCGAAGACGAGGTGACCCGTCTCGGCCGCGGTGAGCGCGACGGAGATCGTCTCGAGGTCGCGGAGCTCACCGATGAGGATGACGTCGGGATCCTGCCGCAGCACGTGCTTGAGCGCGTTGGCGAACGACTGGGTGTCGGCTCCGACCTCGCGCTGGTTCACGAGCGACTTCTTGTTGGTATGCATGAACTCGATCGGGTCCTCGACCGTCACGATGTGGTCCGAGCGCGTCGTGTTGACGAGGTCGATGAGCGCCGCGAGGGTCGTCGACTTTCCGGAGCCCGTCGGTCCGGTGACGAGCACGAGACCGCGCGGGAGCTTCGCGAACTCGCCGACCACCTCGGGCACGCCGAGGGCGTCGAGCGGCTTGATCTCGGTCGGGATGAGTCGGAACGCCCCGCCGATCGCCCCCCGCTGGAGGTAGAAGTTGACGCGGAACCGCGACGCCTCGGAGAGCGTGAACGCGAAGTCGAGTTCGAGCGTGTCGTCGAACACGGCGCGCTGCTCGTCGGTCAGGAGACTGTAGAGCGCCGCCGCGACGCGCTCGCGGTCCCAGACGTCGAAGCCGTCGATCGGGTTCAGGGCGCCGTCGATCCGGATCATCGGCGGGGCACCGATCGAGACGTGCAGATCGGACGCGCCCTCCGTGACGACGGCCTCGAGCGCCGTGAGGAGCTCGGCGTCGACGCGCGCTCGCGCGGCCATCGTGAAGTCGTCGGCGACGAACTCGGGCTTCGTCGGCTTGTCGACCCGCTGCGAGAGCGGCGGGATGATCGTGAAGTCGGGGATCGGGATGACGGGCGCCTGCGGTGCCGGCGTGAACCCGGGGAGCGACTCGAGCGGCGCCGACGGCGCGGGGGTGTAGCCGGGCACGGGCGCCGGACCGGGCACGGGCGCCGGACCGGGCGCGGGCGTGAACCCGGGCATCCCGCCCGCGGGCG
>Ga0065721_10053175_pt1 | contig 10384 bp, 5 predicted proteins | sample Mesricmetagenome_FD_59108 | JGI IMG/M metagenome (GOLD analysis project Ga0065721, IMG submission 59108) | Mesophilic microbial community from rice straw/compost enrichment Sample: eDNA_1 v2 (version 2) | ecosystem: Engineered > Solid waste > Grass > Composting > Bioreactor | place: USA: Davis... | reverse complement strand
GTAGGCCGTGGTCGCGCTGTGCGGAATCACCGCCAGGCCCAGCCCCGCCTCGACCATCCGGCACGCCGCCTCGAAGCTCGACACCGCCACGCTTTGCCGCATCGGCAGGCCCGCCTCGGCGGCGCGGTCGCGCAGCTCGGTATCGAGCGCCCCGCCTTGCTGCACGATCACCAGCGGATACTGCAGGACCTCGGCGTAGCGCAGTCCCGCGCGGTCGGCCAGCGCATGACCCGCGGGCAGCAGCACCATCAGCGGATCCTGCGCGAAGTGCCACGATTCGAGCCCGCGCGCGCCGTCGATCGCCACGCCCACGCCGACGTCGGCATGATCGTCGAGGCAGGCGCGCAGCGTGTCGCTGGTGGAGCGCTCGTGTAGCGCGATATCGACATGCGGATGGCTGGCGCGAAAGGCGTGCAGCCGTTCGGGCAGGAAGCCGACGATCGACGAAGGACTGGCCGACAGCCGCACGGTGCCGGCCACCTGGTCGCCGAGGTCCTGCACCTCGCGGGCGAAGGCGGCGATGTCCTCGTTCAGCTTGCGGCCCAGTTCCAACGCGCGCACGCCGGCCTCGGTCAGCGCCACACCGGTGGGCGAGCGCACCAGCAGCGTCACGCCCAGGCTGCGCTCCAGATCGGCGATCCGCCGGCTCAGCGCCGATTGCGCGATGTGCTCGGTTTCGGCGGCGCGCTTGATGGAGCCTTCCCGCGCGGCGGCGAGAAAGAGCTGGATGCTGACGGGATCGATGCGGTGCATGCGGACTCGGACTTAGGAGTGGGCGACGATGGGGAGATCATGGGGCGATCATGGGGCGGCCATCGGGCGTCCATGGGCGGGCCGCGGGATCGCCATGGGACGGCGATGGGACCGCAATGGGATCACCATGGAACGGCCCGATGGCTCTTGCCTTGGCCGCGCAAGTGTCCCGCAAAACCGCGGCGCGGGACAAGGGCGGCTCGCCGCGCGCCGTTTTCGCCGGGCTGTCCCGTCGGCAGTCGGGCCGCGCGTTTACCCGGATATCTCTGCCGAAGATAACCCCGATGCCGCATCGGCGCTTGGCCGCCACGCGACGCCGCGCGTAGATTCGGCGATGTTCGGCACTGTGCCGACGTTCACCGATGAGACTGGAGAAGACCGCGATGGACCGCCTGCAGATCGATGGCCGCATTCTGTTCCTTGCCGATTGCCCGCGGACCATCGAACGGCAGTTGCACGGCGAGGCGCTGACGCTGGAGCAGGCCGGCGCGCTGCGAGACGATGTCTCGACCGACGAGATCACGCCGGTCCCGATCCTGACCCATTTCGACGACAAGCTCGGGCGCTATCCCTATACCGGCTTTCGCGCGGGCGGCGCGCAGCCGATCGGCGTCGATGCGATCCGGCAGGGCGGGTTTGCCGTGACCGTCGCCGGCAACCGCTACGGCAAGGGCTCGTCGCGCGAGCACAGTCCCGCGGCCGAGAAGCTGGCCGGCATCCGGCTGGTGATCGCCCGCAGCTTCGAACGGATCTATCGGCAGAACGCCGACAATATCGGCCTGCTGACCTCGACGGACTTTGGCTTGATCCCGCGCCTGCTGGCGGGCGAGGCGATCGCCCTTGAGGAACTGCTGGCCGGCCGCGATGCGCTGGCCGCGCAGATCCTGCGCGAGGGCGGCCTGCTGCGCTTCGGCCAGCGGCATCTGCGCGGCCTCGCCGGCGACCGCGCGCCGGCCGCGCGGCCCACGCAGTCCCCGCAGTCCACGCAGCCCACGCAGCACACGCAGCCCACGCAGCCCACGCAGCCCACGCAGACTACGCAGACTACGCAGACTACGCAGCCCACGCCGCCGGCCGCTGAGCGACCGCGTACGCTGTTCGAGAAGATCGTCGCCCGCCATGCGATCGCGACCGCGGTCACGCCGGCCGATCCCGCGCCGGGCGACGGCATCTTCGTGCGCGCCGATTGGCGCTTCATCCACGAGTACTACACCGGCATGGCGGCCCATATGCTGCACGCCGCGCTGGGTCGGCCGCTTACCTTGCACGCGCCCGAGCGGGTCGTCGTGTTCGAGGACCACACCTCTTACGTCGAGCAAAGTCCCGCCCATGTGCGCGGCGGCCTGGTGGGGAACGTCGTGCAGATGCGCGACGCCCAGCGGCGCTTCGTCGCGGACTACGCGTTGCGGGTCCACCGGACGCTGACCGAGGACGAGGCGCTGCGCGACGACGGCAGCAATGTCGCCGGCATCTCGCATGCGATGATGGCTGAGCATTACGCGCTGCCCGGGCAGCTGGGGGTCGGCACCGACTCGCACACGCCGCACAGCGGCGCGCTCGGCTGCGTGGCGTTCGGCGTCGGCACGACCGACATGGCCAATGCCTTCGTGACCGGCGCGGTGCGCATGACCTTGCCGGCGTCGTTGCGGATCGTGCTGGACGGCGCGCTGCCGGCCGGCGTGACGGCCAAGGACGTGGTGCTGCATCTGCTGGCCTTGCCGGAGATTCGCAGCGGCGCGGGCGTCGGCAAGGTGTTCGAGTTCACCGGCCCGGTGGTGTCGGCGCTGTCGACCGACGAACGGGCGACGTTGACCAATATGTGCGCGGAGCTCGGCGGCTTCACCGGCATCGTCGCGCCCGACGCGGAAACGGTGCGCTTCCTGAAGGCCCGGCGCGGCGTCGATTTCGCGATCGAGCCGTGGATGCGCAGCGACGAGGGCGCGGACTATGCCGCGACGATCGAGGTCGATTGCAGCGGCCTTTCCCCGATGGTGGCGCGCCCCGGCGATCCGGGCAACGGCCTGGCGCTGTCCGCGCTGTCGGAAACGCACGAGCCGGTGCGGATCGATATCGCCTACGGCGGCTCATGCACGGCCGGCAAGCGCGAGGACTTCGACTACTATCACGCGGTGCTGCGCTGGGCCGCCGATCGCGGGCTGCGGGTGCCGGCCGGCGTCACGCTGTACCTGCAGTTCGGCACGACGGCGGTGCGCGACTACTGCATCGCGCAGGGCTATCTGGATGCGTTCGACGCGGTCGGCGCGAAGATCCTGCAGCCTTCCTGCGGCGCCTGCGCGAATTGCGGGCCGGGCTCGTCGACCGCGCCCGAGCAGGTCACGGTCAGTTCGATCAATCGCAATTTCCCCGGCCGTTCGGGGCCGGGGCAGGTGTGGCTCGCGAGTCCGCCGACGGTCGCAGCCAGCGCCATCGCGGGCCGCTTGCTGTCGTTCGACGATCTGCGCGCGCAATGGGAGCGGGGCGATTCGCCTCGTGCCGCGGCGCCGGCTTGATGCCGTGATGACGTGATGCCGTGATGACGTAGCCGACCCGCGCGCTCGCGGCATCAAGCCGGTGCGCGCCGGCCGCGTCGCGCCGCCGCCGCGATAACGCTGGCATCAAGCGGCGGCACGCTCGGTCTTCGCGACGTCGCCGCCGCGACAACGCAACCTCAAGCCGCGGCGCGCTCGCCGTCCGCGACCACGCCACCGCGGTAACGCGCCATCAGCTCGGCCCGGCGCTCGGCCGCCTTGCGCATGCTGGCCTCCTTCACCGGCCCGAAACCGCGGATATCGTCGGGCAGCGCCGCCAGAGCCAGCGCCGTGTCGATCCGCTGCGCATCGAGGCTGCGCGCAAACTCGTCGACCATCGCCAGGTACTCGTCCACCAGCCGCCGCTCCTCGCGGCGCTCCGCGGTGCGGCCGAAGGGATCGAGCGGCGTGCCGCGCAGCCCCTTGAGCTTGGCCAGCAGCCGGAACAGCGTCATCGTGCGCGGGCCGAAGCGGCGCTTGACGGGGCGGCCGTTGCGGGTTTCGCCGGACAGCAGCGGCGGCGCCAGCCAGAAATTCAGCTGATAGTCGCGCCCGGGCTCGCCGTCGAACTGCGCGCGCAGCTTGTCGAGGAAGGCCGGATCGGCGTACAGCCGCGCGACCTCGTACTCGTCCTTGTAGGCCATCAGCTTGGCCAGGTTGCGCGCGACCGCCTCGGTCAGCGGCAGCTTGCGGTCGGCGCCGAGCGCCAGCTCCGCCTGCCGTACCTTGTGGACGGCAGCCAGATAGCGCGCGGCATAGGCGTCGTTCTGGTAGGCGCGAAGCAGGGCGGCGCGGTCCTCGATCAGGCGGTCCAGCGTCTGCGGAAGCGGCAGCACCTGCGTCGGCGCGGCGCCGGCCTGTCGCGAAGCCTGGCCCGCGCCGTCGAGCGCCGCGCGTACGGCCGTCTCGCCGCGATGCGCCAGCGCGCGGCCCCATGCGAAGGCGAGCAGGTTCTTCTGCACCGCGACGCCGTTGAGCGTGATCGCGCGCGTCAGGCTGGCCAGCGACAGCGGCACCCAGCCGCGCTGCCAGGCGAAGCCCAGCAGCAGCGGATTGGCGAAGATCGCATCGCCCAGCAGCCGGACCGCCCAGGCATTGGCGTCAATGAACGCGCAGGCCTCGCCGATGTTGTCGCGCAGGTCCTGCTCCGCCGAGGCGCCGGGGAAGCGCCATTTCGGATTGGCGATCAGGTCGGCGGTCGGCGTGCGCGCGCTGTTGATCGCCGCGGCGGTGATGTCGCGCCAGACCTTGGACAGCACCTCGGCCGATGCCGACACGATTGCATCGCAGCCGATCACCAGCCGCGCCTCGCCGGTGGCGACGCGGGTGGCATGCAGGCCCTGCGGCGTGGCGGCGATCTGCACATGGCTGAGCACGGCGCCGCCCTTCTGCGCGAGTCCCGCCATGTCGAGCACCGTGACGCCCTTGCCTTCGAGATGCGCCGCCATGCCGAGGATGCCGCCGATCGTCACCACGCCGGTGCCGCCCACGCCGGTCACGACGATGCCGTAGGCGCGCTCGAGCGCGGGCAGCGTGGGCGAGGGCAGGGCGTCGAGGTCGATCGCACCCGCCTTCGTCCCGGTCTGTGTTCCAGTCTGTGTCCCCGCCGCAGCCGGCTTGCGCACCTGCGCGCCCTCGGCCGTCACGAAGCTCGGGCAAAAGCCGTTCAGGCAGGAGAAGTCCTTGTTGCACGACGACTGGTTGATCGCGCGCTTGGTGCCGAGCGGCGTCTCCAGCGGTTCGACCGACAGGCAGTTGGACTGCACCGAACAGTCGCCGCAGCCTTCGCATACCGCGTCGTTGATGAAGGCGCGCCGCGCCGGATCCGGATAGTCGCCGCGCTTGCGGCGGCGGCGCTTCTCCGTCGCGCAGGTCTGGTCGTAGATCAGCACGGTGACGCCCGGCGTATCGCGCAGGCGCCGCTGCACGTCGTCGAGCCGGTCACGGTGATGCACGGCGATGCCGGTAGGCAGCCCGCCGCCGCCGGCGTACTTCTCCGGTTCGTCGGTCACCACGACGATCTCGCGCGCGCCTTCGGCCAGCACCTGATGCGCGATACGCGGCACGGTCAGCACGCCGTCGACCGGCTGGCCGCCGGTCATCGCCACCGCGTCGTTGAACAGCACCTTGTAGGTGATATTGGCCTTCGCCGCGATCGCCGCGCGGATCGCCAGCAGGCCCGAATGGAAGTAGGTGCCGTCGCCCAGATTGACGAACACGTGCTTCTCGTCGGTGAAATGCATCTGGCCGGTCCACGCCACGCCCTCGCCGCCCATCTGGCTGAAGGTGTCGGTATTGCGGTCCATCCACATCGCCATGTAGTGGCAGCCGATGCCGGCCAGCGCCCGCGAGCCCTCGGGCACGCGGGTCGACGTGTTGTGCGGGCAGCCCGAGCAGAACCAGGGCTTGCGTTCGACCGACAGCCGCGGACGCGACGCGTCGCGCTCCTTGGCCTCGATCAGCGCGACGCGCGCCGCGATGCGCGCGCGCACGTCGTCGGGCAGGTCGGCCTTGTCGAGCCGGCGCGCGATCGCCTTGGCGATGATCGCCGGCGACAGCTCGTAGTGCGCCGGCAGCAGCCAGTGGCCGCGCGGCACCGACCATTCGCCGCCCTCGTTGTCGCGCTCGTCGAACTTGCCGAACACGCGCGGGCGGACGTCGTCGCGCCAGTTGTACAGCTCTTCCTTCAGCGCGTATTCGAGGATCTGGCGCTTCTCCTCGACCACCAGGATCTCGTCGAGGCCGGTGGCAAATTCGCGCGCGTCCTGCGCGTCGAGCGGCCACACGCAGCCGACCTTCATCACGCGGATGCCGATGCGCGCGCAGGTGTCGTCGTCGAGGCCGAGGTCGGTCAGCGCCTGCCTCACATCGAGATAGGCCTTGCCCGCGGTCATGATGCCGAAGCGGGCCCGCGGCGAATTGACCACCACGCGGTTCAGTTTGTTGGCGCGCACATAGGCGAGCGCGGCGTACCACTTGTGGTCCAGCAGCCGCGCTTCCTGCGCCAGCGGCGGATCGGGCCAGCGGATATTGAGTCCGCCTTCGGGCATCGCGAAGTCCTGCGGCAGCACCACCTGGACGCGCTCGGGATCGATCTCGATCGAGGCGCTCGACTCGACCACGTCGGTGACGCACTTCATCGCCACCCACAGGCCCGAATAGCGGCTCATCGCCCAGCCGTGCAGGCCGTAGTCGAGGTATTCCTGCACGGTGGACGGGTAGAGCACCGGAATGCCGGCCGCGATCAGCACGTGCTCGGACTGGTGCGCGACAGACGAGGACTTGGCGGCATGGTCGTCGCCGGCCAGCAGCAGCACGCCGCCGTGGGGCGCGGAGCCGGCGGAGTTAGCGTGCTTGAGCACGTCGATCGAGCGGTCGACGCCGGGCCCCTTGCCGTACCACATCGAGAACACGCCGTCGCGCGTGGCGCCGGGAAACAGGTTGACCTGCTGCGTGCCCCAGACGGCCGTGGCCGCCAGGTCCTCGTTCAGGCCGGGCTGGAACACCACGTCGCTGCCCGCCAGATGCGTCTTCGCCTGCCACAACGCCTGGTCGAGCCCGCCGAGCGGCGAGCCGCGGTAGCCGGAGACATAGCCCGCGGTATTGAGCCCCGCCGCGCGGTCGCGCGCCTTCTGCAGCATCGGCAGGCGCACCAGCGCCTGGGTGCCGCTCAGGTAGATGCGGCCCTTTTCCACGGTGTATTTGTCGTCGAGGCTGACGTTGGCCAGCGCGTCGGCGAGGGCCTGTTGCTGCGCGGGCGAAAGCGGACTGTTCATGGGGGGTGTCTCCGGCGGGGGGCGATAGCTCGCCCGATATCTCGCCCGATATCTCGCTGACAAGGTCGGGCGGTATGGTTCGGTATGCGGTTTTTGTGCGCGCTCGGGATGCGGTTCCGCGAGCGGGCGCCGTGTGCGCGTGGTCTTGCGCGGTGCGCGCATTCGATCCATGGATCTGCGCGTTCTGGTTTGCCGAACGAGTGTAGGAAAGCGCCTCGCTATCGTAAAATCACAAATTCAGAGCGCTGATATTTGGAAATCGCATGGCTACCCGACCCACTTCTCCCGCCATTTCCCCCGCCATGACCGGCGGGGCCTCGCGCGACGCCAAGACCCGTCCGGCGCCGCTGGCCCGCGACATCACGCTGCGGCAGCTGCGCTATTTCCAGGCCGCCGCCGAGACCGGCCAGTTCTCGATGGCGGCCACGCGCGAGCACGTGTCGCAGTCGGCCATCACCAATGCGGTGCTGGCGCTGGAGCAGCGCCTGGCCGTGCGCCTGTTCGACCGGCTGCCGCATGGCGTCGCGCTGACCGCCGAAGGACACCGGCTGCTGCAGCGGGTCGCGGGCATTCTCGATTCGGTCGAGGACATGCTGCGCGAACCCTCGCTGCAGGGCCCGAGCCAGCAGGGCACGGTGTCGTTCGCCGCCTCCTACACGGTGCTGGGCTATCTGCTGCCGGCCTTGCTGGCCCGCTTTCGCTCGCACTATCCGGAGATCGTCTTCGACCTGCGCGACCTCGACCGGGTCGACATCGAGGAGGCGGTGCTGTCCGGCGAGATCGAGCTCGGCGTGGTGCTGCTGTCGAACGTCTCGCGCCCGCAGCGCTTCGCCCACCGCACGCTGATCCGCTCCCGCCGTCAGCTGTGGGCGCCGCCGGGCCATCCGCTGCTGCAGGGCGGCGCGCCGACGCTGAAGGAAGTCGCCAGCTACCCGTACATCCTGCTGACGGTCGACGAGGGCGAAACCTCGACGCTGCGCTACTGGAAGAGCAAGCGGTTGACGCCGGACATTGCGTTTCGCACCACCTCGATGGAGGCGCTGCGCGGGCTGGTCGCGCACGGCTTCGGCATCACGGTGCTGTCGGACATGGTGTTCCGCCCGTGGTCGCTGGAGGGCAAGGAGATCGAGGCGCGCCCGCTGGCCGACGCGGTGCCGGACATGGAGGTCGGGCTGATCTGGCGGCGCGACGAGCCGTTGAGCGAGCCCGCGCAGCTGCTGCGCGATTTTCTGGTCTACGCTTGTGGAGCGCCGTGACGTTGCCTCGGCCGCGCGCTTTCACGGCGCTGACATACCGGGCGGCTACGCTGGCGAGCCCGCGGGCTGCGGACGACCGGCCGGCTGCCGGTTTCCGGCTTCCGGCGGCGGGCCTTCGGGACCGGTGGCGGCATTGCCGGCGGTCGCCGAGGACGTGGCCGACGTGAGCGGCGTGATGGACGTGAAGGAGCGCGACGATGACCCCGAGCGAAGAGGAACTGGTACGCCGCATTCACCGCGAGGTGGCGGACCACTACGATGAGGAATTCGAGCTCGCGCTCGAGGATGGCGACGCGCAGGCGTTGCTGAACTCCGAATCGCTGCCCGGCGGCGCGGCCGACCGGGAATCTCGCCGGCACTATTTCAGCGAGCTGTTCCGCCTGCAGGGCGAGCTGGTCAAGCTGCAGAGCTGGGTGGTCGCCACCGGCCAGAAGATCGTGATCGTCTTCGAAGGGCGCGATGCCGCGGGCAAGGGCGGTGTGATCAAGCGCATCACGCAGCGGCTCAATCCGCGCGTCTGCCGCGTGGCTGCGCTGCCGGCGCCCAACGATCGCGAGCGCACGCAGTGGTATTTCCAGCGTTACGTCTCGCATCTGCCGGCGGCCGGCGAGATCGTGCTGTTCGATCGCAGCTGGTACAACCGCGCCGGCGTCGAGCGCGTGATGGGCTTCTGCACCGACGACCAGTACGAGGAATTCTTCCGCACGGTGCCCGAGTTCGAGAAGATGCTGGTGCGCTCGGGCATCCGGCTGATCAAGTACTGGTTCTCGATCTCGGACGAGGAGCAGGAGCTGCGCTTCCTGTCGCGCATCCACGATCCGCTCAAGCAGTGGAAGCTCAGCCCGATGGACCTCGAATCGCGCCGCCGCTGGGAGGCCTATACCAAGGCCAAGGAAATCATGCTGGCGCGCACGCATATCCCCGAGGCGCGCTGGTGGGTGGTGCATGCCGACGACAAGAAGGTCGCGCGGCTCAACTGCATCCACCATCTGCTGACGCTGATTCCCTATCGCGAGATCGAGCAGCCCAACATCGTGCTGCCCGAGCGCCAGCGCAGCAACGACTACGCGCGCCAGCCGGTGCCCGACGAGATGTGGGTGCCGCAGGTGTATTGAGGCACTGATTCAAGCGTCTATTGAGGGCCGGCCGGCTGGACACCGGCCCGAGCGCCGGCTTGAATGCGATCGCTGGCGCTGCAGCTCGGGAAACGCCTGCGGCAGCGTCAGCAGGGCGGTCCGGCGCACCCCGACCGCATGGATGTCAGCGGATGACCCGCGGTCCGCTACGCGGCCTTGGTGGATTGACGGCAGGGCAAAGGCGCTACTTCACCCGCTGCAGAATCTCCAAAATCACCAGCGTAAAAATCGTGGCGAGCAGCGCGGTGGCCTCGCGGCCCATGCCGGCGGCGACGCCGATGGCGGACACCATCCAGATGCTGGCGGCGGTGGTCAGGCCCTTGATGCTTTCTTCGCTGTTGAGCTTGATGATGGCGCCGGCGCCGAGGAAGCCGATGCCCGAGGCGATGCCCTGCAGCACGCGGCTCATGTCGGCCAGCGGCACGCCGGCCTGCAGCGGTACCAGCACGAACATCGCCGAGCCGAGCGCGACCAGCATATGGGTGCGCAGGCCGGCCGCCTTGCCGGCGGCTTCGCGCTCGTAGCCGATCATCGCGCCGAGCAGCATCGCCATGCCGAGCCGGACCACGACGCGGGTCGCTTCCTCGATGTCCGGAATGTCGGCGAACTCCGTGCGCAGCGCGCTCAGCATGTCTGACCAGATGCCATCCATCGTTGCCTCCCCGAGAGTCCGCCGTTGCGGCGTGGTGAACGGGTTCGGCGCAGGCGGAACCCGGCTGCCAGCAGGCTAGCATGGCGCGCCGGGCGGCGCCGTCGGGTGGGCGCTGACAGCGGTGCCGGAAGGGGGAAAACCCGTAGCTATCTCAGCCGTTCGAGCAGCGCGGGCAAGGAGAAAGACCTAGCGCAGCCGCAGCGGCTCGAGCAGCGCGGCATCGTACTGGTGCCGGTCGATGCGGCCAAGTTCCAGCATGCGCAGCAGGATATAGGCTTGCCGC
>Ga0065721_10053149_pt1 | contig 10384 bp, 6 predicted proteins | sample Mesricmetagenome_FD_59108 | JGI IMG/M metagenome (GOLD analysis project Ga0065721, IMG submission 59108) | Mesophilic microbial community from rice straw/compost enrichment Sample: eDNA_1 v2 (version 2) | ecosystem: Engineered > Solid waste > Grass > Composting > Bioreactor | place: USA: Davis... | reverse complement strand
TGCGCACCCTCGATGACCTTGTCCGCTCGGGAAAGGTCCGATACATCGCGTGTTCCAACTTTTCCGGGTGGCATCTAATGAAATCACTCTCCGTTTCCGATCGGTACGGATGGAGTCGCTACGTTGCTCATCAAGTCTACTACTCCCTTGCAAGTCGCGAATACGAGTGGGAGTTGATGCCTCTCGCGATTGATCAGCGAGTGGGTGCACTTGTATGGAGCCCGCTTGCGGCAGGACTTCTCACGGGCAAGTTCAGACGTAACAAACCTGTCCCGAAGGAAAGCCGCGTGGCGCAAGGTGGAAGTCCGGTGCCTTCTTCGGTGATTTCGGACGAAGTTTTGTACAACGTTGTTGATGTACTCGACGAGATCTCGAAGGAAACTGGAAAGACGATTGCACAGGTAGCGCTGAATTGGTTGCTGCAAAGACCGACCGTGTCAAGCCTCGTTATTGGTGCGCGTACGGAACAACAGTTGAAAGAGAATCTCGCGGCGACTGGATGGAATCTTACCATCGAGCAGGTGAAACGACTCGATGCTGCGAGCGAAACACAACCGATTTATCCGTACTGGCATCAACGCCAGAAACCAGCACTGAACACAAGCCCCAAATTGTATTGATACTTTTTCAATCATAACACTCCGTGAAGATCCTCTCCGGATATATACAACTTTCCGCCACTGACCTATCCAATCATGTTGGATGCGCTCATCTCACGGAGCTGAATAGATTGTTGGAACAGAAAAAGATCGCAGGGCCATCCTGGATGGATCCTGCGCTCGCCGTACTGGCCAAACGCGGCGATGAACACGAGGCCGCCTACGTCGAATATCTTAAGTCCAAGGGACTACACGTTGCCGAACTCAATGGCCAATCCGTTGATGCCACTTTGCAAGCGATGAAGAGTGGCGCTGACGTCATTGTGCAAGCGCGACTCACGAACGAAGACGCTCACAACAAATGGATCGGCTTCGCCGATATTTTGTTGAAAGTCGACACGCCAAGTGATCTCGGTGATTGGTCGTATGAAGTTCAGGACACAAAGTTATCACGCAACACCCGCGGAGCAACGATTCTTCAGTTATCACTCTACACGGAGCTGGTGGCAAGACTGCAGGGACGCGAAGGGGAGTGTATGCATGTAGTTAAGCCCGCGCTGCCGGGATCCGATGATCCTTTCGAAGTAGAGACATTTCGTTTTGATGAGTTCAAGGCCTACTACCGCCTTGCAAAGTCTGCCTTGGAAGATGTCATTCGCGGAACACCTGCAACGACATATCCCGATCCCGTAGAACATTGCAACATCTGCCGGTGGTGGAAGGAGTGCGACAAGAAACGACACGACGACGACCATTTGTCGCTGATCGCTAATATCCGTTCGATGCACATCGGCGAGTTGCAGAAACATCAGATCAACACACTTGCCGAATTTGCATCACGAGAGGTACCTCTTCCGTCTAAACCCGATCGCGGAAGTGTCGAGACCTATCAGAAAATACACAAGCAGGCGAAGATTCAACTAAAGGGTAGGACGGAGAACAGACTTCTTCACGAACTTTTGCCGCTCGAAAAGGACCGTGGATTCTGTCTGTTGCCCAATCCTTCCCCCGGAGATATCTATTTCGACATTGAAGGAGATCCTTTCTTTGATCAGATGGGGCTGGAGTATCTTTTCGGGTATGCTTACCGTGACGATGAGGGCAAAGTCGTGTACGAGAAAGTATGGGCACGCAATCACGTGGAGGAGAAAAAGGCGTTTGGAGCTTTCATGACCTTCGTGATGGATCGACTGAAGAAGTTTAAGGACCTTCACATCTACCACTTCGCCCCATATGAGCCCTCAGCGCTGAAGCGATTGAGCTTGCGACATACTTTGCATGAAGCCGACCTGGATTGGTTGCTACGCGCTGAGCGGTTCGTAGATCTTCATTCCGTCGCGAAAGAGTCAATCCGCGCAAGCGTAGAGAAGTATTCATTGAAAGACCTTGAACGCTTGACGCCCTATGTGCGTGAGGTAGACTTGCCGACGGCAGGGTCGGCACGGCGTGCAGTCGAGTTTGCACTTGAATTGAATGAACTCTCAACCCTGACCGAGGACATATTGTCAACGGTGGAACGCTACAACGCTGACGACTGCCTCGCCACTCACGCTTTGCACGAATGGTTGGAGAAGCAACGCGAGACGCTTGTCTCCCAGGGGACAGACATACCGCGACCTGAATTGAAAACAGGGGAAGCTTCCGAAGGGGTGAATGAATTGGAAGTGCGGGCTGCAGCGATATTCCGCGACCTGACGAAAGATCTTCCGGAAGACAGAGACACATGGGATGACGTCCACAAAGCGAAGTGGTTACTCGCTAACCAGATAGATTATTTCCGTCGCGAGTCGAAGAGTGCCTGGTGGGAATTCTTCAGACTACACAAGATGGAATTCGATGACATGCTTGATGAACGCAAAGGGATTGCAGGTCTTGAATTTGTCGCTGACGTACCAATCACCGGTCGGCAGAAGACTCCCATTCATCGATACCGGTACCCCGTACAGGAGGTTGGGCTCAGCGAGGGAGATACCATTCATGAAGTGAACGGTCCAAAGATCGGAACTATCCATGCTATTTCTTATGAAGATCGCACCGTAGACATCAAGAAGACAGGCGAAAGCAAGGATATTCATCCCGTGTGTATTCACGAAGAGGAGGTTGTAACCATTGAACCACTTGCGACGGCGATCTGCGATGTTGCAAACGCCATCATCGAAGATGGAATGGATAGCCTGCCATATAGAGCATCGAAAGACTTGTTGATGAAAAGGGCGCCTCGACTTGATACGCCACACGATGGGCCCTTGCTCAATAAAGGCGAGGATGTCATTGAAGGTTCAGTGCGTGTCGCGTCGCGGATGAAGTTCGGAGTAGTTGGAATTCAAGGACCACCGGGTTCGGGGAAAACACATACGGCGGCGATGATGATTCTGAAGCTCGCTGCCCAGGGTAAGAAGATTGGAGTAACCGCGCCGAGTCACAAGGTTGTCCTGAACCTGTTTGTCAAGATGCAGGAGCTTGCAGCGCGATTTAACCTGCAAGTTCGTATTATGCACAAGCCAAAGGATGGAGAAGAACTCCCCATTGGCATTGAGAAGGCAAAGAACAACAAACACGCGATTGACGCGGTAAATGAAGGCAAAGTAGTTGGTGGCACGGCATGGCTATGGGCGCACAACGATGCACGCGACGTACTTGACTACCTGTTCGTTGATGAGGCAGGACAGATGTCGTTGGCACACGTGCTGGCAGCGTCACGTTCGGCAAAGAATTTGGTGCTTCTCGGCGATCCCCAGCAACTTGAACAACCGCAGAAAGCATCGCATCCCGAAGGGGCAGACATTGCCGCTCTGCTTCACTTACTCGATGGACATACCACTATGCCGGATGAGAAAGGCATATTCTTGTCAGTAACAAGACGATTGCACCCGAACATTACACGGTTCACATCGGAGATGTTCTACGAGAATAGGTTACGATCACTTGAGGGACTCGACGTACAATCCATTCAGGGGAATACGCCGTTTGTAGGTGCTGGTCTGTTCTACGTGCCGGTTGACCACCACGGAAATCAGAACAGGTCTAACGAAGAGGTTGACACAATCGCGGCGATTGTTCGGCAACTAACTTCGGGAGATGTATCGAAGGTGGAGGAGAAGGGGGTTTCAACGGTTTCGAGGGATGACATCCTGATTGTTGCACCTTATAATGCGCAAGTCGCTGCGTTGTCTGAAAAACTCCCTGGGTGTAGAATCGGAACAGTCGATAAGTTTCAGGGTCAGGAGGCCGCTATCGTTATTTATTCGATGACAAGTTCGTCGCAGAACGACGCTCCTCGCGGGATGAGTTTTCTCTATAACCCGAATCGACTGAATGTAGCCACCAGTCGTGCAAAATGCGTCGCCATTCTGGTAGCATCCGAAAAATTGCTAAGACCTGAGTGTCGTACGATTGATCAGATGAGGTGGGCCAACGCCCTGTGCCGCTACCGTGAAATGGCGACGGAAGTCAGGATATTACCTGACTCCATCACTCACCAGGTGCTTTAATCGCTGCCTACTCGGGCATCAGACTGTCTCCGTGTACTTCTTGAAGTTGTTGAGGATTGCCTGCCAGCCTTCGCGTTGCATCTCTACAGGATTTTCATTTTCAGCATCGAAGGTCTCGGTAATTTTCGTCGTGTTGCCGTTGCTTTCGAATAGGATACTGGTTTGTCGTCCGTCCGGCATGGTGTATTCGATTACTTTGTTGGGCACCACGTTGTCATACACACCAGCGAAGTCGAAACTAAAACTGCCGTCCTTGGCTGCCATTGTCGTTTTGAATTTTCCTCCTGTGCGGACGTCGTTTTCGGAATAGGGAGCATGCCAGTCATCCGATGCAAACGCCCATTTTGTGATGTGCTGTGGTTCATTCCAGCACGCCCATACTTTTTCAACAGGTGCATTCACGGTGGCTTCGACGGTGATTCGGGTTTTGTTTTCTGTAGTCATAGCGTTGTATTTGTGTTTAAGTCTATCCTTTTCTTTTCGAACGATGAAGTGTTGAGTTCATTTTCTTCAAATCAAATGAACACACGATTATGGCCGGTCGCTTGAGACAAGCGGGAATAATGCCCGCAGATTTCTATTTCGCAGCCAAAGTCCTCCCCACATGAGAATGGCTAAGTAGACAGGAAACAGCATGTGGCTGAAGAGCGGGTTGTCTAAACGAAAATGAGTTGCGATCGCGCCTCCATAGTATCCCGTGAGAAGTACTGCTCCCAGCACAGACGTCTTCGGAATGACGTAAAGTGTTGTCGCAATGATTGCAAGCACGCCCATGGGTGCCAGGTGATGAAGTTGATATCCCAGCTGTGTCGTTGCGTCAACCGCTTCTTGTGAGTGAATGAATTTGACCACTGCGTCAAAGAGCATGAAGAGAACGACCAGGCCGCTCATGATTCTGCTCGTCCATAAGGCTGATTTTGAAATTTCTTTGGTTTCCATAGGTGAAGAGTTTGTTGCGTTGTGTGAAACAAAGATACGGCGAAGGATTTCGGGACGGCCGAGTGCCTATGCGGCAATATGCAGGGGAGTTTGCGACAATTGTTGTCTTGTTCTGTATTTGACAAGCGAACGATTTTACATACATTTAGTGAATAAATAGTCATTATAAAGCGAGACTAACCTTGGCTCACTCGAAGAAAATATCGCCACCACGCTGGGCGCAGAGGTTTTTAGAGTGGTATTGCAGGCCCGAACTCGTGGAAGACCTGGAGGGCGATCTCAACGAGTACTTTGCTCGTAACGTAGAGAGAAAGGGTGCTCTTCGAGCAAGAATCATCTACGTCATTGATGTCATCAAATTCTTTCGTCCTTATACGATTCGCAAACTAGAAACCTGGGATATGAATCTTGTCATAAATCATTTTAAGACCTCTGGCCGCAACATAATGCGGAATGGATTATTCTCAGTGATCAACATCGTCGGGTTGGCGGTCAGCATGTGTGTTGGTCTTTTGATGATTGCGATGATGACGGACCTTGTCTCCTACGACAGCTTTCATGCTAACTACGATCGTATCTATCGAGTGGCAAGTCAGTACGAGTATAACGGCGAAGCGAGCAACTATATGGCGACCAGTTCATTAAAACTGGCGAAGACAATTCGCGAAACGTTTACCGGCGTCGAGAAGGTAACAGCATTGCGCAGGGGTTTTGATTCCGATGTTACCTTCGGGGATAAGACAATTCCTCTAAGAGGACTGTGGGCTGATCAACACTTGTTTGATGTGTTCTCATTCGAGCTCGTGTCGGGAGATGTCGGTACCGCCCTTCGAGAACCGTTTACGGTGTTGTTGACTGAGGAAGCGGCTCTGAAGGTGTTTGGTCACGTTGACGTTGTCGGGAAGATTGTGACAATTGGGTCTGCAGCGAACGCGAATGCCCTTGGAAGAGAATACACCATCACTGGGGTGATGAAAGATATTCCGAAGCTGTCTCACATTCAGTTTTCAATGCTGGGATCTATGGCGACCAGGGAGATCACTGAGAAGGACAACGAGTATGAGATGTCATGGGTGGATCTTTGGAATACGTGGACCTATGTTCTCCTACCTGATAATAAAGATGCCCTCTCAAATTTTCAGCAAAACCTCGCTGCTACTGCGGGGAGAGAAGATAAAGCGATTCCTCATACGCGCATCAGGTTCTATGCTCAGCCGCTTGGCGAAGTCATTACCGGAAAGGGTCCCGATGGACGCTCACTTGGCAATCCCATCGGTCCATCATTGGGAAGAGAGATACTTTGGATACTTGGCGGCCTTTCATTCGTAGTCGTTCTCTCGGCGGGACTCAACTATACCAACCTTTCCATAGCGCGTTCATTCAGGAGAACTCGGGAGATTGGCATTCGGAAGACAGTCGGCGCCCGACGGGTTGATATTGTTAGTCAATTCCTGGTGGAGTCCCTGATCATTTCGCTGTGCGCTCTTGTGGTAGCATTTGGCTTATTCCTTTTTGTGAAACCCATGCTGCTGAATCTGCACTATGCGCTCCAGCAGACATTCCGACTAGAACTGTCGCCGATATTGATCGGAGAGTTCTTTCTATTCGCCATCATCGTTGGCCTCTTGGCCGGGTTATTTCCGGCGTTATTTTTTGCCAGCGTCAATGCTATGCAGGTCTTCAGAAATCTTTCCGCAATTCCCATCCTGAAGGGGCTCACCATGCGTAAGGTTCTCATCGCCTTCCAATATTGTATCTCCGTAATCGCGATTACGGCAACCCTGATCATCCATAAGCAATACAAGCATCTTGTGAATTTCGATCTTGGTTTTACCACCTCCAATGTCTTGAATGTGCGTCTTCAGGGAAATAATGCCGATGTCCTGGCGACAAGACTATCCCAGTTGCCGGAGGTCCAATCAATCTCGCGCTCGTCGCTTGTGACGAGCATCGGTTGGTTTGCGGGCGTTCTCGCAAAGAACCCTAATGATCCCCTGGATTCCATCGGGGTGCCATACATTGGCATTGACGAGAATTACCTCCCCCTTCACAATCATCAGTTTCTCGCGGGCGAGAATTTCAAGCCGAAGACTGGAGATGCTTCAGAAACCGAAGTTATTGTCAGCGAATCGCTGCTGAAGAGATTCAATATTGGAGCCGGAGATCCTAAGGCCGCGATCGGTTCAGTTGTCGAGATCGGCGGCAACCCTCTGACGATTGTTGGCGTGGTTCGTGATTTCAAATACACCGCTGCCAATGATGCCGGGGGAAAAGAGGCGGTCTTGCGCTACCTTCCGCGGGAGGCATCATATCTGAACTTGAAAGTCCAATCCACTGACATAGGGGAGACGATGGCAAAGATTGAATCCATCTGGAAGGAGATTGACAATGTTCATCAACTAGAAGCACGCTTCTACAACGAGCAGATCGAAGCAGCCTTCCAGGGGTTGAGTGCATCGATGAAGATCGGATCCTTCCTGACGATATTGATTGTCTCTATTGCTTCCATCGGATTGTTAGGCATGGTTGTATATAGCACTGAGACACGGCTCAGGGAGGTAAGCATCCGCAAGGTCTTCGGTGCAAGCGAAATGCGACTACTGGTCACACTCAGTGGCGGATTTCTCTGGTTGATTGCAATTGCAGTAGCCATAGGCATCCCGTTGACCTATTTCGTCTTCACTCGGGTAATCCTTCCGGAAATGACAAACCATGCTCAGCTAGGTTTGTTCGAGATGTCTGCAGGTGTATTGGTCGTGGCACTCCTCGCTTTCGCCATGATAGGTTTGCAGACGGTCAGAGTTGCTCGACTGAATCCGGCGGACGTATTAAAAGTGGAATAGCCTGCGAGCTAGCGCAACACCAGGCCGCTCGCGAATTAACGCGGCCTGATTTCTCTGCGCATGAAAGAAACGTACGATAGCGCGAAGCACAACAAAGTTGCAGCAACGAGTCCGGTAACCTGTGGCCACACCAGGAGCAGGCTTTGGCCGAGAGGCAGGGGACTTGGTACCGCGCCGATGACTTGCTCCATTGTCAGGGGTCCAAGGCTGCGGACCGAAGGCATCAGGAGTGTTGTAGTTGCATCGCTGAACAATTGGCTCGGGACGAGTCGCAGCAAGTTTTGTATGAATTGCTTATAGCGGATAACCTCGCTTTCAGATGCCATGAGCGTCGGCGCAGACACTTTAGCGATGACGTTGACGATCATTCCATAAAAGACTGTAAAGAAGATCCAGACTGAAATGCCGCACAGCGCGGCCGTTGCGGGTTGCCGAAAACGCACGGAGAAGAAAATCGATAGGTTGAGCCAAAAGGCCACGTAGCAAATGCTGATGAGGATGAAGCAAACAATCCGCAAAAATTCTTCAGGAGTGGGTGGGATTCCAGTGCGAATGATGCCAATTCCCATCACGAGGAAGCACAGCGCAAAGAACATAACGCTGATTACAAATAGAGCAGCAAGCGCTTTTGCATTAATGACATAGTCACGATGGATGGGTTGTGCCATCAGTCTGCTGAGCGTACCCCGGTTGTGCTCCGAGTTAATGGCATCAAACCCGAGCGCGATGCCTAAAAGGGGGCCAAGAAAGCTGATAAAGACTGTGAAAGACGGAAGCGTGCCATCCGTTACCGTAAAGAGTTTCAGAAAGAGAAATGCATCATCCGGTTCGTTCGCCTTTGCACCCGTCCCGATACTGGTAATTGCCGTGTACAGGGATCCAAGGCATGTTAATGCGAGGAGGATGACAAGGATGTTGAAACGCCAGCTCGTGACGTGATCTGAAATCTCCTTTCTCACGATGACCCAGAATGGATTCACGTTCCTCGTGTAGCTTGCCTTGCCGCTTGAGCTACTTTCCTTAGTCTCGACTTTTTCAGTCCCGGTCAGCGGCTCTTCCATGGTGGTCTCAGCATTCATACGCTTTCGATTTTTTCCTTGAAATAGTGATTGTATATGTCGTCGAGCCCGTATTCTTTCTTCTGAAGATGCCTTAGATCAGCACCCGATTCCACGATTATCCGGGCAATGTCTGCACTTGCATCCCTTGAGCACCCGACTTCAAAGAACCCCGCATTTCTATTTACACTAAGCACTCCGTTGACTTCTCCGAGCATTTTGTAAATCCGCTCTGCGACGTGCGCAGCGGAAACGGATATTCCCGCCTCGATGAGGTAGGGTTGGTTTGAAAACAGATCTTGTGAAAGGCTGGAGATCGTGCCTTCCGCGAGGAGTTTACCCTTTACAAACAAGCCGACGCGGTCGCAAATCTCTTGTACCTGATGCAGGTGATGCGACGAAAGCAAGACAGTCAATCCATCTTCATGGCTTAGCTTTCTGATAAGTGTCAGGAGTTCGTCCACACCTTTGGGATCAATACCCAATGTGGGTTCATCCAGGATGATGACTTCGGGTTCTTTGATCAACACGTCGGCAAGGCCGAGGCGCTGTCGCATACCGCGCGAGTACTTGCCGGCTTTCTTTCCGCTTGCCTCAGTGAGTCCAACACGAGCGAGTAACTCCTCGGCCCTGGATTTTGCATCCCGATCGTTGAAGCCGTTGAGCTTTGCCGTATAAGTGAGATTTTCGAGGCCAGTGTAATCGTCGTAGAACCCGACTTCTTCGGGGAGATACCCTGTTCTCCGTTTGACTTCAATAGGATTGCGTGTTGAGTCAAATCCGCAGACCGTGACACGCCCGGAGGTAGGTTCTGTAAGCCCGAGCATCATCAGAATCGTCGTCGATTTTCCTGCGCCGTTCGGACCAAGTAGTCCGAAGATCTCGCCCTTCCTTATGGAAAGATTAAGATCATCGACCGCGGTATGCGTCGGGTATCGTTTACTGACACCGGTAAACTCGATGATGTTGTCGCTCACGACTCACCTCCTTCCGTATTTGCGAAACAGGTAGAAGATACTGGAGGCTGCGCCGCCAATGATCATGAGTCCGATCCACCCGTAAAGCATAGGCGTCTTGACAGACACGCGGATTGACGCTGATGCGGTCACCTCTGGAACTTTGGCATTGAGCGTCGTGACATAATCACCGGCAATTGCTTTTTCATCAGCCTTGATGATAGCAGTCACTTCGGCAACAGCACCGGGGTCGAGTTTGAGAATCTCCTTCGGTTCGAAGGTGACTTCCCAGTTGGACGGCGTTGCTGCGCTCATCTTGACATCCTTCAACTCAGCAGAGCCATCATTCTTCACGAGCAGATCGATCCGTTTGGTGTTTCCCGCTGTGACACTTGTGCTGAGCAACCCGGTCGGTGTCGTCAAAGTCATGGCGTAAGAGCCAGTAATGGAAACTTCCAGTTCCATTTCAGCCGACGTGCTGCCGCTGCTTGCTGACAC
>Ga0065721_10006908_pt1 | contig 10385 bp, 7 predicted proteins | sample Mesricmetagenome_FD_59108 | JGI IMG/M metagenome (GOLD analysis project Ga0065721, IMG submission 59108) | Mesophilic microbial community from rice straw/compost enrichment Sample: eDNA_1 v2 (version 2) | ecosystem: Engineered > Solid waste > Grass > Composting > Bioreactor | place: USA: Davis... | reverse complement strand
TGATGCTGAACGGCAACGTGCGATCCCCGCTGTGATGCCTCACTCAGGCGTTAATGACCCCCCGGAGGACATTCATTTGTGAGGCGGCCCGTTCTTCGACAAAGGCCATCGCCTTTTTGACCTTTTCCTGAGCGGCGCCGTAGTCCCGATGAATCCCCATCAGAATTTCGAACATCTTTTCGGCCGGGGTGCTGTCGAACTCCGGAGCCCATTCCTCCAGTCCAATATCCTTGAACATCCAGCACTTCGGAGAGTGAAACTCTGAGAAGGTGTGCATCATCGGCGTCCCCACGGCAAGAGCCATAATCGGGGTGTGAGGCTCATGGCAAATGACGGTATGAGCCCGCGCGAAGAAGGAGCAGGCCTCGTCCGCATTCCAAAACTCATCGAAGTTGACGACATGCTTTTTCAGATCGTCTGGCAGAGGGTCGTAAACAAACTTCTTGTTGTACTCCATCTCCTTATAGACCTCGGGGGCAATGACCGCCTTTCCACCGGTCTCTTTGACCCACATGGCGATGAGATCCTGATAAACCTTCCCGCGTCTGGTGTCGTCCGCAATGTTTTCCGGAGTCGGATGAAGCGGGTTGAGCTTTTGAGGGCGCTTGTCGTCCACGCCGGGACTGGTCGGGGAATGTGTCCGTAACTGGAGCGTGATGAACTTCTTTTCTTCCAGTCCGTGCTTCTTCATCCGAGCGAGGGCCTTCTCCTCATCCCGGACATCGATTCCGAAGCAGCCATCCGGGGCGAACTCCAGAACAGGAGGATTGACGCCCGCATCTTTCAGCGTCTGAAGAGACTTGGAATCGCGGCAGTAGATAAATGCTGCGGTATTGAGCAGTGCAATCCGCTGTTCGGCCCCCTTCCCGGTCACCATGTCCGGGAAATAGGACTGCCCCTGAAGTCCCCACGGCTTGCCGATTTGCGAGCAGTATTTCATGAAATCGGTCGACTGCCCCATCCCCGGGCCGCGGAGAAAGAAGTCCGACCGGTCGATGGCTTCCTGAACAGGCCCCCCTTTTTCCGAAAGTGACCCTTTGACAATTTCCACCTTCGGAAATCGTTTCTTCAGCATCGCATCCACTTGGGGAGTGGTATTCATCGCCCAGAGGATGATCTTCACATCGGGAAGATGTTGTTCGAGAAAACGGAGTGTGCCGGGAGTGTGACCAATGTCCCCAATATTCTTCACCGCCCAGGCACATTGCAGCAAAACAGTCTTCTGGCGTTTTGAACTGGGCCACGCATGTGCCTGAGTCAGGATCAATGGAACTGCTCCTGCTCCCAGGACCAGCGTGGAACGTTTTAGAAAGCTGCGACGTGTCAACATGGCAAATCAACCGTTCATTATCAGGAAGAGGCAGGAATTCCGCGTGAAAGAGAGACGCGGCCCGGTGCGCATCCACCCATCTAGTTTCTCTGTGTTCCCACGAAACTGTCAACACGCACATCGCGTTCCGCCTCTTGTGAAGGTGGAGACGGATTGGAATCTCGCGTCCTCGATGGGATCGCCTTATGATGAAGGACTGTTGCCCCGTTACGTTGGAATCTCACTCTTCAGTCTGACTCCCCCATGAAAATCGCTCTGGTCCAAATCAATCCCCTTGTTGGTGATCTGACAGGGAATCGGCGTCTGATCGAAGAGGCGGTGCAGCAGGCCCGTTCCGCCGGAGCGAATCTGGTCGTCACCTCCGAACTGGCGCTGAGTGGCTATCCTCCCAAGGATCTTCTCGCCCGGGATGGATTCGTCGCAGCCTGCGAGGAGCACCTCGAAAAGCTGGCCCGACTAACCGATGATGACTTTGGGATTCTGGTGGGGCATCCCGGACATCACAGCTGCGGAACTGGAACTCTGGCGAATTGCGCCAGTCTGCTCCACAGTGGACGCATTGCAGCGACGGTTCAAAAGACGCTTCTTCCAAACTACGACGTTTTTGATGAAAAGCGCTATTTTCAGCCCACCGACAGGATTGAGCCCGTTGAATTCCTCGGGCACCGGCTGGGAGTTCATATCTGCGAAGATGCCTGGTGGGGAGAGGATGAGACCTTTTATCACTGCCCCCCCAGCCGGCTCCCTGATCCCGTACAGGTGCTGGCGGAGAAGGGGGTCGACCTGTTCATCAATCTCTCCGCAAGCCCCTACGAATATGGAAAAGTCGAGCGCCGGTGCAATTTGACCCGTCGACACATTCAGCGTTATCAGCGGCCATTTCTCTTCGTGAATCAGGTCGGGGGGAATGATGACCTTGTCTTTGATGGTCATAGCTTCGTCATGAATGCGGCTGGTGAACTGGTCCTGATGGCGGCCGGATTTTCGGCGGACATGAAGATCATTGACACCGACGCGCTTCCCTCCCCGATCCCCGAGCCGAAATTGCGCCGGGAAGAAGAGCTGCTACAGGCCCTGACGCTCGGGTTACGGGACTACATGCGCAAGTCCGGGTTTACCGACTGTGTACTCGGTCTGTCCGGGGGAATTGACAGCGCTCTGGCCGCCTGCGTGGCCGCCAGAGCCGTCGGGGCGGAACATGTTCATGGAATCCTCATGCCGAGCCGGCACAGTAGTTCACACAGCATTGACGATGCCCGACGTCTCGCGGAGAAGTTGGGGATTCACTGGTCAATTATCCCGATCGACGCGGTCCACAAGGCATATGAGGGGCTTCCCGATTTGGGTGACGATCTGTCATCGGAACCCGGAGGACTGGCAGACCAGAATCTGCAGGCACGCATCCGGGGGGGAATTGTCATGACTCGCAGCAACCGGCATAACTGGATTGCGCTGGCAACCGGAAACAAAAGCGAACTGGCGGTCGGCTACTGCACCCTTTACGGAGACATGTGCGGGGGATTTGCGGTTCTGAGTGATCTCTATAAACGGGATGTCTATGCCATCTCGCGATTCATCAATGAAGATGCGGGAGATGAAATCATTCCGTGGAGCACCATTGAAAAGGCTCCGAGTGCGGAACTCGCCCCCAACCAGTTCGATCAGGATACCCTTCCCCCCTACCCTATTCTGGATGCCATCCTGTATGGGCTGATCGATGAGGAGCGATCCCCTGCAGATCTGGCGAAAGAATTTCCGAGCGAGACCGTTCTCTGGGTTGTCCGGCGACTTGATCGCAACGAATTCAAACGACGTCAGATGCCTCCGGGAATCAAATTGTCCCAGCGGGCGTTCGGCAGCGGGCGACGGATGCCAATGGCGGCACGAGGATTCGACGGAATGGAATCATCCGGCTGATCCCTGCTCCAAGGGAGTGTCGAGGTCGTTTGTCGCGCACTCTGTTTTTCGCCTCTGGAACGCCAGAGGATCATGAGATGCTCTCTCGTTATCGCTTCAGGTCGATTGCCTGAAGAATCCGGTCAACCGCATCGGAGCGATTCAGTACGTAGAAGTGAATTCCCGGGACACCGGAGGCGATCAGTTCACGGCATTGCTGGATCGCGAATTCGACGCCGATGTCAAACTGGGCCTGCTTGTCGTCCTGAGCTGCTTCCAGTTGGGAGTACAGTTCATCCGGGAAATCGGTCCCGCACATCGTGACGATGCGCTGAATGCGGGCAAACTCAGTGATTGGCATGATCCCCGGGACGATCGGGACCTGAATTCCCGCTTCGCTAGCCCGGTCGCGAAACCGCCAGTAGTGATCATTGACAAAAAAGAGCTGGGTGAAGACCGCGTCCGCCCCGGCATCCACTTTCTGCTTTAAATTCGCCAGATCGAGTTCCAGGCTGGGTGCTTCCTGATGTTTTTCCGGATAACCGGCCACACCAATCCCGGTGTCGGGGAAGTGTTTGCGAATGAGTGACACCAGCTCATTCGCGTTTTTGAAGCCCCCTTCAACCGCCCGGAACTCCTTCTCACCGGCTGGCGGGTCTCCCCGCAGGGCCATGATATTTCGAATTCCATAGGAATGAACTTCCGTGAGCCATTCCAGCAGTTCGGCTTGAGTCGCTCCGACGCAGGTAAAGTGAGCGGTGGCCACTTGTCCGAATCGATCCTGAAGTGTCCGGCAAATCTCCACCGTTCGAGTCCGGGTGCTTCCCCCCGCTCCATAGGTACAGGAGACAAATGCCGGTCTGTGAACCGACAGCTTTTCAAGGTGCTCGAAAAGCAGTTCATCGCCCTGTGCGGTCTTGGGGGGAAAGATTTCGAACGAAAGTCCGAATCCACGGGAATAAACGTCTTTAATACGCATGTGCCAGGTATGAACCGCCAAAAGTCAGGGAGTGGGCCACCGGGGAAAACGTCAGGAGACCTGCTGGGCCACGGGTTGATCAATCAGCTCATAATAGACATTTCGCTGGCGGGGAATGAACCCTGCATCGGAAATGCATCGCCGGATCTGATCGAGAGAGAGATGGAACGTGGTTCCGGCCTGTGACACAACATTTTCTTCGATCATCAGACTTCCCATGTCATTCGCTCCGAAGAAGAGGGCCAGCTGACCGATCTTCTCTCCCTGAGTCACCCAGGACGATTGAATGTTGGGAATGTTATCGAGGTACAGCCGCGCCACCGCCTGAGTCTTGAGATATTCAAAGGCTCCGACTGGGGGAAGAACCGACATGTCGACACCCCCCTTGCGGCCATTTTCGGCATCGCGACCAAACCAGGGAGCGACTTCCGGTGGCTGAAGTGTCCAGCAGATGAATGCGGTGAAGCCGCCGGTTTCATCCTGCTGGGTACGGAGGCGGTCCAGATGTTCGATTCGCTCCTCAAGGGTCTCGATATGGCCGAACATCATGGTGCAGGTACTTTTCCCGCCCAGTTGATGCCAGATTCTGTTCACTTCCAGCCACCCATCCGTGAGCACCTTCCCACGCGTGATTTGCGATCGGACCCGGTCGACAAGGATCTCACCCCCTCCTCCGGGAAGGCTCCCAAGTCCTGCCTCCATCAGCCGCTTCAGAACGGTTTCCAGTGGGAGCTTGCTCACCTTATGAAAATGCCAGAGCTCCGGAGGGCTGAAGCCGTGGATATTCACCTGCGGGAACTTCTTCTTGATCCCCCGCAGCATCTCCTCGTACCACTCCAGAGGAAGTTGGGGATGGAGTCCCCCCTGCATCAGGATCTGATCGCCACCGAGATCGACCGTTTCCTGAATCTTCTGGTGCAGGGCCTCTTCCGTCAGAACGTAGGCTTCCGCATGGCCGACAGGACGGTAAAACGCACAGAAATCGCAGACCGCAGCGCAGACATTCGAGTAGTTGATGTTGCGGTCGATGTTGTAGGTCCGATACGGCTCCGGATGAAGCCGGTTGGTGACCGCATTGGCGGCGGCCCCCAGCGCCGTCAGGTCGTGACTTTTCAGAAGTGCCAGACCTTCGTCGGGGGTCAGTCGTTCACCGGCGACCGCTTTTTCAAGGATGGAGGCAACGCTGGAGGAGGCTGGAGAGATCATGGAATTTTTCTGAAAACGTGGCGAGCCCCTGTTCGTTCGCACAGGGGCTCGGTAGATACCGCAAGACCACGTTCAGGTTAACGGCTGACCGGACAAGAATCGAGAGAATTGGCCGGTCAGAACCGATTCCGGGCAGTCTCCCCCTCGACCGGCGGTCGCTGGCGAGGGCCCGGCGTCCGGCTACTCCCAGCCATGGGCATCGCGGACCTTGATCATCGTGTCGAGAATCGTGTTCCACGTCGATTGGGTTTCGAGCATCGCATTGGGGAACATGCATCCATCCCAGCAGATATGCTGAATTCCGCGATCATTTGCCCCTTCGAGCCAGTAGCCGGCACATTTCACAATATCGAGCTTCCCGTTGGGGTCGTCTGCCGGGCAATGCTTGCCGGTCTTGTCGTGACTCCCGGTGCCATGGACGGTTCCGTCGTTCTGGGCGACGTGGAAGTCAATGGTCCAGGGGCGGAGAGCATCGGTCATCTTCTTGTAGGCCGGCCAGAATTCGTCATCGCTGTAGCCCGGCTGAAGCAGAGCATGTTCCGGAGCGTTGTACCCCATCAGGTACAGATACGTGTGGGCCAGGTCGGCCTGGAATCCCACGGTTTCCGGCATCCCGACCTCTTCGAGCAGGTCCACCATCGATTTCCACGAGTGCATCCCCGCCCAGCAGATTTCCCCTTCGGCTGCCAGTCGCTCGCCATAATCCGCAGCCACTTTTGCAGCGGCCTTGAAAGTCTCCGCAATCTTTTTGGTGTTGCCGACCGGATCGTCGTACCATGCGGTCGGAGCTGTGGCGGAATCGATCCGAATCACGCCGTACTTTCGAATCCCGTGTTCATTCAGGATCTTCGCGATCCGGCAGGCCTTTTCGACCGCCAGAACAAATTTCTTGCGAGCCTCTTCATCCCCCATGGCGGAGTCGCCAACGGTTCCCGGCCAGACAGGAGCGACCAGAGAGCCGATCGTGAAGCCATAACCAGCGACCTTGTCGGCAATGGCTTTGATTTCGGATTCATCAGCATCCGGGTCGGTGTGCGGGTGGAAGAGGAAGCAGTCGATTCCGTCAAACTTCTGCCCGTTGACTTCAGCCCCCGCGGTCAATTCCAGCATCCGGTCCAGAGAAATCGGAGGGTTATCGGTCCCCGGTTCCTTGCCAACCAGTCCGGGCCACATGGCATTGTGAAGCTTGGGAGATGTGTGCGCCATCGAATTTCTCTCTCGTCGAAAGTTCAATCACAGAGTCATCACAATTCAATTGACTCTGATGAGATCAGGGAGAGGATCGTGAATTCTGCGCCGTTTGTCGACCGAATCCAGAGGTTCGAGGCCCCCACCGGTGAGTTCCACGGGGCAAGTGGGGCGGGACATCCGAAGCCGTCAGTCGAGAAGTGAAACGGCAAATATGATAGAAAAAGGAGCACACTCAACAGTTTCATGAAACGCCGGCGAGGGGCTTATGGCATCAAAACCGAACGTATCCTATCTGATTTTTGATGTCGAAACGGTCGGAGACGGGGATTTGATTTCTCGCGTCAAGTACCCGGATGAAGGGTTGAGTGCTGCGGAGGCGTTGCGACGGTTTCGAGACGAGTTGATCGAGCAGACTGGGAAGGACGTTCTTCCGGTGACCTTTGTCCTTCCGATCTCAGTTGCCGTCGTCAAGGTGAGTAATGAGTTTGAACTGCTGGATGTGGCTGTGCTGGATGACCCGCACTATCGGCCACATGTCATTACACAGGGGTTCTGGCAGGGGTGGCGACACTACGGTCGACCAACATTTGTGACCTTTAATGGACGAGGCTACGACCTTCCGGTTCTCGAACTGGCGGCATTCCGTTACGGCCTCCCACTGGCCGACTGGTTTAATGTTCATGCTCCAAGTTATGAGCAGCTACGGAATCGTTATCACAAAACGGCTCATCTGGACTTGATGGATCTCTTCAGTAACTTCGGAGCCACTCGAATTTCCGGGGGCCTGAATTTGCTGGCCAATCTCATTGGCAAGCCCGGAAAGACCGGAGTGGATGGGTCGCAGGTGCAGGATATGTACGATGCGGGAAAAGTCCAGGAGATCAACGACTACTGTCGGGGCGACGTTCTGGATACGTATTTTGTCTTCCTTCGGACGCGAGTCCTGTTAGGGCAGATTTCGCTGGAGCGGGAGCAGGAACTGGTCGAACAGACCAGACACTGGCTGGAAGAGCGACGGTCTCAGGTCCGGGCATTTGATCACTACCTCTCCAAATGGGGAGACTGGACTCCTCCGCAAAACGGAATCACTTCCAAAGAATCCGAATCGACGTCTGCATAATTTCAGCGTCGACTCATCGGTCTCATATTTGTTCGTGATCTGTTTTGATTCGCTCTTATTTTGAAGCCGCTCTGAGCAAGCAATTCGATGGGGGGAACCGGCCTGCCGTATCGCTAGGGAGCCAGCCATTTCACAACGTCATTGTGAGGCTTGTTACTCTCCTGCTGCCAGAAGATGTTNGAGTNGGCCGCCTTGTATGCCAGACGAGCGACTTCGGCCTGCGATTCGTNGTCGCCAATCACAAGAAGNGGGGTCGGAGCATTGAGTGCGAGCAGCGCCGGCAAGTCTCCGTACTTCGTAATTCCAGGGATAAAGTCCGCATCGCGGAAACTCTTCAGGTTTGTAAAGCGGAACCCGTTTGATTCCACTGCCAGACGGTCGATTCCACGGCCACAGACAGCCCCGGCAGCAGCCACGACAGGCCCGATTCCATCTGTTCCAACCAAGGTNAGTTCCGTCACATCGNTTTTGTCTGACCGGATCATTTGAACTAACGANAGGACATCATGGGTCCGCTGGATGAACAAGGGGTTGTTATAGGTATATGTGTAACCTGCAAANGACGTACTCTTCTCAACGGTCCGGTTGGTGTCTCCAGNAAGAGATTCTGAAACAAACTTNCCTTGAGCAAACAGGTCCGCAGCGATGACTGTTACCCCTTGACTTAACAGTTTCTGGACTGCTTCTACAGGAACTCCTTCGGACTGATACAGTCCCGCTATCCCGCTCCCCGTTAACCAGAGTACGGTTCGACCGGATGATGCCGACCCCACTGGAGTCAGCGTGACCACAGGGAGTTGCTCTCCATGATTTACGATGTTCAGAAGACTGTGCTTCTCAACAAAATGTCCGCGATTTTCGCTGCTGATTTCCTTCTGCTGAACCGGGCCAACATCTTCAAGAGTCCGTCCAATCAGCGCTTTGACCGCAGTTCCTATTGTCTCTCGATAGACCTCTGCTGCAGTTGCATTCACCGGCCATAGAGACTGGATTTGGGCGTCAGATCGGTCACTCAGTTCACGAAGAAATTTTCGTTCGAACTCCGCTCCACGCAGCTTCGGGACAGGATGCTCCTTGTTCCAGACATGATAGGCCGGATCGGATGTCTTCTCTGCAAGCAATTCCCAATCTTCTTCAATGATGGGAGATTCCAGGCCCAGATTGAGATGCTTGTTAAACCATTCATACATGAGGGCGCGCGTCACATAATTAAAATTATGTGGGAACTGTGGCAAATCGGTGCACTCGACGTTTTCCGGATGCCCGAGCATTGTGTACAGCTGTTTCAGTTCCGGGAAACCGTCCTTCATCATGTTTTTGGTCCAGTCATTGGCAGTCGACATGGCCTGTGGACGGGGAGCAAACAGCGCTGCCAGCTCAACGTTGCCGGACTGAATTCGAAGCAGGCTGGTATTCTCGCAGACACACCCTCCCTGCATCGATGTCGAGACCATCCCTTGAGGGAACACCACCACTGGACGGAGATCAATCGCTGCAAGAATGATTGTCTGCGTCCCGCCGCCGCTCCCTCCGGTCACTCCGATCCTCGTCTTGTCGACGTCTGGAAGGCTTTCCAGAAAGTCGAGTGACCGGATGCTGTTCCACGTCTGTAATCCGAAGATATTCTGCACGCGAAGCTCAGCCTGCGTGCTGTGAAAATCCCANAGTTCCGGGGAGTCCAACTCAGGAGGATTTTTTATNTCACCGTGAGCAACCGCACTTCGAATCTGCTTGCTGTCGGCATAGCCAATCATATCGTGCATAAACGTNACAACACCCATTCGCGCCANTTGAGCACANAACGCGAGCTTGGGAACGCTTCCGGATGCAGCAAAACGTTCTTCCCCCTTTTCCATCTGGCTCTGAATTTTCTTGGCATCGGCCATTTGCAGGCGTCCCCCATGACCGTGCGGCGCAAGAACGGCCGGGAACGGTCCTTGCTTGCCAAGAGGACGAAACAGCATCCCTGTTACATAAAACCCGGGATGAGATTCAAAATAGACTTTCTCAACAGTAAAACCGTCCCGCTCGATGCGACCATGGATGACCGGGTTTAACGGAGTCCGTTCCGGCATGGGCCAAAGCCCGTTGGTGACCAAAATGCGTTTCCGAAGCATCTCCGCCCGCTTCTCCCAGGCTTCGGGAGTCTCTGGAACCTTGAACGGAAAATGACCATTCAGGTCCTTCAACTTCTTCATGCGCACATCGTTCAGCTTCACCTCGGGAGTCGAAGTCGAGGACGATTCACCCTTAGATCCGTATGCCGGATGTTGGAAAAGTCCGATAGAGACACTTGTCAGAATCAGGAACAGACTGGCCGCCGGGAATCGCTTCACGTCATATCCTTATCAATGTCGTCAGAAATCAGTTTCCGGGGAAACTGCTGTGTCGTGCAATCATAAAACAGGATAACAGGACATCCCGAAAGCAAGACTACTGAAAATGTACAACTGGTCTTTTAATCCAACGAAACTCAAAGCAGATCATTCGACCACAAAAGTGGTCCTCTCTGAGTCATCATTTTGATTCCAGAGCGAAGTTAAACACATTGCTTCCGGGCGTCACTTCAGCCGATAATTCAGACTCCTGATGATACCGAGCTGGTATCTTCACCTCGACGAACTCTTTCGGGTCAGCATCGTCACCAGGGGGCAATGGCTCAA
>Ga0065721_10053173_pt1 | contig 10386 bp, 7 predicted proteins | sample Mesricmetagenome_FD_59108 | JGI IMG/M metagenome (GOLD analysis project Ga0065721, IMG submission 59108) | Mesophilic microbial community from rice straw/compost enrichment Sample: eDNA_1 v2 (version 2) | ecosystem: Engineered > Solid waste > Grass > Composting > Bioreactor | place: USA: Davis... | reverse complement strand
GATCGTAGGGCTGGTCGCCGCCAAGCTGGCGCATCGTTCAACTGCTGCGGCCAGGGGCGCCATCAGGCTGGCGACCCTCGGCTATGCCATTCCGGGCACGGTGCTGGCGCTGGGCCTGCTGCAGCCGCTGGGCCAGGCCGACCTGTGGTTCAACCGCATGACCATGGCGCTGTGGGACTGGCGGCCAGGCCTGATCCTCAGCGGGTCGATGGCGGCTTTGCTCTACGTTTATGCCATACGGTTTCTCGCGGTCAGCCATTCGACCGTCGATGCTGCCATGAAGAAGCGCGGCGATTCCATGCTGCATGCGGGCCGGGTGCTCGGCGCGCGTGGCCTGGGCCTCCTGCTACGGGTGGACCTGCCGACGCTGACGCCCGCCCTGCTGAGCGCTGCGACGCTGGTTTTCGTCGAGATCATCAAGGAATTGCCGGCCACGTTACTTCTGCGTCCGCTGGGAATCGATACGCTGGCAACGCTGGTCTATATGCGGGCAAATGTCGGACTTTTTGCCCAGGCAGCGCTACCCGCGCTGTTCATCGTGCTGGCGGGACTTATTCCGGTCATTCTTGCTACGCGGCTGGGCGATCGTAGGAAAGTATAACAAGCGGGCCTGCTGCCATGTTAGTGGCGATCCCATATATCTCGCGCCATGGGAGCCGGAGCCTCATGCCCCGGCGGGGTTCGACGATGCGGACGACCGATCGCGGACCGACTGGCGGCGCTGCCGCCATAATTGGGAGTTATCCTATGGACAAGACGTTGAAGGCATTCGGTGTGGCGCTGGCCCTGAGCACGGCATTGGCCGGCATGGCCATGGCGCAGCCGACCGAAGTGCGGATCGGCGTGGCGCTGGAGCCCCCCGCGCTCGACCCCACGGCAGGGGCCGCCGAGGCCATCGACATCGTGGTCTATCAGAACGTGTTCGAGGGACTGACCCGCATCGACCAGAATGGCGCGGTGCAGCCGGGCCTGGCCGAAAGCTGGACCATTTCGGAGGACGGGCTGACCTATACGTTCAAGCTGCATGACGGCGTAACCTTCCATGACGGCACCACGTTCGACGCCGAAGACGTCAAGTTCACCTTCGATCGCATCCTCGCCGAAGACAGCGTCAATGCCCACCGCGAATTCTACGAGCCGATCACCAGCATCACCGTCATCGATCCGCTGACGGTGGAGCTTAAGCTCGACCGCCAGATTGGGCGGTTCCTGTTCGACCTGGGTCGTGGCGACGCGGTGATCGTGGCGCCGGAAAGCGCCGACAACAATGCCAACGAGCCGATCGGCACCGGCCCCTTCGCCTTCGTGCAGTGGGACAAGGGCAGCCGCGTCGTCCTGGAGGCCTATGGCCCCTATTGGGGCGAGCCGGTGCACCTGACCAAGGCCAGCTATGTGTTCATCGGCGACACGGCAACGCTGACCAATGCGCTGTTGGCCGGCGATATCGACGGCACCAACAATTTCGCCACCGAGGCATTGGCGGTGTTCGAGGGAAATCCGCAGTTCAACGTGCTGGTGGGCACGACCGAAGGCGAGACCATCCTCTCGACCAACAACAAGCGGCCGCCCTTTGACAATCTCAAGGTGCGCCAGGCCATGGCCCATGCGCTGGATCGCCAAGCGATCATCGACGGCACGACCAATGGCTATGGCACGCCGATCGGCGCACCCTTTGCCCCGCATAATCCCTATTATGTCGACCTGACCAGCACCTATCCCTATGACCCCGAAGCGGCCAAGGCGCTGCTGGCGGAAGCCGGGTTTCCCGACGGATTCAGCGCTACGCTGAAGCTCCCGCCGGTGGCCTATGCCCGCACATCGGGGCAGATCATTGCCAGCCAGTTCGCCGCGGTCGGCATCAAGCTCGAACTGATCAACGTGGAATGGGCGCAGTGGCTGGAAGACGTCTATGCCAACAAGGACTTCGACCTGTCGATCGTCAGCCACGTGGAGCCGTTCGACATTGGCAACTACGCCAACCCCGACTACTACTTCGGCTATGACAATCCCGAATTCCAGGCGCTCATCACCACTCTCAACGGCACGACCGATGAAGCCAAGCGCAAGGAGCTGGCCATCGAGGCGCAGACCATTCTCGCCAATGATGCCGTCAACGGGTACCTCTTCGAGCTGGCCCAGACTGGCGTGTGGAATGCCAAGCTCACCGGCATGTGGCAGAATTCGCCCATCGAAGGCCTGGTGCTGCGGGATATCCGCTGGACTGAGTAATATTTCGGGACGGACGCTGAGTCACCTCTCCCTGAGGGGAGAGGTCGACCCTCTTGGGTCGGGTGAGGGGGCTTTCCCCCACCGCATCAAGAAAAGGCCCCCTCACCCGGCGCTGCGCGCCGACCTCTCCCCCAAAGGGAGAGGTGAGGGCATGCCCGCATGATCCTCTTTGCCCTCCGCCGCTTCCTGGGCTTCGCCGCGACGCTAATCGTCGCCGCCCTGGTCATTTTCTGGCTGCTCGACCTGCTGCCCGGCGATCCGGCGCAGTTTATCCTGGGCATCAATGCCACGCCGGAATCGGTGGCACGGTTGCGGTTGCAGATGGGGCTCGACGCGCCGGCGCATGAACGGTTCCTGGGCTGGCTATGGGGCATGCTGCAGGGCGATTTCGGCCAGAGCTATACCCAGCGCGCGCCGGTGGCCGAGTTGATCTGGGGCCGGCTGGGCGTGACGCTGCCGCTGTCCGTGCTGGCCATGGTCATTTCCGTCGTGGTCGGGCTGCCGCTGGGGATACTTGCGGCGCGGCGGCGCGGCAAGCTGCTCGATACCGCCATCATGGTCACGGCACAGACGGGGGTGGCCATTCCCAATTTCTGGTTCGGCATGCTGTTGACGCTGGTCTTCGCCGTTGGCCTGCGCTGGCTGCCGCCCGGGGGTTTCACCCCCTGGAACGAGGATGGCTGGGCGGCTTTTCGCGGGCTGATCCTGCCCAGCCTGGCGCTGGCTCTGCCGCAAGCGTCGATCCTGGCGCGGGTGATGCGTACCGCGCTGGTTGACGTAACCGGACAGGACTATATCCGCACCGCCCGTGCCAAGGGCCTGACCATGGGCGAAGCCGTGTGGCGGCATGGCGTGCGCAATGCGCTGCTGCCGGTGCTGACCATTCTGGGGCTGCAATTCGCCTACCTCGTCGCCGGCACGATCATCGTCGAGAATGTGTTCTACCTGCCCGGATTGGGGCGGCTGATCTTTACCGCCATTCTGGAACGTGACCTGATCCTGGTGCGAGGGGCAACCATCATCCTCATTCTGGCCGTCACCGCAACAATGCTGCTGACCGACATCACCTATGCGCTGGTCGACCCACGCCTGCGGGAAAGGAGCACGCCGTGAAGCGCCTGCTCAGCCATCCCAGCCTCGTCATCGGGCTCGCCGCCACGCTGGTCTTCCTGGCGCTGGGGCTGTTGTCGCTGGCCTGGACGCCCTACCCCATCGAGCAGATCGACATTCCCCGCCGCTACCTCGCGCCAAGCGCAGCCCATTGGCTGGGTACCGACAATCTGGGGCGCGACATGCTGAGCCTGGTCATGGCAGGCACCTGGACCAGTTTTCTCGTGGCCGCCGTGGCCGTGGCCATCGGCGTGGGCGTGGGCGTACCCCTGGGGCTTGCGGCCGCGGCCTGGGGCGGTGCGGTGGAATGGCTGGTGCTGCGGCTGACCGATTTCGTTTTCGCCTTTCCAGCGGTGATCGTCGCCATTCTCATCACGACCCTGCTCGGGCCGAGCGCGGTCAATGCCATCATTGCCATTGGCATCTTCAATATCCCGGTCTTTGCCCGGGTGGCGCGGGGTGGCGCGCTCAGCATCGCCACGCTCGACTTCGTGGCAGCCGGGCGGCTGGCCGGGCTGGGCAATGTGCTGATCGCCTGGCGGCACCTGCTGCCCAATATCATGAGCCTCATCATCGTGCAGGGCACGATCCAGATGTCGCTGGGGATCCTCGCCGAAGCGGGCCTGTCCTATATCGGCCTGGGCACGCAGCCGCCCGAAACCAGCCTTGGGCTGATGCTGCGCGAGGCGCAGCAGGTGTTCCTGATCCATCCCTGGCTGACGCTGGTGCCGGGGCTCTCCATCGTGCTCATCGTCATCGCGCTCAACATTGCCGGCGACGGGCTGCGCGACGCCATCGATCCACGCCTGCGGCAGGGGAACAGCAATGTCCTTGCTTGAGGTTTCCGGACTTTCCATACGCTTCGGCGCGACCGAGGCGGTCAGCAACGTGAGCTTTTCGCTCGAGCGCGGCGAGCGCTTCGGCATTATCGGGGAAAGCGGCTCGGGCAAGACGCTGACCGCGCTGGCGGTGACGGGCCTGTTGCCGGAAGGCGCTGCCATGACAGGCAGCATCAGCCTCGATGGCGCCTCCCTGCCCGCCTCCGAACGCGCCATGGCGCGGCTGCGCGGCAAGCGCGTCGGCATGGTGTTTCAGGAGCCGATGACGGCGCTCAACCCACTGATGCGGGTCAATGACCAGATCGAGGAGAGCATCCGCCTCAACGAGATGCATGGGGCGACGCAGATCGAGGTCCCCTACCTGCTCAAGGAAGTGGGGCTGGAGCTCAGGCATGGCGACCGCTTTCCGCACCAGCTTTCGGGCGGGCAGCGCCAGCGCGTGATGATCGCCATGGCGCTGGCGAGCCGGCCGGACATATTGATCGCGGACGAGCCGACTTCAGCGCTCGATCTCATCACCCAGCGCAAGGTGCTCGACCTGATTGCCGATATCTGCACGCGGCGGCAGATGGCGCTGCTGTTCATCAGCCACGATCTCAAGGCGGTGGCAGCCCTGTGCAACCGCGTCGCGGTGATGCATCGCGGCAGGCTGGTAGAAACGGGCCGAGCAGCGGCCACGTTCTCGGCGCCGCAGCAGCCCTATACGCAAAGGCTGGTCGCTGCGTCGCGCTTCGATGTGCGGCCGCCGTCACGCCCGGCCATTGGCGATACGCTGCTCGAGGTCAATGGCATCACACGGGACTACCGGCAGGGCGGCATGCTGTTCTGGGCCGACAAGCCGCTGCGGGCGGTGAACGCGGTCGGCTTTTCTATCGCCAGCGCGGAATGCCTGGCGCTGGTCGGCCCCTCGGGCTGCGGCAAGACTACCCTCGCCAAGATCATTGTGGGGCTGGACAAGGCCACGACGGGCGATGTGCGGCTAGCGGGCACGACTTATCACGGTTCGGACCTGCCGCAGCCCTTGAGGCGCGACGTATCGCTGGTGTTCCAGGACCCGTTCGGCAGTTTCAATCCCCGCCGCACCATCGCCGATTCCGTGGGCGAACCCTTGCGGCTGGAGCCGGAGCTGAGCCGCGAAGCAAGGCAGGCACGTGTGGTGGAGGCGGTAGAGGCGGTAGGGCTCAATGCCGGCATGCTGGCGCGCTACCCGCATGAATTTTCCGGCGGCCAGCGGCAGCGGCTGGCCATTGCCCGCGCGCTGGTGACAAGGCCCAAGCTGGTGGTGCTGGACGAGCCGGTTTCGGCGCTGGACGTGTCGGTACGCGGCGAGGTGCTGGCGCTCTTGGCGCGGTTGCAGGCCGATTTCGGCCTGACCTATCTCATCATCAGCCACGATCTCGACATGGTGCGCGCCATGGCCGACCGCGTGCTGGTAATGGATGCCGGCCGGATCGTCGAAGAGGGCAAGCCGGCGCAAATCTTCGCCGAACCGCAGCACCGGCTGACGCGCGACCTGATGGCGGCGCGGCTGCCGGATGTAGGCATGGCTCCCGCCTAGAGCAGGCCTACATAGCTCCCGAACGGCTCGAGATCGAGTTCGCCATCGATGGGCGCCGCCGTCACGCCGGGGCAGCCGGCATCATGCGGCACCAGATCGGAAGGCAGCACATATTCGGCGGCGGTGCCGCCCATGTTGAAGACGCAGAGCAGGCGCTCGGCGCCATCGTCACGGATGAAGGCCAGAACATCGGCCGGCGCGTCGAGCAGATGGATGGCGCCCTTGGCCAAAGCCGGATGGGCGCGGCGGAAGGCCAGCATGGCGCGATAGAATTCGAGCACGGAGCCAGGCACATTGTCCTGGGTATCGACGGCATGGATCAAGTGTTCGGCCGGCACCGGCAGCCAGGTGCGCTCGGCGGTGGAGAAGGCACCGTTGCGGACATGGGCCTGCCAGACCATGGGCGTGCGGCAGCCGTCACGGCCCTTGAATTCGGGCCAGAATTCGATGCCATAGGGATCCACCAGGTCCGAGAAGGACAATTCGGCTTCCTTGAGGCCCAGTTCCTCGCCCTGATAGAGGCAGACCGAGCCGCGCATGCAGAGGATCAGTGTGGCGGCGAGCCGGGTGAAGGCCGCTTCCTGTCCGTGGATGGCCCAGCGGCTGACATGGCGCACCACGTCGTGGTTGGAGAAAGCCAGGCAAATCCAGCCATCGGGCGCCTCTGCCTCGGTGGCCGCGATGGATTTGCGGAAATGCCCGGCCGAGAATTCGCCGCCGAGATAGTCGAAGGTATAGGCCATGTGCAGGTGGTCATCACCCGACGTGTATTGGGCCATGACTTCGAGCTGGTGCTGGCTGTCGCCGATTTCGCCGACCGTGGTGCGGCCGGGATATTCATCCATCAGGGCGCGCAGGCGTTCGAGGAAGGCCAGGTTTTCCGGGCGAGACTTGTCGTAGATATGCTCCTGGAAATTGTAGGGATTCACGGCCGGCGCGGTCGACGCGTTGAAGTCGTCAGGCTTGACCACCGGGTTGTCCTCGAAGCCCAGCGAGCAGAAGTAGAAATTGACCGTGTCGAGGCGGAAGCCATCGACGCCGCGCTCCAGCCAGAAGCGCATTTCCCCCAGCAGGGCATCCTGCACTTCGGCATTGTGGAAGTTGAGGTCGGGCTGGGAGACCAGGAAATTGTGCATGTAATACTGCATGCGCCGGCTGTCCCACTGCCAGGCGGAGCCGCCGAAGATGGAGAGCCAGTTATTGGGCGGCGTCCCATCCGGCTTGGGATCGGCCCAGACATACCAGTCGGCCTTGGCATTGGTGCGCGACTGCCGGCTTTCCGAGAACCAGGCATGCTTGTCCGAGGAGTGGGAAATCACCTGGTCGATGATGACCTTGAGCCCCAGCGAATGGGCTTTGCGCACCAGGTTGTCGAAGTCCTCCAGCGTACCGAAGCTCGGATCGATGTCGCGATAGTTCGAGACGTCGTAGCCGAAATCCTTCATCGGCGAGGTGAAGACCGGTGACAGCCAGATAGCGTCCACGCCCAGATCGGCCACGTAATCCAGGCGGCTGGTAATGCCGACCAGATCGCCGACACCGTCGCCATTCTGGTCCTGGAAGGAGCGCGGGTAAATCTGGTAGATCACCGCGCCGCGCCACCAGTCCTGGTCGACCGTGGTTTCGTCCGGCGTCTTGGCCTCGGTCATCAGCGACGTGGCAGTCATGGTCAGCTCCTGTAAAGTGGGAGCCAGTTAACCCAGAGGCCGGGACCGAGGCAAGGCGGCTTCACCGCGTGTTATGCAGCATACCCTGGAAGGCGCGATACGACGATTTTGGCGTGCGCTTCTGCGTCTGGTAATCGACATGCACGATGCCGAAGCGCTTGTTGTAGCCTTCGGCCCATTCGTAGTTGTCGAGCAGCGACCAGGCGAAATAGCCGCGTACATCGGCGCCCTGAGCGCGGGCCGTCAGCACCGCCTTGAGGTGGTCGTCGTAGTATTTCACGCGGCGCGGATCGTCGTCGCCCTCGACCTCGGCCATGCCGTTCTCGGTCACGTAGAGCGGAATCTTGGTATATTCGTTCGAGACGCGGACCAGCAGATCGCTCAGGCCCTTGGGGTAGATTTCCCAGCCGATATCGGTGCGTTCCAGGTCGCCCTTGACTTGCTCGATCGGGTTGCCGCCGGGCTCGCCGGCCTTGTAGAGGCCGCGGGTATAGTAGTTGATGCCCAGCCAGTCGATCGGGCGCGACACCACCGCCATGTCGTTCTGGTACCCCTTGGGCAGGTTGTCGCCGAGCCAGTTGGTGACTTCCTCGGGATATTGTCCCTTGAGCACGCCGCCGAGATACCAGCGGTTGAACAGGGCATCGCCCATATTCATGGCGGCGATATCTTCCGGCCTGTCGGTGGCGGCTTCGGATTTTTCCAGGTTGAGCACGATGCCCAGATTCTTCGCGCCATTGGCGCGCAGGGCGTCGATAGCCGTGCCATGGGCGAAGAGCACATGATGCATGGCACGGGCGGCCGCGCGGATGTCGCGGTAGCCCGGCGCATGGATGCCGAGGAAATGGCTGAGGAAGGCGACGCACCAGGGCTCGTTGATGGTGGCGGTGGCTTCCAGACGATCACCGAATTTCTGCGCCACCAGCGCGGCATAATCGGCAAACCAGGAGGCGATGTCGCGGTTCATCCAGCCGCCCTTGTCCTGCAAGGGCGAAGGCAGATCCCAGTGATAGAGCGTAGCATAGGGCTTGATGCCGCGCTGCAGCATGCCGTCGATCAGGCGATCGTAGAAGTCGACCCCAGCCTGGTTGACGGCGCCGGTGCCCTCGGGGATCAGGCGCGGCCAGGCGAAGGAGAAGCGATAGCCGTCGAAGCCGCCGTCGCGGATCAGGTCGAGGTCCTGTGGCCAGAGTTCGTAGTGATTGCAGGCATTGAGGCCCGTATCGCCATTATGCACGTTGCCCGGCGTGGCCGAGAAGGTGTCCCAGATGCTGGAGCCGCGACCATCGGTCTGACCGCCTTCGATCTGATAGGCCGCCGTGGCGACGCCAAATGTGAAACCCGGACCGAAATCCTTGCGGTCGATTGAGAACATGAAGGCTCCTCTGGCCGGCCATTCGCCGTGATTGGGTTCAGCCGAATAGCCGATGCAATCGATTTATGCAATCGATTGCAGGGAGCAAGGATGCTAGATGTTGCGATATGCATGTTCGTCAGCTTCGCCGCGCAATTCCGTAAACGCCGCGAAGGGGTCGGTCGTCAGAATCTTCCGCGCAATAGCCCGATAGGCCGCCGCCTCCGGTCCATTCGGCACAACCGCGACCGGAGGCTGGCCGATATCGGAGCCTTCACGGATGGACATGACCAACGGGATGGCGCCGAGGAAGGATATGTTCATGTCGGCCGCGGCGCGTTCGGCGCCACCGGTGCCGAAGATGTCGTAGCGCGTGCCGGTATCGGGCGCGATGAAGTAGCTCATATTCTCAACGAGGCCGAGGATCGGCACGCCGAAACGGGGCAGCATGTCGATGGCCTTGCGCGCATCAATGAGTGCCAGATCCTGCGGGGTGGAGACGATGACGACGCCATCGACCTCGGCCTGCTGGAACAGCGAGATATGAATATCGCCGGTGCCGGGCGGCAGATCGATGACGAGGATATCGAGGCCCCCCCAATCGGTTTCGCGCAGCAACTGGCGCAGGGCGGAGGTCGCCATGGGGCCGCGCCAGACCACGGCCTGATCCTTGGTCAGCATGGAGCCGATGGACATGACCTTGAGGCCGAAGGCCTCGTGCGGGCTGAAGATGCCATCGTCGCGCACGGCCGGCTGGCCCTCGATGCCCAGCAGTTTGGGGATGGAGGGGCCGTAGAGGTCAGCGTCGAGAATGCCGGTGCGCAGCCCCTCGGCAGCGAGCGCCAGGGCAATGTTGACCGCCGTCGTGGACTTGCCGACTCCGCCCTTGCCGGAGCCGACGGCGATGATGTGCTTGATGCCGGGAACCGGCGTCTTGCCCGCAGGGACCGGCTTTCCATGCGAAAAGGTGGGACCGGATTTCGGCGGCGGCTTGCCCCCGGTCAGCGAGACCATGACCTTGCGTGTACCGGCGAGCTTTTGCGCCATAGCGGCGGCCTGTTCGCGCGCGGGACCAAAGGCCGCCTCCATGCCCGGTGCCACGGCGATGGCGAAGGCCACTGCACCCGGCGTGACGATGATGTCGGAAAGACCGGCATAGCCCGCCAGGTCCCCACCGCCGGGGATTTCGACGGCGGCCAGGGCGGATCGGATGGCGGCAGCGAGTTCGGTATCGGCCATGGGCGGCTTTCGGTTGGTACGATGGATCAACAACCACCGTGTCATCCCGGCGAAAGCCGGAATCCATCCTGATATCTAGCCGCGCACCATCATCTCAGGATGGGCCCCGGCTCAAGGCCGGGGCGACATCGCGTGTGTGGAGATTTCCGATCAGACGATCGACTGGCCGGTAGCCTTCCAATCCTTGAGGAAGCCGTCAATGCCGGCGTTGGTCAGCGGGTGGTCGGCCAGCTTGCGGATGACGGCGGGCGGGATGGTGGCAACGTCGGCGCCGGCCAGAGCGACCTGGGTCACGTGGTTGGGCGAGCGGATCGAAGCGGCGAGAATCTCGGTATCGAAGGCGTAGTTGTCGTAGATGACGCGGATATTCTCGATCAGCTCGACGCCATC
>Ga0065721_10053172_pt1 | contig 10388 bp, 8 predicted proteins | sample Mesricmetagenome_FD_59108 | JGI IMG/M metagenome (GOLD analysis project Ga0065721, IMG submission 59108) | Mesophilic microbial community from rice straw/compost enrichment Sample: eDNA_1 v2 (version 2) | ecosystem: Engineered > Solid waste > Grass > Composting > Bioreactor | place: USA: Davis... | reverse complement strand
CGGGACAACCTGGTTCAGTGCCCTAGTTCAACTGCCAGGTCGCGACAGGAATTCGCCGGGGGCTACTGGGAAAAGTTGACTCCGGTTGAACGGGAGCAGCTTCTCTCGTGGGAGCCTGATACGGTTGAATTTCAGTCGGCATCACTTCCGAAGTGGGGACTGGCGTTGGTGACGCTTGAGCTGGAACCGGACCCGAAACCGCAGGTTGAGGAGCCTGCTGCGGCTCCTGTTGAGCGTCGCCGGTGGATGTGTCCAGTGGGTTCATATTTCGGATCAGGTTCAGAACCCAGCTGGGACGACTGGCCTTTTCGCCTTGCGAATCAGATTCAGCGTTCTGTTGTGGAACGGTGCGACGGGACTCCATCTCGACAGGATTGGGAACCGTCTTCTGCATGGTTGGGAAATTGTGCTGATCCCCATGCGACTTGTATGAAATCGGAGAGTTAGCCCAGTCCGAACCTGAGGATTCTGGTGAAGCCGTTTGGGGTGTCGCAGGTCGGCTTCCGAATGTCTGGGGGGCATTGCCCGGCAACGTCTGGCGCAGGTCGGCAGCGGTCAGAATGGGAGTCGGGCCGGCTGTGCTGACCTCCCGCATCTGGGGACCTGAATCTCCAGAGACGATGGCCTTCTCCGGAACTTTTTCTGCCTTCTTTTGGGCCGTCAGAAGATCTTCGCGGCCTGCCTTGATGACAGCTTCCTGAAGCTCCGGATAGCTTTTCCATGTGGCCTCATTCCAGTTCCGGATATCGACATAGACGCTTCGAATCGGAGGCTGATGTGCGCGAGACACGATCAGAAATCGTTCGTCGGTGCGGACGAGGTGGTACTGCATGGCCAGCAGCGTTCCGATACCGCCAATCGTCAGTCCGAACAGGAAAGGCTTCACCATTGAAAATCTCCTTCGTTCGCCAGACTGCATCCTGCTGATGTGTCCTTGTGGGGTGTTCATACCCAACGCTATCACATCCCCGTAGGCGGGCTTGAGAATCAGTCGATCAGCAAAGAAGAATTGTGCTCAAGAGAGAACTGTCTGCGACAGGAGTGGTACAACGGGACCGGTTTCCCTGACCGGCAGGGTTTCACTGAAACGAACTTCAGAAACGGACCGGATATTCCGTCATGACCGGATCGGAATGATTTCCCGTTCCGTAATGATGGTGTGCATGTACTGATCGTGCGGATCCATCGGAATCTGCGGGACAAGCTGGCACTCAAATGCCAGTCCAACCCGGATGCAGTCGCTTCGCAATTCCGGAATAAGCCGATCGTAAAAGCCCCGGCCGTGTCCCAACCGTCCTCCGCAGCGATCGAATGCGACTCCGGGAATCAGTGCCAGGTCGATTTCTCCGGGAGATACATGGCGGTCGAGGGAATCCCGGAGTGCTGGGCCTGGTTCCAGAATGCCAAATGCTCCCCGTTCCAGTTCGTTCCAGTCTTTTAGCCAGATGAGCTTCAGAACATCCCCGGAGCAGTACGGAACGATGCAGCGACGTGGACCGGTCAATTCCTTCTGAATGAGGGGTGTTGTGACGACTTCGTCACGGACATTGATATAGAACAGGACTGTGCGTCCCTGCTCCCAGACAGGCCAGTGTACAAGTCGATCGCAGATGAGGGCGCTGGCCTGATCTCGATCAGGATGTTCCCGACGCGCCCGTGCGGCTTCCTTTCGAATCTCAGCCTTCAGGACGAGCGAACCGGGATTGGGTTGTGAATCTGCCATCGATTCGTGGATCAGGTGTCTCTCGATTTAATCGATGCGGGTAATTTCACCAGAAAGGAAACGCTGCGGGCCGACTTCCGTCATCAGGCGAAGTGCTCCATCATCATCAATCCCCAGGCACATTCCCGTCACAGTGGAAGTGACCTCTTTCAGCTTCAACAGACGCCCGGTCAGAAAGCATCGTTGTCGACAGCGGTCGATCTGGGTGGGATCGTTCTGGCTGAGGGCGAGAAACTCCAACTCGATCGCCTGAAGAACGGCAACAAGGACATCCGACCGGTTGTGGTGCCCCCCTGTGAGATCTGCCATGGATGTGGCAGTGTGGCGGATCTCTTCCGGAGCGGACTGAAAGGAGTTGTTGGCATTGATGCCAATTCCGATCACGAGCCGGTCTGGGAATTCCGGATGCGTTTCGATCAGGATTCCGCAGATTTTTCGCCCGTTCACGTAAACATCATTGGGCCATTTCCATTGGACCTGTGCGGCTTGGAGGAATTCTTCCAGCGCGCGACAGACGGCCAGCCCGGTGACGAGTGACAGGCGAGGCCACAACGGCCGACTGATGCCGAATTCAGCGGGCGACAGCAGAAGAGAGAAGGTCAGGGCACCGCTGCTGCTCCACCAGGAGTGGTTGTTCCGTCCCCGACCGCGAGTTTGACTCTCGGCACCGATCAGCCGGGGAAGTGGGGCCGGCCCATCGATTGTCTGAAGTGCAAGGGTGTTCGTGGAGTCAACCTCCGGGAGCCATTCGGCATGGCGAACGAAGGACTGGGCAATGATCCGGTCGAGATCAATCACGGTGTTGAGGGGTGGTTCTGGTGGCGGAAGAGGTTCGCAAGTCGAGCCAATGAAAAGTTTTGTTCATACTACTTTCCAATGAAAAAAAGGCACAGCTCCGTGGTGAGGCTGTGCCTTTAAAACCTTCCGGGAAGAAGGAATTTTCATGTTTGGCTATGGTGAGTCAGACCGTTGAGGAGCCGAAAACTCTCATCGCCCTTGTTGCTTCAGTTGAGAGGTTCAATTGAGCAGCGGGTCAGTGTCCGGGCCTTCGATGTCATCCTGAGCTTCTTCCCAAGCGTGAAATGCTTCGAAGAGGTCTGATGAGACAAGGACGACATCCTGAATTCCGACTAGAAGGTTCAGGCTGCAGTTCCCGAGGGCACACCGGATCTCCCGCAGGACGTTCATCGGTGCGACGAGAGTGCTGGGGGGCAGCTCTCGGCATTCCTGAAAATCCAGGCATGCAAGTTCTGGGGTGAACATGGGTAGCTCCTGCCTTCTGTGTTGGTCGGTTGGGGGATCAACCTGTATGACTGCCTGAGTGGCTGTTGCATTCGTTGAGTTCAATAGTCCTCGGGGGAGTGGAAATCTTCAATAAATCTTGGGGGAAGTCCACGAATTTACGGAAATCCCAAGTCTCAGACAGCAATTAAGAAGAGTTTTCGTGTCGAGTGACTTGAACAGCCTGGGGGACTTGTGCCGTCAGGAACAGATGCTGAACTTTGTATGTCTGTATTTACTGCGGAAGCAAGGAATTCCACAAAAGAGACTCAGGATCACTTTGGGATGATCAGGGGGGATGGGAGGTCTTCTGCTGTTGAGTTCGCAGCCGATCCCTGTTCCAATCATCAAAGAAAACGATTCTGTCGATTAAGAGTCGTCTTTCGCTTATAGTGATCATCCTGAAACACATAGCGCCGTCCTCTGGCCGACCGCCGCTCTCGCGTCTCAATGACCGCTGGATCTGGGGACGTTGAAGAGGGCACGCTGTTCCTTCCGAGGACATTTCGAGAGTTTAATACGAGGAAAACCTGTCATGCGCCGACCCCGGTTCCTTGCTGCCTGCTGGCTTGTTCTGAGTGCAACTTTTGTGAACGGTGCGGAGCCGAATGCCGATTCGGAAGCGGCAAAAGCGGCTGCAGATGCGCTCCGCAAACTGGGAGGGAACGTCATTGCTGTGGCCCAGAATGATCCCCGGCTCGACGTGACGTTGAATCTGGCAGGGGATGCGGTGACCGATGAGGCGCTGACTCATGTCGCTCAGCTTCCCTCAGTCATCTGGCTGAATCTGGCTGGAACGAAAATCACCGATGCGGGACTGGCCAAGATTGCCGGGATGAAGTCACTCGAAAAACTTCATCTGGAGAAGACGCTGATTGGCGATGAAGGGCTCGCCCATCTCGCTGGTCTGGAGAATCTGACCTATCTCAATATTTATTCCACTCAGGTGACTGACGCTGGCCTGAAGCACCTTCACGGCCTGAAGAAGCTGAAGAACCTGTACATCTGGCAGAGCAAGGTGACGGAACAGGGAGCAGCCGAACTGAAAAAAGTCCTCCCGGAACTTCAGATCGTTGGAGAGGTGAAGCTGGCGGCAGTTGAAGAGGAGAAGAAGCCGGAAGAGAAGAAGCCGGAAGAGAAATGACCCGGTCCTTGGGGCTGTCGCTGGGAGCGTTTTCGCAAGCGTTGTGAAACGGACTTCCAGTCCGGGACGGTCTCTTGTGCTGTAACTCCTTTCTCCTCCGTTGGATCGGCACGTTTTACCTGTCTTTCGGGGTGAGTCGTACCGAGCCGGCTCGGGTGGAAAAACGCTCTTGGTGGGATTTTGGGGGGCGGAGTATACTCCGCCCCCCGATTACGTTCGGGAGTTCCGTGTTTTCCGTTTCCTCAGACCCGGCATGCGTTTTCAATCTGTACTGATCTGGCTTGCGCTAGGCAGCAGCATCTGGACGGGCTTTTCCGGATGTGTGAGCCGCCGGATGACGATCCGTACCAATCCCCCCGGGGCACTCGTGGAGGTGGATGGGAAGCGGTTGGGGACGTCCCCCGTCTCGACTGATTTCACCTACTACGGAACTCATGAGTTCACAATTTCGGCTCCGGGATATGAGACACTCACGGTTCAGCAGAAGGTCAAGCCCCCGTTCTACCAGTGGGTCCCTATTGACTTCTTCACGAACCATTTTCTGCCCGGGCGCGTGACCGATCGGCACGACTTCACCTACACACTTCAGCCGACACAGACTGCAATTGACGATGAGCAGAATCTCATCAATCGCGGGCGGAACTTCCGCTCGCAGGCTGAAATCGGACGCTGAGTCGCATTCTGCGCGCGTGATCCCGTCATTCTGCGAATTGTCCTGTGAGGGGATCAGACCGTCGGGTAGACCCACTCCCCGCGATAGGATCGCTGGAGCAAAGCATTAGCGTCGTCGTCGCCGGGGAAAATTTCCTTTTCCCCGTCCCAGTTAATACTTCGCCCAAGTTTGAGCGAAATCATTGCCAGCAGACTCATGCTGGTCGCCCGGTGACCGATCTCCGCGTCTGCTACTGGAGACCGTTTTGTCTCGATGCTTTGCAGGAAATCGTGCCAGAGCAGGGGAATGTTGTGCCCATCCTTCTCGTTGTCGAATTTCGGGTCTTCGTGAATGACCGGTTTGTTCGTGTCGGTGGGATAGAACGTCCATCCATCTTTCCATCCCATGTGGAAGACCCCTTTTTCCCCGTAGAAATAACAACCGTAAGGGTGCCTGTTCGCGTTAGAGCGTCCGAATCGCTGGTTCTCCCATGACACGGTGAAGGAATCGAACTCGTAGATCGCGACCTGATGATCGGGTGCATCCGTGGTCTGCTCTGTCTCAGTCAGCACCACAGGACCACGGATCGGACGTCCCCCTGATGAGAAGATTTTTTTCGGGTGCTGTTCTTCACTCCACCAGAGAAGCTGGTCGAACCAGTGGACCCCCCAGTCTCCAATGGTCCCGTTGGCAAAGTCGAGGAACTGCCGAAACCCACCGGGATGAATCCGCCTGTTGAACGGGCGAAGTGGGGCAGGCCCGCAGTACATGTCCCAGTCCAGTCCTTCAGGGACACTGGAGTTCGGGGAGGGGGCTTCGTACCAGCCTCCTTCGTGAACAAAGATGCGGACCATTCCAATCTTGCCGACGTTCTCCGGGTTTTTCAGGAACTTCATTCCGGAGACATGATGCGGGCCGATGCGTCGATGCAGTCCCACCTGGACCGTCCGGTCCGCCTGTCGGGCGGCATTAACCATCGCCCGGCTTTCTCGAATGGTATGGCCGGTCGGCTTTTCGACATAGACGTGTGCCCCACGTTGAAGAGCTTCAATGGATTGCAGGGCGTGCCAGTGATCGGGAGTTGCGATGATCGCAATGTCGATCTGCTCCTTATCGAACATCTCCCGGTAATCGCGGTACTCGCGAGGCTCATCGCTTGTGAGCGCACTCAGTTCATCGGCTGCGGCCGAAAGCTGATTCTGATCGACATCACACAGTGCGACCACCTGTGATTGTCCTGCCTTGACCGCCTCGGTCAGGATATTCATCCCCCACCATCCGGTCCCGACGAGAGCAGTGCGATATTTCCTCGCTTTGTTTGCCCCATGAATTGCGGGAGCTGCAAAATTGAGGGCTCCCGCAGCAGCCAGACTCGTCTTCAGAAAATCGCGTCGCGTTGTCTGCATGGGAAACACTCCGGATTGATTGAGGCAGCAAAAAAACGGGGTGGGGGAACAGATCTGATGACGGCGATGAGGAACTCAATATCCCGCCAAGGGAGAACAGGTTCAGGAAGGACATTCAATGCCGTCGTCCTCACTCCCCTCTGAGGCAGGTGGTCGAATTGTCTTCGGAATTCGATGGTGATCTGTGATTCAGAATCAGCATCCAAAGCAGTTTCGGAACCAGATCGATGGACGTCAACACTCCCGGATTGGAGGCGATCGCAATGGAGCACGGAGGGGTGGTCTGTCGCAGAGGAGACATTTTGCATTACTTAACTTCTTTCGCTAAACTCGGCTGAAATCAACAGTTGTTCATGTTGTTTGTGCTTCTGTGGCGGAGTTCAACTGCTTGTAGTCGATCTGCGCCCGTTTCGAGATTTCATACAGGGAGCCGAAATGCCCCGGGTTTTTGACGTGCTGAGGCTGATCTTCGGGTGCGTGACCATCTGCGTATTGGGGGCGACATCAGCGGCTGCCCAGACAGTGCTGGTCGAAGCGGAAGGGTTTGACTCACGTGGGGGGTGGTCTCTCGATACCCAGTTTATTCAGAACATGGGATCGCCCTATCTTTTGGCTCACGGGCTGGGGCGACCTGTCGAGGATGCAAAGACAACTGTCACGATTCCAGCAGCGGGGACGTATCACGTCTTCGTCCGGACAAAGGACTGGGTAGCGCGCTGGAATGCCCCCGGTCAGCCGGGCCGGTTTCAGGTTCTGATCAACGGGACTCCGCTCAAGGAGACCTTCGGGACGACGGGTGCCGAGTGGCATTGGCAGCCGGGAGGAACGATCGAGCTTCCCGCTGGCGATGTGACGCTTGCTCTTCACGATCTGACAGGATTCGACGGTCGGTGTGATGCCATCGTCCTTTCGACCGATTCTACTCCCCCACCTAACGACAGCTCGGTCCTCCCGGAATGGAGGATGAAGCATCTCGGTCTTCCTTCAGAACCTGAGACCAGAAGCGGCTACGATCTGGTCATTGTGGGAGGGGGATATTCAGGGATGGGAGCCGCCATCTCCGCTGCACGAATGGGGTGCAAAGTCGCGCTGCTTCAGGACCGGCCGGTTCTTGGCGGGAATGGATCGAGCGAGATCCGTGTCTGGTCACAGGGCCTAATTCGCCGTGGAAAATACCCGCGGATTGGAGAGATTGTTGAGGAATTCTGTGACCATGCCCGCAAGTCGCCCGGGACGGCTCAGGAATTCGAAGACGAAAAGAAAGAACGAATTGTCCGGGCGGAAAAGAATATCGATCTCTTTCTGAATGCCCACGCCTATCAGGTTGAGATGGACGGGGACCGGATTGCAGCCGTTCTGTCGCTGGATACACGTACAAATCAGAGGACCCGCTTTAAGGGGACCCTGTTCTGCGATGCAACAGGGCACGGCACCATCGGAGCACTGGCCGGAGCCGACTTCGACCAGACCGAAAAGGGGCGAATGGGGATGAGTAACATGTGGACCTGGGATGAAGGGAATGTCCCTGTTTCGTTCCCGGAGACTCCCTGGGCGCTCGACCTGAATATGGCTGATTTCCCTTACCCTGTCCGCAATCACGGCGAGTGGTTTTGGGAAAGTGGCTATGACAAAGATCCGATCAACGATGCGGAGGGGATTCGGGACTGGAACCTCCGCGCGGTCTTTGGGGCATTCAATGCGATGAAGAATCGCGATGGGGCCGATCAGCATCAGAATGCCTATCTGACATGGGTAGCCTACATCGGCGGTCCTCGTGAGTCCCGTCGACTGTTGGGAGACGTGATTCTGAGCCAGGACGACATTGTCCAGAAGAAAGACTTCCCGGATGGCTGTGTCCCCAGTACATGGTCCATCGATCTTCATTATCCCAAGAAGCAGTTTGCCGCGAAATATCCGGACAATCCCTTTATCTCCATTGCAGTTCATGATCGACGTGTCGATCGGAACTTTGGCTATCCCGTGCCATACCGTTGCTTCTATTCCCGAAATATTCCGAACCTCTTCATGGCGGGGCGTTGCATTAGCGTGACGCACGAGGCTCTGGGCACGGTGCGTGTCATGAAGACCTGCGGAATGATGGGAGAAGTGGTGGGAAAGGCGGCCAGCCTGTGCAAGATCTACAGCTGTGACCCACGCGAGATCTACGAGCGTTACTGGCCGGAAATGGATCAACTTCTGAAGCTGCCGGGGAAAGCCTATCGTCCCACGGTGAATGATCAGATCATTATTCCTGCTGATGCATTGGCTCTGGCAGCCTCGGATGGTTCTCTCATGGGGAAGAACCCCTCAGAATTACCGGGGGTGATTCTTGATAACCGCGATGCCCGACTGGAGGGAGAATGGACCAGCGGAACCGGCCTGAAGGACTTCATTGGCTACGAATATCTCTACGCCTCTCCCAACAGCAAATCGACCGCGACGTTCGAATGGATTTCCGGGGAAACAACTCCGATTGAACTCCGGTTGGCCTATCAGGCTCATCCCAACCGGGGGACGCAGGTTCCCGTCTCCATTCAGGTGGGTGGGGAAACACAACAGCGAAAAATCGATATGCAGGCTCTCCCTCCGCTGGATCGGGCGTTTATTTCGCTCGGAGAGTTTCGCGTGAAGAAAGGGGAACGGGTGACCGTCACTGTCAGCACCGAAGGGGCAGGCGGGGTCGTCCATGTTGACGCTGTGCAGATCCTCCCCGTGAAATGACGACACACGGGATGGACTCCAGAGCGACAATTCGGCCCATGCTTGTTCATCTGGGGAGAGTGGCGCTGCTTGCGACCATCCTGCTATTGATGAACTGGCAGCAGGCCCGCGTCCTCAGCGAGTTGCGTGCCCGTGGTTTGGATGCAGTGCCGCTGAACGAGATTCAGAGTCTCTTCCCCGAGGCAACCGCGCTGGGGACTGCGGACTCGCAGGGGGGGCGGCTTGTTTTGAACGGCGACAACGTGATTGGAGCCGTGTTGCAGACCTTCCCGGAAGCAGAGAAGTTTCTCGGGTTTTCCGGGCCGACGAATGTCCTGATCGGATTGGGACCAGATGGGGGAATTGTTGGTCTGCGGATTCTCTCCAGTGGCGATACGCGGGATCATCTCGCGCTTATTGAACGGGACTCCCGTTTCCTGAATTCGCTTAATGGACTGGACCGGAATCAGGCCCGCGAAAAGTCCGTTGATGCCGTCACAGGGGCAACGCTTACCAGTTTGGCCATCCTTCAGGGGATCCGCGCCCGACTGGGTAAGTTGCCCGAGTCTCTCAAATTCCCCGTAGACTATTCATTGGATGACGCCCGGCAGATCTTTCCCGAGGCCGCTGAGCTGGATCGCGATTCCTCGGCACCGGAGTTATGGCTGGTCTCCAATGAGAAGGGGGAGCCGCTGGGATGGCTGCTGTCCAACTCTCCTTCGGGAGATGAGATCATCGGTTATCAGGGACCGACTCGGGCGTTTCTGGGAATGCGACTGGATGGAACAATCCTCGGTCTGGTGGTGAAAGAGAGTTTTGACAACGAACCCTATGTCGGAACCGTGCGCGGCGACCGCTGGTTTGCCCAGATCTTCAACGATCGGCCTCTCGAAGAGTGGGGGAAACTGAGCTGGGAAGAAGCGGGAATCGAAGGGGTCTCCGGAGCGACGATGACCAGTCAGGCCGTTGCGGAAGGTCTGCTGGTTGCTGCCAGAAAGATCACAGAGATTCGCCAGAGGGAGCAACAGCAGTATCAGGATGCCGCCGAGATGCGATGGAAATCTGTTCTGACCATCAGCGTGATCCTGATGGGTCTGGTGGTGGGATTCACTCGGCTCCGGGGGAACAGATGGGGACGTGTTGCCTGGAAGGTCCTTGTGATTGTTGCCCTGGGGGTGATCAATGCAGACCTGCTCTCCATGGCGATGTTTGTCGGCTGGGCTCAAAGTGGTCTTCCGTGGCGAAACGCCGTCGGCCTGATCTGTCTGGCAGCAGCTGCGATTACTGTTCCGATCGTTTTCAAGCGGAACATTTACTGTGATCACCTCTGCCCTCATGGAGCATTACAGCAGTTGCTTCCCCGTCGCTGGAAGATCAGGAATCTCCCGCGGTGGATCGTTCGTGGGTTGCGACTCATCCGCCCGGCCCTGCTGACGATCATCGTGCTCGTGCCGATGCTGGGATGGTCAATGAGCCTTGTGG
>Ga0065721_10009004_pt1 | contig 10388 bp, 10 predicted proteins | sample Mesricmetagenome_FD_59108 | JGI IMG/M metagenome (GOLD analysis project Ga0065721, IMG submission 59108) | Mesophilic microbial community from rice straw/compost enrichment Sample: eDNA_1 v2 (version 2) | ecosystem: Engineered > Solid waste > Grass > Composting > Bioreactor | place: USA: Davis... | reverse complement strand
CGGACGCAGGCGGGCAGACGCGCACCAATGCGCGGAGCGCCGGTGATTCGATGCCCAACGCCGCAAGCGCGGCCAGATAGCGGCTGTCGCGGGTTGCGGCGACCTCCTGCCCGGAAGTGGACGCCGGACGGGCGCAGGCCAGCGCCGCCATTTCCGCAAACACCCTGACTTTCGGAGCAGAGATCGACATCCCGGCCTCGATAGATCCAAGTATCACCAGAATATGAACGGCCGCCTAGGGAAAGGTTGCGCGATCTGCTAAAATGCTGCGCATCCCGGTCATAAACCGCGCGGAACAAGCGAAAGGTGATTGCAAACCGGGCGGCGATCCACTATCTAGGCTTCAAATTCTTGGTCGGTATGACGAAGAGTGGGTCCACCCGGTCCCGCTCTTTTTTGTTACCCGGCCGCGGGAGAGCAAATGACGCCGGAAGCAGGCGAAGACAGGGACGATCGTATCATCCGCGAGAGCGGGACCGAGGCGCGCGTGGCGGCCATCATCGAGCCGATCCTGCGCACCATGAAGATGCGCCTCGTGCGTGTGCGACTGAGCGGCCAGAACGGCCTGACGCTGCAGATCATGGCCGAACGCGAGGACGGCACCATGACAGTCGAGGACTGCGAGGAGGTAAGCCGGGCCATCTCCCCTGCCCTCGACGTCGATGATCCGATCGAGAAGGCCTACCACCTCGAGGTGTCGTCGCCGGGCATCGACAGGCCACTCGTGCGCAAGTCGGATTTCGCCGCCTGGAAGGGACATCTGGTCAAGGTGGATACGTCGGTCCTGGTGGCCGGCCGCAAGCGGTTCCGGGGCAAGATCGAGGAAATCGACGACAACGGGTTCGTCGTCGCGCGTGACCAGCCGGCCTATGGCGAGGAACCGACGGCGCACATTCCCTATGAGGCGGTCTCGGAAGCCCGTCTGATCCTGACGGACGACCTGATCCGCGACGCTCTCTCCAAGGACAACCGCGCACGCAAGGAAGCACGACGGCGGCGCGGCGAGCCCGACGAAGATAATGAAACGCCGGAAGAATGAACCGCGGTGCCGGTAAGGCGCTGCGTTGAAGGAGACCAAGACAATGGCAGTCAGTGCGAACAGGCTTGAGTTGCTGCAGATCGCGGATGCGGTCGCGCGCGAGAAGTCGATCGACAAGAGCATCGTCCTCGCCGCCATGGCGGATGCGATCCAGAAGGCTGCGCGTTCCCGTTACGGCCAGGAGACCAACATCCGCGCGGACATCAACCCGAGCACCGGCGAGATGAAGCTGCAGCGGCTGCTCGAGGTGGTGGAGACGGTCGACGACTATGCGACGCAGATCGCGCTGTCCACGGCGCGCGAGCGCAACCCCGACGCCGAGATCGGCGACTTCATCGCCGAGCAGCTTCCGCCCATGGATTTCGGCCGCATCGCTGCGCAGTCGGCGAAGCAGGTCATCGTGCAGAAGGTGCGCGAGGCCGAGCGCGACCGTCAGTATGAGGAATACAAGGACCGCATAGGCGAGATCGTCAACGGCACCGTGAAGCGTGTCGAATACGGCAATGTCATTGTCGACCTCGGCCGCGGCGAAGGCATCATCCGCCGTGACGAGTTGATCCCGCGCGAGACCTACAAGTACGGCGACCGGGTGCGCGCCTATGTCTACGACGTGCGCCGCGAGCAGCGCGGGCCGCAGATCTTCCTGAGCCGCACCCATCCGCAGTTCATGGCGAAGCTGTTCACCATGGAAGTGCCGGAAATCTATGACGGCATCATCGAGATCAAGTCGGTGGCCCGCGACCCGGGCAGCCGCGCCAAGCTCGCCGTCACCTCGCGGGACTCCTCGATCGACCCGGTCGGCGCCTGCGTCGGCATGCGCGGCAGTCGCGTCCAGGCCGTCGTCGCCGAGTTGCAGGGCGAGAAGATCGACATCATCCCGTGGTCGCCTTCGGCCGCCTCGTTCATCGTCAATGCACTGCAGCCGGCCGAAGTATCCAAGGTGGTGCTTGACGAGGATGCCGAGCGCATCGAGGTCGTGGTGCCCGACGACCAGCTTTCGCTGGCGATCGGCCGGCGTGGCCAGAACGTCCGCCTCGCCTCGCAGCTCACCGGCTGGGACATCGACATCCTGACCGAGCAGGAGGAGAGCGAACGCCGGCAGAAGGAGTTCGTCGAACGGTCCAACCTGTTCATGGAAGCGCTCAACGTCGACGAGATGGTCGGCCAGGTTCTGGCTTCCGAGGGCTTTACCAGCGTCGAGGAAGTCGCCTTCGTCGACGCGGGCGAGATTTCCTCGATCGATGGCTTCGACGAGGACACCGCGGCCGAGATCCAGAACCGTGCCCGCGACTATCTGGAGCGCATCGAGGCCGAGCACGACGCGGCGCGCAAGGAACTGGGCGTCCAGGACGAACTGCGCGAACTTCCCGGGATGACCACCGCGATGATGGTCACGCTCGGCAAGGACGGCGTGAAGACGATCGAGGACTTCGCCGGCTATGCCGTCGACGATCTGGTCGGCTGGAAGGAGCGCAGCGACGGCGAGACCAAGACCTATCCCGGCGTTCTCGCCGAACATGGCGTTTCCCGCGCCGATGCCGAGGCCATGGTGATGGCCGCCCGCTTGGCGGCCGGCTGGATCACCGAGGAACAGGCCGAGGCTGAAGCCGAAGAAACCGCGGAAGCGTGAGGTGACCCATCGCACCGCGCCCGCTTCTCCAGGAGATGAACGATCGCACCTGCATCGTGTCGCGTCAGCGGCGCGAACCGGATGAGCTGATCCGTTTTGTCGTCGGTCCCGATGGGGCCGTCGTCCCGGACTTGAAGAGAAACCTGCCCGGGCGTGGTTGCTGGGTGACGGCAGATCGCCTACATGTGGAGCGGGCCGCGTCGAAGAACCTCTTTTCGCGCGTGTTCAAACGTCAGGTGAGCGTTCAGGACGACCTAGCGGACGTTGTGGACGCGCTTCTGGCACGTTCGGCGCTCGGTCTTCTCGGCTTGGCGCGGAAGGCGGGAGCCATCGCTCTGGGAGCAACCAAGGTCGAGGCGCTTGTAAGAAGCGGTGAGGCCCTGGCTGTTCTCCACGCACATGAAGCGGCGGAGGACGGCGTCCGCAAGATTGCACAGGCTCGACGCGCGGTCGCCTATCTTGGAGGTCCGCGCATACCGGCGTTCAAACTTTTTCCGGAAGCGGAAATGGGTTTGGCATTGGGCGGCACAAATGTGATACATGCTGCCGTTCTCGCAAAGGACGCGGGCGCAGCGGCGGTGCGGCGCCTGCATGCGCTCGACCGCTACCGGGGCGGCTCCCCGGACGACGAGGCAATGTTTGCGGCGATTGCCGAGGTACCGCAAGCCGCAGAGGATATGGAATGAGCGATACGAAATCCGGCGACGAGAACACGTTGACCGTCAACACGAAGAAGACGCTGACGCTTAAGCGGCCTGGCGTCGAGCAGAGCACCGTGCGTCAGAACTTCTCGCACGGTCGCACGAAGTCCGTCGTGGTTGAGACGAAGCGGAAGTTCGTCAAGCCCGGTGATCGGCCGGATCCGTCGCGGATTCAGCAGTCGCCGGCACCCGCTGCGTCGCGTCCGCAACAGCCGCCGGTCACCGCCCGGTCGCCGGAGCCTGCGCCTCGTCCGCAGCAGCCGGCGCCGCAGCCACCCGTATCGCAGCAGCCTGCTCCCGCGCCGCAACCGGCGCCGCAGCGGCCTGTGGCGCAGCAGCCGGCACCGCAGCAGCCTGAGCAGAGGGCTCAGCCGGCCCCCGTCCCTGCTGCACCCGAGCAGCCCCGGCCCCAGCAGGCAGCGCCCGCGGAACGGCCCCAGCCGGCTCCCGCCGCTCGTCAGCAGCCGCCGCAGGGTGCTCGGCCGCAGCCCTCGCAGCGTCCGGCACACGGATCGCGGCCGCAGGGCGGCCCCAACCGCCAGTCCGGCGGCATGGTGTTGAACACGCTGTCCGCCGAAGAGATTGCCGCGCGCCGTCGCGCGCTCGAAGGCTCCCACGCCCGGGAGCAGGAGGAGCGCCAGCGCGCACTCGAGGAAGCCCGTCGCCGCGCGGAGGAAGAAGAACAGCGCAAGCGTGAGCGCGAGGCCTCCGCACGCCGCCAGGCCGAGGAGGAAGCTCGCCTTCAGCGCGAAGCCGAAGCCCGCCGCCGGGCCGAGGAAGAAGCGCGCCGTCGCGCCCCGCAGCTGGAAGTAGCGGCATCGGATGACGACGAGACGCCGCGTCCGCGTGGCGGTGTCTCTGCACCGCGCGGGGTCCCTGCCCGCAGGCTCCCCTCTCCCGAAGTCGCCCGGCCCGCCAAGGGACGCGGCGAGGAGGACCGTCGTCGTGGCAGACTCACCGTGGTTTCCGCCACGAACGAGGATGATTCGCGGTCGCGCTCGCTCTCGTCGATGCGGCGGCGTCAGGAGAAGTTCAAGCGCGCCATGTATCAGGAGCCGCGCGAGAAGATCTCCCGCGAAGTCGTCCTTCCCGAGACGATCACGATTCAGGATCTCGCCGGCCGCATGGCCGAGCGGGCGGTCGACATCGTCAAGTACTTCATGAAGCAGGGCCAGATCGTGAAGCCCGGCGACGTGATCGACGCCGACACCGCCGAACTGGTGGCGGTCGAATTCGGCCACACCGTAAAGCGTGTCGCCGAGTCGGACATCGAGGAAGGCTTCTTCGGCGGCCCGGACAATCCGGAAGACCTGAAGCCGCGNCCGCCGGTCGTGACCATCATGGGCCACGTCGACCACGGCAAGACGTCGCTGCTCGACGCNATCCGTCACGCCAACGTCGTCGAGGGNGAGGCCGGTGGCATNACGCAGCACATCGGCGCGTATCAGGTNTCGCAGAACGGGCAGAAGATCACCTTCATCGACACGCCCGGCCACGCCGCCTTCACGGCAATGCGCGCCCGCGGCGCGCAGGTCACCGACATCGCGGTGCTGGTGGTTGCGGCCGATGACTCGGTGATGCCGCAGACGGTCGAGTCCATCAATCACGCGAAGGCGGCGGGTGTCCCGCTGATCATCGCGATCAACAAGATGGACAAGCCGACGGCCAACCCCCAGAAGGTCCGCACCGAGCTGCTGCGCCACGATGTCGTGGTCGAATCGATGGGTGGCGACACCCTTGAGGTCGAAGTGTCCGCCAAGACCGGCGCCGGCATCGACAAGCTGCTCGAGGCCATCCTGCTGCAGGCAGAGATTCTCGACCTCAAGGCTAACCCGGATCGCACCGCCGAGGGCGTGGTCATCGAGGCCAAGCTCGACAAGGGCCGTGGCCCCGTGGCGACNGTGCTGGTGCAGACCGGTGACCTGCTCATCGGCGACATCGTCGTGGCCGGCAACGAATGGGGCCGGGTGCGTGCGCTCATCGACGACAAGGGCGAGGCCATCGAGGGTGCCCTGCCCTCGCAGCCGATCGAGATCCTGGGCCTCCAGGGCGTGCCGATGGCAGGCGACCGTTTCGCCGTGGTGGAGTCGGAGGCTCGCGCTCGCGAGATCACCGAGTACCGCCAGCGCAAGGCCCGCGAGAAGGCGGTCGCGCGTCACATCAGCCAGCGCGGTTCGCTGGAACAGATGATGTCGCAGCTTCAGAACTCCGGCATGAAGGAGTTCCCGCTGGTGATCAAGGCGGACGTGCAGGGTTCGGTCGAGGCCATCTCGGCTGCGCTTGAAAAGCTCGGCACGGACGAGGTGCGTGCGCGCATCGTCCATACCGGCGCCGGCGCGATCACTGAGAGCGACATCACGCTGGCCGAGACGTCCGGCGCGGCCGTGATCGGCTTCAACGTGCGTGCAAACCCGCAGGCGCGCCAGGCGGCCGAACAGGCTGGCATCGAGATTCGCTACTACAACGTCATCTACAATCTCGTGGATGACGTGAAGGCAGCGATGTCCGGGCTCCTGTCGCCGGAGCGCCGCGAGACCTTCCTGGGCAATGCCGAGATCCTCGAGGTCTTCGACATCACCAAGGTGGGCAAGGTGGCGGGCTGCCGCGTCACGGAAGGCCGCGTCGAGCGTGGTGCAGGCGTGCGCCTCATCCGCGAGGGCGTGGTGATCCACGAGGGCACGCTGAAGACTCTGAAGCGCTTCAAGGACGAAGTTCCGGAAGTGCCCGTCGGCCAGGAGTGCGGCATGGCCTTCCAGAACTACGAGAACATCCAGGTCGGCGACATCATCGAGTGCTTCCGCGTCGAGATGGTGACAAGGACTCTCTGATCCATCGGGGCGGGAGGCTGCGGCACGCTGCAATCCGCCCCCGCCGGCTCTCCGGAAGAGGGCCGGATCAGGACTGGAACACGCGGCGCGGACCTGATCCGCGCGCGCATCATTTCGATATAGGAACCAGGTTCAGATGGCAGGCTCCGGCCCTTCCCAGCGCCAGCTTCGCGTCGGCGAGCAGGTGCGTCACGCCCTTTCCGACGTGCTGACGCGCGGCGAGGTGCGCGACGACCTGATCACGTCGACCGTCATCTCGATCTCCGAGGTGCGCATGTCGCCCGACCTCAAGATCGCCACCGCCTTCGTGTCGCCGCTCGGCGCCCCCGACGGGCCGGCGGTGATCGAGGCGCTCAACCGCAATGCCCGCTTCATTCGCGGCCGCATGTCGCCGGTGCTCCGGCAGATGAAATACATGCCGGAGTTCCGTTTCCGGCTCGATACCAGCTACGACAACTACTCGAAGATCGATGCGCTGCTGCGCTCCCCGGAAGTGGCGCGAGATCTCGACGACGACAAGAAAGACGATTGATGGCCCGTCGCGGCAAGAAGAAAGGCCGGCCCGTTTCCGGCTGGGTGATCCTCGACAAGCCGGTCGGCCTGGGCTCGACCGAGGCTGTTTCCAAGATCAAGTGGCTGTTCCAGGCCGAGAAGGCTGGCCATGCGGGCACGCTGGACCCCCTCGCCTCCGGCATGCTGCCGATCGCACTCGGCGAGGCGACGAAAACCGTTCCCTACGTCCAGGACGGCGCCAAGGTCTACCGCTTCACCGTCGCCTGGGGCGAGGAGCGGAGCACCGACGACCTGGAGGGGCCGGTGACGAAGACGTCCGACAAGCGGCCGACCGAGGACGAGATCCGCGCGCTGCTGCCGAAGTATACCGGCATCATCCTGCAGACCCCGCCGCAGTTCTCAGCCATCAAGATCGGCGGCGAACGCGCCTACGATCTGGCACGGGACGGCGAGGTGGTCGAGATTCCGCCGCGTGAGGTGGAGATCGGCCGCCTGGAGCTCGTCGAGACGACTCCCGAAGGCCATTCGGTCTTCGAGACCGAGTGCAGCAAGGGCACCTATGTCCGGTCGCTCGCGCGCGACATGGGGCGGGACCTCGGCTGCTACGGCCATGTGGCCACCCTGCGCCGCGAGGCAGTCGATCCCTTCACGGCGGAAGATCTTGTGACGCTTGCGGAACTCGAGGCCGCCGCGCCCAAGCGCCCCGCCCCCGACGAGGAAGCACCGGCGCGCCCCGATTATTCGGCAATCGACGCCTATGTGGTGGAAACCCTGGCCGCGCTCGACTGCCTGCCGCAGGTTGCAGTTACAGACGACAGCGCGGCACGCCTGCGCCTCGGAAACGCGGTCATCGTGCGCGGCCGCGATGCGCCGGTCGAGGCCGAGGAAGCCTGCGCCACGGCACGTGGCAAGCTCGTGGCCATCGGCGCGATCGAAGCAGGGATGTTCAAGCCTAAGCGCGTCTTCACAATGTAGTGGGGAAGCGTCGCTGCTCTTCTCTGACGGGCGACGACGGGATTGCCGACCTGATACGTCCGGCAGCTCAAGAGGCTGCCGGATGCGATCATTCCGGCTTGCCCTTGGTCCACACCGCTTCCTTTCCATAGAGCGGCACGGTTGACAGCGACATCTTCGCCGAACCGTCCTGCACCTGGCGAGAATGCGAGAGGTAGATCAGCGTCTGGTTGGCCTTGTCGTAGATGCGGTTTACCACCTGCTTCTTCCAGATGAGGCTGATGCCCTGCTTGAAGACCTCTTCGCCGTCCTTGCTGAGATCGATATCCCCGATGGTGATCGGCCCCGTCTGGCGGCAGGAGATCGACGAATCGGACGGGTCCTCGAACCAGTTGCCCTTCTGGAGGCGATCCACCACGCCGCGGTCGAAATAGGCGACGTGGCAGGTCACCCCCTCCACCTTGGGATCCTTGAACGCCTCGATGACGATGTCGTTTCCGAGCCAGTCGACGCCCACCTCTCCGACCTCCTGCGCGGATGCGGCAGAGGCGGCAAGCCCCCCGGCCAGGGCTAGAATCAGGGCGGCATTGCGCATCGGTGAACTCCGGCTGTTCGCATCAGGCCTCAACTTGGGCGTCAACCGACCGTCCCGCAAGGCCTCCCGCGAGTGCATGTTGGTTCTTGCAACCCCTCGTGGCGGCAAACTGCCGTCTTCCGGTGCGGCGCCGTCTCCACTACATTCACGGGATGAAGCGCCCCGTTTCCAGGACCCTCCTGTTGCTCTCCGCCGCTGCCCTCGGCGTCGCCGGCGGAGCGTTCCTGACGGGGGCGGCCTTCGCCGGCTGGACGACCCATGGCGCCAGCATCTTCATGGCGCTGGCGGAAACGGGTCTTTCCTGGTGCTTCTGATTCCTGCCCTCACGGCGATACAGACATGAACGTGATGCGCTTCATCCTCGTCGGCATCTTCGTCCTGATGGCCGTCGCCGTCGGGCTGGTCGGCTACAATTGGTACCGTAGTGCCGGCGGGGAAGCCTACGGCGCGCCCTTCGTCCTGGTCGACCAGAAAGGCGCGGAGATCACCGAGCAGGCCTTCCGCGGCCACCCGACCGTGCTGTTCTTCGGCTTCACACACTGTCCCGAAGTCTGCCCGACCACGCTTGCCGAAATGGACAGCTGGCTGACGGCGCTGGGCGACGAAAGCCGGGACATCCGGGCCTATTTCGTGTCGATCGATCCGGAGCGCGACGACGCCGTCACGCTGGATCGCTATGTCAGCAACGTGTCGCAACGCATCACCGGCATCACCGGCGAGCCGGANAAGGTGGCGGCCATGGCCAAGGCGTTCGGCATCTACGTCAAGAAGGTTCCCCTCGAAGACGGGGANTACACCATGGACCACACCGCGACGGTGCTGCTCCTCGACCGCGACGGCGGCTTTTTCGGAACGATCGCCTATGGCGAGAACTCCGATACCGCCATCGCCAAGCTCAAGCGTCTCGTGAAGGAAGGCTGAGCCCCCACACATGCCGCAGACCCGAGTGTCCCTACGTACCGACAAGGCCACGGCCCATCGGCTCTTTCCCGTCGTCGAGCTGGCGTTCGAGGAGGAAGGCTATCCCCTCGCCCTGTCCGAGATCGACGAGGACCGGGACATCTACGAAGTCTCGCTCTACGTCGAGGAGGATCCCGAGCCGGTCGAGGCCCGTCTTCGCTCGATCCTTGAGGCCGAAGCTGTGGCAGCGTCGGTGGAGCGCGAGGTGCTCCCGGACGTCGACTGGGTGGCGCATTCGCTGGCCGGTCTACAGCCGGTTCGCGCCGGTCGTTTTCTCGTTCATGGCAGACACGACCGCCATCGCCGCCGCATCGGCGATCTCGCCATCGAGATCGAGGCCGGCATGGCCTTCGGCACAGGTCACCACGAGACCACTGTCGGCTGCCTGCAGACGATCGGCAAGGTGGTGCGGCGCGAGCATCCGCGCAACGCCCTCGACCTCGGCACGGGCAGCGGCGTGCTCGCCATTGCGCTTGCCAAGCTGGCGCACATACCCGTGCTAGCGACTGACATCGACCCCGTGGCGACACGCGTAGCGACCGACAATGTGCGGCTGAATGGGGCGTCTGCCCTGGTCACGACCTGCACCGCCGCCGGCTTCCATCATCCGGCCTTCGCCCTGGGCGGACCGTTCGATCTGATCGTCGCCAACATCCTGGCGCGGCCGCTCATGCAGCTCGCGCCGGCGATGCGCCGACACCTGACGCCGGGCGGTTCGCTCGTCCTGTCAGGTATCCTGGCGCGCCAGCGCAACGCCGTGCTCGCCGCCTATTGCGGCGCGCGNTTCCGGCATGTGTCGACGCTGACGATCGGCGACTGGGTCACGCTCCACCTCAAGTGAGGCAAGGTCACCGCCGCTATCTGCCGGCCGGTTTGTCCTTTGCCGCCGTGTACTGTTCGCGATAGCTGCGCGCGTACTTATCGGCCTGGCGCTGCCTCGCGGCAACAGCCGCATGGAAGGCCGATCTGATGATGCCGGTAACGGAAGCGGAAGCCATGCTGCACTCCTGTCGGTTGCCGGTACCTCCCGTCGACGAGGATGCAATGGGAACGGCGGTCGTTGAACCGCTGATCGGGCAAAGCAGCCATCCATTCCTGACGTAACGGAACCTGCTCGACCGGCCGCAACCCGTTCCGACATTGTTTCTCCACGAGGAGGCGGCTAGGG
>Ga0065721_10000731_pt1 | contig 10389 bp, 11 predicted proteins | sample Mesricmetagenome_FD_59108 | JGI IMG/M metagenome (GOLD analysis project Ga0065721, IMG submission 59108) | Mesophilic microbial community from rice straw/compost enrichment Sample: eDNA_1 v2 (version 2) | ecosystem: Engineered > Solid waste > Grass > Composting > Bioreactor | place: USA: Davis... | reverse complement strand
GCCCGCGTGGCCGCACACCCAGGCCTGTAAAGGGTGCTTGACAGGGGCGGTGGGTGCGCCTATCGTCGGCCTGTCAAGCACGCTTTACAGGGACAGGCATGCACGGCAGGAAGCTGATGGGCAGCCCTGGATATCCCGGCATCGGCCGGTCCATNGACACGGCCACCCGGAGCAGGAGAACCCCATGGGCGCACTGAAACCAGCCATCGGATGGCTGCTGGGTGGCATCGGCGCCCTCGCGCTTGGCCTGCTGGCAACGCAGATGCCGCCGGCGCGCGTCGGCGACCTCGCCTCGGTGATGCTGTGCGTCGGCGCGGGCCTGCTCGTGGCCGGCCTCGTCCGTTGGCGTTTTCCGGCACTGTGCGAGGTGGCCCCGGCCGGGGTGCGCCGGCGCTACAACCGGGAGATGTTCCTGGCGATGGGCGCGTACGTGNTCGCGGTCCTGGTAACCGTGTCCGTGCTCAGGGCCGGCGGTCCGGACGGGACGCTGCGGGTGCTGGTCGCGCTGCTGCCGGTGCCGCCGATCGCCTTCGTGCTGCGCGCGGTGGTGCGCTACATCCGCGGCGTGGACGAGATGCAGCAGCGCATCGAGCTGGAGGCGGTGAGCCTGGCGACGGCGCTCGTCGCGCTGCTGTACATGTCCGGCGGCTTCCTGCAGGCGGCGAAGATCATCGACCTGCCCGCCGCGGCGGTGATGACCTGGGTGTTCCCGCTGCTGTGCTTTGCCTATGGCGTGGTGAAGTTCCTGGTCGTGCGTCGCTACCGCTGACGGGCCCGGACCGATGAGGAACCACCTGCGCACGTTGCGCGAACGACAGGGCTGGTCCCAGGGCGAACTGGCCGAGCGCCTGGACGTGTCGCGGCAGACCGTCAACGCGCTGGAGACCGGCAAGTACGACCCCAGCCTGCCGCTGGCCTTCCGCATCGCGCGCCTGTTCGCCTGCCGNATCGAGGACGTGTTCGTCCCCGACGGCGACTGACCACGCGACCCTCTTTTTCCAATCGTGATCCGGGCCCATGCCATGAAGACCCGCAAGATCCTGCTTCCACTCGCGACCGCCACTGCCTGCCTCGCGCTTGTCGCATGCGGCGGCGGGGAACCGGCCACCCAGGCCGGCCCGCAGGCGGACGACCGCTACGGCGAACTCCGGTTCCAGGCCTGCACCCTCGCCGGCGCGTCCGCGCGCAGCGTGCAGGCGCGCTGCGCCACCTACGAAGTCCCCGAGGATCCGGAGAACCCGGACGGCCGCCGCATCGCGCTAGACATCGCCTGGCTGCCGGCCACCGAAGCGGGCGCCGGGCTGGCGGACCCGGTGTTCTTTCTCGCCGGCGGCCCCGGGCAGTCGGCGGTGCAGGTGTGGCCGCAGCTGGATCCCGCCTTCGCCGAGGTGCGCCGCCAGCGCCACGTGGTCCTGGTGGACCAGCGCGGCACCGGCGGTTCCAACCAGCTGCAGTGCGACCGCACGCCGCTGGACGGACTCGATCCCGCGCAGCCGCAGGCGATGGAGGCGGTTGCGGCGCTGGCGCGCGAATGCGCCGCCGCGCTGGCCGATCGCGCCGATCCGCGCTTCTACACCACGACCGAGGCCGTCGCCGACCTGGAAGCCGTGCGGCAGGCCATCGGCGCGGAGAAGATCAACCTGGTCGGNGGTTCCTATGGCACGCGGGTCGCGCAGCAGTACGCAAAGCGGCATCCGGAACGCGTGCGCAGCATCGTGCTGGACGGCGTGGCGCCCAACGACCTGGTGGTCGGTGGCGAGTTCGCCCGCACCTTCGAGGATGCGCTGTCGCTGCAGGCCGCCCGCTGCCGCGGACTTCCCGAGTGCGCCGCGCGTTTCCCGCAGGATCCACGGGCCCAGCTGCGCGCCCTGGTCGAGCGCCTGGGACGGGCGCCGGTGGAGGTCGAGTACCGCGACCCGGCCAGCGGCGAGAGCCTCAAGGGCACGGTGGACGCGGGCACGGTGACCGGCCTGGCCTTCATGTTCTCGTACATGCCGCAGACCGCCGCGCTGCTGCCGCTGGTGCTGGACGAGGCCGCGCACGGCCGCTACGCGCCGCTGAAGTCGCTTTCGGAACTGATGGTGCGCGGGACCAGCGAGCAGATGTCGGTGGGCATGCAGTGGTCGGTGGTCTGCGCCGAGGATGCGGACCGCCACGACGAGTCCGCCGCGGCCGCGGAGGACACCCTGCTCGGCCCGCAGATGGCGCGCACGTTCTTCGCCATGTGCGCCGGCTGGCCGCGCGGATCGCGGCCCGACGACTTCACCGCGCCCCTGNAATCGGACGTGCCCGCGCTGCTGCTGTCCGGGGAGATGGATCCGGTCACGCCGCCGCGCTACGCCGAGCGCGTGCTGCAGGGGCTGCCCAACGGCCGCCACCTGGTCCTGCAGGGACAGGGCCACGGCACGCTCGCCCTGGGCTGCATGCCGCGGCTGCTCGGCCAGTTCATGGAAACCGCGGATGCGAAGTCGCTGGATGCCGGCTGCCTGTCGCGCATGACCTACGTACCGCCCTTCACCAGCTTCAACGGATGGGAGCCCTGATGCCTACCGCCAGCCGAAACGGAGTGCTGCCGCGATGATCATCGCCCACGACCTGCACAAGCAGTTCAAGACCCGCACCGGCACGGTCCAGGCCGTTTCCGGCGTCGGCTTCGAGGCGCACGACGGCCAGATCACCGGCCTGCTCGGGCCCAACGGCGCCGGCAAGACCACCACCCTGCGCATGCTCTACACCCTGATGCGCCCCGATCGCGGCCACATCGAGGTCGATGGCATCGACCCGGCACGCGACCCGATGGCNGTGCGGCGCTCNCTGGGCGTGCTGCCGGANGCGCGCGGCGTGTACAAGCGCCTGACCGCGCGCGAGAACATCGCCTACTTCGCGCGCCTGCACGGCCTGTCGCCGCAGCGCACCGCCGAGCGCATCGCCGCGCTGTCGGCGGCGCTGGACATGGACGGGATCCTCGACCGCCAGACCGAAGGCTTCTCCCAGGGCCAGCGCACCAAGACCGCAATCGCGCGCGCCCTGGTGCACGACCCGCGCAACGTGATCCTCGACGAGCCGACCAACGGCCTGGACGTGATGACCACCCGCGCCATGCGCCAGTTCCTGTTCGGACTGCGCGACGAGGGCCGCTGCGTGATCCTCTCCAGCCACATCATGCAGGAGGTGGCGGCGCTGTGCGATCGCATCGTCATCATCGCCAGGGGCCAGGTCGTCGCCTCGGGCACCGCCGAGGAGCTGCGCGCGCAGACCGGTGAGTCCAGCCTCGAGGACGCGTTCGTCAGGATCATCGGTTCGGCGGAGGGCCTGCAGGCATGAACGTGCTGACCACTGTGTGGATCGTCCTGTGCAAGGAACTGCGCGACATGGCGCGCGACCGCCGCACGATGGCGCTGACCCTGCTGATGGGCCCCCTGCTCGCGCCGGCGCTCATCCTCGGCATCAACGTGCTTGCCGAGAAGAAGTTCCGTACCCAGATCGAGAAGGACCTGGAGGTCCCGACCATCGGCATGGAACGGGCGCCGAACCTGGTCGCCTTCCTCGGCACCCAGGGCATCGTCGCCGTGCCCGCACCGGAGAACCTCGAGCAGGCCATCCGCGACCAGCATGTGGACGTGGGCCTGCACATCTCCGAAAGCTACGCCGAGGACTGGCGCGCGGGCCGGCCGGCGCTGGTGGAAGTGCTGGTGGATACCACCCAGCGCGATTCGGGCATCCCCGCCGGCCGCCTGCGCGGTGCGCTGCAGGCCTATGGCAGCCAGGTCGGTTCCCTGCGCCTGCTGGCGCGCGGCTTGGATGCCTCGGTGGTGCAGGCGATCAGCCCCGCCACGCGCGACGTGGCCACGGCCGAGGCCAGGCGCGGCCGGCTACTGTCGTTCTTCCTGCCGTACCTGCTGATCCTGTCCGCCTTCCTGGGAGGCTCGGCCCTGGTGCTCGACGCCACCGCCGGCGAACGCGAGCGGCAGTCGCTGGAGCCGCTGCTGGCCACCCCGGCGTCGCGCGGCGCGATCGTCAGCGCCAAGATCGCCGCTGCCTGCGTGCTGGGCCTGGTCGCGCTGCTGCTGTCGCTGCTGGCGATCAAGCTCAGCGCGCTGATGGCCAGCGGCGAGGTGCGGCACATGGACATGTCGATGCTGTCGATCGCCAAGCTGCTGGTCGTGCTGCTGCCGATGCTGCTGATCGGCACCTCGCTGCTGACCCTGCTGGCGGCGGCCGCCAGGAGCCTGAAGGAAGCGCAGAGCCACATCACCTGGCTGATGCTGCTGCCGATGGTGCCCACGCTGGTGCTGATGGCCAACCCGGTGAAGACCCAGGCCTGGCAGTTCGCGGTGCCGTTCCTGGCGCAGAACCAGATGCTGCTGCGGGTGATCCGCGGCGAGCACGTGGCCGCGCAGGAGTGGGCCATCTACTTCGGCTGCAGCCTCGGCCTGGCCCTGCTGCTGTGGCTGGCGGCGGTGCTGCGCTACCGGCAGGAGAAGCTGGCGATATCCGGCTGAGCACCGGCTCCACCCGGAACCGGAACGGAAAAGGCCCGGCAATGCCGGGCCTTTTCCTTGCACGCCACCTGGCGGATCACTCGTTGGGAGCGAAGGCCAGGGTGCGGCGGGTGGTGACCGGCGCGTCGATCGGCTCGAACTTCCAGCGCCGCACCGCGTTNACCGCCTCGCGGTCGAAGATGCGCGGCGGNTTGGCGCGCAGCACGCGCACGTCGGTGACTTCACCGCTGGTGCCGACGGTGAACTCGACCAGCACNTCGCCGGAGGTNCCGGCGCGCAGGGCGTCGGGCGGGATAGCGCGGNGCCGGCATGCTGATCGGGCGCAGCGGNCGCGCCGCTGCCTGCTGGGCCGCAGGACGGGACTGCTGCTGCGCGCTCGCCTGGCGGGCCGCGGCTTCGCGCTGCTCGGCTTCGCGGCGTTCGGCGGCCTGGCGCTCGGCGGCCTGGCGCGCGGCTTCCTGCTCGGCAGCCAGGCGGCGGGCCGCCTCGGCCTCGGCGGCCTGCTGCTGGGCCAGGCGCTGCTGGTCGGCCTGGGCGCGGGCCTGGGCCTCGGCACGCGCACGCGCGGCCTCCGCCTCGCTGCGCTGGGCCACGGCCTGCTGGGCGGCGGTGATGCTCTGGCGGATGCGCGGCAGCGCCGGGGTGTTCGGATCGGCCTTCTCGATCAGCGCGGCCAGGCGCTGGGCCTCGTCGAACTGCTCGCGGGTGACGGCCTGCTCGGTGGCGATGACCGTGTACGGCATCAGGTCGGTCAGCGCGCTGGCGACGGTGGCGTCGTCGGGCAGCTTGTCGCGCAGCGCCANGTAGTACTCCATCGCGTTGTCGCCGGCGGGGGCGTACATGCGGTTCTCGCGCAGCGCGTTGGTCGCCAGCTCGTGCAGGTCGTCGAGGGCCATGCCCTGGACCTTGGGAGCCACGGCCGGCGGCGGCGCGCTGGCTTCCGGCCGGGTGGAGGACGCGGCGGTGTTGGCGCCGGCGGCAGGCTCTTCCTGCTTGGAACATGCACCGAGCGCGGCGGCCAGCATCATGCAGGCCACGAGCCGCGACTTCGGCGGAATCGTCAAGGTCATCAGTACTCCCCCGTGATGGAACCCAGTGAACTGGTAAGGACGGCGCACCCCGTATCGCGCCGTACGCAGCCGATTGTCAACCGCTAGGCCACGCGGCACAAGCGTTTTGCGACGAAGTTGCAGGCTAAAGGCCGCCGCTTACTTGCCGATACAGAAGCTGGAGAAGATGTGCCCCAGCAACTGGTCGGCGGTGAGCCGGCCGGTCAGGTTGCCTATGGCGTCGTGGGCCATCCGCAGNTGCTCGGCCGCCANCTCCAGGCGCCCGGCCTGGAGTTCCGCCGCNGCGGCAGTCGCCGCGTCGAGGGTCTGGCGCAGGGCGTCCAGGTGCCGGGCGCGGGCGCTGAACTCCCCTTCGGCGGCATCGGGCGCGCCGCTGGCGGCCATGGCGCGCAGGGCCGCATGCAGGCGTTCGAGTCCCTGGCCGGTCAGTGCCGACACNTGCAGGACCCCGTCGCCAGGCGGGGGCGGCTGCGGCAGCAGGTCGGCCTTGTTGTGGATCCACAGCTTCAGCGGCACCCCGTGCGCGGCTTCCTCNAGCGCGGCGCGGTCGGCTTCGGGAGCGCGCGCGTCCAGCACCAGCAGGGCCAGGTCCGCGCGCTCCAGTTCCGCGCGCGCGCGGCGCATGCCTTCGCGTTCGATCTCGTCGCCGCCCTCGCGCAGGCCGGCGGTATCGGCCAGCACCAGTTCCAGGCCGTCGATGCGGACCACTTCGCGCAGCACGTCGCGGGTGGTGCCGGCCACGTCGGCCACGATCGCGCGGGCGTCGCCGGCCAGGGCGTTGAGCAGGGAGCTCTTGCCGGCGTTCGGCGGGCCCAGCAGCACCGCGTGCAGGCCGTCGCGCAGGCGTCGGCCACGCTCGGCGCGGGCCAGCAGGTCCTGCAGGGCGGCACACTGGCGATCCAGTTGCGCCGCCACCTGGGGCAGGCCCAGGGTCTCGATCGGCTCGTCGACGAAATCGATCGCGGCCTCCACGTGGATCCGCAGGCGCAGCAGGCCCTCGGCGATGTCCTCGGCCTGGCGCGAGAACACGCCCTCCAGCGACCGGCGGGCGGCGCGGGCGGCGCGCAGGTCGGATGCGGCGATCAGGTCGGCGATCGCCTCGGCCTGGACCAGGTCCAGCTTGCCGTTGAGGAAGGCGCGTTCGCTGAACTCGCCGGGCCGCGCCTGGCGCGCACCCAGCTCGCGGCAGCGCCCGACCAGGCGCTGCANCACCACCGGGCTGCCGTGCGCCTGCAGCTCGGTGACGTCCTCGCCGGTGAAACTGTGGGGGCCGGGGAAGGCGAGCACGATCCCGTCGTCGATCACCGCGCCGTCGGCCTCGCGGAAGAACGCGCGCATTGCCCGGCGCGGCGCCGGCTCGCGGCCGCACAGGGCNGTNGCGATCGCCAGGGCCTTCGGCCCGGACAGGCGCACGATGCCCACGCCCCCGGCGCCGGGAGCGGTGGCGATGGCGGCGATGGTGTCGGGCGCGGTCATGGGCGTTGCGGCAGGACAGGTGGCCAGCGTAGCGGCGGCAGCGGCGGGGTGCAGCCCCGCACGGGCGGCGGATAAAGGAAACCCGCCTGGCGGCGGGTTTCCTCGGACCTTACTTGGCGGCGGGCTTCGGCGCCGGCTCGCCGTGGCGCTTCATCATCCACCACTGCTGCAGCAGGCCCAGGGCGCCGTTGGTCACCCAGTACAGGACCAGGCCGGCCGGGAAGAAGGCCATCATCACGCCGAACACCAGCGGCATGAACTGCATCATCTTCTGCTGCATCGGATCCATGCCCGGCGCCGGCTGCAGCTTCTGGGTGAACCACATGACCGCGACGTTGACCACCGGCAGGATGAAGAACGGATCGCGCGCGGTCAGGTCCTGGATCCACAGGATCCACGGCGCGTGGCGCAGCTCGACCGACTCCACCAGCACCCAGTACAGGGCCAGGAACACCGGCATCTGCACCAGGATCGGCAGGCAGCCGCCCATCGGGTTGATCTTCTCCTTCTTGTACAGCTCCATCATCGCCATCTGGAACTTCTGGCGGTCCTCGCCATAGCGTTCCTTCAGCTGCTGGATGCGCGGCTGGAACTTGCGCATCTTGGCGAAGCTCTTGTACTGGGCGGCCGACAGCGGATACATCAGCGCCTTGACCACCACGACCAGGCCGATGATGGCCCAGCCCCAGTTGCCGAACAGGTCGTACAGGTGGCTCAGCACCCAGAACAGGCCTTCGCCGAGCAGGGCGAGGATGGTGAACTGGCTGTAGTCCACCGCGCGCTCCAGGCCCGGGACGCGCTGGGCGCGGATCTGCGAGACCAGCTTCGGACCGACGTACAGGCGCGCNTCGGTGGTGGCGGAGCTGCCCGGCGCGACGACCAGCGGATTGGTCACCTCGCGCACCAGCGCACGGTCGCCGACCTGGTCGAGCGAGATGGTGCCCGCCTGCTGGTTGCCGGCCGGCAACCACGCGGTGAAGAAGTGGTGCTGCAGCATCGCCACCCAGCCGTTGCTGGTCTGCAGGTTGAGCCTGCCGTCCTCGAGGTAGTCCTCGTCGAACTTGCGGCGGTCGTAGCTGCCGTCGTACCAGGCGGCGCCATTGAAGCTGAAGGACTCGGGGCTGGTGTAGCCGCGCTCGATCACCGGCGGCTTGCGCACCAGCTGGCGATAGACCTGGCCCTGCCACGGCGCGCTGCCGGCATTGACCACCTCGTCGCGCACGGTCAGCGCGTAGGCGCCGCGCGACAGCACGTAGGTGCGGCGGATCTGCACGCCGTTGTCGCCCTGCCAGACGAACGGGACTTCGACCGTGTCCGCGCCGTCGGCCAGCACGTACTCGCGCTGCGGCTCGGCCNGGACGAAGCCCGACAGGTGCGTCGGGGCGGCGCCGGNGGCGCTGACCCAGCCGCTCTGGGCGGCATAGAAGCTGGCCGGCGCGGCATCGAACAGGCGCACCGGGGTGCCATCGCCGTTGCGGTCGCGCGGGAACTGCAGCAGGTCGGCCTGGACCACGCTGCCGCCATCCAGCACCAGCTGCAGCACGTCGTTGCTCACGGTGACCCGCTGCGCCGAGGCAGCGGCGGGCGTGGCGGCAGCCACCGCCACCGGGGCCGCGGAGGCGGCCGGGACCGAGGCGTCAGCGGCAGGCGCCGCAGCCGTCGGCTGCGGCACGGCGTCCTGGGCCACGGCGGTGGTCGGCGCGGGCGCGGCGGCAGCCGGAGCGGCCTGCTCCTTGCCCCATTCCATCCACAGCAGGACGGCCACCATCAGCCAGGCGAGGATCAGGAATACGCGGGTCTGGTTCATCAGGGCAGGCAGGCTCGGGCCGGAGAACGATCCGGCACTTAATTAGAAGGAGAGGCGGAAGGGGGAGGCGCGGGCATTGTGCCGCCGCGGGCCGGACCCGGCAATGCGCCGGCCTTGCGCAGCAGGCGNAGGAACGACTCCCGGATCTGGTCGCCGGTGGCGCGCGCGGCGGCCGGCCGTGCGACCACGACGTAGTCCCCGCCGGCCATGCCGGCGCGGTGGTGGCGCATGCAGTCGCGCAGGATGCGCTTGATCCGGTTGCGGCCGACCGCGCGTGGATCGACCTTGCGCGACACGGCCAGGCCCAGGCGCGGTTCGCCGTCGCCGGGCAGCCAGTGCAGGCCGAGCAGGGCATCGCCAAGGCGGCGCCCCCCGTCGAACACGCGGGTATATTCCACGCGCGAACGGACCCGGGCGCTGCGAGGGAATCGCGCGCGCGGGTCCGTGGTCATCTCGCTGGATATCGCGGCGGCCCGGCGTCCGCAAGACAGGGCCGCGATGCGAATCAGGCGCTCAGGCGCTTGCGGCCCTTGGCACGGCGACGCGCCAGGACCTTGCGGCCGTCGGCCGTCTTCATGCGGGCACGGAAGCCGTGGTCGCGCTTGCGCTTGAGGTTGCTGGGCTGGAAGGTGCGCTTGGTGGCCATGGCGGCACTCGATTCGTAATGGGGCGAAAGAACCGGAAAGTCTAGGGGTGTCGGGCAGTCCGGTCAAGCCGGCATGAAGAGCGGCGGCGGGGCGATCGTAGACGCCCCTGTGGATGGCCTGTTGATAACAGTGGGAAAAGACGGCCCCGGATGGTAGGCTGCTGCGTCCCGACCCGACCCATGCGGTGGCCCGGCGACGCTTGCGGCGGCGCGGCCNTCGCCCGACGAGCTTTGCCTTTCTGATGGATGCCTGGCCCCGCTGNCTGGAACGCCTCGAAGCCGAACTTCCGGCCGAGGACGTCCATACCTGGCTCAAACCCCTGCAGGCCGAGGAGCGCCCGGACGGCGTCGTCCTCTACGCCCCCAATGCCTTCATCGTCGAACAGGTGCGCGACCGCTACCTGGCCCGCATCCGCGAGCTGGCCCAGCACTTCGCCGGCCACCTGAACGTCCAGCTGGAGATCGGCTCGCGGCCGAAGGCGCCGGAACCGGCGCCGGCCGCGGCCCCGGCGGTGCACCTGCCGGCCTCCGCGCCGCGCGCCGTGCCCTCCGAACCGTTCAACGGCAACCTGGATCCGCACTACACCTTCGAGAACTTCGTCGAAGGCCGCTCCAACCAGCTCGGCCGTGCCGCGGCCTGGCAGGCGGCGCAGAAGCCGGGCGACCGCCAGCACAACCCGCTGCTGTTGTACGGCGGGACCGGCCTGGGCAAGACCCACCTGATGTTCGCCGCCGGCAACGAGATGCGCCGCCTCAATCCGGGCGCGCGCGTGCTGTACCTGCGCTCGGAGCAGTTCTACAACGCCTTCTTCCGCTCGCTGCAGGAGAAGACCGCCGACCAGTTCAAGCGCCAGTTCCAGCAGATCGACGCGCTGCTGATCGACGACA
>Ga0065721_10006089_pt1 | contig 10391 bp, 9 predicted proteins | sample Mesricmetagenome_FD_59108 | JGI IMG/M metagenome (GOLD analysis project Ga0065721, IMG submission 59108) | Mesophilic microbial community from rice straw/compost enrichment Sample: eDNA_1 v2 (version 2) | ecosystem: Engineered > Solid waste > Grass > Composting > Bioreactor | place: USA: Davis... | reverse complement strand
GACGATAGAACTGACCGCTGATTCCCGAGATAAACGCCGTCGGAACGAACACCGCCGACAGACCGACCGCAATGGCGATCACCGCTGCCGTGACCTCATCCATCGCCTTGTAACAGGCCTCTCTTGGCGGAAGTCCGCTGGCGATATGCCGCTCCACGTTCTCGACCACCACGATGGCATCATCAACCACAATCCCGATCGCCAGCACCAGACCGAACAGTGAGAGCATATTCAGCGAGAAACCGAAGGCGGCCATCGCTGCGAATGTTCCGATGAGTGACACCGGAATGGCAAGAAGCGGAATCACACTGGCCCGCCAGTTCTGGAGGAACAGCAACACCACAACCACCACGAGGACAGCCGCCTCGAACAAGGTGTGAATCACCGAGTCAATAGACGCCTGAACAAAGCTGGTGGGGTTATAGATGATGCGGTATTCAAGACCTTCCGGGAAATTCTTTGAGAGTTCCTTCATCGCCTCCTGGACACCTCGGGCGGTCTTCAGCGCGTTCGACCCCGGTTGCTGGGCGATGGCAAGACTGACGGCACTCTGATTGTCCAGATAGCTGTTGATCGTGAATTCACGCCCGGCAAGCTCAACACGGGCAACATCGCACAGCCGAACTACCCGACCATCTTCCCCCGTTCGGACGATGAGCTGGGAGAACTGTTCAGGATCGGAGAGACGCCCGAGCGTGCTGACAATCAGCTCGAAATCGCCTGCCTGATCCATCGGGGGCTGCCCGATCACTCCCGAAGCGACCTGAACGTTCTGGGCTCGCATCGCGCGAGTCACGTCTGCCGGGGTGAGGGCGAGATGAGCCAACCGGTCCGGATCGAGCCAGACACGCATGCTGTACTCCCGCAACCCCAGCGAGTTAACCGACCCGACCCCTTCCACACGGGCGAGGGTGTCGCGGACCTGAATCAGGGCATAGTTTCCGATGTAAAGCTGATCAAACTTGTTCTCCGGCGAGATCAGGTGAACCACCATCAGCAAGTCGGGGGACGACTTGATCGTTGTCACCCCGAGGCGACGGACATCCTCAGGCAATCGGGCCTCTGCAATCGCCACCCGGTTCTGGACCAGAACCTGGGCCTTGTCCAGGTCTGTGCCCAGCTTGAACGTCACTGTCAGCTGCATTGTCCCGTCAACGGTGGACTGGGAGGACATGTACAGCATGTCTTCCACCCCGTTGACTTCCTGCTCAATTGGCGTGGCGACGGTGTCGGCAATCACCTCGGGAGAGGCCCCCGGATACGACGCCCGCACAACGATCGTCGGGGGAATGATGTCAGGGTACTGAGCTGCTGGAAGCGCGAGATACGAAATCGCACCGAGAATGACGATCACCACAGAAATCACTGTGGCGAAGATCGGGCGATCGATAAAGAAGTGGGAGAATTTCATAAACAGCAACCTGAACGGTGTCCCCAGGGGGACCGTTGAGCCATTCCCTGCCGGAGCAACGGAAACATCAAACCAGCCAGCATTTCAAACAGGGTTCTCACACAGGCGGATTTGACAGAGATGTGAAGGAGGCCGGTTTCCGACTTGAAACGTCGTGTCGAAACAAGGCTCTTTCGTACCAAGTGCTAATTCGCAGAACTGCTGCGACCATCCTCTGTCTTCCTGACAACCTCCGGCTGCCGGGACAATGACTTTTCTTCTGGAAATGGTGTGCTCTCAAGAGGGAGCCCATCCTCCTGCATCTCGAACACCCCGCTGTTGACTACAACCTTGGTTCCCGGACGGGCCCGCTGCATTCCCCGATAAACGATTCTCTCCGATCCATCCAACCCGGTCCGGATGATCCGCAGGCCTCGCACCCGTCCCCCCAGCGTGACCACGCGCCGGTTCACGGTGCCGTCCGGCTCCGCCACGAGGACGAACTTCTCAGACTGATCCGTTCCGACCGCCAGATCAGGGATCAGAATCACTTCGTGCTTCGGACTTCCGGGAATCCGCAGACGTGCAAACAGTCCGGGAGTCAGCGAGTAATCGGGATTCGGCAGAACAGCACGGCAGCGCATTGTTCCGGTGTCGCGATCAAGCTGGTTATCAACGAAATCCATATGTCCCAGATGCGGATATTGTCCCGCTTCGTCCGCCAGCCCCACATACACGGGATGACGAACTTCCCGGGAATCGCCGAGATGTCCCTCTTTGGCGAGACGGACATATTTCAGATAGGAACGCTCATCTGCATCGAAGTAACAGTAGATGGGATCAAGCGAAACGATCGTTGTAATGAGTGTTGATTCCGCAGCTCCTCCGCTAATGAGGTTTCCCTCTGTCACATGACGGGAGCTGACCCGACCGGTGACCGGAGCCTTCACCTGGGTATAGCTCAGATTCAGCTCCGCCAAAGCCAGAGCGGTTTCGGCACTTCCCACCATCGCATTGGCGGAAGTCACCTGTGTGCGTGCGAGTTCGAGTCGAGCCTGAGCGGCCTGAAGATTGGCTGCGGACTGACTAACCTCGGATTCCCGAATATCAAAATCGTCTTGGGAAACCGCATCCTGCTGAACCAGTTTTCTGGATCGCTCGAGCTGCTTGACTGCCAGTTCATGTCGGGCGGTGGCGACAGCGACTTCGGCTTCCGCCTGAACAACAGCCGCATTGGCCTGCTTCACCTGAGAATTGGCGCGTCGCACTTCCGATTGAGCCCGGCGGACTTCCGCTTCATACGGGCGGGGATCAATGATGCAGAGCAAATCTCCCTCATTGACAATCTGTCCCTCGCGGAAGTGAGTGGAAATGAGATATCCGCTCACTCGTGCGCGGACTTCAACAAAGTCGACCGGTTCCAGCCGCCCCACAAACTCATCCCACTCGACCAACTCCACTTTAAGGGGAGTCGCCGCCGTGACTTCTGGTGTCGGCATCTCAGGAGGGGGCGGGGGTTCAGAACATCCGGCGTAAAACACACCTGCCAGAGCCAGAAGCATCGCCGGAGGCGGGAGAGCATGGAAAAGCTGGCGAAAGAATGCCATCTGTTGTCACAATTCTACAGGAAGGTAATATGATGGTTGTATCAACGAGTCTTGTGTCGACACGGGGGGAGTGACTATCGTGATGATAGTCACGTCGAGGTCACTGTCAATGTGAGGGAAATGCTTCTTATCCGATCTTTTCGAAGAAGACTGTTCCAGCCCTTCAGCCCTTGTCGCCACTTCAGCGGGACTCCTCTCGAAATGGTTTTGTGTTAAATTCCCTTCACAACCTCCTTTGGAGCGAGCATTCATCGGTTCCCAGCAAGATCACGGGAACAACGAGATCCACTCCAGACGGTGATTGCCATCTCATTTGCCCGGTCCTTTTGAATCACGGACTGATCATTCGATTTCGCTCATCCGCCATACAGGCATCTCTGCATCTCCCGCAGCACCATGCAACGTAAGCGTCTCGATCAATCTGAATGCCCCGTCGCCCGCTGCGTCGACCAGATCGGGGACTGGTGGAGTCTGCTGATTCTGCTCCATGCCATCGAGGGAGCGACCCGATTCGAGGAATTCGAAAAACGCCTCGGAATCGCCCCGACCATCCTGACACGGCGACTCCGGAAACTGGTTCACGATGGACTCCTGAAAAAACAACGATATTGTGAACGCCCTCCGCGGGACGAATATCTTCTCACGCAGAAGGGGCAGGACTTTCAGCCGGTTGTCTTTTCACTTCTGGTCTGGGGAAATCGGTACTTTTCTCCCGAAGGGGCAAAACTCGTCGTGATGGACACGCAGTCCGGGGAAATCGCTGACCCGGTCCTCATTGACCGGAATACGGGGAAGGAAATTGACCCGACATTTCAGGTCGTTTGCGGTCCAGCAGCGAGTGCAGCCCTGCAGGAACGACTCAAAAAGTCCTCCAAAGCAAGGAAGAATCCGACCGCTCCCCTTCGCAGCAAATCACAGCCTGCTCAATCGGCCAGCAACCAGAAATAGTCACAAAACGGAAATCAGCACGCAGTCTTCCCCCCTTGCAGTGCGGGGGAGACAGACAGGTCCACTGGGGACAGACAAGGAACGAGATGCAGACGGAAGTGAAACTTCCCCGGGGCTTTCAGACAGCCGGGGTGACCTGTGGAATCAAGGAATCCGGGAAGTCGGATCTGGCTCTGTTTGTCTCCACACGCCCTGCGGCCGCCGCTGGGGTATTTACCCGAAATTGTGTCGTCGGTGCCCCGGTCATTGTCTCGCGTGAGCGGGTTCCGTCCGCCACGGCCCGGGCCGTTGTCATCAACTCCGGGAACTCAAACGCCTGCACCGGAGAACGGGGGATCAGCGATGCCAGACGCATGACATCCTTGCTGGCGGAGCAGATCGGGGCTGCCGAAGAAGATGTCCTCGTCTGCTCCACCGGGGTCATTGGGCGATTTCTCCCCATCGAAAAAATCGAGCAGGGGATTCGGGACGCCAGTGCCGTTCTGGGCAGCGACCCGCATCATCTCGAACAGGCTGCCACGGCAATCATGACGACAGACACCGTGCCCAAGATTGTCACCCGGGTCTGTCAGATTGAAGGGATTCCCGTCACTATTACGGGGGTCTGCAAAGGGGCAGCGATGATCGCCCCCAACATGGCGACAATGCTGGCGGTGATCATGACGGACGCGTTGCTTCCTCATGATGCAACGACAGAAATGCTCCGGACCGCCGTTAACCTCAGCTTCAATAACATCACCGTTGAAGGGCACACCAGCACCAGCGACACCGTGTTATTATTGGCAAATGGCGCTGCGGGAGTGAGCTGCGGGTCCGATCATAGCCTGGAGCGGTTCCAGAGCACCCTGAATGAGGTCTGCATCGAATTAGCGAAGCTGATCATTCGCGACGCTGAAGGGGCAGGGCATTTCGTGACCGTCAATGTGCAGGGGCTTCCCACCGTTGCAGACGCCCGCCGGATCGCCCGGGAAGTTTGCAACAGTCCTCTGGTCAAGACCGCCATCACCGGAAACGATCCCAACTGGGGCCGTATCGTTTCTGCAGCAGGCTATGCCGGGGTCCCATTTCAGGAACAGGATCTCTCACTGGTCCTCAATGGCGTGGTCATTTACGAATGCGGACGCCCCGTCGATTGCGATTACGCCTCACTCTCGGAATCGATGAAAAGCGGAGAAGTGGTCATCGATCTCCAGTTCAAACTCGGGATGGCAGAAATCCGCTACTGGACCTGCGACATGACCACAGAATACATCCACCTGAACGCAGACTATACGACCTGAGCCGGGACCACCAGACGGGCTGCCCAGTTCGCAACGTTGTCCCACTGAGCACCGTCCTGTGATGCCGACGGAAGACCTCGGTACGCAATTCACGTCCCAATTTGGTCCTGTTGGGAAGCCGCCCTGTAGACTTCGCGCAGGTGGTTTGCGACACGCTTCTGTTATTGGTATCACATCGGTCCACACTCAAGATTCCCTCCTCAAGCGAAAGTGCCTCATGCTCTCTCACAATGTTTTCTTTACTCTGGTGGACGATTCTCCCGAAGCGGTCAATTCTCTGGTTGCTGCGTGCCACAAGTACCTGAAGGAGCACCCGGGAGTCGTCTTTTTCGCAGCGGGGTCGCTGGCCAACGAGTTTGCCCGTCCTGTGAATGACCGGATGTTTGACGTCGCCCTGCATGTGGTCTTCAAGGACAAGGACGCCCACGATGCCTATCAGACAGCACCGGACCATTTGAAGTTCATCGAAGAATACAAGCCAAACTGGAAGCAGGTCCGCGTCTTCGATTCCTGGGTCGACTGACCGAAACTCCCCAGCTCATCCCTGAATCGTGATCCTGTCTTCAGGAGTTCTTATGGCCCGGTGGCCTGATCATGCCCGCGCCAATCTGATTGCGATTCTGCTGATCTTTGTCGGGCTTCCTCTTCTCTGCTGGCTGGCGTGGTGGTACGTGAAGCGATGAACGTCGTTCGCGTCCCCGCGCCATTGGAGGAATTCCACGACCGGGAAAACGGATCGTGAAGTCCATTCCATTCGTTTGGAAATCAGAATTCCCGCCCGCTGGAATCTTCCACATCACGCGATCACAGAGTGGCGAGAGGTTTGTTGATCGGGTAGGGTAGTTCACTGGGAGTGAGTCGGACAGAACGCTGGTCTCTTGTTCCAGCCTGGAACTTTCATGATCTGCCGACGATGGACAATTCGGGCGACAGCCGCGCGCAGGGCGATCTCCCTCTGCCTGCTGTGGGGAATGTTGTTGTCGGTCATCCCGATTCCGGTGTCCACATCTGCCATCCCCGCCGAGAAAGATCGCTCTCAACCGTTTCCGTGTCAGAACCGCCCCTGCGGTTGCCGGAGTGCCGCGCAGTGCTGGAAGAAATGCTGCTGTTTTACTGATGAGCAGAAACTGGCCTGGGCAAAGCGGAATGGAGTGAAAGCCCCTGAGTTCGTCATTGCCCATGCCCGTTCTCAACAGTCCAGCAAGAAACTGACACTGGCGAGCACAGCGCAACATCACCCTCGAAAGCAGTCCTGCTGCACACACACACCCAAAGAGAACTGCCACCAGCAGAATGGGCAGCCCGATTGTCGCCATGAAAAGGAAACACCCCGACAATCCCAGGTTGTGATCGGGATTTTTGCCCAGGAATGTCAGGGAAACAAAGCGGGCTTCACCTCGCTGGACTGGGGCATCCCGACATCAATGACCACTATCTCTGTGACGATCGACGTTGTTGGAGAAACGCACGCCATCATCCCGCTGCTGCCGGTAGACGTTGTCATTTCTCCTCCGGTTCCTCCTCCTCGAAGTGTCTGAACGAGTTGCTCTGATTCTCGTTCTGATGGCAGGGCATTGTCTCTCTCCCGTAGCTGAGGAATGCCTCTTGCGAAGTGTCCGGCGTCTGCTCGCACGTCCGGGCGACTGATCGACTCACTCCCAAATGAACTCGTGGGGTCGTTTGGGCGTGCGATCACGCGCCGTACGAATTCGCTGCCATTGCGTCCATCCCAAAGCGTGTCGATCCACTGATCCTGTGGTGACCATGCTGAAGGGTGCCCGACACCCCGACACATTGAACGGAGTTTCTCTCCGGAGGAGATCACATCATGAAACACAGGCCGCATCGAATTCGTTCCACCGGATTTACATTGATCGAATTGCTGGTTGTCATTGCGATCATCGCTGTGCTGATTGCCTTGCTCCTTCCCGCAATTCAGCAGGCGCGTGAAGCAGCACGCCGATCGCAGTGCAAGAACAATCTCAAACAGCTGGCATTGGCCATGCACAACTACGAGGGGACATACGGAGTCTTCCCGTTCAGCAGCGCACAACACTATCGTGACGACCTGATGGGATTCTCTCCGCAGGCACGACTCCTCCCCTATCTCGATCAGGCAAATCTTCAGAACCTTCTGGATTTTTCCCAGCACGGATTCAAAGGAGCATGGAACAACCAGCTTCCCAATCCCCTGTTCGAGCAGGCCTTCGCCACTCCCATCGCGGTCTTTCTGTGCCCAACAGATCCATCCCCGAGCCAGACCATCGGTTTTCAGGGGCATCGTTACGGCCGGAACAATTACATGATGAGTTCCGGAAGTGGACGGGGCTCGCATTACGACATCCGGTGGCGACCCGATGGGATTGTCTTCGAACACTCCAATATTCGCATGCGGGACATCACTGATGGGACCTCGAATACCGTCATGATGAGCGAATCAATTCGAAGTATTGGCGATGACATGACACTCCCCGCCGGCACGACACCGCCTTACCCGTATCAGTACACCCTCAATGGCTCGACCGGAGTGAACTCCGCGAAGCTGAGCGTTCCGGGGATGGAAGGAAGTGGAGCGTGGTCGGCGTTCACCGCATCAGTGAATGGCGAGAACATCATTTTCAATCCGGATCTGAATCAGGTCTGGCCGGAACTGACTGGCTGGCGTGGAGCGACCAGCAACGCCATGAGAGGGCGGGGGATCTCATGGGCTCACCCCGGCTCGCTCAATTGTCTGACGAACGGATACACCCCTCCTAACAGCCGCATCCCGGATATCGTCATCCATATGAACGGATTCTTCGGCCCCCGGAGTTTTCATAGCGGCGGGGCGAATGTCGCGATGTGCGATGGCTCAGTTCGATTTCTGAGCCAGAGTATCGACACGGAACTTCATCGAAACCTCCATAGTCGGGATGGGGGCGAGGTCATCGGAGAATTCTGAGGATGAACGAAGTCATGGAATCCGCACCCGTGTCACAACCCATGAAGGCCCCCTTCCAGACGGATTCATCTCTTCTCAGCGACAACAGCTCTGTTGCGACGAAGAAGAGATGGCCGGACTATCGGGCCATCTGGCGCTGGCACTTCTATGCCAGTCTCCTGTGCGTTCCGATGGTGATCATTCTGGCGGTCTCAGGCTCGATCTACCTGTTCAAAACCGAAATTGAACAACAGCTCGACGCTCCCTATGACCATCTTGCGCTGAATGGTCCCCGTCAACTCGCTTCAAAGCAGATTCAGGCGGCACTCGATGCAATTCCGGGTTCGGTCTTCCAGTCATACGAGATCCCGGAATCCGACACGTCTGCATCCCGGGTTCTGGTTCAGAAAGACGGAGAGACGATCCGCGTTTATGTTCATCCCGCGACCCTCGAAGTCCTTCACAGCATTCCGGAAAACCAGCGATTCATGCGTCAGATTTTTCGGCTGCATGGCGAATTGATGATCGGAGACCGAGGCTCGAATCTGGTCGAGCTGGCCGCTTCATGGACCATCATCATGCTCCTGACCGGGCTTGTTCTGTGGTGGCCGCATCACTGGAACGGCGGAGCGGGGGTGATCTATCCCCGACTGCGACATGGGGGGCGTCTTTTCTGGAGAGACCTTCACAGCGTGGTCGGGATCTGGGTTTCCTTCTTCGCCCTCACCCTTCTGATCAGCGGGCTCCCGTGGTCGCGCTTCTGGGGGGACTATTTCCGAACGGTGCGACAATGGACCGGCACTGCCTCCGCTCGACAGGACTGGTCGAATCGCAGTTCCTTCCAGCGTCCCAGCCAGAACTCTTCTGAAGCAGGGGAGCATCAGGGACATGGTGGCCGAAGAGGAGGGGACCGTTCCCGGAAAGCTGAGCCAGTTGACCTGAGCCCGGTGGACCAGGTTCTTGCAGCAGCGATTCCGCTTCGGCTCCCACCCCCGGTCCTCATTGGCCCCCCCAAAATGGGCAGTTCACACTGGTCCGTCCGGTCGATGACTCCCAATCGACCGCGACGAGAAAACCTCACCATCGATCCCGCATCCGGGACCATCGTGACTCGTGAGGGCTTCGCCGACAAACATTTTCTGGACAAGTGCGTTGCGGTCGGAATTGCTCTCCATGAAGGGCGACTGTTCGGCTGGCCCAATCAGGTTCTTGGTCTGTTCACAGCCATCGGACTGGTCACGCTGAGCATCAGCGGGATTGTTCTCTGGTGGCGACGGCGCGAGCCGGGGAAACTTGGGGCTCCTCATCCCGGAGCCAGCCCGCGATTCTCGTGGGTCCTGCTGACGCTCGTCATTCTTCTGGGCATCCTGCTGCCGTTATTCGGAGCGTCCCTGCTTCTGGTCCTCCTGCTGGAATGGGCCGTTCTCAGCCGGATCCCGCCGGTCCAACGCTGGCTCGGTCTGAAAGAGCGGACGCCAAACAGGGCGGCTGTCGTCTTGCCCCTTGTGTTTTTCTTCGTCGCATCGGGGTGCGGAGGAGTGACACCCGTCAAAGGGGGGACCACTGGGACCTTGACGGTCGGAGGTGTTCCGGTCAGTGACCTCCAGATCACCTTCTACCGGAACGATGTCTCTCCCCCGAAAGAAGTTGGTTTTGGAGTGACCAATTCCGAGGGAGAGTTTGAATTGTTCCTCCCCCGTGCCACGGGCCCATTGCATCTGCCATCAGGTGAATACCGCTGCACGGTCGAGTCCGCCGGCGCCCCCGTTCAGATCCCCGATCTCTATCAGAGCCCCGAGAAATCTCCCCTGATCGTTCGGTGGTCCTCAGAAGGAGCTCCTCTGAAACTCTGTTTGCCCGGTCAGTAATTCAGAAGGAATCCGGGGCGTGATGTCAGTCAACGTTGAGACAGGGATCCAGCGACGTTGTGATCCCTGTCATCAGGGTCTCCCAGCGCGATCCACCTTCGAGTGGAAACTTCTGATTCACTTCCAGTTCAATCCCCGCATAATTCTGCCCGGCAAATTTCTTTCGCAAGGCGGTTGTCAGTCCATCCGATGTGCCCCGGTANGGNCNGTTNAATTCGATGACCAGATCGGAAAATGTCCGACGGAGCGNGGCTTTCCATTTTCTGGCGACGGATGCCTCCAGGGGACTCGCCGGGTCGAACAGAATCCCGATCTCTGTACGCCGGATTTTCTCCTTCATGACGGGGGTGAACGAGTGCACGGAAAGATGCAGGACCG
>Ga0065721_10053171_pt1 | contig 10393 bp, 7 predicted proteins | sample Mesricmetagenome_FD_59108 | JGI IMG/M metagenome (GOLD analysis project Ga0065721, IMG submission 59108) | Mesophilic microbial community from rice straw/compost enrichment Sample: eDNA_1 v2 (version 2) | ecosystem: Engineered > Solid waste > Grass > Composting > Bioreactor | place: USA: Davis... | reverse complement strand
AATGTTACAGACGATGATTTGGAAGGTTTCTTTGCCGAGTATGGTGAAGTTTCTTCTGCCAGGGTGATCACCGATAAATTCACTGGCAAGAGCCGTGGATTCGGTTTTGTGGAAATGCCGGATGACGAGGCCGCCAGGAAGGCGATTGCCGAGTTGGATGGTGGTAAAGTAGAAGGCAGAGAGATCAAAGTGGCCGAAGCGCGTCCTCGTGAAGAGCGCAGCGGTGGCGACAAACGTTCTTTCTCTCGCAGTAACAGTTATAACAACCGATATTAATCTATATAATTGATTCAATACCGGAAAGCCGTTGTGCGTTGGCGCGACGGCTTTTTTCGTTGGCGCCGTTGTATGAATGTATGGTGCCACCAATATGTTTCCCCTGACGGGGCAATAATCGCATGTACAGTTTACATGCGGGTATACGGGCGCCATCCGCTATGGGCAATTATTACGATTGCCCGTTATACATAGGCGCTCGGCAGATAGCCCCCATATATACGGACCACATTCCATTTATGTATTACACCCGAATCTCGCTCCGTTAGGGGCGACATATTGATTGCTCATTGGGCCACCCCAACGTAAAGATGGCCGCCCACCGGGCGGCCATCTTTACGTTCAAATATATGCTAACACGATACACATTTACACCCCTTCATAAAAAAGGTAAGTGTAGTACCCTCATTACGTTGGTTGTAAATACTAATGCTGCCGCCCAGTTGCCGGGCAGCCTGTACCACGTGTGAAAATCCATGTGAAACAGTACTGTAAAAACAGGTGCCGTTGTTGCGCACCCTGATTTGTACCCCCTCACTGTTACTGAATGCTTCTACCCTGATACAAACATTTTCAGTACTGTTAATGGCACCGCTTAACAGGTTGCCCAGCACAAAGGCCAGCACATTCTCATCGGCATGTACACGAAACGTTTGCTCAATATCATTAATGACAAAACTCCTTTTACCTACAACAAGTGGCAAAAGGCCAACCATCAGTTGATCTATCAGCCGGTGAAGAGGAACAGGTTCAGTTGATACAGTTTGGGTTGAAGACAAAGCTACCGGGGAGAATTGCATCAGGCTTTTCATGTAACGGGATTTTGATTGTTACTCGAATGTTCCGGTTCATAGGGTACCATTGAACGTGGGGTTGGTGACGGATTATAATTTCAGAACCATAACCAAAGACTCTCTTGAAAAATGATGCACAATTTAACAAACTTAAAACTTTAAAACGACAATTCACCTCTTCTTATTTTTTATCACAGCATAAATCAGGGTTATCAGGTATATGTTTTCCTGTAGAAGATGAGAAAGATCAAACTTTCTTAACATGCCATACCTGCTGTTGCAAAAACTGCGCATTGGCTATAGCTGCGGTTTGTGCGGTATTGTTGAAATACAAAAATGCTTTAGTAACCTGTTTAGCAGCCTGTATAGTATGCAAAACACGCAGTAAGAACTCCTCACTATAAGGCGAATAATACAAATGGGGCACACCATGAAAACGGTAATACGCGGTGCCTGTATTTACAATGGTGGTATCGGGTAATACAGGATGACTGATGCCGCAAAACGTTATTTGATGTTTAGCAAGTGCCTCGTATACTGCAGGCTTCCACCAGCTGCTGTGCCTAAACTCCGCCACGTTAGTGAAATTCTTGTCGGTTTGTACTAACAACTGTTCGAGCTTTTTTTCTGAATAGGGTATCTGCACCGGCAACTGGAATAATACCGGGCCCAGTTTTTCGCCCAGCCCCTCTTTTATGGTACCATAAAAATCGCCCATCAACGATCGGGTATCATTGAACTTCTTCAGGTGGGTGATCAAACGCGGCGCTTTTACCGCAAATAAAAAATGCGCAGGACTTTTGGCATACCAGTTTTGCAGAAAAGAAAATTGGGGAAAGCGGTAAAAGGTGGTATTCAGTTCAATGGTATCAAAGTACCTGCAGTAATAATCAAACCACCGGCGTTGCGGTACGCCCTTCGGATAAAACACATCTTTCCATTCCTTATAATGAAAACCAGAGCAACCAATGTGCCAATCTATCCTGAACGTATCCTTCATGATATGATTATACTAAAAAGGCATGCCATGCAGCAACAGCTGCTATTGTCGCCTGATTTTTTCCATTGTTACCCGGTGTGAATCCATTTATTTTGCAGCAACTTTTTATACCATGAAACAAGGCCGATCTGCAGCATTAAAATTTATATTTATCACGGTACTGGTAGACGTGATAGGCTGGGGATTGATCATCCCCGTGATGCCGAACCTCATATCCGAACTCAAACATATTCCAGCCAACGAAACCAGTAAATACGGCGGCTGGCTACTATCAGTATATGCCCTGGTGCAATTCTTTTTTGCACCGGTACTGGGAAGCCTGAGTGATAAATACGGCCGCCGGCCGGTGTTGCTGATCTCATTATTTGGTTTTGGGGTAGATTATTTATTCCTGGCTTTTGCGCCCACCTACGAATGGTTGTTTGTAGGCAGGGTAGTGGCAGGTGTTACCGGCGCCAGCTTTACTACAGCCTCGGCCTATATTGCCGATATCAGCTCGCCCGAAGAAAGGGCTAAAAATTTCGGAATACTGGGCGCTGCCTTTGGCCTGGGTTTTATCATTGGCCCCATGATTGGCGGTCATCTGAGCGGTTTTGGCACAAGAGCACCCTTTATTGCCGCCGCCATACTTTGTTTGCTGAACTGGTTGTATGGCTTTTTCGTGTTACCGGAATCGTTAAGCAGGGATAACAGGCGTTCGTTTGAATGGGTCAGGGCCAACGCCTTTGGTTCATTAAAACAATTAGGAAAATATCCGGCCATAATGGGCCTCATTGTTGCGCTCATATTTATATACCTGGCCTCTCACGCGGTACAAAGCAACTGGAATTATTTCACCAAGCATGTATTTGCATGGAGCGACCGCACTATTGGTAATTCACTGGCCGTGGTGGGTTTGCTGGTGGCTGTTGTGCAGGCTGGCTTAACCCGGGTGATTGTACCAAAAATTGGCAACGAGCGAAGCATTTATGCCGGTCTCACCATGTACGCCATCGGTATGTTTTTATTTGCTTTTGCCACACAGGGCTGGATGATGTTTGCGTTTTTGATCCCTTATTGTTTGGGTGGTATTGGCAACCCTGCATTGCAGGCGAGTATATCAAGCCAGGTGCCTGCCAACGAGCAAGGCGAGTTGCAGGGTATACTCACGGGGTTGATGAGCCTTACATCGATCTTTGGTCCTTTATTGATGACCAATTTGTTTTATTATTTTACCACAACTAAGGCGCCGTTCATTTTTCCGGGAGCGCCGTTTTTCCTGGGTGGTATATTGATGCTGGTGAGCGTTGGGATTACTTACCGCACCCTGCATAAAAGAAAACCAACATTACAACCATCCTCATAAAATTTTAATCTTTTTTTGTAAAATTTCCGGTAAGTATGTCCGTTTCCAATGGAAAAATACGAACCGTAATTTCCGAAGTTTTATATCATGCATATTTTATGCATATAACAGGTTGAGCCTAAAATCACATAAAAATTGAATATGCCAAACGCAGGCCGGGCATATTTTTTGAGATAAAAAGCAGCTTAATAAAACCGGCACCATATGTTTAAACACAGAGATTGGGGCATCGCTTTTTCAATTATGACTATACTCATTATAGCCGTAATTGTATTGAGCAGCTTGAATCTTTCAACACCCGGTGCACATACATTTACCCAAACCACGAAAGATTCAACGGAAAAATTAAGTCCCCGTAAATTCGGCTTACCGCTGGATTCATTTACTGTTACCGAAAGCAGTATTCAACGCAATGAATACCTGTCATCTATTTTACAATTGTATAATGTAGACAATGCTACCATTAAAAAACTGGAGGAAAAATCGAAAGGCGTTTTCGATGTACGGCGTATGAAAGCAGGTAGCCAGTATACCGTATTCACCACAAAAGATACCCTGCAAAAGCTTTGTTATTTTGTATACCAGCCCAATGCCATCGACTATATCATGTACGATCTGCGCGATTCGCTGAACATATTCACCGGCAAACGCCAGGTCACTGCGCGCCTGGAACAGGCGTCGGGCATCATCAATGGTTCTTTATACGAAACCTTTCAAAAATCGGGTATCAATGTATCGCTGGCCAAAAAAATGGCCGACCTGTATGCCTATACTGTAGATTTCTACTCCATTCACGATGGTGATTATTTCAAGGTTTTGTACGAACAACGTTATGTAAAAGATGAACCCGTAGAAACGGGCGCCATTCAATCGGCCGTGTTCTCGCACAACGGCGAAAAATTTTATGCATTCTATTTTCAACCCGATAGTAACGAAATAGGCGACTATTACGACGAAAACGGCAAAAGCCTACGTAAATCATTTTTAAAGGCGCCTTTGAAATTCAGCCATATTACTTCACACTATTCGCTCAGGCGTTTTCATCCCGTGCAAAAAAGATGGAAAACCCACCTGGGTACCGATTATGCGGCGCCTACGGGCACACCCATTATTGCTACGGCCGATGGCATTGTAACCGAATCGACTTATACCGAAAACAATGGTAATTACGTCAAGATTAAACACAACGATACCTACACTACGCAATACCTGCACATGAGCAAACAGGCAGTGCACGCAGGGCAAAGTGTTCGCCAGGGACAGATCATTGGTTATGTGGGCAGCACCGGTTTGGCCACAGGACCACATGTATGTTACCGGTTCTGGAAAAACGGCCGCCAGGTTGATCCGTTGGCTCAGAAATTCCCATCGGCTATTCCTTTGCCCGAATCAGTAATGCCTGCTTTTAAAGAGTATGTACAAAAACAACAAGGCCAATTGAATACCATCAATATGGGTGTTGTAGAGGCCTTGTCGCTGAACTAATTTATCAATCTGGCATACGCTTTGAAAAGGACAGGCGTCAAATCATACCATTTATGAAAAAGCAAATTGTTGCTATAAGCCTGTGCTTACTGGCTGTAGCTACCCTTAACGCTCAGAAAACAAGTTTTGGTTTAAAAGGCGGTCTCAATATTTCCGATGTATCGAATATCAATGGCGACAACCGCCTGAGCGGTCACCTGGGCCTGTATTTCAACAGTCGCCTGAATGCGCAATGGAGTATACAACCCGAGTTGCTGTATTCAGGACAGGGGCAGCAGTACAGGGTGTTTAACAACGAAGTTACGCTGGCTTTAAACTATTTACAAATCCCGATGATGTTCCAGTTCCGGCCCCTAAAGCAGGTATACCTGGAGGTGGGTCCGCAACTTGGTTTTTTATTAGCCGCCAATGTAAAAGACGATGACGATAAAAATGAAGTGGACGACAATTATAAAAAGACCGATCTGGGTTTGAATTTTGGCGCAGGTTTTATGGCCACCCAACGACTGGGTTTTTACGCGCGGTATTGTATCGGCCTGTCAGACATCAACGATGCGCCCATTATAGGCGATCTCTATAATCGCGTTGGCCAGATTGGTTTATTTATACGCCTGCAATAATTCTCAGCGGATATATCTTTCAAAAAATTCCCAGGTACGCAGCATCTGGTCAATACGCTGCCGGTTATCTCCGCTTCGGGTGATCTCGTGGGTGGCATTGGGATGGCGTACATATTCTACCGGCCGTCCCAATACTTTTAAACTGCGGTACAACATTTCGCTTTGTACAAAACCGGTGCGCCGGTCGTTGTCCCCGTGAAATATGATGTAGGGCGTTGAAATATTTTGTACATAGCTGATGGGCGATTCCCGTTGCAGGATGACTTTCACCGCCGGATCCCAGGGATAGCCGCCGAAATAATAAGGCACCAGACGCCAGGCCCTGCCTTCCCCAAAAAAGGTGGCCAGGTCGTATACGCCGCGTTGCGAGCAGGCGGCTTTGAATCGTTTATCATGACCAATGATCCAGGCCACCAGGTAGCCGGCATAGGAACCGCCTGTCAATACCAGTTTCGATGTATCGGCCCATCCCTCGGCAACCGCTTTATCCAATGCCGTTAATACATCACTGGCAGGGCCAGCGCCCCAGTCGTTGATATTGGCCCGCAGAAAGGCTTCGCCATAACCGCCGCTGCCACGCGGATTGCAATACACCACACCATAACCCTTGCTGCAAAAGAACTGGTATTCGTGCCACATGCTGCTTTCGCCGGGTCCCCACATGGCCATGGGCCCGCCATGTATCTCCAGCAGCAGCGGGTATTTTTTGCCGGCTTCAAAATTCGTGGGCTTCATTACCCAGTATTCAATCATTTGTCCTTTATTGTTGGTAAGGCTTTTCTTCTCGGGAAACGACAATTGTTTGTGCTGCACCCAGCTATTGAAGTGGCCTACACGTTGAGCGTTTTTGGCGTCGGCATTGGCCAGGTACAATTCCGAAGGACTGGCCACTTCGGTTTTGGCAAATACCAGTTTATTTTTTTTGATATCGAAACTGGTAATGCCGCTGTCGTAACCGGTGAGTTGTTCCGGTTTTTTCGATTTGATATGCGCGCGGTACAAAGGCACACCACCATTGCTGGGCGAAGTGAAATACAGATACTGCTCATTGGCGCTCCATACCAGGTTGTTTTTATTACGATCGTGTGGAATGATGAACATGTCTTTCGCCGATCCTTTGAATGGCATGATGGCCAGTTGCGGGACCTTTAACGATGCTGTATCGGTGACCTGGAAAGCCAGCCATTGACCTGAAGGAGATATCACGGGGTTCATATATACCTTGCCTTTTTGTGAAAGCAGCGGGCGGAAATGGCTGCCATCGCGGTTGGCCAGGTACAGGCTGTTTTCCTGCAACCTGTCGGGATGTTGCAGCGAATCCATTTCTCCCGACAAAATGATCTCTTTGCCATCGGGTGTAAAATCGGCGCTGCTGAAACTGTAAAAACCCCTGGTTATGGGTTGGGGTGTTTCACCGGGCTGCGCATTCATAATAAAGAAATGGTTAAAGTTCATACCGGCGCTTATATGGGCTTCATCGTGAAAATCGAGCTTATGTATTACCAGGGCCTTTTTATCGTTCACATTTTGCTGCAGGTAGGCACGCACTTCCTGCAGGTTGCCATCAGGATCGGGTTGGGCCTCGGTTTCAGCAAACAGCGTTGTGTTATCCAGGCCTGGTTTTTCGAAAGGCCATGCCGGCGAACGGGCACCTGCCTGCAGGGTAGAATCTTTCAGCAATTCGTTGAAGGGAATATTGGCCGAAAACAGGATTTGCCGGCCATCGGGGCTCCATTTGGGCGAGCCCGCGCCGTATTTCGAATGGGTAAGCTGAACGGCTTCGCCACCGTCCAGCGAAAGCAGGAATATCTGAGGCTTGTGATCAACCGTGCGCACGAAGGCCAGTTGGCTGCCATCGGGACTGAATACCGGCTGGCTGGAATTTTCTTTGGTGGTGAGTTGCCGCGGCATTGACTTGCCATCGGTAGCCACCATCCATATTTGTATCACGTACTTATAATCCGGCTTGTTGTAGCCTTCTGGCTCAATAGACAGCACGGTAAAGGCCGCCTTGCTGCCGTCGGCGGATAAAGTGAGGGCGCCCACGGTTTTTATTTTTAACATATCTGTAACCGTCACAGGTTGTTTGGTTTGTGCGGTTACTGTCATACACCACATGGAGCACATACAGATTAGTAATCTTCTCATGCACACAGTTTTAGGTGCTGAAAGTACGAATTCCAATATTCCTTGTTCAATTTTTGTTATTCCGGTAAATTTGTATAATTCTAAAATTATGAGTGAAACAACAGCCCCGCTATTGACCGCAAAGGATTTCAGCACCGATCAGGAAGTACGTTGGTGCCCCGGTTGCGGTGATTACTCCATATTAGCGCAGGTTCAGAAAGTGATGCCGGGTTTGGGGATTCCTAAAGAAAACATTGTGATCATATCCGGGATTGGCTGCAGCAGCCGCTTCCCTTATTATATGAATACCTATGGTATGCATTCGATTCATGGCAGGGCCACGGCCATTGCCAGCGGGTTGAAAGCTGCCAGACCTGAACTGAGTGTATGGATTGTTACAGGCGATGGTGATGGATTGAGCATTGGCGGCAACCATACCATTCATTTATTGCGCCGCAATTTTGATGTGAACGTGATGTTGTTCAATAACCAGATTTACGGGTTGACCAAGGGACAGTATTCACCCACTTCGGAAAGAAGTAAGGTCACCAAATCAACACCTTACGGCAGCATCGACCATCCGTTCAACCCATTGGCCCTGGTCATGGGTGCCGACGCCACTTTTATTGCCCGCAGTATGGACCGCGATCCCAAACATTTGCAGGAATCGCTGCTGCGCAGTTATAAACACAAGGGCGCCTCTTTCCTGGAAATCTATCAAAACTGCAACATCTTTAACGACGGCGCTTTTGAACTATTTACTGAAAAAGCTTCCAAACCCGATAATACCCTGTTCCTGGAACATGGCAAGCCACTGGTGTTTGGCGCCAATAAAGACAAGGGCATCAAGCTGGACGGGTTTAAACCTGTGGTGGTGGACCTGAACAATGGCGCCAGTACAAGCGATTTGTGGGTACACGATGAAAGGGATTTCTACAAGGCGCAAATATTGGTGCGTATGTTCGATGACCCGCGTGTGGAAGGCGCCCTGCCTCGTCCCTTTGGTGTGTTTTATGAAACAGAAAGGGGATGTTATGAAGATATGCTGCAAATGCAAATAGAAGAAGTGGTGGCTACCCGGGGGGCAGGTGATTTGGATAAGCTGTTAAGGGGTAATGAAACCTGGACTATTAACTAAGTAAAAGAATACACCGAATAAAAAAGGCCGGCTCATACCATGAGCTTGGCCTTTTTCAATTTTACCCAGTTGGGTGATCAACGATGTTGAAGCTGTGTAAAAAAAAGAGCCAGCGATGGAGATCGCCGGCCTGTGCTTACCTCTGAAACCACAAAAAGAAAGAAGTTAGCAATATGTTGACATACAATTGGTCGTAAAGAGTTATAGCTTGCAGGTTCAATGGATCATGGATGGGCAATCGTATATGATGAAGGCGATTGACACCGGTTCTGCCGCATCAAACGTCAGAACAAAATGGTTAACACCTTCTGCAAGTTGATTTTTGAAAACTGCTGCTGCAACAGGAAGTATTAGCAGATAGTTTCGATTACGAGGTACAATCTTTTCTTTTTGGGTAATTCAGAGCACTTTAACCAGCAACACGAGGGCTCAGGAGCACATTTATTAAAAGGGCAACGGACGATCTCATTTATGCAAACGGATCAATGATCCGAATATGCCAGTCTTTATAAATTATTGGAAATTGGGGGCTTAACGGAAATTGGATGGTTGGAAACGGGAGATTGGAATTCTACGGTGCCATGCAGGTGAGATTGGGTAGTTGTGCATAGCGCGGTAAAAATAAAGACTGTTTAGATAAAAATCAATATTTTTTTTAAAAAATTTTGACAGACAAACCACTCGCCTGATTTCTTAAGGCAGATCAAATTGTAAGTAGGTAGTTAATAAAAACTTTTACTGTGGTTGATGCATACCTGCCTGTTGCAATTCTTTGCCGGCTGCCTTGTATACATGGCTCTTTTTATAGTCGTACCACCATTTGGGCGCCGTTTTTTTCATCAGTGTATCTATGTTTCGCATGCCAAATAGGTTCCATACGCCTTTGAGTTTGCCACCCAGGGATTTTTGCAGGGCGCGCAGGCTCATGGCAAACCCACTGTCCAGGTATTCCATATGGTGCCAGTAACCAGCAGGCATAAACAGGGTATCGCCATGCTCCAATATCACTTCATAACCTTTCGCCAGTTTCAGTGCAGGGAATTGGGTATAATCGGGGTTTTTACCATCCTGGTTATAGTTTGAAAAATCGGCCAGGCTCAGCACTTCAAAAGGTTTACGGTACAGCTTATGTTGTTCTTCGAAGGGGAACAGCAATACTTTTTTGCGCCCGATGAACTGGGTGTGCAAAATATGCGACATATCGATATCGAAGTGCATATGGGTGATGCTGGTGGCGCCGCCCACAAACAGCATGGGGTATTTTTTTACAAAACCCTTCATCAGGTGTTCGGGCCAGGTAAAATCTTTGGTGAGCTGGGGTGCATGATCAAAGATGTTGAACAGGAAAATGCGCCAGCCCGCCGGGCCCTGGCTGATCATATCAATGTATTCCCCAAAAGTTTTATAATCGTCTGCCGTATTGATGGGCGTATAGGCATCGCTTTTTACATTGTTGTACAGGGCCACCTTTTTATCGCCCACGATCTCTTTAAAATAAGCCCAGTTCCATTTGGTATAGGCTGGCCATTGTTTGGCCAGGTTGGTAATAACAAGGGGTTTTAAGGGCAGGTAATAACGCTGCTGAAATTCTTCTGCACCAATGTGCTC
>Ga0065721_10008064_pt1 | contig 10394 bp, 7 predicted proteins | sample Mesricmetagenome_FD_59108 | JGI IMG/M metagenome (GOLD analysis project Ga0065721, IMG submission 59108) | Mesophilic microbial community from rice straw/compost enrichment Sample: eDNA_1 v2 (version 2) | ecosystem: Engineered > Solid waste > Grass > Composting > Bioreactor | place: USA: Davis... | reverse complement strand
GGGCTCGCCGCGCACAGCACTTTGAAGAGCTCACCCATCGCCCGGTCTCCCGTCAGTCGTTCCAACGCCGCCGCGATATCTTCGAGCGAGCCCGGATTGGCGGCCGAGAGCATCCTGGCGCGTTCGCCGATGCCTAGGCTCTTGAGGAACGCGCCCTGGCTCGTCAAAGGCTGGACCGCCAGCCCCGACCGCCGCGCGACCGTTGCCAACGCCTCGAAATCCACATGGGCGGAGATATCCGCCTCGCCCGGCGCCTCAAGCGGATCGGCGTATTTGTGCCTGCGCACCGCCTGCAGCGTCTCGCCGGTCTGCGTGCGGCCATAACCGTAATCGATGGCAAGGATCGCGCCGCCGAGCCGCGCGACCTGAGTGGAGAGCCGGTTCATCACCTCGCCGCCGGCAATGCCCACTTCCAGCACCTCGCCTTCGGCCGCGCCCTGCACCGCCTCGGGCATGGCGCTCGCCGGGATCGGTGTCGGCGAGAGCCCGAAGGCACGCTTGCCGTCCCGCAGCCCGACCATGCGCTCGTGCCAGCCATCCTTGCCCCTGACGAACTGGCGGATCGGCAGGGCATCGAAGAACTCGTTGGCAACGACCAGCAGGGGCCCGTCGCCGACCTTTTCGAAGCTGTCGATCCATTTGGGGTCGTACGCCTCGAGCCGCGCGTTCTGCTGGGCGATGAGCTCCGGGTTGGTCTCGAAGAGCCGCAGGTCCAGCGCATCGCGGAATCCCGGCGCCCGGCAGGCAACGCGCAGCATGTCGGCCATCAGCGTGCCGCGCCCCGGCCCGAGCTCGAGCAGGGTGAAGGCCTTGGGCTCGTCCATCTGCTGCCAGAGGTTGACGAAGAAGAAGCCGATCAGTTCGCCGAACATCTGGCTGATCTCGGGCGCCGTCACGAAGTCGCCGCCGGTCCCCAGCGGATCGGCCTTACGGTAGTAGCCCTTGGCCGGATGGGTGAGGCAGAGGCCCATGTAGTTGGCGATCGACATCGGCCCGCTGGCCTCGATCTGCAGGTCGATGAGCTCGGCTAGGCTCCTGTCGTTGTCGTTGCTAGCGGGCACGGCGGGCGCCTCTCATGGCGTAGGCGATGAGGCCGATGCCGGCCAGGATCATGGGCAGGCTCAGGACCTGCCCCATGGTCAACCAGCCGCCATAGAGATAGCCGAGCTGCGCATCCGGCAGGCGCACGAACTCCACCGCGAAGCGCGACAGCCCGTAGCCGATGCCGAAGATGCCGGCGACCAGTCCCGGCCGGCGCAGCGCGTGCGCCACATGCGTTGCAAAACGGATGACGAGGAAGAGCAAAAGGCCTTCCAGCGCCGCCTCGTAAAGCTGGCTCGGATGGCGCGGCACGCCCAATGGATCGGTCGGGAAGATCACGCCCCAGGGCAGGTCCGTCGGCGCGCCGAAGAGCTCGGCGTTGATGAAGTTGGCGATGCGGCCGAGGAAGATGCCGATGGTGCCTATGGCGGCGAGGAGATCGAGCGAGGAGAGGAGGTTCCCGCCGCGTTTCCTTGTAAAGAGGATCACCGCCAGCATCAGCCCGATCATGCCGCCGTGGAAGGCCATGCCCCCGTCCCAGAGCGCAAAGATCTCCATCGGGTTCGCCAGGTATTGGGGCAGGTTGTAGAACAGTACATAGGCCGCGCGACCGCCGATGATGATGCCGAGGATCGCCCAGAAGGCGAAATCCCAGATATCGTCGGGCGGGAAGGGCGGGGAGTTGTCGGCCCAGAGCGCGCGGCGCTTCAAAAGCATGCGGCCATAGAGCGCACCAAGGAGCACGCCGGCAAGGTAGGCCAGCGCATACCAGCGCACGACCAGCGGGCCGATGGCGAAGGCGACGGGGTCGATATCGGGGAAAGGCAAGCGGCGCTCCGACACAAAAGCTCTGGCTCGGGCGGACCATTGCCGCTTCGCCCGCTCTGGTCAAGTCGGGCGTCAGGGCCTACATAGGCATGACCAATTGCGGCATCGCCGCGGCCTTTGCACGAGGAGCCGGCCCATGGCCCAGAACAACAGGATTTTCGACGATCTCGGGCGCCTGATGAACGAGGCCGCCGGCGTCGCCGATGGTGTGCGGCGCGAGGTCGAAACCGTCGTCAAGTCGCAGGCCAAGCGGATCGTGGCCGACATGGACCTCGTCAAGCGCGAGGACTTCGACGCCCTGCGCGAGCTCGTCCAGGTACAGGGCGAGGAGATCGACCAGCTGCGCAAGGAACTGGCGGCCCTGCGCGCCGGGAAGAAGGCCGAGTAGCCTTCGCGGTGCGCCTCGCCGTCATCTCCGACGTCCATGGCAACAGCCTCGCGCTCGAGGCCGTGCTCGCCGATATCCGTGCCGAGGGCGCCGATGCTGTCGTCTGTCTCGGCGATAATGTCAGCGGTCCGCTCGATCCGGCGGGCGCCGCCGACCTGCTGGTCGGCCTCGGTTGCCCGTCGGTCACCGGCAACCACGACCGCTGGATCTTCGGCGAGGATCCCGACGCGATCGACCGCTTCGCCCTTGCCCGGCTTTCGCCCACCCACCGCCAATGGCTGGCCGATCTGCCGGCGACGCGCGTTCTCGACGGCGAGGTCTTCCTCTGCCACGGCACGCCCGCGAGCGACGAGGAGCTCTGGCTCGACAGCTATTATTTCGACCGCAAGACCCGCGTGCCCGGCGAGGCGGACGTTGCCGCCCATGCCGCCGGACTCGATTTCCCGGTCCTCCTCTGCGGCCACACCCACATCGCCCGGTCCGTGCGCCTCAAGGACGGGCGCCTGATCGTCAACCCCGGCTCGGTCGGCCTGCAGTTCGTCCTCGGTTCGCCCGATGCGCGATATGCACTCATCGACCGGCGCAACGGCGGCTGGTCGGTCAGCCTGCGCACCGTCCCCTACGATGCGGCCGCCGCCGCCGACCAGGCCGTGCGCAACGGCTACCCCCGGTGGCGTGAGGTGCTGATGTACGGCTGGGCGAGCCCGGAAGGGCTGTTCTAGCCCTTGGGCGGAATATCCAGCCCCCGCTGCACCGCCGGGCGTACCAGCGCCCGCGCCAGCCAGCCGGGGACGTTCTTCAGCTCATCGAACCCGACGATATCGCGCGCCTCGTAGAACCCGATGAGGTTCCTGACCCATCCCACCATCGAGATGTCGGCGATGGTGAACTCGTCCCCCATGATCCACTCGCGCCCCTCGAGCCGCGTCTCGATGACGCCGAGCAGGCGCTGCGATTCCGCCCGGTAGCGTTCGAAGGGCCGCTTGTCCTCGATCTCGCGTCCCTTGAATTTGTGGAAGAAGCCCAATTGCCCGAACATCGGGCCGATCGCCGCCATCTGGAAGAACACCCACTGGATGGTCTCGTAGCGCCGCGCCGCATCGGCAGGCAGCAGCTTGCCGGTCTTCTCGGCGAGGTAGAGCAGGATCGCGCCGGATTCGAAGAGCGCCAGCGGCTTGCCGCCTGGGCCGTCGGGATCGATGATCGCCGGGATCTTGCCGTTGGGGTTGAGCGAGAGGAACTCGGGCGTCCACGTCTCGTCGGCGCCGATCTCCACCCGGTGCGCCTCGTAGGGCAGGCCGATCTCCTCCAGCATGATCGAGGCCTTGACCCCGTTCGGCGTCGGCGCCGAATAGAGCTGCAGGCGGTCCGGATGCTGCGCCGGCCAGCGCTTGGTGATGGGGAAGGCGGAAAGATCGGTCATGCGGGGCACCTCTGGTTCCAAAAGCTCCGCCCGACCATAGCCGCGCCCGTCCGTCCCGCAAGGCGGTATCAGTCATGGAACCATGCGACCGGTACCCCCGCCACCGGCGCCCGGAAGGAGACGATGCCGCCGCAGAGCGGATAGCGCTCCAGCACCTGCGGCTCGATGCCGGCGCTGAGGCTCGTCACGTAGACCGTCTTCATGTCCGGCCCGCCGAAGCACGGCATGGTCGGGCGCAGCACCGGCAGCTCGATCGCCTGCAGCAGTTCGCCCTCGGCCGAGAACCGGTTCATCCGGCTTGCCGAAGGCCCGGCCGACCAATAGGTGCCCGCCACGTCGCATGCTCCGCCGTCGGCCCGTCCGAGCGCCTCGCTCTCGCCCACCAGCCGCCGCCGGTTTTCCGCCACGCCCGTTGCCGGATCGAAGTCCCAGACGTCGATCCACATGTCGCCGCGCGAATCCGAGTGGTACATGCGCGTGCCTGCCGCGTCCCAGGCCAGCCCGTTGGAGGTCGCCAATCCTCCGGCGATCACCCGCACCGATCCGTCCGGCCCCACCCGGTAGAGCCTGGCCGACGGCGCGCCCGTGCCGCTCGCATCCATGCTGCCGATCCAGAACGCGCCGTCCGGGCCCACCTTGCCGTCGTTGAGCCGCATGCCCGGCTTGTCATGGTCGATCCGGGCCAGCACCTCGCGCCTGCCGCTTTCGCAATCGAACAGCACCACCTCGTCCGCCAGCCCCACCACCAGCCGCCCCGACCGGCAGAGCCCGAACGCGCCCACCGGTCCGTCGAAGGCCCAGCGCGTGCGCTCGCCGCTCGCGATGTCGAGCGCATGGACCGTGCCGGCCGGAATATCGGTCCACAGCAGCCGGTGCCCTTGCGCATCCCATACCGGGCTCTCGCCCACCGCGAAACGCTCGGCGACGACGGTCTCGATCGCGATCGCGCCGCCCGCCGTCTCGACTTCCCGTGGCGAGGTCATGGCATGCTCCGTATCGAGACTGCGTCCGCCCACGGCCGGCGGCGCCGGGTCCGTGGTTTTGCGGACGCTATCTTGTCACGGCGGATTCTTTCCATACAAGTTCCCTCCAGCGACCAATCGGCGAGAGGGAGAGGGCCCATGTATGTCGGCACGCAACTGAGCGGCGGCCAGTTCGAGAAGGTGGGCGACCGGTACCTGCGCCAGCTCGCCCAACTCGGCGTCAGGCATGTCTGCATCGACCCGCCCGGCAATCCCTACACCTGGACGCGCGACGTGCTCGCCCGCCACATCGAGCGCGTCTCGGCCGCCGGCCTCGTCCTCGACATGGTGCAGCTGCCGCTCTCCTCGGCCGGCATCGAGAAGGAGACGCACTCGCGCGGGATCCTGCTCGGCATCGAAGGCGAACGCGATCGCGAGATCGACGCCATCTGCGCGCTCATCGAGACGCTCGCCGAACTCGGCATCAGGGCCGCCAAGTACAACTTCAACCTCCTCGGCATTCCCCGCACCCCTTCCGAGCGCGGCCGGGGCGGAGCGGTGCTCTCCACCTTCCGGCACGACGAGACCACCGACGACGGGGTGCTGACCGAGGCCGGCCGCGTCGACGTCGACACCTTCTGGGAGCGCATCACCTATTTCCTCGAGCGTGTCGTACCGGTCGCCGAAGTCAACCGCGTCCGCCTCGCCTGCCACCCGCACGATCCCCTGACGCGCCCGGGCTACCGCGGCGTCGAGCAGCGGGTACTGGGAACCGTCGAGGGCCTCAAGAAATTCGTGTCCATCGCCGAGAGCCCCTGGCACGGCCTCAACTTCTGCCAGGGCACGATCGCCGAGAGCATGGAGAACCCGCGCGAGGAGATCGGCGACGTCATCCGCTGGTTCGGCGAGAGGAAGAAGATCTTCAACGTCCACTTCCGCAACATCAAGGGCGGCCGTTACTCCTTCACAGAGGAGTTTCCCGATGCCGGCGACATGGACATGGCCGCCGCCTTCCGGATCTACAAGGAGGTCGGCTACGACGGCATGATCATGCCCGACCACGTGCCCGAGATCGACGGAGAAGCCCCGTTCGAGACGGCCTTCGCGTTCGTCTTCGGGTACATCATCGGGCTGTTCGATGCGAACGGGTGGGACGCTTACGGGTGAGGGGGCAGGACAGCCGCCTCCCTCGAACCCCAGCTTTCCGCGTCTGCCTACATCCTCACCCTGAATCCGATAGTGCCGGAGAGGGCGTAGCTGTCGCCGAAGTCCTCGAAGCTCGTCTTGGCCAAGGCCTCGCCGTAGATCGAGTATTTGTCGTCGGCAAGGTTGAGCGAGCCGCCGACGCCGACGCCGCCCCAGAGCTCCTCGCTGGCGCTCTCGAACCGCGTGCCGGCCACCTCGACGCTCGAGCTCGCCTCCAGCGGATAGTAGAGGTTGGCGATGCCATAAAGGTGCGAACGGCTGGTGCGGCCGAGCCCGTCGTGCCACTCGCTCTGCCGGTCGAGGGAAAGGCCGAGGCGGCCGACGAGAGAATGGCTCTCGTCGAGCTCGACCAGCGCGCCGAACGCGTCGGTGAAGTCGTCGAAGCGGACGGACGAATAGGTCAGCTGGGCCTGCGGCGTCAGCGACCATTCCGGCGCGATGGCGATGCGCTGGCCGATCTCGAGGCCGGCCGCATAGCCGAAGCCGTCATTGTCGTCGGCGAGGCCGATGCCGGCCGTCTCGGAATTAAGGGCCGAGTTGAACCAGGTCAGCTGCCCTTGGGCGTCGAGATAGAAGCCGCTGTCGCCGTACCAGGTCAGCGAGCCGCCAAGGCCATGGCCGGTGCCGCCGATGCCGCCGACGCCATAGAGGGAGGAGACATCGGCATCGAGGGTGCCGTAGTGGCCGCTGAGGCCGGCCACCAGCTGGCCGCCGTCGAAACTGCCGAGGGGTGCATCGACGCCCGCTCTGAGCTTCCAGGTGGAGGCGTCATAGGATGCGGCGCTGGTCGAGGTCTGCGGATCGAGGCTGATGCCGGCGGCCTGGAGCTCGGCCCAGAGGCCGAAGCCCTCCTCGGCGCCCGCTCCGGCCCAGGAGCGATTGCCGACGCGCTGCTGCAAGGTGCCGAGCTCGTTGAACGCCTGCAGCGCGCCGGCATAGCTTTCATAGAGGGGCACGCCCGGCTGGTAGAGCGGCGCCGGCGCCGGGCCGGGCACGGGGCCCGGACCGGGCGGGGGCGAGCTGACCGGCACGAGGGCGGAGCGCAGGTACCAGTCGCCGTCCGCCGGATCGCTGGCGCTGCCCTGGTAGAGCCGGTAGGCGAAGGCGCCGCCGACCACCGCCTGATCGCCTTGGAACACGTAGTCGCCGAGGAGAGCGAAATCGCCGTCCGAAGTGCCGTCGACCTGGACGATGCGGATGCCTTCGTTAGTCAGCGCGCCCGCACCGCCGAGGTTGATGACATCGATATCGGTCGTGCCGGAGGTGTTGCCGGTGACGTGCAGCAGATCGGTCGGCGAGGCATCGCCGCCGAGCACGCTCTCGATCTCCAGCAGACCATTGGTGCCGGTATAGTCGCCGGCCACGGTCAGCGTGCCGATGGAGTTGCCGGGGGCGACGGCGCCGGCGTTGGTCGTGTCGCAAACCGTGCCCGTGCCCTGCAGCCTCCCCCCGGAGAGCACATTCATCGGCCCGCACAGGCTCCCGTTGACCGCGAGCGTGCCGGCCTCGACGAACGTTGCGCCGGTGAAGGCCGAGCTGTCGCTGGTCAGGTTAATCAGCCCCGATCCGATCTGCCGGACTGTGCCGCTGCCGGAGATCGCGCCGGCGAACGTCATGTCGTTGGAACGGAAGAACTCGAGAGCGCCGCTGTTGGCGACGTCGCCGACGATCGATCCGGTCGTGCCTCCGTTGCCGAGGCGCAGCGTGCCGGCGCTGATGGTCGTGCCGCCGGTGTAGGTGCTGGTGCCTGTAAGTACCTGTGTACCGGCGCCGACCTTGACGAGCGCGCCGGTGCCGTCGATGGCACCGCCGAACGTGGTGTCCGCGCCATTGCCGCCCGTGGTCAGGGTGCCAGATCCGAGCACCACGTTGCCGCCGGTCGCACCGCCGCCATCGAGAGAGCCGATGGTCTGATCGAAGTTGTTAAGGTTCAGGGTGGTGCCGGCGATGTCGGCGAGGGTTACCGCTGAAAGCGTGCCGAAGGCCGTTCCGCCCGCCGCCGCGCCCGCCTGCAGGGTGCCGCCGTTGACAATCGTCGCGCCGGTATAGGTGTTCGTCCCGGACAGGATCGCGGTGCCGCTCCCGTCCTTCGTCAGCGTGCCACTGGTGATGCCCAGGGCGCCGGTTATGGTGGTGTTTCCAGCACCGCCGAGCGTGAGGTTTTGCGCCGCACCCGTGATGGTGCCCAGTGTCAACATGCCTGCATCGGAGTTGATGCGCACGGCGCTGCCCAGGGTGATGGGGCCGCCATAGGAATTGACGCCGGACATGTTGCGTAGCGCGCCGTCGTTCGCGATCCCGGTGCCGTTGAGGGTCAGTGCCTCCGCGCCGACGGCAATGCCGCCCTCGATCTGCAAGGCTGCGCCCGACGCCACGTTCGTCCCGCGCACGGTGCTGCCCAGCGCTGTGTTGTTCCTGATATTGAGGACCCCGACATTGACGTTTGTGACGCCTTCATAGGTGCTCGCGCCGCTGAAGATCTGGGTGCCGGTGCCCACCTTGGTGACGCCGACCACGTTGGTGACGCCGCTGCCACGAATGATGCTGCCGCTGAAATGACCGCTGTCGTTGGTGTGTCCCAACACGAGCGTAGCGCCGAAGTTGCCTCCTATAGGATTACGATTGGCGACCACGATGCCGCTTCCGGACAGCGCGCCCATATTGAAGACGCTCGTGCCAAACCCGGAACCAAAGCCCTGATCGGCCAGCTCGATGGTGCCGTTGAGTACGACATTCGCGTTGATCAGCGCATTGCCACCTCCCCCAAGGGCAAGGCCGCTACCCTGGCCGGCGGCAGCATTGGCGATGCCGTTGACGACAAGCGTCCCTGCGAACGTGCTGTTGTTGTTACGCAGCTTCACGGCGTTGCCCGCATTGGCGGCATTGATGGTGACCGTCCCGTTGCCGTGCAGGCCGCCGTCCAGGAAAAGCCCCTGACCCGTGTTCGGGGTATTGAGGTTGATCGACGTGCTGCCGGTGCTGGTCACGGCCCCGGTCAGCGATGTGGTGCCAGCCGATTTGATGTTTTCCAGCACCGCGCCGTCGTTGAGCCTTATGGTGGCGGCGGTTGATACGTTTGTCGTGCCGGCGAAAGCCAGCGTGGCGGCGGAGTTGACGGTGGTGGCGGAGGCAAAGCCGGATGCGTTGCTCAGGACCAGACGTCCGGCATCGACGTTGGTCGCCCCCGTATAGGTATTGGTGCCGCTCAAAGTCAGCGTACCGCTCCCGGCCTTGGTAAGGCCGCCCGTGCCGCTGAAGGGTGAGGACGCGGTTACGTTGAACCCATCCGTATCGAGGGTCAGCCCACCCGCTGCAATGTTGAGCTGGGTGCCGCTGAAGCCGGTGATGAAGTTCGCATTATCGGCCGTGGCGCGCAGCGTGCCGCCGTTGAAATTGACCTGGGGCGTGCCGACGCCGGCGGCGCGCTGCAGCGATTGTGTTTCCAGTGTGCCGCCGCCCGTGACGTTGAGCGTACCGGCGCTTCCAGAGTCCGCCACGAAGGTGGTGCCCCCGACCGCGACGAGTGCATTGTCGCTGATCGTCAATGCGCCGGGGCCGCCATTGCCGATGAACAACCGGTTGGCAATCTCCCAGGACGAGCCCGCTCCAGTGATGTTTGCAGTCCCGTTCGAGCCGACAAACCGACCGATATAGGCATCGCGTCCCGTGGTCAGTGTGCCGCCGCTTGACACCGACAGAACGCCGGTGGCCCTCGTCTCGCCAACGACGATGTCGCCAGCTGTATTGACCGCGCCACCATTGCTGATGTTCAGCGCGCCGTTGGGCGCAGTACCGGTTCCAACTGGAATCTGGCCCAGAATGAGGGAGTTGCCCACGCCATTGATGTTCCACGCCGAACCGGCGCCCGTCACGTTTACGACGCCGCTGGATCCCGCATGCCTTCCGACGAAGACATACCCGGTGGGATTGCTCGTCAGCGTGCTGCTGTTCTGGATGGTCAGGTTGCCTGATCCGCCCCCGGTTCCAAGCGAGAAGTCGCCGGTCGTACCGGTTGTCGCGCCAGACGCCCCCAAAACAGCCGGATTGGAGGGCGTGTTGATGATGACAGAGCCGGTGGTCGGCGCGGCATTGCCGGTCCAGTTGCTCCCGACGGTCCAGTCCGTGCTTGTGGCGCCGGTCCAGCTCTGTGCCCACGCGGGTGCTGCTGCGCCGAGGAGCGCCGTCGCCGCCAGCAGGGCTGTCGTCGAAATCGACGAGCGATGAAAAGCAAACTGTCTGGCCATGGCCCCTCGTCATTCCGGCGAGCAGCCGCAATATGGCACGGTGCCTCAACCGCCGTGCCGGCCCGCCCTCTGAATCGCACCGACGGTACAATGCGACCGTCGTCGGCGCGAGAGTTTACGTGCGGAAGTTATTGGAAAGTTAAAGAAAAGTAGCGGGCAAGACACACCGATATCAAGAAACTACGGTCGTTTTCACGATCTTCCGGTCCGCCTCTAACAAATGGCAATCGGTGCGCCATATCGCCTCACAACTCCAGCGGGCAAGGGCCGTCGACCACACCAGCCGACCGCGGGTGTCGCTC
>Ga0065721_10053170_pt1 | contig 10395 bp, 7 predicted proteins | sample Mesricmetagenome_FD_59108 | JGI IMG/M metagenome (GOLD analysis project Ga0065721, IMG submission 59108) | Mesophilic microbial community from rice straw/compost enrichment Sample: eDNA_1 v2 (version 2) | ecosystem: Engineered > Solid waste > Grass > Composting > Bioreactor | place: USA: Davis... | reverse complement strand
CGCGCAAGATCGCCTATCTCATAGAAGAATGCGGCTACCCCGCCCGTCATATAGCCGCCGTCACTTTCACCAACAAGGCGGCGCGGGAAATGAAGGAGCGCATAGGCAAGCTGGTCAAAGGCAAGGCCGCCCAGGGGCTCACCGTCAGCACCTTTCACAACCTGGGCCTGAATATCATCCGCCGCGAGCACAAAAGCCTGGGATTGAAAGCCGGATTTTCCATTTTCGATTCCGAGGACGCCCGCGCGCTGCTAAAGGAATTGATCCTGCGCGATGGCGACGCCAACACGGATCTGCTGGACACGCTGCAACATCAGATTTCCCAATGGAAAAGCGCGCAGATTTCTCCGCAACACGCCATGAGCAAAGCCGGCAGCCCCGGCGAGCAGACCTGGGCGCTGATCTACGAGCGCTACAACCAGGCGCTGCGCGCCTACAACGCCGTGGATTTCGATGATCTTATCCGCCTGCCCACGGAATTGTTCGAACAGAATCCCGATATCCTCGAACGCTGGCAAAACCGCATCCGCTATTTGTTGGTGGACGAATATCAGGACACCAATACCAGCCAGTATCTGTTGGTGAAGCAATTGATCGGCCCGCGCGGCGCGCTCACGGTGGTGGGCGACGACGACCAAAGTATTTATGCCTGGCGCGGCGCGCGCCCGGAAAACTTAAGTCTGCTGAAGCAGGATTTTCCCAATCTGCATGTGGTGAAGTTGGAGCAGAATTACCGCTCCACGGCGCGCATATTGAAAGTCGCCAACGCGGTGATCGCCAACAATCCCCACGATTTCGTCAAAAGTCTGTGGAGTGATTTGGGCATAGGCGAACCCCTGCGCGTCATCCGCTGCGCCAATGAAGATGCCGAAGCCGAGCGCGTGGCCACGGAAATTCTCAACCAGCGATTGCGCCGCCAGTGCCGCTTCCGCGATTTTGCGATCCTGTACCGCGGCAATCACCAGTCGCGCCTGCTGGAAGTGAAACTCCAGCAATATCAGATTCCCTACAACATCAGCGGCGGCACCAGTTTTTTTGCGCGCACGGAAATCAAAGACGTGATGGCCTATTTGCGGCTGCTGGTCAATCCGGACGATGACAACGCCTTTCTGCGCATCATCAACACACCGCGCCGCGCCATAGGCACCAGCACATTGGAAGCTCTGGGACATTACGCCAACAGTCGAGAGATCAGCCTGTTGGCCGCCTGCCATGAAATCGGTCTGCAAGCGGTCATGCCGGAAAAAGGTCTGGAGCGCGTGCGCGAGTTCTGCGCCTGGCTGGAGCGCGTGCGCCGCAACTGCCACACCGGCGATCCCATAGCCGCCATTCGCGAGATGATCGAGGACATAGATTACGAAGGCTGGCTGCACCAGAATGCCAGCTCGCCCAAGGTGGCGGAAAACCGCATGGAAAACGTGCGCTACCTGATCGACTCCATTGGTAAAACCCTGCAGCGCAACGAAGACGAAAGTCAGGACAATGAGCAGAATCTCAATAGCGCCATCGCCAAAATGATGCTGATGGATTTATTGGATCGCCAGCAGGAAGAAGACGAAAGCGATCGCGTTCAGATGATGACCCTGCACGCCTCCAAGGGCCTGGAATTTCCCCATGTTTTTATCGTCGGCATGGAAGAGGATCTGCTGCCGCACCGCACCAGTATCGAAGAAGACAATATCGAAGAAGAGCGGCGTCTCATGTACGTAGGCATCACCCGCGCGCAACGCACCCTCACCCTGACACTGGCCGGCAGCCGCAAACAGTTCGGCGAAAAAATGGAAACCACCCCCAGCCGCTTTCTGGAGGAAATGCCACCGGAGGATGTGGAGATGGAAGGCTTCGGCAACGCCACCCACGAACAGGTGGCGCAAAAAGGGAAAGAAACCATCAGCAATATTTTGAATATGTTCGATTAGCGCGCAGGAGAACGCCTTGTATATTCCCAGGCATTTCGAGCAGCCCAGCGTCGTTCTAATGCAGGAATGCATGGCGGCCAATCCCCTGGCCACGCTGGTTACACTCACGCCGGATGGTCTGTGCGCCGATCACATTCCTATGCGGTTACGGCCCGAACTTCACCCCTACGGCACACTGACGGGTCACGTAGCCCGCGCAAATCCCGTGTGGCACTTGGCCGATGGCCGGGAAGTGCTGGTGATTTTCCGCGGCCCCGACGCCTATATCACCCCCTCCTGGTACGCTTCAAAATCTACAAGCGGCAAAGTCGTACCCACCTGGAACTACACAGCGGTGCATGCATATGGCACTCTGCGGGCGATTCAGGATGTCGAGTGGCTCAAGACCCATGTGACGGAACTGACCGATCATCACGAGGCTTCATTCGCCAATCCCTGGTCCGTGTCCGATGCGCCGACGGATTTCACGGAAAAATTGCTGCACGGCATAGTCGGTATAGAGATCGCCATTTCCCGACTGCAGGGCAAGTGGAAGCTGAGCCAGAACCGGCCAGATGAGGACAGGGCGGGAGTCGTTGCTGGACTGCGCGCCCTGGGGGCGGATGCCATGGCGGAATTGGTCGCCAACCGCAGCGATGAATAAGATAGCGTGGATCAGGGCGATTTACGCTGCTGTGCCCAAACCTGCAAATACTCGCGAATTTTCTCCCCAACAAAAATCTGCGGCTCGGAGCGCTCGTCCTCGGGAAAATCCGCCGCCTCCCATTCCGCCACCTTCACTTTGGCGTTGTCGAAAGCGGCTAGGAAATCCGGATTTGCGGCGAAGGATTCCTTGAAATAGGCGCGCGCGAAGTAGGTCATGTCGTTGCTGTCGTCACAGCCGAAGGATTTGCGATCTTCGCGGGCGGCGGTGATGACCAGCGTATGGGGATTTTGCAGTTCGGGAATAAAACCGCCGGAATAGCAGGCGGATATGATGATCACCCGCCATTGAATGCCCGATTCATTCAGAATACTGGCAAACGCCTTTTTGCTGAGCGAAGGCAGAGTCATGCCGGGCATGTCGATATGAAATTTGTGATCTTCACTGCCATGACTGGTGAGATAAATCAGCAGTATGTCCTGGGATACATCCATGATCCGGCTGAGGGCGGCTATCGACTGTGACAAAGCCGTAGTGGTTGCCAGAGGATATTGTTCGACTGTGTTGCTATTGTTCACCAGCAGCAATTGGCGCCCGCCGGTATCCAGGGCCTCCGCGACCACTTGATTCACATACTGTATTTCCCGCTGAAATAGCGCCTGGGTGCCATCGCCCGCCATGCCGAGAAAATAAAAATCAATTTTTTGCGGGTCCTGCGGTTGCAGTCGCGCAGCGGATTCCTGCAGCAGCGCACTCTGCGCATACAGAGCCTTTTCCACCATGGGCGCAGGATCCTGGTGCTTGTTGCGCGGATCCTTGGGAAAACGCCCAAAAACCCATTCGCCTTTGAGTTCCGTCACACCCTCCACAGGGGTCTTGAGTTGCAGCGTGCCTTCGCCGTGGTAGCGGTCAAATGAAAATGCACCCGTGTAGATATTGCCCTCTTCGTCCACATATCTGCCTTGGCCCTCGAAGGTCCACTCCACCAGATCGCCTTCATAGCGCCGGCCGTCCGCGTACTCTATGCGCCCCTTGCCTGTCAGCGCGCCTTCGACAAACTCCCCCGCGAACACATTGCCCACGTCATCGGTGAATATTCCCTGTCCATGGTAGTGCCATTCCAGCAGTTCACCTTCATAGCGCTCACCGCTGGCGTACTGAACAATTCCCTTGCCTGTGAGCGCGCCATTGACAAATTCCCCCTCGAAACGATCGCCATCTGCATTGGTGTAAATGCCCTTGCCATGAAACACACCGTCCTTGAATTCCCCTTCATAGATGCCGCCTGAGGCTTCCCGCAAAATACCTTTGTGCATGGCGTCATCCACCATGACACCTTCGAATTCACCGCCACTGGGGAAGATCAATTTACCTTGACCGTGCATGCGACCGTCCTTGAATTCGCCGATATAAGTCACGCCGTCGTGGTAAATGAGTTCGCCCGGGCCGTTGAACATGCCGCGGGAAAATGCGCCGCGATATTGCGCGTTCCAATCCCGATATTCGCCCTGGCCTTCCATGAGGCCGCGATGAAAATTGCCTTTATAGCGCCGGCCGTCGGCGCCGTGCAGTTCGCCGGGTCCCTCCAGCAGGCCATTTTTGATTTCGCCATAATATTTGACGTTGTCCGGAAGTATGGCGTCGGCAGGCTGCCATTTCCTACCCCAGACGTCTTCGTTGAACAGATAGCCACCGTAAATAAAAGCGGCTACGGCCACCATCAAAAATAATTTAAGCTGGGTACGCAGACGCATGAAAAATTACAACTGTTTGATGGATTCGTTCAGGTCCAGGCCGCTCAGGATTTCGATGTTGATGCCATCGGAAATCCCGGTGACCACTTCACGGCGCGCGAACTGTTGCGGGCCGGTTTCCACTTCCACAAAGGATTTTTGACCTTCGACGATTAGATTGCCTTCGTTGATGGCCACCACCTGATCGCGCCGCTCCAGCACTATGTCGGCATTGGCACTGTAGCCGGCGCGCAGAAAAGTGTCGGCACTCAGACTGACAGCGGCGCGGATCTGGAATTTGATGGTGCCCTGATCTTCAAACCCTTTGGGAGAAATGTATTCCAGATGCGCGGTGAAGCGCGGATCGCCAATGGCACCCACGCGCAGTTCCAGCGGCATACCCTCTTTCAGTTTTCCCACCTCGGATTCATCCACGCGGCCTTCAAAAATCATATCGTCCATATTGGCAATGGTGGCTATGGTGGTGCCTTCGTTGAAGGTATTGCTCTGAATAACGAAACCGCCCTCTTTCACCGGCACATCCAGCAAAACACCGCTCACGGTCGCCTGCACCAGGTTGGAGACCTTGCCGGATTTCTGGCTGGCGCCGTCGCGAATCAAAGCCACATTGTTTTCCGCCGCTTTCACCGCTTCGGCGGCGAGCTGGTACTGCAATTCATAGCGGTTGAAATCCAGCTCGGGAATGAGTTTCTCTTTGAACAGCACCTGTTGTCGCTGCAGCTCTTTTTGCGCGTTGGCGAGATTGATGCGCGCTTTTTCCAGGTCAGACTCCGCATTGCTCAAAAAAGCCAGGTCGGGCAGCAGTTCGATTTTGGCGATGAGATCGCCTTTGTTGATTTTCTGCCCCGCCTCCACATACACCTCTTCGATCACACCTGGCACCCGGGATTTGACGGCGATCTCCTTGCGCGGGACGATTTTCCCCGTGGCGACGGTCTTGCGCACTATGTCGGTTTTATAGGGTTTGGTGGTCTGGTAGATCACCGGCGCCTGCTGGGACTTCTGATACAGGAAAACCGTGGTGCCGACAAACAGTGCCAGCAGTGCAAGTCCGAGCAAACTCAAAAAAAACTTTTTCATGTGTCCTCTTTATTCGTCCTGTAACGCAATGATGGGATCAACCTTGGCCGCTTTGCTGGCGGGCAACAGGGAGGCAAAAAATCCGGCCACCACCAGCACCCCTATGGCCACTAGGGCCGTGTCGAAATCGATTTCCGCAAGCGTGAGAAAATGTGTGTCCGGTGTGCCAGCCGCAGCGGATTTGATCGCTTCCAGAGCCAGCACTCCCAGTACCAGTCCCAAATAGCCGGATACGGCGGTGATCACCACTGCCTCCTGCACCACCATGCGCACTATGGATCCCGCGGTGGCGCCGAGCGCTTTGCGCAGACCGATTTCCCGCGTGCGCTCCTTGACGGTGATGAGCATGATATTGCCCACGCCTATGACGCCGGCCAGTATGGTGCCCAGGGCCACAAACCAGCTGAATCCGGCGATACCGTTGAACAGTCCCTGCACTTGCTGAAAAACGGTTTCCGTGTTGAAGCTTCCGTAGACACCCGTGTCCTGGGGATGCACCTTGTGGCGCTCGCGCAGCAGCGCCATGACTTTCTGCTCCACCAGCACCGAAGAATATCCGGGCTTGGGTGTCAATCGCATATGGCCGTAGTAGTCCCCTTGATTGAAAGTCGCGCGCAGGGTTTCGTTGGGAATCAGCACCAGCTCCGCGTCCTGCAGTGCGTTGTCACCTGTCGCCATGGGCTGAAACACACCCACCACCTGAAAATAAATGCCGCCGATTTCTATGCTGGCGCCCAGGGGATCTTCGTTTGGTTCAAACAGATTTTCATAGGCGCGGGTGCCGAGCACCGCCACTTTGCGTTTTTCCTCATTGTCCCGCGCATTGATGAAACGCCCCATCACAGGTTCGAAGGATTGCATGCGCGCCACTTCCGCATGGGCGCCGCGGGCGATGAATGCACCGCTTTTATCGCCGTGCACCACATATTGTGCGGAGGCCCAACCGCCCACTTCATTGATGCCCAGTGCCAGATCGACCTCGGGAATTCGCGCCTTGATCGCCTCGCGGTCCTGGGGGCGGAATCTCACCCAGCGATTTCTATCCAGCCCCTCGTGGGGAATCTGGGTGGCGGCCGCCACCCAGATATACACAGTATTGGTGGTGGTACCGAAACCGCCGAGGGCTTCGTTGCGCAATCCGTTGCCCACACCAAGCAACACCACCAGCATGAAAACACCCCACATGACTCCGAAGGCGGTGAGTCCGGTGCGCAATTTATGCTTGCGCAGAGTGGCGTAGATTTCCTGCCAGTTATCGTAATCCCACATGGTCACTGCGCTCGCATGGCTTCTATGGGTGAAATGCGCGCGGCCTTCCACGCGGGAAAAAATCCCGCCAGCACACCGGCGCTGATCAGAATACCCAGCGCCAGTATGGCCATGGAAAAATCCACTTCCGGCTGATTGAAGTAACGCAAGCTAATGTTGAATTTCACCATCACCGCGTTGATCGATTCCAACAGCCCCACCGCCAACACCAGACCGGCATAGCCCGCAGCGGCGGTCACCAGTACTGCCTCCAGCAGAATGGTGCTGATGATGCTCCAGGGCCGCGCGCCCAGGGCTTTGCGTATCCCTATTTCCACCGTGCGCTCTTTTACGGTGATGATCATGATATTGCTGATGCCGACTATGCCCGCCATGAGCGTGCCCAATCCCACGAACCAGATGAACATGTTAATGGCATTGATGGTGCTGCTGACGCGCGCCGACTGTTTGGCCAGATCGGTCACATAGAGTGCGCGCCTGTCGCTGGGCGCAATATTGTGCCGCTGCTTCAATAGGGTGAGAATTTTCGGCACTACATCATCGCCCGTGTAACCCGGCGCCGGAGTTACCGCGATGATGGAAATATTTTCGCCCACGCCGAAGGTTTTCTGAAAAGTGCTCAGCGGCATATAGACGCGTTCGGACATGCGTCCCTCCCAGCCGCTGTCATAGAACACACCGACCACCTTGAAGCTCACACCGTTGACGCTGATCTGCTCGCCGAGCGGATTGAGATCACCGAACAGGCGATCCTTGACGCGCGTGCCTATCACCACCACTTTGCGGCGCTCGTCGTCATCCAGATTGTTGAGGCGCCGGCCCATGCGGTATTCCTGGTAGCGTTTGATCTCGAAATACCCCTTGGCCACACCGAACACGCCGAAGGAGCCGGAATTCTGCTCATAGGTGACCCGAATATCCGCCTGGCGCGCAGAACCCAGGGGATTTTCCGCGGTGATGAGATCGACCTCGGGCATTTCCCGGCGTATGGCTTCGAGATCGGATTCCGTGAGCTGAATGCGCCTGCCGAGCGCCAACCCCTTGTAGGGCACGGCCGTGGTAAATGCATTGACCCAGATGCTGTTGCGCAAGTCGCTGCTGAAGCCTTTTTCTATGCCGTTTTTCAAACCGGTACCGGCCCCGAGCAATAGCACCAGCATGAAAATTCCCCAAAAAACCCCAAAGGCCGTCAGGGCCGTGCGCAATTTATTGCGCTGGAGCGAGTAGAGAATTTCCTGCAGTCCGTCGGGTATCACACCGGATTTTCCTGAGGGGATTTGATGTAACGGTCGCGCGTCACCAGTCCGTCCTTGATGGTGACCACTCTCTGGGTCTGCTCGGCTATGTCCTGCTCGTGGGTCACTATCACCAGGGTTTTTCCCAAGGCGTGGACTTTTTTGAACAGCGCCATCACCTCTTGTGTAGTGGCGCTGTCCAGGGCGCCTGTAGGTTCATCGGCGAGTATGACTTTGGGATTGGTGATGAGCGCGCGGGCGATGGCCACGCGCTGCTTTTGTCCGCCGGACATCTGGTTGGGCATGTGCTCAGCGCGATCGCCCAATCCCACCATTTCGAGCAATTCCCGCGCTTTTCTGTTGCGCTCGCGGCGGCCAACCTTTTGGTAATACAGAGGCAAGGCCACATTTTCCGTGGCATTTTTGAATGGCAGCAAATTGAAGGATTGGAACACGAAACCAATATGGCGATTGCGCAATTCCGCCGCCTGGGACTCCTTGAGGCGGGAAATGGGAATGCCCGCCAGGCGGTAATGACCGCTGTCGTGGCTGTCCAGCAAGCCGAGAATATTCAGCAGCGTGGATTTGCCGGAACCGGAAGATCCCATGATCGCCACCATTTCACCTTCCTGGATTCTGAGGAAGACCCCTTTGAGCACATGTAAACGCCGATCGCCCTGGCCGTAATACTTGTGAAGGTCTTCGAGTTCGATCATCGGCATATCACGCAGGTCGGTGGCGGGTGGCGAGGCGGGAAAGAGGGTGTACCCCTAGGGGCACCAACAGCGCGATCCCTGCCCTAAAGTCCGGTAGTGTAGATGCCGGGTCCGCCAGCGACAAGCTGGCGCCCGTCCGGATTCACCGGGCGACCCGCGCCAGATTCATAAAAGCCTGTAGATAGGGGGGCGTCTGATCCGAGGTGCGCACGCCCAAATGTATGTGCTTGTGTATACCGTCCCGACCCAGACGCACATCCTTGAGCGCCAGTTGTGGCGACTGTTCGGCCACCAGCCAGCGCGGCAGAGCCGCCACGCCGCGCCCGGCGGCCACCAGCTGCAGCATCATTTCCGTGGCTTCGATGGTTTTGTGCTTTTTCGGCGCGCAGTGCGCCGGCAGCAGAAATTCGGTGTAGATATCCAGGCGCTCTATATCCACCGGGTAGGTATAGAGGGTCTCTTCCAGCAAGTCCTGGGGCTGTACGCACGCCAGTGCGGCGAGTCTGTGTTCCCGTGCCACCACCAGCACCTGCTCGTAGGCGAACACGGGGGTAAACCCTATGCCGGATCTGAGCAGAGGATCCGGCGTCACCAGCAGGTCGATCTCGTGGCTGAATAACGCCGCCATGCCGCCAAACTGGAAGCGCTGCTTCACATCCACTTCCACACCCGGCCACTGCCGCAGGAAAGGCTGCACCACTTTGAGCAACCACTGGTAGCAGGGATGGCACTCCATCCCTATGCGCAGCTGGCCCTTCTCGCCGCTGGCGAATTGGCCGAGCACCTCATCCACCCGCTCCAGCTGCGGCAGCAGGCGATTGGCCTCCCGCAACAGGAACTCTCCCGCCTGGGTCAGCCGCAGCTGGCGCCCCTCCTTTTCCCACAGAGCCACGCCAGTCTGCTGCTCCAGCTTTTTGACGGCATGGCTCAGGGCCGACTGGGTGAGAAACAGGGCTTTGGCGGCGGCTGTGAGCGACCCCCGGCGCTGGATCTCCCGCAGTATGCGCAGGTGGATCAGATCGACCATGGTTTAACTCATGAATTAAATTAATCAATGGATGAAATAATACCATTATTATTCATGATTAATGCCGCCTAGACTGCCCGGGTTCAACCATAGAGGCAGCGCCCCATGATCACCACACATACTCTGGGTTTCCCCCGCATTGGCCCCAAACGGGAACTGAAATTCGCATTGGAATCCTTCTGGCAGGGGCGCAGTTCCGCCGCTGACCTGCTGGCCGAGGGCGAAGGTCTGCGCCGCCGCAACTGGGAGGCCCAAAGCCGCTGCGATTTCCTGCCCGTGGGAGACTTCTCCTTTTACGACCATGTGCTGGACACCAGCTTTCTGCTGGGCAATGTGCCGGAGCGCGCACGGGGCAGTGACCTGGATGCCTATTTCCGCGTGGCCCGGGGGCGCTCCGCCGGCGACAGCGCCTGCAGCTGCGTGGCCGCCGCTGAGATGACCAAGTGGTTCGATAGCAACTATCACTACATAGTCCCGGAAGTCACAGCCACTACCCGCTTCAGCCTGCAGGCCGACACGCTTCTGTCCCAGGTGGTCGAGGCACAGGCTCTGGGCAAAGCCGTCAAACCCCAATTGATCGGCCCGGTCACCTATCTGTGGCTGAGCAAAAGCAAGGATGGCAGCGAGCGTCTGGACCTGCTGGAGACGCTGTTGCCTGTGTACGCAGAACTGCTGCAGCGCCTGGCGGCCGCCGGCGTCACCTGGGTGCAACTGGACGAGCCGGTTCTAGTGACGGAGCTGGAGACGCCCTG
>Ga0065721_10053166_pt1 | contig 10396 bp, 7 predicted proteins | sample Mesricmetagenome_FD_59108 | JGI IMG/M metagenome (GOLD analysis project Ga0065721, IMG submission 59108) | Mesophilic microbial community from rice straw/compost enrichment Sample: eDNA_1 v2 (version 2) | ecosystem: Engineered > Solid waste > Grass > Composting > Bioreactor | place: USA: Davis... | reverse complement strand
CCTTCGATATCCTTCACGGCAAATCCTTCGATTTAAGAAGCTGGAATTATCATTGCCTGATGCCGCGTCGGCCACAATGAACGGACGAAAGGGCAATGTTCCAGATGCGACATTCAGTGTCCTATTTGCGTCGCATAACAAGTATTATGGAACTGCTAGGCGGTTTTGTGCCTGTTGCTTTCTGCGCTTAAACCGCCGTTTACGCTGTTGTGGATTGTCGCGATAAAGAGCGGTTATAGGTGTTGCCTTTAAACCTGACTATGGGAGGTTCGCGTTAGTTTTCTGATCGCGGGTCTCCATGCCAGTCAATCTCTGTTCATCATCGATACCGCCGACACTATCAGGCATGGCCAGCGTTGCGCCATCTGGTGTCCCGCGCTTCTGGGCGACGATCTGGTCGGACGTTCTCAAGACGAGCATCGAGCCTTCCACGAGACGCAAGCATCTTGCTTCGTTGGACAGACTTTATGCTACCGTAGAGCGTCAGCACGGCCGCGACTGCCTCGACCGATTGATTGCCGAAGCCGACGCCGATGCTCTCGAAGACTGCCTCCTTGGGTTCCTAGCTCAGCTTCGGAACGAGGCCACCGTCGCCAACATTGACAAGACGTCCACCTGGACGTCGGCCATTAGCTTCGTGACCGACATGCTTCGGTACGCCGGAAATGCTTCCGGCGTGCGGGCCTCCGAGATGGAGGCAAAGCTCCTGCGGCTCGACACGCTCTACCGTCAGCTTGCACCAAATCCGGAGAAGCCTGCGCCGCCCGTCCGGGCGCTACCTCCGCTGGTGGTCGAAGACCTGTATGAAATCTTCAATCCGGAATCGCCGCGCAATCCCTTCAAGACTGAGGCGCTACGCTGGCGTAACCTCCTGATCTTCATGCTGCTGCTCCGCCTCGGTCTGCGCCGTGGCGAGGCCGCGCTCTTGAGCACCAATTCGTTCAAAGAGGACTTCGATCCGGTGGCGGGGAAAACGGTCCACTGGCTCGATGTCGAGGAGACCGATGACGACGATCCGCGTTACGAGCAGCCGGGACTGAAGACCGCGCCGTCCCGTCGCCAGCTTCCGCTCGCTCTGGAGATCATCGAGGTCGAACAGAGATACAGCCAGAACTATCGGGGCCGGGTGAACTATCCCCAACTCCTGATGTCGCAGAAGGCCAAGCCTCTGTCCTTGCGGTCGTTCAACGAAATCTTCGAGACCGCCACAGAGGCGCTCTCCCTCGAAGCGAGAAAATCGCTCTTTAAGCAAGGGCTTAGAGGTGTTTCCTGCCATGATCTCCGCCACACATCGGCAGTGGTTCGCATGAAGCGCTACCAGGATACGGGACTGGACCTGGACAAGGCGCAGGAGAAGCTACGGGTGTTCTTCGGCTGGTCGAAAACGTCCAGCATGCCTCGCCTTTACGCCAAGGCTTACTTCGAAACGACCCTTGCCGAGGTCTGGGACGAGAAGTTCGACACTTTCGTGGACGCCTTGAGACGCATCAATCCGAAGCGACAGCCTTGAAAAACGACGCCTTCCAGATTGAGTTTGCGGAGCATCACGACATTGCGCTGTTGTCTTCAACATTGCCTCCACTTCCTACGGTAGTGCGGTACTTCGACGATTTTGCAGGCGAGACTCGCACGCTTCGGGAGCTAATGAACGTGCAGCTTGTCTTTCTTGAGCTGGATGGCGGGAAAATCCCGGTCGACTTTGGAAGGTTTGGCACTTTCGATTTGGTGATGAAACACGTCTTCATCGACTGGCTGACACGTTTTGATCCGCACAGCGTTGGGTACTACGTGCAGACGCTCTTTAGTTATCTTGCGCGTCATAGCCTGGATCGCCTTATCCAGCTTGCCGTCTCGACGCCGTTCGATGCTCGTGCTCAATGGAATGGCAAGTTGTCCCACAACACCACTGCGGCGGAAACCTGGGGCATCCGGGCGATGTTGCACTCCCTCTGTCGTCTGAGCATCGGCCACTGGACGCCTTCATCAGCATCTATAATCCGAACTCTGAAAAGCCCCAAGGTAGACAAGTACCGGGTCGTCCGTGCTGGTGATTGTTTCCTGCCGCTCGACCAGCAGGCCATGATAGTCAACCACATCGACAGCATGTGTGGGAAACTGGCGACCGATCCTGTGTCCCTGGGACATGAGGAGCTTCGCGACGTCTGTATACTGGTGATGTCGTTCCAGTACGCGTTCCGGCCCGGCCAGATCGCCCGGATCGAACTTGCCGACGTCCGACTCTTCTCGACTGGAGCGGTACACGTCGCCGTCTCCATCGTCAAACAGCGGGACATCAACAAGCGCGTCCGCATCACCCGAAGGGTCAAGCGTGAGTGGGGTCCGCTGTTTGACGAGCTGGTGAAGCGGCGAGAATCCGGGACAATCCAACCGGAAGAGGGGGTGCCCCCTCGCCTGCTCTTCGGCCTCACCCCGCAAGGTGTCAGCCGCGCCATCATGGACCTGACCGAGGAATTGACGGGTGAACCCTGGTCGCCGACCGATCTCAGGCACACCGCAGCGCAGCGTCTCGCCGACGGTGGCATCTCCCATGCCGGTCTTACAGAGTTTATGGGGCAGACTAGCGACCGGATCGCCAACGTCTACTTCGACAAGTCGCCTGCCCAGGCGCAGCGGATCAACGAGGCTTTGGCGATCTCGCCGATCTATTCGAACATCGCCAAGATCGCGAAGACAAAGACCATCGACAAGGCGATGCTCCTGGGCCTACCATCCGACCAGCAGATCGGAGCCGCGCCGCACGGCGTGCCCATCGCCGGGATCGGCGGATGTGGTCTCGGCCAGAGTCTCTGCATGAAGAACCCGGTTCTAGCATGCTACACCTGCTCCAAGTTCATGCCGCTCGGCGAACCTGAAATCCACGAAGAAGTGCTCGAAAGTCTCCGTCCGGTTGTCGTCGAGTTCGCGTCCGCGTCACGGAACAACCAGCAGTCTCCCGCCTATGGCCAGCTCAAGGGAACCCTCGACGCCGTACGCCGCGTGGTGGAGGAACTGAGAGCAGACCGGACAGGAGAGGATCGCGAATGAACCCCTTCTACGCCGAGTATGTCGCAACTGCCAAAGCGCTGGCCGCTCAACGTGGGTTGATCTGGGACCTCGTCGTCGACGAGCACGGGAAGGTCAGCAAGGACACGCGATGGAACCTGACCGAGCTGATGGGCATGCTGCCTCCACCTACCGTGTGGCTGGGGCAGGTCGGAGTGGACCCGATGGCCTTCGTGAAGCTGAACGAGATCAGGCAGAGGATGAGGCAGGAGCCAGTGGTCGCGGGCCCATTGCCTCCTGCGTGGCGGGACCTGTACCAGGCGGTGATTGTCCACCAACTCCTTGTTCGGCGGACGAAGCCTACCAGCGCGACGCAGGTCGCGGCTGGCATTCGACGGCTGGCTCCAGCCGCGTGGGACACTCCTCCCTGGGCGATCACGCCAGAACAAATCCAGCAGGCCTATAATGCAGTCCTGCAATCCGCTGATTCTGGGAAGCTGGCATTGGACTTTGCCACCACGGTTCGCAACGTCCTAGACAGCCAGAAGCTTGCCGACACCCCCGCCCTTGCCCGCTTCTGCACCCCGTACGCGAATGAGGAATCTAAGGCAGCTCAACAGCAGGCAGAGGCAACCCGGAAACGCCAGAACGCGCACGGCGGCCGCCAGAGCCTGCGGCGGGAGTTGGCGGAACGGAAGTCGTCCTCGAAGCTACCAGACGAACGCGCCTTTTGGGAGCTGGTCCGGATCGTCTTCACGGAGACGCCACGCACCTTCTCCGACGTGATACGGTTTGCCGCATTCAAGGTGCAGATCATCATGGGCTTTCGGATTGGCGAAACCGCCCTTCTTCCCTTGGATTGGAAACGATGGCGAGAATACCTGGATGCGGACGGGCGTCCCGCCGGGGAGCGCGGCGGCTTCTCCAAATCGCTGATGATCCGCCACTTCGCTGAGAAACAGGAAGAGGACGAGCGGGCCGATGGCCTATCGTTCTACGAGAACACTCAGCACGTGCCGCCCATGTTCGAGGATATACTGATCGAGACGCTCGACCACATCGAGAAGATCACCGCTCCGTTGCGCGAGAGGCTTCGGCTACAGGCTGAAACTGGAAGGGTGTTTCCAGAGTATCCCGACGATGGCTTGCTACCTGCCTGGGAAATGTACGTCCGGATGACGGGCAACCCAGTCTTCTCCAACGAACCGCCACCTGCGGAGTTGATCGAACGGTACCGCGAAACTTACGATCCCCGAGTGCTTGCTGAGGTCAGAGACCACCAGCTTGTCGGCCGCCCAGCCATGTTGACGAAGTTCTGGACCTTCCCGGCACAGCGGCACATTCCTATCCGGAATGAGGCTGGTGTGCCCTATACGGGCACAATTCCATGGAGGCATGCGTTCGTCCGCGTCGGTGATGTCGAGGAGCATATCCGGGACAACCGTGCCACCAAGCTTTCGGATACGACGCCCACTACGATCACGGATGGCAGCAAACTCTATCCCCATGACCTCATGTTCATTATGCCGGTCAGAAACCTGATCGAGGGCCGTAACGACGGCATCCTCGACACCACCATGTATTCCGCGATTGGACGGATCGACAGCGGCAGCCTGAACAACGCGATCAGTGGCAAGGGAAGTGGAGACAGCCTGTTCGAGCGGTATGGTCAGACTGATGAGGATCGGGCGTTTCGACTGACCTCGCACTCCCTGCGACACCTCCAGAACACCGAACTGTTCCGCCTCGGTGTCGCCGACACGATCATCACCAAGAAGTTTAACCGGCGCAGCGTCCAGCAGAGCCACGTCTACGACCATCGCAGCCTCGCCGAGGACCTTGCCGATATCGCTCTTCCGCCGGAAGCTGAGGAGCGGCTTGGCGACAAGGCGTTGCAGGTCTTCAAGCTCATCTCGGCGAACAAGGCGCGGGGTCCCGTGGTCGACGAGTTCCGTCGCGTCCAGCTCGAATACGGTGACGAGGCGGCCTTCGACTACCTGAACGCCGAGGCGGACGGGCTGCACGTCACGCCCTATGGCCTATGTATGAACAGCTTCACCAGCGACCCCTGCCCCAAGCACCTCGAATGCTTCAACGGGTGTCTCCACCTGGCGCGGACGAACGTCATCAGCGAGCAGGAAAACCTGGAACGCATGCGGGACAGGTTCGCGAAGGTGATCATCACGCTGGAGGCCCTGCCCGAGGACCGCCGCAACATCGGCTGGGCGAACCAGCTCACCCACGCCCGTGTCCGGTACGAAAACATCGTGAAGGCACTCGGCACGGAGCCCGGAATGCAGGTGTTCCCCGACGGCGCTGACCTGTCCGTCACGGCCGAGCAGAAAGCTGGCACCACCATTATAGACACGATGAAGCGCCTGAGGGACCTCGATGATTGATAAGAGCCAAGTCCTTGAGGAACTGCTGGAGGCAATGATCGCCGATGACGAGGCCATCACGGTCCGCGCCGTATGCAGGCGGAGTGACGGCATCTTCAAGCACGCCACCGACATCACCCGCAACGAAGCCCGCCATGGCAGGGTGAAAGAGGCCATCTCCAGGCAGGAAACCATTCGGGCGGCCGTAAACCGATCCAGTAAGAAGTCCCGTACTGAACTGGAGAAACTTGTCGCAATGAAGAACGCGGAGATCGCGCAGTTGCAGGCAGACAAGGAGCTGTTGATTGCCTCTCACCGCACCATGATCCTGGCTGTTGCCGAAATGGGCGGCTTCCCGACCTGGAAGAGGTTCTTCGACCGCTATCAGTCCACCATCGACCGTCTCGAAGAGATGAGGGCCCTGCCCGATGTGAACGTCATCAGCCTCTCGTCACGGAGGGACAACTGATGGCGCGGGGCACTGGAAAGAGCGGCGTCGAGATCGCCCAGGAGCATGTCGATGCTCTCATCGAGTATCTTGAACAGCACAAGGACGAGCCCCTTCCGAGGTATGGCGTTGATCTGAACAAGAGCCTCATCGCGAAGGAATGCGGCTTCGACCGGCAGGTGTTCCGCACCAATCCTCGCTGCGCCGAAATCCTGAGCAGCGCCGATGACCGTGACCGCAAGGCTAACCTGACACGATTGGAGCAGGCGGAGGCGGACCGCGAGCAGAAGGCCAAGGTTGATGGCAACCAGGTGGCCTTGGAGGAAGAGAACCTTCGTCTGAAGGCGGAGAACGCCTCTCTGCGCCGCGATCTTGACCGGATGAAGCGATTGAGCGCGGTGATTGCCGAGACTGGGAGACTTCCATGATTGGGTGTTTGAAGTCTGGTCCTCGGAGCCGCGCCGTCGTGGCCCCGATAGGCCGTGGGAGCTGGATCGCAGTGAATGAGGCACAGGGACCCGCGACGGCACGTCGTGGGTGGCCGCAGTGAACGGAGAGCCGGAGCCCATGGCAGGGGCCAATCAACGACGGGGTGGCACAGAGGGGCAGACGTTCCTGGTCCTTGGTGAGCGTTCTGAGCAGTCTTCCTGGGAGCTGTCCATCACGTCAGTCCATGCCAGTCGGTTCGGTGACTATGTCATCATCGGTCGCGACGAGACCGCGCAACTCCGCCGTGCCCTCGTTCTTTGCAAGAGATCGCCGCGTGATCCGGCGGTGGGTGAGATGTGGCGTGTGACAGGGCCGATCCAGCTTCATCCCGAATATGGCCCACAACTTCATGCCGAGGTAGCTCTGCCCCTGGTGACCAAAGGTCGGGCGATCATCCGCCACCTTGCCACGGACAAGCGCTTCGTTGGGATCGGCTGGGCGACAGCGGAGAAGGTCTGGGAGCGCTTCGGCGAGACTATCTACGACATCATCCGAGATCGCGACCTGAAGGCGCTTGCGGACGTTGTCGGCGCGGATCGGGCCATCGCCATTGTCGACGGATTCGGCATGCTAGCCGAGGAGGTCGAAATCTTCCGCTGGCTGGACCGATACGGCGTCTCGCCTCGTGTGGCTGGTGCTGCCGCCCGCGTCTGGGGTCTTGGGGCCATCTCCCGCATTAAGGCCGATCCGTTCGCGATGACATTGCTGGAGCCATGGAAGGATGTTGACGCGAGAGCGTTGCGGCTTGGTTTAACCCTCGACGATCCGAGGCGGTTGACTGCCGCCGTCGAGGAGGCATTGGCCATCCGCTTCCGGGCAGGCAACATGGCCTCCCCTTCCCCGGTTCTGAAGCCTCTCGTGAAACGTCTGCTCGCACCTTGGTCCGGCGATCCGGCGACTGCCATCGATTTGGCCTTGGCCAACGGTCGCGTGGTCTCACCTTCACCCGATCTTCTTCAGTCGCGAGCCTGCCGATTCATGGAGGAAGAGGTCGCCCGACAGATCGACGAGCGCATCGGCCGTGAGGTTCGAGGATTCGACGGCAAACTGGTGGTCGACGCCATTACCAAGGTCGAGGCAGAGATCGGCTACGCCCTTACCAACGCGCAGCGGGAGGCGGTCTTCATGGCCACGACCTGTGGCGTCTGCGTGATCAGCGGCGGCGCGGGCACGGGCAAGACGACCGTCGTGCGGGCGATCCTTGCCGCCTTGGAGGTCATCAGGGACCATCTGCCAGTATCCGAGCGCCTTGGTGTAGAACACCTGCAGGTGGCTCTTGCGGGTCGTGCCGTCAGGCGGATCAGCGAAGCGACAGGCCGTCCGGCTAGCACCCTCTCGCGACTGGTGCACGATATCGAGGATGCAGGCCGTCGTATCGAGGCGGGAACCGTCATCTTCGACGAGTCCTCGATGCTGGATACCCCGTCGATCTATCGTGTGCTGGCCCAGTTGCCCATCGAGGTCAACTTGATCTTCATCGGCGATCCCGGCCAGCTTCCACCCATCGGACCCGGCCTGCCCTTCCACACCATGGTGAAGGCGTCGAGCATTCCATCGGTTACCCTCGATGTCGTTCACAGGCAGGATGACGCCACCGGCATTCCTGCCGGTGCATCCGCCGTACGCAACGGAAAGGCGGTAGGTCTCCGGCGCTTCGATCCGAACGTCGCCCTGAAACCTGGTGTTTATCTCTTCCCGGCGTCGAAAGACGACGTGGCCGCGAAGACCATAGCCGCGTTCCGCGCTATGTGTGGACGGATTCCGGCCTATGGCAAGACGGCCGCCCTGCACGAGATGGACGTCCAGATACTCACGCAGGTGAAGAACGGCCCTGCCGGATCGAAGGAGCTGAATCGCGCCATTGAGGCCGAATACATGGGCAAGCAGCCCAATGTCGAGGACTGGGGCCTGAGCGTCGGCTCAAAGATCATGTGGCTGAAGAACGATTACTCGAAGGCCCCTCAGCTCGACGCCGAAGGGAAGCCTGTTCTCGACAAGGGCACGGGCGATCCGATTTGCGCCGGGTTCATGAACGGCTCCCTGGGCGTCATCACGAAGCCGCACCCCAAGGGTGCCTGGGTGCGGTTCGACGACGGCGCTGAAGACGCGATCACGACGGTCGACCTTGAGAAGCTCACCCATGGCTGGGCGATCAGCGTCCACAAGGCGCAGGGGTCGGCCTTCAAACGGGTCATCATTCCCGTCGTCCGGTCGAAGCTGCTGGACCGGACCATGCTCTACACCGCCATAACTCGCGCGATAGAGACCGTGGTTCTCGTCGGCGACATCGATCTCATCAACGAGGTGATCGCCACCGTCCCGCAATCGCTTCACCGTACTCATAGTTTACGCTTCGAAGCCGCAACTTAGTGTTGCTGGAGCAGCGACTCTCGCTAATATCTTCGCTGCAATGGGGGTGGCGGATCGTGGTTGAAGGTGAAGTGGCCGCAATCGCGGTAGCTGCTGATGAGGAAGAAAACGAGCCTGAGATCGGCGTGATAGGTGCCGAAATCGAGAAGCCGAAGGTCAAGCGGCGTCGTGGAAATACGCTTGAAAAGTGGGAAGCGGCCCTGGTCAAGGCGATGATCCGCCGCAAGACTTATAACGACCAGGATATTCTTTCCTACTTCACTCGCCCGACGCGGACCGTCAATCACCGCCTGATCGGTGAGATAAGAACAGGTTCAAAACATAAAGCTGTGAAAGCAGCAGACGACGATGAACTGGATGCCTTCCTCTCTACTTGGCCTGACGTCGATCATGAAACGGGATTGAGCGTCCGTGGCGACGAACTCCTCATCAAGGCCCGAGAGGCTATGATCGCCGCCGTTCACACCTTCAACAGCGCTGGTCTGACGTTCCGCGCCGAGTTGTTCGTGGTGACTGCGATCATAGCATGGACCTACCTGCTGCACGCCTACTTCAAGCGTGAGGGTGTGTCTTATGTCTACAAGGGGAGCAAGACGCCTAACGGCCAGGATCGCTTCTGGGACCTTGCGCAATGTTTAGACACAGGCAAATGCCCCTTGTCTCCGGGGGTTAAGACGAACTTGCGCTTCCTGATTGGGTTGCGGAACGAGATCGAGCATCAGTCCACCAGTAGGATCGACGACGCGGTTGGGGCGGAGCTACAGTCCTGCTGCTTAAACTTCAATGACGCCTTGAGAAGCCTGTTTGGGCATCAGTTTGGTTTGGAGAAGCGTTTGCCTATCGCGCTTCAGTTCGTGTCATTCGGTATGGACCAGCGCATGGCATTAAAGAAAGCATCAAGTCTGCCTGTTCACGTATCCTCCTTCATATCGGCATTCGAACACGATCTGACAGAGGATCAGGTCAAGGACCCTGCGTTCAGGTTGAAGGTAGCTTTCGTTCCCATAGCAGCAAAAAAGGCTGCAGGCGCGGATCAGGCTGTCGTGGTCGTCTCGCCGGGGTCAGACCTCGCGGAGCAGGTCGAGGTGGTTTTTAAAGAGGTGAACCGCGCTCGTTACATTAGGCAGGATATCCTCGATAAGGTCGCAGAAGCTGGATTCCCAAAGTTCGGCTCGGGGGCACATACGAAGCTGATGAACGAGCTTGACGCCAAGAATCCCGCGAGGGGATACGGCTGCGTGGGTGACTATAAGGCTCACTGGGTATGGTTCGAAAAGTGGCTTGAGACGGTCCTGCAGCACTGCAAGGACAACGCAGAGAAATACCAGTGACTGCGTAACGGCCAGAACACGGCTTGTGGTCGATGAGGGCAGACGTGACTGGAAGGATTTTGCTGTCCGCATCCGGGTCGGCCTCAGTACCGATTGGTATAGCCACGGCGTCAAGCAACAATGGCCTGCAATGCGACTGCAACAATCATGTTGGCGTTGCTACTCCATCAGTTATGAAAAGCAACATTGGCGCGGAAACGAGGTGCACAACACCCGCGTTTACCTTAGGCCACCGAAAGACCCTGTCCCGCCGAGCATAATAACCACTCACTCACCCAGCTTCAAAGCCGAAACCGCACTCTTTGGAACCTCCATGCACGCCGCCGGTCCTGATGACTGCATCGATCACCCTCCCGAAAAAGCTTGCTCACCCGGCA
>Ga0065721_10053169_pt1 | contig 10397 bp, 6 predicted proteins | sample Mesricmetagenome_FD_59108 | JGI IMG/M metagenome (GOLD analysis project Ga0065721, IMG submission 59108) | Mesophilic microbial community from rice straw/compost enrichment Sample: eDNA_1 v2 (version 2) | ecosystem: Engineered > Solid waste > Grass > Composting > Bioreactor | place: USA: Davis... | reverse complement strand
ACGCTCTCGTGCCCGATCCGCTGCCGCAGCCGGCTTCGTCTCCGCCGATCGGAGGAGGAGCGCAAGGATTTTTCCGCGTATATACGGTCACTAGGATTCCCGCATTCAACAACGATAATTGGTCGTTCACGATTGACGGGCTCGTCGATCGTCCGATGAGCTGGAATTGGGAGTCGTTCCTACAACTAAAGCGCAAGGTGCAGGTCAGCGATTTCCATTGCGTCACGGGCTGGTCGGTATACGACAACACGTGGGAAGGCATTCCCGTCAAGCAGTTCTTGGAGATGGTCGGCGTTAAGAGCGAAGCGACCTCGGCGATCTTCCACTCCGGCGACGGCGTGTATACGAGCGGCATCACGCTGGAGCAGCTGGAGAAGGACGACGCGATGGTCGCCGTCCTGCACGACGGCAAACCAATCCCAAGCGATCTTGGCGGACCGGTACGTCTGATCATGCCGAAGATGTACGCCTATAAGTCGGTCAAATGGCTGACGAGGATCGAGCTCATTGAAGGGATTCATATCGGTTATTGGGAACAGCGAGGTTATAAGAACGAAGCGTGGGTATAAGGATGTAGAGCAATGGGGCTGCCTGATGGCGGTCCCATTGTTGTTGGCGGTTATAAGGCTATTGCCGGTCAGTCTATCTTTCGGTACACTGAAATAATGACTTAGTATGAATGAGGAGAAGCTATGAACGCGACGAAGATACGGCAAACGCTGGATACGATAGCCGAGATGTTTCCCGATGCGCGGTGCGAGCTCAATCACGACAATCCGTTCGAGCTGACGATCGCGGTGCTTCTGTCGGCGCAGTGCACGGACGAGACGGTGAACAAGGTAACGGCGGATCTGTTCCGCAAGTACAAGACGCCCGAAGACTATCTCAGCGTGCCGCTCGAAGAACTGGAGAACGATATCCGCCGAATCGGCTTGTTCCGGAATAAGGCGGCGAACATACAGAAGCTGTGTAGAATCGTGATCGACAAGCACGGCGGCGAAATTCCGCGCGAGCATCATCTGCTCACCGAGCTGCCGGGCGTCGGAAGGAAGACGGCTAACGTCGTTATGTCCAATGCGTTCGACGTGCCCGCTATTGCTGTCGATACGCACGTCGAGCGTGTGTCGAAGCGGCTCGGCATCGCGAAGCCCGATGATTCGGTGCTCGAGGTCGAGAAGAAGCTCATGCGCAAAGTCCCTCGGGAAGAGTGGACGATCACTCATCATAGACTTATATTTTTCGGTCGTTACCATTGCAAGGCGCAAAACCCGAAATGCGAGATTTGCCCGTTGATCGAGCACTGCAAGGAAGGGAAAGCCCGCATGAAGAAGACGCCCGGAACGAAGAAAAGGAGCGTTACCCCGTGAGCCATACCGACATTCAAGCTCCGATCGCGACAGCGGATGAAGAGCACCTCCAATTAACCGAATATCAAGCCGCGTTATCGCGCATGGCCGATAACGTAAGATCCCAAGGCGATCCGGTTCAAGCCGATAAGCTTCGGGAATTGAACGATAAGCTAGGCAGCGGGCGATTAACCGTCGCGTTCTGCGGACACTTCTCCGCGGGCAAATCGACGCTCGTGAACGCGCTGTGCGGCGCTGAGCTGCTGCCGTCCTCGCCGATCCCGACGAGCGCGAACGTCGTGACGATCGTGAACGGCGAGCCGTTCGCGGAGACGATTTTCCACGAAGCGTCCGGCCGAGCGCACGAAGCGAGACGAATCGGCGTCGAAGAGCTGCACGGTTACGCCGTGGACGGGGAAGGCGTATCGACGATTCGCGTCTCTTACCCGATTCCGTTGCTCGGCGAGCAGCTCGCGCTCGTAGATACGCCGGGAGTCGACTCGACGGACGGCTCTCACCGCGCCGCCACGGAATCCGCGCTCCATCTCGCGGACGTCGTCTTCTACGTGACGGATTACAACCACGTGCAGTCGGAGGTCAACTTCCGCTTCCTGCGAAGCTTGGCGAGATGGGGTAAACCGACGTACGTCATCGTGAACCAAATCGATAAGCATCGCGAAGACCAGCTGCCGTTCTCGGAGTTCGAGCGCAGCCTGCGCCTGGCGTTGAAACAATGGGATATCGAACCCGCAGGCGTTCTGTACCTCTCTATGAGGGAGAAGGACCACCCGCTTTCCCAATGGGAAGAGACGACACGGATGCTTCGTGATTTGCAGCCTCTAGCCGCGCCGCTCATGATCCGCAGCGCGAAGCGCTCGGCGATCTATCTCGCGGAGCAATTCAAGGAGACGCTGCGCGCGAACGATAGAGAAGAGAGAGAACGTCTGCAACAAGCGGTCGGAGAGGAATCTGACGCGTTAAGAGCCGAGGCGAGAGCCAGCTTGATCGCTCAGCTGGATGAGGCTCGGCGAGCCGGAGACGTTCGCCGCGAGAAGCTCCGTCAGGAGCTCGATCGCTTGCTCGGCAACGCGAACCTGACGCCTGCGGAAACCCGCGAGAAGGCGCAGCACGTGCTCGAGGCGATGCAGCCGGGCTTTAAGGCGGGTTGGTTGGCCAGCGCGGCGAAGACCGAAGCGGAGCGCGACAGAAGGCTCACGCTTCTGACGAACGACTTCAACGGGCAGATCAACGGCCATCTGGTCGGGCACGTACGGGAGCTGCTCAGGCAAGAAGCCAAGAGCGCCGGGGCGGAAGGCCCGTCGTTCGAGCAGACGCTCGAGGCGGCATTCGCGCCGGTCGGCGGCGATTGGCTGAAGTCGCTCGTGAAGCCGGGAGCCGGAGCGGACGGTCAAGCGACGCTGCACTACTCGGCGGAGATTAGCGCCGAGCTGAAGTCGATGTACCGCAAAGCGGCGCTCGGCCTATTCGACGAGCTTGAAGCGGGCCGAAGCTCGGAACGGGACGAGGCCGTTGCCGCGGTGCAGCTTCAACTAGCGGAGCTGGATGCCAGGGACGCGGCCGCTAGAGAGATCGAGAAGCTCGAGGAAGCGGCGCGCGAGGAAGAACGGCAGCTGCTGGCGGCGCTGCCTGCTTCGGCGGCCGACGATGCGATCGCATTGCCCGTGCCTGCGAGCATCAGCGCGAGCCGCATGGAAGCGGTCGCGGCATCGGCCGAGCCGGCTCAACAGGCAGTGAGCATCGCTGCCCAGCGCCCCGAAGCGGACGCCGATACCGAGACGGAGGGCCAGCCTGCGCCTAGCGCCGGCGATCCGCAAGGAGCGGCCGAGCTGCTCGAGCGAGCCGCCGCGCAATTGCGCAGGCTGCCGGCGCTAAGCAGCATGGCGGACGGCTTAGCGGCCAAAGCCGCGCGGTTCCGCGACAAGCGGTTCACGATCGCGCTGTTCGGAGCGTTCAGCGCAGGCAAGTCGTCGTTCGCCAACGTGCTCGTCGGCCAGTCCGTGCTGCCCGTGTCCCCGAACCCGACGACGTCTGCGATCAACCGCATTCTCGCGCCAACCGAGGGAGGGACGGCGGGAACGGCGCGCATTACGATGAAGTCGAAGGAAGCGTTCGCCGAAGATATTAGCCTATCGCTAAGACGCATTGGCATCGATAGAACCGAATTGGCCGCTGCGGGCGAAGATATCGAGCGTATGCTTGCGCTTAAAGCCCGGATTAGCGCAGACGAGCTGCATCCGCGAGGACGCCCTCACTTGGCGTTCCTCAATGCTGCGGAGACCGGCTGGTCCGAGTACGGCCGGTTGCTCGGCACGAGCTTCGTCGTCGACGAGGCAACGTACCGTAAATACGCGGCGGCCGAGCAAGCGGCTTGCTACGTCTCCGAAATCGATCTGTACATCGATTCACCGTTGACGAGGAGCGGCGCCGTTCTCGTCGATACGCCGGGGGCGGATTCGATCAACGCCCGCCATACGGGCGTCGCGTTCCAGTACATTAAGAACGCCGACGCGGTGCTGTTCGTCACGTACTATAACCATGCGTTCACCGAAGCGGACCGCGAGTTCCTGAACCAGCTCGGCAGCGTCAAGGACGTATTCGAGCTCGATAAAATGTTTTTCGTCATCAATGCCTCCGATCTCGCGTCTTCGGAAGCCGAGCTCGCTTCCGTATGCAATCACGTGGAGACGCAGCTGTCGAAGCACGGCATTCGCAATGCCCGGCTGTTCCCGGTATCCAGCCTGCTTGGCATTCAAGCCAAGCAGAGCGGAGACCGGGAAGCGCTCGCGCGCTCGGGAGTCGCCGCGTTCGAGCAAGCGTTCCAGACGTTCTCCGAGCAGGAGCTCGGCGGGCTGGCGTTAGCCGCGGCTCGCAAGGAGCTGGACCGCGTCGATAAGCTCCTGGAAAGCTGGCTGCAGACGGCGAACGCCGACGCCGGCACGCGGGAAGCGAAGGCGCGCAGGCTGCAGCAAGAAGCGGAGTCGTGGATCGCGCAAGGTGAAACGATGCTTCCGCCGGCCGCGGTACAGCCGCTGCTGCAGGAAGCAGGAGAGCAGCTGTACCATCTCCGGCAGCGGGTTCGCTTCCGGTTCAACACGCATTTTCAGTCGGCATTCCATCCTTCGGTGCTGCAGGACGACGGACGCGATCTGAAGAAGCTTCTCGTCGCCTGTTACGGAGACTTGCAGCGGGCGATCGGCGAAGATTTGCTGCAGGAGCTGCGTTCCGCGGGGCTCCGGCTGGAAGGGACGCTTAACGGCATCATCGATAACGTCATACAGACGAAAGCGTCGGCCGGAGGCATGGCGGAGGAAGGCTTCACGCCGGAACCTGTCGCACGTACGGCAATAGAACTGCCGTTGTACGAACCGTTCGCAAGCGGCCCGTACGCGGACGCAAGACGGCTATGGAACGCATTCCGCTCGCCGAAGGCGTTCTTCGAGAAGGACGGCAAAGCCGCGCTCAGAGACGAGCTGCTGGCGGAGCTGTTCCAAGAGATCGACCTTCGGTTCGAGGAGCTGAAGACGCGGTGGGAGTCCGCCCTGTCCGATACGCTGCAGCAAGCGCTGCGCGGAGCCTCCCGCGAGCTGGCTGCGCAGCTGGCTGCCTTCGCCTCAAGCCTAAGCCAATCGCTATTGGAGCCTGGCGAAGAACAAGTGCTTGCCGACGTTCTTGGCGAGTGGCGGCAAATCCGTCAATAAGATTGATATTAGGCCTTCTTCCGTCATCATGAGCGACGGAGGGAGGCCTTTGCTTTGCTATGCGGCCGATTGCTCGATATTTCGTTACAACTACGGGATGTTGGGCATAATTTCCGACGATTATGGCGTTAACGGGAGAATATGGCGAAACGATGGCGGCATCCTCGGTCATAGCGAGCTATAAAGGCTAATTTGCGAGATTGCCGTTAACATTTTAATGCGTTAAACTGCCGGAGTAATCAACGAGAGGGGGAGCATATTGGACGTTTTTCGCGCGTTAAAAGGGTTCTTCTGGCAAGACAAGAAGTTCTTGCTTGGGTCAGTCATCGGGTTAGCCATTGCGACGGCGTTAGGCTTGGTATATCCTCTTCTGCTCCGTACGTTAATCGACGATATGATCGTTCCCGGCGAGTACGCCGGCGTCACGGGCCTCGCCTTCGGGGCGGTCGGCATCATCATTGTCAAAGCCAGCTTCCAATATGTACACGGTTTCAGCGGCTCCCGCGTAGGCAATAGACTCGCCTACCGGCTGCGCAACAGCTGTTACGAGAAGCTGCAGCAATTATCGTTCACCTATTACGATTCGGCGCGCACGGGCGATCTGATGTCCAGGCTGACGGCCGATATCGAGGGCATTAGGAACTTCATCGGCTTCGGCTTGGCGCAGCTGCTGAATACGGCGTTCCTGCTGCTGTTCGGGTTCACGATGATGTTCACGATCGATTGGAAGCTGACGCTGGCGATCGTCGCGATCGTTCCTGTAATCGGTTACGTGGCTATCCGCTTCGAACAGAACATCCATCCGGTGTTCCGGTCGATCCGCGTCGCGGTGAGCCGCCTCACGGTCAGCGTGCAGGAGAATATCACGGGCGTCAGAACGGTCAAATCTTTCGCGCGCGAGCCGTTCGAGCTGAAGAAGTTCGCGAGCGGTAACGAAGATTACCGCGACAAACACCTGAAGCTCGCGGGCGTATGGGCCCGATATTTTCCGATTATCGAATTTATCGCGAATTTAAGCGTAGCGGCGCTGCTGCTCATCGGCGGCTGGCGCGTCATCCATGGCAGCTTGACGCTCGGCTCTCTCGTGGCGATGTCCGGAATGCTCGGCATGGTCGTCGCTCCGCTGTGGGGACTCGGCTTCCAGATCAACAACTATACGCAGTCCAAAGCTTCCGGAGAACGGCTGCTCGAGCTTATGAACCAGCCGATCGGCGTTAAGAACGCGGAGCAAAGCCTCGTGCTCGAGGAAGGAACTTTCCAAGGGCATATCCGATTCGACGACGTCAGCTTCCGGTACGCGAATCGTCCGAACCAGCCGTCCGCGCTGATCGGCTTCCAGCTCGACGTACCTCCAGGGTCCGTCGTCGGCCTGTTGGGCGGGACGGGCTCGGGCAAGACGAGCGCGGTGTCGCTGCTGCTAAGAGCCTATGACGTAGGAGAAGGAGCGGTAACGATAGACGGGGTCGACGTTCGCCATATCGAGCTTACGAGCTTGCGCGAACAGATGGCGATCGTCTTCCAAGAGTCGTTCTTGTTCTCCGCGACGATCAAGGAGAACATCTGTTACGGCAATCCCGGCGCAACGTTGGGGGAGATCGAAGAAGCCGCGAGGCTGGCGCAAGCGGACGGCTTCATAAGGGAGCTGCCGCTTGGCTACGAGACGATCGTCGGAGAGCGCGGAATGGGCTTGTCCGGCGGCCAGAAGCAACGGATCGCGATCGCCCGCGCGCTGCTGCGCAAGCCGCAGGTACTCATCCTCGACGATGCGACGAGCGCGCTCGACATGGAGACGGAGCACCTCATTCAGCAATCGATCCGCCAAGTGATGGCCGGCCGCACCGTGTTCGTCATCGCGCACCGGATTTCTTCTCTGCGGCATGCCGACGAGATCGTCGTGCTCGACCGCGGCCGCATCGTGCAGCGAGGCGTACACGATAAGCTGATCAAACAGCCGGGCTTGTACCGGGAAACCTATCGTATTCAGTACGCGGATCGTCCGGATGAGCTAGGCACCTCGCCGGAAGCAACCGAGAGGCGGGTGACGGGATGAGCCGCAGATTCGTATACCAAGACGACGCATCGATCGAAACGCCGTTCAACTGGAAACAGATCGGCAGAATGTTCGTGTTCGTGAAGCCTTACCGCAAAGAAGTCGCCAAGGTCGCATTCGTCATGACCGTGTTCGGGATGCTGTCGCGTCTGGCGATTCCTTATCTGACGTATCTGGCCATCGACAAGGCTATTCATCCTAAGGACGGCGAGGGCAGCACGAGCATGCTGATCGGTATCGTGCTCGCGATGCTGGCGATGTACGGCATGCGCTGGTGGGCGCAGCATTACACGATCAAGCAGACGAACATCACCGGACAGAAGGTGATCTCCGATCTTCGGACGGCGCTGTTCAAGCACATTCAGTCGCTGTCCTTCCGCTTCTTCGACAAGAGGCCGGCGGGTTCGGTTCTCGTGCGCGTCACGAACGACGTCAACTCGCTGCAAGAGGTGTTCACGAACGGCGTTATCAATACGATTATCGATATTCTCCAGCTCGTCGGCATTACGATCATTCTGCTCGTCATGGAGCCGAAGCTGGGACTCGCCGTCATGATAACGGTGCCGATCATGTTCCTCGTCTCCTCGAAGCTGCGGCGCACGATCCGCCAATGCTGGCAGGTCGTGCGGATTAAGCAGTCGCGCATTAACGCGCACTTGAACGAGAGCATCCAGGGTATTCGGGTCACGCAGGCGTTCGCCCAGGAACGGGAGAACATCGCGTTCTTCGACGACATGAACTCGAGCAACATTCGTTCGTGGAACCGCGCCTCGGCGTTCAACCAGCTGTTCGGGCCGGTGATCGAGGTAACCTCGGCGATCGGCACGCTCATTCTGCTGCTGTACGGCACCTATCTGATTAAAACCGACGCCATGACCGTCGGCGCTCTAGTCGCCTTCATCACGTACGTCGGCAGCTTCTGGGAGCCGATCACGCGTCTGGGCCAGATGTATTCGCAGCTGCTCATCTCGATGTCTTCGGCGGAACGGATCTTCGAGTTCATGGACGAGAAGCCGGCCGTACCGGAGCGGGACAACGCAACGAAGCTGCACGCCGTAGATGGCCGCGTGACGCTGGATAGCGTATCGTTCGGGTATGAAACGGATCGTCCCGCGCTGAAGGGGATTAACCTCGACGTGAAGCCGGGCATGTCTGTTGCGCTCGTCGGGCATACCGGCTCCGGCAAAAGCACGATCGTGAACCTGATCTGCCGTTTCTACGACACGGTTGAGGGAAGGGTGCTTCTCGACGGCACGGACGTCAGAGACGTGACGATCGACAGCCTGCGCTCGCAGATCGGCATCGTCATGCAGGATACGTTCATCTTCTCCGGGACGATCCGGGACAATATCCGTTACGGCCGTCCTGAAGCGACCGATGCGGAGATCGAAGCGACGGCGCGCTCCGTCCGGGCGCACGACTTCATCTCGATGCTGCCGGACGGCTACGATACGGAAGTGCAGGAGAGAGGCAACGCGTTATCGGTCGGCCAGCGGCAGCTGCTCTCGTTCGCTCGGGCGCTGCTCGCCGATCCGCGTATACTCGTGCTCGACGAAGCGACGGCGAGCATCGATACCGAGACGGAGCTTCGTATCCAAGAGGCGCTTGCCACGCTGCTGCAAGGAAGAACGTCGTTCATCGTCGCTCACCGCTTGTCGACGATCCGTAACGCGGATCTCATCGTCGTCCTCGACCACGGCGTTATTGTCGATCAAGGCACGCACGAGGAATTGATGAGACGGCCCGGACACTATCGGGACTTGGTAGAAGCGCAATACAGGTATCTATCCGCTTAATAGAGTGATTCACGAAAGCCCGGTTGCGCTTCATCACAGCCGGGCTTTGCTGTCTCTTCCGCGTTCGATTTGAAAAACCGAGCGAGAACCGTTATCGTGGTGCTTAAGGTATATACAGGAAGCTTATTACGGCAGTAGTCGGACTCGAGGGGGAGAGACGGATGAAATCTAGCAATTGGCTATGGCGCGTGCTTGGACTGACGACGCTCGCTTGCTTGCTCGCGCTCGCCGTCGGCTTCGGCTGGGCGCTCAAGGATACGTGGTACCCGGCCGACGGGCTCGCGCTTCCGGAGACGGCAGAAGGCGCGGCGGTTACAGGCGGAGCTTGGGCGGACAAGCCGGAGCTGTTCGTCACCTCGCTCGGCGATTCGCTGACGTACGGGGTCGGGGACCCGTCCGGGAGAGGTTACGTGAAGCGGGTGACGGACCGGCTAGGGGACGTTCTGAACAAACCGGTGACGCTCGTGAACAATTTGGCCGTCAACGGCGCTCAAACGAAGCATCTGATCGACAAATTCGATGATACGGGGTTCAAATACGCGATATCGAAAGCCGATCTCATCGTGTTCACGATCGGCGGCAACGATCTGTTCCAGCTCGCGCAAGACGGCGGATCGATTATCGAGGGCGGTGAGCTCTCTCCCGAGCTGCTGAAGGACCGGTTGCCGGAGGTTACGCCGAGACTCGAGCAAGTGTTCAGGAAGCTGCGGGAGCTGAACGCGAGCGCGCGCATCGTATACGTCGGCTTATACAATCCGTTCTACGATCTGGCCGAGATGAGGAGCGGCAGCGGAATCGTAGCGGAATGGAACGCCAAAGCTTACGAGCTGGCGCAAGCCGACGGCAACGCGACGGTCGTTCCGACGTACGACCTGTTCGAGACGAACGTGGCGAAGTATTTATCTCAGGACCATTTTCACCCTAACGCCGAAGGTTACGACCGAATCGCGGAGCGGATCATGCAGGCGCTCAATTAAGGAGAGAGGGGGAAGCTTTATGGCAACGATCGCGCAGGCGGAACGGGACATCGTAATGTCCGTGCAGGGCTTAAAGAAGAACATCGGACGTAAACCGATCATTCGCAACGTATCGTTCGACGTGTTCGCGGGAGAAATATTCGGCTTCCTCGGACCGAACGGATCGGGCAAGACAACGACGATCCGCATGCTCGTCGATCTCGTCAAACCGACCGCGGGACGAATACTCATCTGCGGCGACGATATCGGCGCTCACCCCGAGCGCGCGTTGTCGCACGTCGGCTGCATCGTCGAAAATCCGGAAATGTACAGCTTTATGACGGGATGGGAGAATCTCGAGCATTTTGCCCGCATGCAGGAAGGGATTACAAGGGAAAGAATCGCCGAGGTCGTCGACATCGTCGGTCTCGACCAACGCATTCACGATAAAGTGAAGACGTATTCGCTTGGCATGCGTCAACGGCTCGGCATCGCCCAGGCGCTGCTATGCAAGCCGAAGTTGCTCATCC
>Ga0065721_10053163_pt1 | contig 10397 bp, 12 predicted proteins | sample Mesricmetagenome_FD_59108 | JGI IMG/M metagenome (GOLD analysis project Ga0065721, IMG submission 59108) | Mesophilic microbial community from rice straw/compost enrichment Sample: eDNA_1 v2 (version 2) | ecosystem: Engineered > Solid waste > Grass > Composting > Bioreactor | place: USA: Davis... | reverse complement strand
CGGTCAGCCCTCCCGCCTCTTCCCAGGTCATGCCGGCAGGCTTGCTTACGATCTGGTCGGCGCCCACGACCACGTATTCGGCGTAACCATTCAACATCGTGAAGCCGAGCACCTCGTCGCCGACGTCGAAGCCGGTTACCCCTTCTCCAACCTGATCGATAACTCCCGCGAACTCGTTGCCCGGAATTTGCGGAAGGCGAATGGCGACGCCAGGCGGTGTCCAGCCTCTGCGCACGCTGCAATCGTAATGCTGGACTCCGGCCGTTCGGACTCGGACCCTGACTTGTCCCGGACCGGCCTGCGGATCGGGCAAGGTAATAATCTCCATGATCTCGGGTCCGCCGAACGAACGAAATGCCGCTGCTCTCATCGTGAATTCCCCCTCCCTCTTGTTATGCTTTATTTTACGGTTGCTTGCAGATAAACAAAAATATATTTTGAACCATAAGGCTTATATACCCGGGTGTATAAGGTTTCCCTAGACAGTAGAGAAGCATTTCCTTGGTCGTGTATCCAATTCTGAAAATACAAAAGACACCCGATAGGGTGCCTCCGCTAATTTAGATCAATTATATTCAGAAATTGACTGAATGGCGTTCTCTAGCAACCAGTTCCGGGCGAGACGTATGAAAAAAGCAGTACTCACGCTTTGAATCTTCCTTGTGTAATTCACTGTAACGGCGAAGCGCGGATGTAGAATCAGCGAAAGAGTCAATGAAAACGACATCCTCGATGTAGCGTCGCCCCCCTTCCGAGTAGGCTTTCTTGGCCTCCAGAACTACCCATTCCCCCGGGAATCTCTCCTGAACTTCTTGCCAGCGCACTTCATCACCCCCGACCTTTCTCCAGCTTGGTCAGTTGCTGATTGTCGTTTTTCAGTCCCCTTTTCCCCATCTTGTCCTTGTATTCCTCATAGTCCGCATAGATCCGCTTCTCGGCCGGGTCGTATCTCAGATCATTGCCGATAAATAATCAACGTCCGCACCCCTACAAGTCCGTGTATTTGTCCTTCCTGCCGAACGCCTTCTCGATCGGGTATTTGGCTTCGTTCTTCGCCATTTTGTTCAGAATGACATCATCGATATTTAAATCCATGGTATCCGCCAGATAAATGGCATAGATAAGGACGTCCGCCAGTTCATCGGCAATGCTCTCCTTCTTCGATTCCAGAGCTTCCTCGGAGGTCTTCCATTGGAAGTTCTCCAACAGTTCGGAGGCTTCGATGCTTAGCGAGATAGCCAAATCCTTCGGGTTGTGGAACTGCTCCCAATTCCGGTTCCGCCGAAAGGCAAGAACCTGTTTTATAATCTCCTCATTCATGGCTTGTCCCCCTACTCCTATACTAGAAAATTATATATTAGATTTTGGGTTGTGTATCCAATATTCTCCTATAAACGAAAGACACCCGATCGGGTGCCTTAGATTCTCGAATATAGAGTTCTGAAAATGGGGTTTGCGATATCCGCTAAAAGTCCGACCTGCCCCGGGTTGTCGCTAAGCTGCTTATGACTCCGCTCTCTTTCAAGCTTAGGTAATTGTCTTCGGCCCCAAGGATCAGGTGGTCCAACACTTTAATGCCCAGCAGTTCGCCCGCCTGCATAAGCCGGTACGTGATCTTCACATCGTCCAGACTCGGCTCCGGATCCCCGCTCGGGTGCCAATGCGCACAAACAATGGAGGCCGCATTGGCCAAAATCGCCGTTTTGAACACCTCTCTGGGATGAACGAGCAGGCTATCGAGCGTGCCCACGGCCACGACCTGAATCGCGGTAGGCCGATGCTTCGTATCGAGGCACAGCAACACTAGGTGCTCCCGATCCATCTCCCCCGCCAGGAATTGGCGGAACACCGCTAGCGCATCTTCCGGAGACTCTACCTTTGGTTGAGTGTAAAACCCCTTTTCCCGGATCAACTCCAAGCGGACGAGTTCCACATATTGCAGTTGGCTGTTCTCCATACCTGCCCCCACTCTCGCGTTTGCTCCAATCGCAACTGCTTTAACAAGACCAGTTCCAGTGTTCCTTGTTTAAAAAACGTAGGAGTAGGGCATAGAAGTGAATATTCGTCGTTACGCTAATGCGTACCAGTTCCTTTTTCATTATATGGTACGTTTTTGCGTATAGTCAAATCCAACCAGAGGATATGGTGAACCATGGGAAAACGAGTCGTCGTCAAAATTCCCGAGCTGCTTAGGAAACATGGAATCTCCCTCAGAGAACTCTCCCGACTGACAGATATCCGCCATGCCGCTCTCAGTGAACTCTCCAACCAAAAACGGCAGAACATCAACTTTGCTCACATCGAAAAGATCGCCGAAGCCTTTGGCATTCAAGATATCCGCGAAATTGTAGATCTCGTCGATTCTGATTAGATCGAAATAACCTTTAGTTCTGTGAATCCAGTAGCTTGTCCTATGTTCAAGCACTGAGACTATAGTCTACATAATAACACGATTTACTTCTGTAGACTATAGTCCGTAGACCATTTGTCGAGCAAGTGGGAATAATAAGTCTCAAGGAGTGATGTCCTTGAGCATCGAAGTCATTTTCGGCCAACAGCTGCGTAAGATTCGCGAAGAGCGTAAATTAAGCCAAGAAGAACTCGCCCTTCGTTCCAAGTTGGACCGAACCTATATTAGCCTACTCGAACGCGGCAAAAGACGGCCAACGCTCAATACAATCTTTGCGCTGGCCGCCCAATTAGATATTGCACCATCGGAGATGGTACGAATGGTGGAGAATGAAGTTAAATAAGGATATCAATATATCCAGTTTTATCCTTGGTATAGCCAAGTCATTTAAGTCCAATCGCTGAAAGTATGCCTACATCATCGGCAGCAGAATTTGGTGCAATACCTTTTATGCTTACCCTTAATTAACCTACCAATCCTCACATGGTTCTTTTACATCCTGTATCACCAGTGAATAAAAACCGTTTGCAGAAATTGATTGATCTAATAATTTCATGAGAAGAGTTTCATTTACTTCAATTAAACTTAAGTTTCTATCATTATTTGCATAAGTTCCAATTTCTATGGTCGATAGATAAGAATCATAAACTTCTTGCCTATAATCTACAAAGTCAATAAATTCAAGCTGAAAATTTACTAGGATAGCAATCACTTTTTGTAATACCCTTATAGGTATACCCATTCCAAAACTCATTACCAATTTTGTAGGGGGCTTTATTTTTTTGTTTGTTATTTCAAATCCTTTAAAGTTCATTAAACCTGATTTACTTAACTCATCACAGATATCATAAAAACTGAGTAGTAATTCATTCACTTTAACTCTTATTTGTGTAAAATCAATATTGTTAAATTCATCTAAATTGTTAAATAATTCAGTTTTTCTAAAGTAGTAATTCTCAATTAATAAAATCTCACTTATAATTTTTTTCTTGCTATTATCAGTAACATTATAATTCAGTCTACGTTTTTCATCCGTTGATTTCCCTGTATTTTCGTCACTATTCCATAAATACTTATTTGCAATATTAGGGTACTTCTCCTCCAACACAATTCTTAACCATTCTCGTTCGAACATTTCGAATTCCCAACCGAATTCATTTTTAACGAAATTCTTATAGTGATCCCTTTTATTCCCTGTAACTTTTTGTGATGTAACAAATATATATTGGTGGAAGGCGTGTTGGCTTTCTTTAAGCTTCTTAAGCTCTCGTTTCAGTTTCTTCTCCCAGTTGATTTCAAGCGAAAACTGAAAGAATACTATCCTTGGTGAACCTCCAGCATCATAATAACAGAGTTCGGCATCCCTTCCACTGTCATAGTTCCCACCTAATGGGATAATATTTGAATACCCTTCTTGAAGGAAAATGTCTGCGCACATTCTTTCAAAATTCCTAGGGTCTATTTCATTATCGATGCTCCAAAGTATCTTGCTTTGCATACTTACCTCATGTGATTTTTTTTAAACTACGAGTTAGCGTTATAAAGAGATCAAGTACTTTGACTTGACTTGCCAACCAAGTTTTTTGTAATCTAAAAAAATTACCAGTGCCAATCAGATTAAATCCTCAAACCAGTTAGTATCAAAGAGATTGCTTTAGACCAGCACGTTATTATTTTGAGCATTACTATACAAAAACTTCCAATCGCGTATATTAAGCAACATACAAAAAAAAGAAATAATGATATCTTCAAAAACCGTTTTGATAAACGAATCCAAAACAACCCTATATCTCGACCTTCGGTTTCACTCCACAGGGGTGGCAGGAACATTAATCTACGCCATAAATATCTACTCGTTGTTCTAAGCCAGGTTATTTCGTAAGGAAGTACTCTTCTACCGAAAACTCTAATATAATTAAACCTATTGAGTATTAAGAAATACGTTCTAACAATATATATTCCGTATAATTTTATATTTTTAACTTCCCCCCCGCAATGTTCCATAGTGACTATTTCGGTATGAAATTCGTTCCAATTTGTTAGTTTTCTTTCGCCCATTAGTTTATCGATTCTTATACCTTTTTGTGGTGGAATCACGTCTTCTATAAAATAAACTTCGTCTACCTTGTATTTGTGATCATAAAAAACGACTTTACCTGAAATTCTTTTTATTTCATGCTCAGTAGCATTATAAATGCTAATTTCTCGCAAAACCCTCCATCTTCCATCTTCAAAAACATTATTATCTAACACTGTAGTAGTGATAGGTTTTTTTCTGTCGATTCAAATCGCTTTGGTTGGTAGTAATCTTCCATTTCCTTTTTAAATTTTTTATCACTGATTCTTAACACTGTCAGTGTAAATCCAAGAAGAATTAGAAATATGGTTATGCCCCACTTATTTTCAAACAAGATAAGGCTACTGGAACTCATTGCAGATTTAATTCCTGCTGGTTCAAGAAGGTATAGTAATATAATAAAGAGAAAAATACTGCTTAAAATAATTCCCTTCTTGCTAAAATGCTTCTTGTTCTCTTCTTTTTCCATACTTTTATTTAGGTTTATTTCGGGGTAATGTTTGATTAGTTCGGCATGATCCGTTACTAAATCCTGAACAAGGTCTTCCCAGAACAATAGCTGAATTGGGAATTTACTATTCGTCTTACGTTCTTCTGTTAGTTTATTTATTTTCTCTTGAAGCGTAGCATCCCTCTGTGCAGTCGTTGCTATATAATATATATCTAGTTTTGGCAAAAACTCTTCTGCTTTTAAAACCTCGTTATTAATATCATTATAATTTAATTTTACCTTTGATAATTTACACTGCACACCAGCCCTTCTTCCGGCATCGTCTTCCCCGTATATATCGACTCCATGTTGAGTCTGCCCTTTTCTTCCGATTCGACTTATATTCTTATTCATCCACCGGATACGTAAGCAGCTAGCAACTATTTCTTCAAACTCGTTCCAGTCGTTTGGGGCTGGTATTAGCGAGTTTGCTATTGTGGGCATTTTTTTATTCTTCTCCTTCCTAAAATGAACCGTTACTATAGTTAGGAAAAATTAAGTTGGTGAAAGAGGTTATCAGGAAATTAATTTAAATGGATGGACAACCGAAGTTACCCCTCCATTAAAAACTCAATATCATTGAACGAACTAATTTTCTATTTCGCCTTCTCCAACTGCAATCTCTTTCCCGATTACGGAAACTTCAGAAAATGCCAACACTTTTCCGACAGCTTCCTCTAGGTCCTCTAATTTTGACCATTCCAACGCTCCAACAGGAGTTGGACTTGAATGGTCAATTAAAGAGAATAATAATTCTTCTATTCGTTCGAAACTTGAAGCATCATTTGACATCTTCATCAACGCATTATAGGGCTTTTCATCTTTCACTTCTTGTCGGAAGAATGCTTTCTCTAAATTTGGTATTGATGAAACTAAACGAACCTTTGTCTTATCGTTATGTAAATTTATCGCATCCAAAATATTTTGGTTAGTCGCCCAGGCAGGATTTCTTTTTAACTCCTTTGTTAAAGGTGTATCACTATCATGTAGTACAGAGTATTTGGATCCAAAATGGTTCAATATCTTAATCAAAGATACAATTGTCGCTTTCCCCCGAGCTCTAATTATGTGGACATCTTTAAACTTCTCCGGATTTTTTAGAATAACATATTTGAATGCTGTATACTCAGTATCTCCTTCAACTATGACAATACGGCCTCCAAAGAAAAACTCCGCAACATATGGATCACATACATTTAGTAATTTTAGACGTTGTTTGTCGTTATCATCTAGCCTCACTCTATTTGGTCTAAAGAGAGTAGTTCCATTGATCTCTCCGTCCTCTCCCCGCTCTACTCGAATAATTGTGGTGTTATTTCTCGATAAATCAATAAATGCAGGAGAGTGCGTTGTCACCATTACTTGCCAGTTCCCTGATTGAGGTAAGTCATAGAGCACATTACATGCTTCTCGGATAGCGTTAGGGTGTAAGCACAGTTCCGGTTCATCAAGCAGTAATACGTGTGGACGTTGTGTATTAGATAAGGTGTCTTTTTTAGAGGCAGTTTTTCTTCCTGCATTCTTTGCTAAGCCGGTTTCAGATATATACCTTAATGCTGCCCAAAGCAGTGTTCTCCTTGCACCACTACCCTGTCTTTCAATGGTGCTTTGGTACCCGTCAGCAGGTCCCATAAGAAGCTGAGGGTTTGTTTTGAATAGATTAATACTTTTTTCGATATCCTCCTCAGGTCTGGCATTAAATTTAATCTTATAGTTTGGGAAGACTCTTTCGACTATAGTAGAAACTTCAGTTTCAACTTTTTGTATCTCATCTTGCGACTCTTCAACAATTTTTGTTTGGATTTCTTGAATCTTTTGCAAAAGCTGAGAATAATCAGTTTCTTCGTTACCATCCTCATTCTTAAATGTTTGTAACTGTTTAACTCTTTCATTCAATATTGACATTAGCAAGTCTACAATTTCTTTTGTTTGTGTTTGGGGATCAGAAAAAGCATCTACCCGATGTGGTTGAGGTCTTCTGGAATTGGCTACATTTGGTGCTCCCCATGGAACTTCATCGTCCCAATTGTTTTTTTTGAAATCAAATCCTTGCCTTTTTCCTGCACCAGGATTTGTCCAAACCCACCTTTCACGGACAAACTTTTCACCGTTAATATCTTGAATCCATCTATCTCCCGGAGAATTATCAAAAACGACAGTTTGCAACTCAATTTCAGGTAGCCTTTCCTGATTAATCTTTGAGTTAGGGAAATCATCGATCGATAAATGGCCGTCATTTGACCCATGAGACATAACTACTTCATAGGCCCTAAGTATTGAACTTTTTCCTGCATTATTCGGTCCTACTAAAACAACTATGTCATCTAACTCTATCTCGACCGGTCGTTCACCTATACATCTGAAATTTTTAATAATTAGCTTATGTAGTCTGGGACGAGCACCTAAGGGGATGTCTCCTGATGCAGTATCTGTTGCTGTAGTAGCTTTACTATTTCTCGCCACTAGAAACGGCTCCTCTCAACAAAAATTGGAATTTGCTCATGTCAATAGTTTAACGATATCCAAAGATCCCAAATAGTTCAAGAGAATCATTTGGATACAATTTGTAAATGGAATATGGCGACCGTTTTAAATGTAAAAAGCACCCTTCCGGGTGCTTTTCACAAGAACAGTGGTCTTATCGACGATTCCATGATCAGTCTAAAAATTTTCCATTTGTAGGGGGTTGAGTCATTTCGATGCAACTCATAAGTAAATAATCAATCCCATACAGTAGATAGGAGGAACTTTACTGTAGGGGTTAATAACTAGTAACACTTCGTATTATCAAGTATTACTTTATATTTCCTAGTGCTACAAGGCATTGCTTTTTTACCCCTTTACCCTCCCGAGCCATACCTCAAAACCCTTAACTCCAAGCCTCAATATCCTCATCATCGAACTCTTCCACTTCCGGCTCAGGCTCGGAATGGGAAGCTGGGGCGGCCTGTCCGACCTGCGCTGCCTCCGCCACTGCCGCCGCTTCTGCCGCGACCGCGATCTGCTGAGAGGCTTCGTGCAAGCCCGACCTCTCCATCGGGATATAGGTCTGCAAGTTGCGGACGCCGTTCTGCCGGATCTCGTTCTCTACCAAATAACGAATCGAATCCATCAAGTTCGTCTGCGCGTTCAGCCACGCCATGACAAGCGGATCCTCATTCTTCTTCGTCTTCAAGCTGATATTGTCGCCCGGAGACTTGGTCTTCTTCATCCCATCCACCTGCCGAATTCAGTAAATGACCGCCAATCCTGCCACGCTTATGCCGGCTGTTCCGCCGCCTTGCCCTTGAGCGCCGAGAAGATCTTGCCGCGAACGAAGGCGTCGAGCCCCGTCGCGTTCAGCTCTACGGCGTATTCGGCCGGTATGTAGAGCAGCTTGATCTCCCGTTCGTCGCACAGCTCCTTCAGATGCGGGTACAGAACGGACCTCATGAGGATGCTCCCTCCGCCGTACACGCAGATGAGGTCGATCTCATTGCGCGCCTTGGTTAGCTGCTTCTTCACGTGCTGCACGATCTGTTTGACCTGGCTCTCCAGCGGCCGGCGCAGCGTCTTGAGCGCTCTCGCATGGTACTTGTGGTTCGGATTCTTGATCACATCGCTGAAAAACTGTCTCGGACTATCCGGCAGATGAATCAGCCGGTTGAACTCCGGGAGCGCCTCTTCGATGGCATAACCCGCTCCGTGATGGCTGCCGTGGACGAATTGGCGCAGGAACCGGTTCCCTTCCGTGATCGGATATTCCGTGGAGCCGTCGCCGATGTCCACATGCAGGATACGCTTGTCCTTGAAGAAGCTGCCGTTGAACTTCTTGCCAACGCCGTAAGCCTCCACGAATTCAGCGAAGATGTCTCCCTCTCTCCAATTCCCCGACGCGTCCCGCTGCAGCGTGAAGATAACCGGCGTCGCTTCCGGAACGGCCTTAACGAACGGGAACGTGATCCGGACCGCTACGCGATGCAGGCCCAGATGCACGGTCACATGATGCGTACCGGAAGTGAACCGCTTCTCGAACCGGGCGGACGTCTCGTCCGTATGCTGCGTAACCGGCAACGCGGTCGCCATATCGACCTCCAGGTCGATTGTCGACGGGATCGCCTTCTCCTCCTCGTACGCCTTCTGAACGGCCACGGCGGCGATCTGAGCGAGCGTATTCACGACCGGGAGGTCCATATCGCTTTTCAAATCGATGCCGATCTGAAGATTGTCGATAATCTCGCCGCTCTCCAGCGCGAACTTGCCGACATAGTACATCCCGGGCCGGGCGGCCGGGGAATCGACCGTGACGACGAGTTGGTCCTGCAGATTCGCGATGAAGCTCTCCGGCGATTGCTCCTCCCTCCAGGGAAGCTCGTCCACCATGCAATTGACGTTAGGCTGCTGAATCAATCTCCCGTCGACGACCAGATCGTGCTCGCTGTTGCCGTTATCGTTACCGACATAGAAATGATAATTCATAGTCGCTCTCCTCTCTAATGGCTTTGGCATGCCACGGTATTACTTTGCCACACGAGGTGTTACCAAGCAACCTTCCAGAGTCCTACGCAACATTATCTTTCTCTCATTTAATTTTGTCGGATCCTGAAGCGGCCGCGAATTCCTGTTGACTTAAACCTCGGTTTAAGTCGTATCCTATTCTTGTCGACAGGATAAACATCCTATTTGGAGGACTCCAGATGAAGTACTGTTCCATCGGCGAAGCCGCGGCCCGGTTCCGAATTCCCGAATCCACGATCCGTTATTATGAGAAAAAAGGCCTGCTGCCGCTCATCGAGCGAGACGCGGCGGGGAGGCGGCTATTCTCGGAAGACCAGATGGCGCTTCTGAGTACCGTGATTTGTCTCAAAAACACGAACATGCCTATCAACGACATTAAGCAGTATGTGGCCTGGATCCTGGAAGGAGACAGCACCCTTGAGCTTCGGCTCAAGATGATGAGCGAGCACAAGCAGGCCGTGCTGGACGAGATGGCGTTGATGACCGAATCGCTGCAAGGAATCGACGAGAAGATTACGCGTTATAAGACGCGAATTCAGGAGAGAAAAGAGGTAACCCAATGAAATTATCGGGCAATACGATCCTCATTACGGGCGGAGGCTCCGGAATCGGACTCGCTTTCGCGCAGCGTTTTATCCAGGCGGGCAATACCGTCATCGTGACGGGGCGGCGCGAGAACGTGCTTCAACAGGCGCAAGAGAAGCTCCCCGGCCTGATTACCCGCGTCAGCGATCTGAATCAGGAATCCGAACGCGTAGCCTTGTTCGAATGGGTGACGGCCAACTACCCGGAAGTGAATGTGCTGGTTAACAATGCCGGAATCCAACAACGCTTTAACGTGCTCAAGTCGAACGCCAGGAACGATTGGAACGGCATTAACCAAGAGATCGTGACCAACCTCGAAGCGCCGGTCCATCTCTCCC
>Ga0065721_10006390_pt1 | contig 10397 bp, 9 predicted proteins | sample Mesricmetagenome_FD_59108 | JGI IMG/M metagenome (GOLD analysis project Ga0065721, IMG submission 59108) | Mesophilic microbial community from rice straw/compost enrichment Sample: eDNA_1 v2 (version 2) | ecosystem: Engineered > Solid waste > Grass > Composting > Bioreactor | place: USA: Davis... | reverse complement strand
TTCGACCTGATCGAGGCCGGCGACATCGTCGTGCGGCACGAACAGGGCCTGCCGATCGCCGGGCACCTCTACATCGCGCGCTACCGCTGACCGTCACACCGGCGACGCACACACCTGAGACAAGGGCGCGTGCCCCTGTCCCCGATCTCCCACCCCTCCCCTCGTTGAGGGGACGGGAGAACCGGGAGCCCAATCTCTCCTCCATCACCCCGGACTTGATCCGGGGCCCAGCCACCGCGCGTCTGCGCGTTGAGGAGACTCCTTTCGGGACGGAATGAACACCGGCCAGGAGTCTTCGGTGCCGCGGACACGGCGCTGCTGGAGACCGGATCAAGCCCGGTATGACGGAGGAGGAATTTCGCCATCCCTTCCGTCCGGGAGTTTCGCACGTCCTGGAATTTCGCAGCGATCCCCCGTGGAGTGGGAGATATTCCCGGCCGCTCGACATGGCTGATTGTCGGCCAACCGCCCTTCAGGCGGCGACCCCCTCGGCCGGGCTACCGCTCCGGCGACAACGTCCACCGCCCTGCGGGCTCCGAAGGGCCGCCGGCCGGGATGGTGATCCCCTCGACCCGGGCCCATCGCTCGGCGAAATCGCGATAGTGCCGTGAGAAGACGTTGCCCGACTGGCCCGTCGTCTGGATGTAGGTTGAGGCGTCGAGGTCGGCGAGATCGAAGATGCCGCGATAGCTGGAGCCGTGGGTGTTGGCATAGGGTGAGGCGTCGCTCCAGATCTCCGTTGCGCCGCGGTCGAGCGTGAAGGGGCCGCCGCCATGCTCGATCTCGACGTTGAAGAGCGGCGCCAGCCATTCGACATTGGCGAAGGGCCGATGCGCGCCGATCGCCTTGTGCGCCTTGCCCCACCGCCAGCCGTCGATGTCATCGCCGTAGCGCGCCTTGAGGTCTGCGACCGCGCCGTCGAGCGCGGCGATGAGGATTTCCGCGCAGCCTTCCTGCTGCGGCGTTTCCGCGAGGTCGCACCAGGTGGCCCGCGCCGACCTGCCATCCAGAAGCTGCTCCAACACCTTGCCGCGCAATTTGAACCAGGTTTCGAAGGCCGGGCCGAGTTCGTCAGCGAAGGTCCGCCGCGTCATTTCCCGGAACCACGCCATCATGATCAGCGGCTCGCCGCGATCGGCCGTCATCGCGCCGTCCCAGGCGGAAAGCCGCGCGATCAGGCCGCGCTGCAGCGTCGTGAGCTGAGCGCCCTCCAGCGCCCGGACGAACCGGTCGCGCATGCCGAGAAGCGCAGCGGAATGGATGTCGGCCTGCGCCGCGCGCGAGGCTTCCACCGTGTGCTTGCCCCCGGCGTGGATCACCAGTTCGTCCACGCGCGCCTGTCGATATGGCTCCTCCCAGTCGAAGGTCAGGAGATGCGGATAGTCGGGGCCGACGATCTTGGTATTGGCCGTGCCGATCGCTCCGATCGCAGGATTGAGTTGACGCGGCAGCCCGGCGAACGGCACGTAGCCCCGCCAGTCGTAGATCGCGTTCCAGCCAGGCACCGGCGCGCGGCCCATCACCTGGTTCGCCGGATCGCGCACCGGCACCCGTCCCGGCGCGATCAGCCCGATATTGCCGTCGACGTCGGCCACCACCATGGACTGCATGGGCGTTACGAACGCGTCCATGGCCTTCTGGTAGTCCGCGACCGACCTGACCTCGTAAAGCCGCGGCCCGGCATTGGCCGTCGTATCGTCCGGGGCGAGCGCCACCCATTGCAGAGCCGCCACCGTGTCCTTCGGCAAATAGGTCTCGAGCTTGCGGTAGGAGCCGGGCAGGACCGGCCCGTGCCGGGTCCAGCGTCGGGTGAAGCTCACGTCCGTCCCGCCCTTGACGCGGATCGTCTCCTCCGCCTTGCCGAAAGTGGCCCACCCGGAGGGGGTCAGGTACTCGTCCGGATTGTCCGGGTTGACGCGCTCGACGAAGAGGTCCTGCGCGTCCGTCGCCGTATTCGTATAGCCCCACGCGGCAAAGTCGTTGCGACCGAGAAAGATGAAAGGCGTGCCCGGCAGCGAGGCGCCGATCAGGTTCTTCGGCTCGCCGAGCTCCTTCGTCACCGTGACATGGGCGAGATACCAGATCGAAGGCGCACCAAGCGACAGATGCGGGTCGTTGGCGAGAATGGGCTTGCCGGATTCGGTGCGCGCGCCGGAGACAACCCAGTTGTTGGAAGCGCCTGAGCCGAGAATCTCGTCAACCAGCGCATATTCGTTGACCGGAACATCGCCGTTGTCTGCCGTCGAAGGCTGAGACCCGATCGGGCCGCGCTCGAGTCCGAGAAGCTCAACGAGATCAGGCAGCGGCGGCGGCGAATCGGCATCGACATAGGGCAGAAGGTCGTTGATTTCCGGCTCCGAAAAGCCGAGGCGGCTGAAGGCGAGCCTGAGCACCTCGTCGCCGACATTTTCCGAGAGCGTCACCGACATTATCTTGATCGTCGTCAGCGTGTCGGCCGGCGTCCACGGTTCCGGCTCGGCGCCGAGGATGACGAATTCCGGCGGCAGCTTCGAGGAGAAGGCGCGCGCCTCACGCTCGATCCAGGCGTTGACGCCGCGGGCATAGCCGTCGAGCATCGCAGTGGTCGGTGCGTCGAGGACCGAGAGCGAGGCCTCGGCGGCCTTGTCGATCGCCATCGTCCTCAGCCAGATGTCGGTAGCGACCGTCGGCGCGCCGAAGAGTTCGGACAGCCGTCCCCTTCCCGCCATGCGGTTGACGTGCATCTGCCAGAGCCGCTCCTGCGCATGGACGAAACCGAGGCCGACCGCCGCGTCAGCCCGCGTCTCGGCGACGATGTGCGGCACGCCTTCCTTGTCGCGGGTGATCGTCACCGGTCCGGAGAGCCCGGCGATCGTCATCTCCCCATCCTCGGGCGGCAGCGAGCGCGACAGCCAGAGAAAACCCGCCCCGACCGCCATAACGAGGATCGGTACGACGACGAGCACGAAGCGGATGAGGGCTTTGAGGATTCGCCGCATTGGTCTATGTCCCTCCGGGGAAGTTTCGCGGGATCGGACACCCGGGGGTCCGCGCGCACCGGCATTAGTGCAGAAGGACAGGTCAGATGGCAACAGTCGCATTCATCGGTCTCGGCGTGATGGGATATCCGATGGCGGGGCACCTGAAGACACGCGGCGGTCACGAGCTTCGCGTCTACAACCGCACCGCCGCCAAGGCTGAAAAATGGGTCGGGGAGTTCGGCGGGACCGCGTGCGCGACCCCGTCAGATGCTGCTACGGGCGCCGATTTCGTCTTCACCTGCGTCGGCAACGACGATGACCTGCGTCAGGTGACGCTAGGCCCGGACGGCGCCCTTTCGGGCATGAAGCCGGGCGCGATCCTGATCGACAACACCACCGCATCGGCGGAAGTCGCCCGCGAGCTCGAGGCCGCGGCGAAGGCGAAAGACCTCGGCTTCCTCGACGCCCCCGTATCCGGCGGCCAGGCCGGGGCCGAGAATGGCGTTCTCACCGTCATGGTCGGCGGCGAGGAAACGACGTTCGACCGGGCGAAGCCCGTGATCGAGGCCTATGCACGCATGGTCGGACTGATGGGCCCCGCCGGCGCCGGCCAACTCACCAAGATGATCAACCAGATCTGCATCGCCGGCCTCGTCCAGGGGCTTGCCGAGGGCATTCATTTCGGACGCAAGGCCGGGCTCGACATCGAGAAGGTGGTCGAGGTCATCTCCAAGGGCGCAGCCGGCTCCTGGCAGATGGAGAACCGTCACAAGACGATGAATGCCGGAAAATACGATTTCGGCTTTGCCGTCGACTGGATGCGCAAGGACCTCGACATCGTGCTTTCAGAGGCCCGCCGCAACGGCGCGCGGCTGCCGGTCACCGCGCTGGTCGACCAGTTCTATGCCGACATCCAGGCGATGGGCGGCAACCGCTGGGACACGTCCTCGCTGCTCGCCCGCCTGGAGAAATAGGGCGATGGGCGCCTCCTCGGGATTGGGGCCGGCTGCGACGGCCGCCGAGATCGTCGCCCATCTTCGCACCCTCGGTTCGGAGGAAAACCGCGCCGGCATGCAGCGCTACGGCATCCGGATCGACCGAGCGCTCGGCATCTCCCACGGAGAGCAGCGCCGCATAGCCAAGGCAGTCAAGCGAAACCACGCCCGCGCGTTTGAACTATGGGCGAGCGGCGTCACCGAGGCCCAGTTCATCGCCTCGCTGACGGCCGACCCGAAGCTGTTTACGCCCGACGACGCGCGCGCATGGGCGGCGGATTTCGATTCCTGGGACATCGTCGACGGCGTCTCCGACCTCTTCGTCGAGACCGACCACTGGAGGGAGCTGATCGCGGAGTTTGCCGAAGACGAGCGCGAGTTCGTGCGACGCACCGCGTTTGCGATGCTGGCCTGGGCAGCCGTTCACCGCAAGAAGGAGCCGGAGGCGACCTTCGTCGGCTTCCTGCCGCTGATCGAGCGCCATGCTGCCGACGCTCGCAATTTCGTGAAGAAGGCGGTGAGCTGGGCGCTCAGGTCGATCGGCAAGCGCTCCCTTTCCCTCAACGCCGCCACACTCTCGCTCGCCGAGAAGCTCGCCGCGTCAGAGGACCGCACCGCGCGCTGGATCGGCCGCGATGCGGTCAAGGACCTGACCTCGGACAAGACGAAAGCCCGTTTCGAGAAGAAGAAGGCCAAACCCTGAGGGCGAGCCTCAGGACGCGGCGGCCGCCGCTTCCTTGGCGAGCGGAATGTAGTCGAGCGGCAATTCGGTCGTGTACTTGATCTGCTCCATCGCGAAGGCCGAGGAGACATCCCGGATCTCGATCTTCGAGATCAGGCGCTTGTAGAAGGCGTCATAGGCGGCGATGTCCGGCACGACCACGCGCAGGAGATAATCCACCTCGCCGCTCATGCGGTAGAACTCCGCCACTTCCGGAAACTCGGTGATGACCTCCGAGAAGCGCTTGAGCCACTCGTGCGAATGCGAGTTGGTGCGGATCGAGACGAAGACCGTCACCTTGGTGTTGACGGCGGCCGGGTCGAGCAGCGCCACGCGCTTACGGATGACGCCGTCCTCCTCGAGCTTCTGGATGCGCCGCCAGCACGGCGTCGTCGAAAGCCCGACTTTCTTGGCGATGTCGGCGACGGCCAGCGTGGCGTCTTCCTGCAGCAGGCGGAGGATCTTTCGGTCGAGACGGTCCATGGGGAAAAGTCCAGATTGGCAATATCGTTCTCATATCCTAGCGGATATGGGTCGACAAAGGAAATTTTTTCTATTGAGATTGAGAATGTGGATTCGAATGCTGCCGTCTTTCGAGAAGCGTGGAAACACGCCGCCGGAGCTCGACGAGAAGCTCGGCCTCAAACCACGGATTACGCTTGATCCAGGCGGAATTGCGCCACGAAGGGTGCGGCAGGGGCAGGACCGGCAGCGTCGCCTCCGTCGTCTCGAGGATGCGGCGCCAGTCGGCGACCGTCTCGGTCAGCGAGCCATGGCGCAGCGGCCCGAGATGCCAGGCCTGCGCGTAGCTGCCGACGGCGAGGACGAGCCGCAATTGCGGCATCTCCGCCATCAATCGCGCCCGCCAGGCCGGCGCGCATTCGCGCCGGGGCGGCAGGTCGGAGCCCTTAGCGTCGAGACCGGGAAAGCAGAAGCCCATCGGCACGATCGCGAACTTGTCCGGATCGTAGAACGCAGCCGCATCGACCCCCAGCCAGTTGCGCAGCCGGTCGCCGGACGGATCGGTGAAGGGACGGCCCGACGCATGGACGCGCGTTCCCGGCGCCTGCCCGGCGATCAGGATCGGCGCGGTGACCGAGGCGGCGCAGACCGGCCGCGGCTCGTGCGGAAGCGCTCTCGTCGGTCCGCCGAGCGGCGCGTCGCGGCAGATGCGGCAAAGCGAAATCTCGCCGAGCAGCGCCGCAAGGCCCGGGCTAGCCGCACTCAAGGCGCAGCCCCGGGCCGGACGGACACTTCCTCGAGCCACCGCGAGAAATGCTTCAGATGGGTCGGCCGGTCGATCCTCGCCGGCTTCATGAACTGCACGGCGACGAGCGCGGTGATGTCGGCGATCGTGTAGCGGTCGCCGGCGATAAAACGGCGCGTCCCGAGTTCACCATCGAGATGATCGAGGAAGGCGAGCGCCCGCGGACGGTTCGCCTCGCCCCATGCGGGGATCTGCGGCACCTCCCAGTCCTTCATGGCCGGGTGGGTATGGCGGAAGGCCGCGGCGACGGCGGCGAAGAAATTGAACTCGACGCGCCGGTTCCACATCTCGACGATCGCCTGGTCGCGCGGATCCGTGCCAAAGAGCGGCGGCTCGGGATGGAGCGCCTCGAGATAGCGGCAGATCGCGACCGATTCGGTCAGGACCGTGCCGTCATCGAGCACGAGCACCGGCAATTGCATCAGCGGATTGAGCGCAGCCACCTCCGGAGCCTTGTGGCCGAGCGCGCCCATGTCGACCGGTACGCGCGGCAGGTCGATCCCCTTCTCGGCGAGAAACACCGAGACCCGCCGCGGATTGGGGGCACGCCCGCCGTCATAGAGCTTCATCGTCGTCTCCTCAATCAGATCACATGCCGGCAAGCCGGCGCAGCAAGGCCCGCATCCCCGTGAGCCCGGCGTGAACGGGCTCCTCGGCCACGCCCTCACGGCGCCGCCATTCGGCGGGCCGGATAAATTCCATCCCCCAGAGTCCGGCGCGCTCGGCCTGCGCCAGCTGCTCCTGGCTCTCGTAATTGCCAAAGGCGACGGCATGGCCTGCGCGGACCATCGCCGCGTTGAGGTCGACGTCGCCGGCGCGGCATTCGGCGAGATCGCGACCATAGCGATCGCGGCCGACGATCGAACAGGAAATGGGGTTTTCGCCGACGAGCCGCAAGAGCACCGCCTTCGCCTCGCGCCCGCAGGCGCGCTCCGCATCGCCGAGGCGGCAGGTCTGGGTGATCTCCGGCGCATCGATGCCGGCGAGCCGCAGCCGCCGGCCGGACAGGACCAGGCTGTCGCCGTCGACCACCTGCGCCCTGCCCTCCACCGCCGGCGTCGCCGCCTGGAATCGCGCGGCGATCAGCGCGAGTAGCAAGATCGCGCCGAGAGCCGCGACCAGGTCGACGAGGCGGCCGCCGTGCCGCCTGCCCCTGCGAAAGCGCCTCATGCGCACCGCCTTGGGTGTCCGGAATACCTTAAATGCAAACAGGTTCTTAATCATTGCGCCTTAAGCTCGGCCCGACCTAGGTGACAGATTTCGCACGGCAAATGAGCACGCTCTCCGGCACGATGACCGACAAGATCATTGTCGACAAGTCGCGGACGCACAAGAACGCGGCCGTGGTCAAGGCCGTGCGCCAGACCCGTGACCTGCTGCAGAACGGCCGTGCCGCCGTGCCCGCCTTCGACCGCGAGATGATGATGATGCACATCAACGCGGTGCTGCAGGGAGCGGCCGCCCCGCCCTTCCTCGTCATCATGACGGCGATGGTCGGCCTCTATTTCGATGAGGCGGTCGGCCTGCTCGTCTGGGCCTTCGTCACGCTCTGCGTCTATGCCGGTCTCGTCCTCGCCGCCCGCCGCGCGGCGCGCCATCTGTCCGACGAGAACCTCGCCACGCGCTGGCGCAAATGGTTCCTCGGCTTCTATCTCGCCATCGGCATCTGCTGGGCGGTCTTCGCCATGCAGGACTGCACCGCCTGCTCGGGCGAGACCTTCGATTTCTACAAGGCGGCGGCGCTGCTTATCGCCATGGCCGCCACCGCGATGGCGACCTTCACGCTGCGCCACGCGCTTCTCTATGCCTTCGCGCCGAGCGTCGCAGCCCTCCTCGCCATGAGCGTGATGGAGCCGTCGGTCTCGAACCTGGCGCTGCTCGCCATGCTCGCCACCTCGTCGATCTTCTTCGCCTATGTGGCGCAGCGGCTGCACACCTCGAACATCAAGATGATGGCGTTCCAGGCCGAGAAGGACAACCTGATCGCCGAGCTCGAAGTGGCGAAATCCGTCTCCGACGAGGCGCGCCGCCGCGCCGAGGAAGCCAACCTCGCCAAGTCGCGCTTCCTTGCCTCGATGAGCCACGAGCTGCGCACGCCGCTCAACGCCATTCTCGGCTTCTCCGAGGTGATGGCCGGTGAGGTGCTCGGCCCGATAGAGAATCCGAACTACAAGGAATATGTCAGCGACATCCATCGCTCGGGCCAGCATCTTCTGAACCTGATCAACGAGATCCTCGACCTGTCGCGCATCGAGGCCGGGCGCTATGACCTGTCCGAAACCGTGCTTTCGCTCGCCGACATCGCCGCGGACTGCATCAACCTCGTCCAGCTCAAGGCGCGGGCGAAGAATATCCGCATCATCGAACTGTTCGAGCCGGACCTGCCGTCCGTCTGGGCCGACGAGAAGGCGATGCGCCAGATCGTCCTCAACCTTCTCGCCAACGCGGTGAAGTTCACGCCGTCGGGCGGCGAGATCCAGGTCCGCATCGGCTGGACCGCCGGCGGCGGCGAATACGTATCGATCAAGGACAATGGTCCGGGTATTCCGGAAGAGGAAATCCCGGTCGTCCTCTCCGCCTTCGGTCAGGGCTCGATCGCCATCAAGAGCGCCGAGCAGGGCACGGGCCTCGGCCTCCCGATCGTCCAGGCGCTGATCGCCAAACATGGCGGCGAATTCGTCTTCCGCTCGCGGCTGCGCGAGGGCACCGAGGCCATAGCCATCCTGCCGCCGAACCGCATCCTGCAGGGCATGGAAGCGGTCGAGGGCGTTGCCGACGCCGCACCGAGGAAGAAGCAGCGCGCCTTCCGCTAGAGGATAGCGCCGGGCCTTTGTCGCCTTGCAGCCTCACTCCCTGTTGCTGACGCCCGCCTGCGCGAACGTCGCCATGCCGGAATGGCAAAGAGCGGCCGCCTTGACGATGCCTGCGGCGAGCGCGGCGCCCGTCCCCTCCCCGAGCCGCATGCCGAGCGCGAGCAGCGGCGTCTTGCCGAGCCGCTCGATCGCCTTCATGTGTCCGGGCTCGGCCGAGACGTGGCCGATCAGGCAATGGTCGAGCGCGCGCTCGTTGGCGGCATGCAGGATCGCCGCCGCCGCCGTCGCNACGTAACCGTCGATCAGAACCGGGATGCGCTCCATNCGCGCCGCGAGGATGGCGCCGGNCATGGCTGCGACCTCGCGCCCGCCNAGCCGGCGCAGAACCTCGAGCGGATCGGAGAGATGCGGCCGGTGCAGGTTGACCGCGTCCTNGACCGCCTTGATCTTGCGGNCGAGCACCTCGCCCTCGGAGCCGGTTCCCGGCCCAACCCATTCGGCGGCCGTGCCGCCGTAGAGGCCGTGGAAGATCGCCGCCGCGATCGTCGTGTTGCCGATCCCCATCTCGCCGATGCAGAGGAGGTCGGTGCCGCCGGCGATCGCCTCCATGCCGAAGGCCATCGTCGCCGCGCAGGCACGCTCGTCGAGCGCAGGCTCGACGGTGATGTCGGCGGTCGGCATGTCGAGCGCGAGGTCGAAGACCTTGAGGCCGAGGTCGTTGGCGATGCAGATCTGGTTGATGGCAGCGCCCCCGGCGGCGAAGTTCTCCACCATTTGAGCCGTCACCGAGGGCGGGAACGGGGTCACGCCGCGCGCCGTGACGCCGTGGTTGCCGGCGAAGACCGCGACGAGCGGCCGCGTCACCTGCGGCGGACGGCCGGTCCAGGCGGCGAGCCAGAAGGCGATCTCCTCAAGCCGGCCGAGCGCGCCGGCGGGCTTGGTCAATTCCGCGTCGCGGGCCCGCGCCGCCGCCAGCGCCGCCGTATCGGGGCCGGGAAGGTTACGCAACAATTCGCGAAAGTCGTCGAAGGGCAATCCGCTGGCGGCCATGACACGCTCCTGAAGGGTCGCCCGCATGACGAGCGGGCGGTCCGGGTGTAAAGATCGAATCGGCGAAGTTCAATCGCAAAGGCGCCGCCCGCAGACTCGGACGCGGCGCGGGTCGCAGGGGAAGAGCGCGCGCATGCATCTGTCCGATTTCACCGACGATCTCGCCCGTGCAATCGGCTTCCTGAGCCGCCTTCCCATGCCCGGTCACTTCTTCGAAGGCCATGACGGCCGACTCGGACGCACGGTCCGCGTCTTCCCCCTCGCCGGCCTCGTCGTCGCGCTTCCGGCCGCCGTGCTGATCTTCCTCTTGTCGGTGTTAGACGCCAATTCGGCGCTCACCGCCCTCCTCGCGCTCGCCGCGACCGTGCTCGTCACCGGCGCCTTGCACGAGGACGGGCTCGCCGACTGCGCCGACGCCTTCTTCTCCGGCAAGCCGCGCGAGCGCATCCTCGAGATTCTCAAGGATACCACCATCGGCGTCTACGGCGCGCTGGCGCTCGTCTTCTCGGTCGCGCTGCGGGGCGTGGCGCTGACCATCGTGATCGCCGCCTGTACGCCGGCGAATGCCGCCTTCGCGGTGCTCGCCGCCGC
>Ga0065721_10006590_pt1 | contig 10398 bp, 9 predicted proteins | sample Mesricmetagenome_FD_59108 | JGI IMG/M metagenome (GOLD analysis project Ga0065721, IMG submission 59108) | Mesophilic microbial community from rice straw/compost enrichment Sample: eDNA_1 v2 (version 2) | ecosystem: Engineered > Solid waste > Grass > Composting > Bioreactor | place: USA: Davis... | reverse complement strand
CTTCCTTATCTGCTGAACTGGACGCCGTCCGTGGTGACAACCTCCGACGCAGGTACCGGATTTGGTTACACGGGTGTCCGAATCCGCGGAAGCGACGCCACCAGTATCAACGTCACCATTAACGGTATTCCCTATAATGACGGCGAGTCGCTGGGCAGCTTCTGGGTCGACATTCCGGACATTGCTTCATCGTCGCAGAGCATACAGATTCAGCGCGGTGTAGGAAGTTCTTCCAATGGTGCTGGCGCTTTCGGCGCAACGATCAACCTGCAAACCAACGCACGCAATGATGACCCTTATGCAGAAGTTACCAACAGCGTGGGCTTCCTGGGGACATTCTCCGAATACAATTCACGCCGGCACACGTTCAGCTTCGGAACAGGGCTGCTCAACAATCACTGGGTACTCGACGGACGTATTTCTACCATTAAGTCCGAAGGATTTATTGACCGCGCAACTGCTGACCTGAGCTCGTACTATTTCTCGGCAGGCTTCTACAGCGGAAACACGATGATTAAAGGAATCATGTTCGGCGGGCACGAACGCACCTATCAGGCATGGTACGGCGTTCCGGAATCGCGACTGAAGAATGACGTCGAAGCCATGGAGATCACGGCGATGAACGAAGGCTGGAATGAAGAACAAACGCAAAATCTCCTGCAGTCAAACAGCAGAACGTTCAATCCTTATCTTTATCCGAACCAGGTTGACGACTACCGTCAGGATCATTTCCAGTTACACCTTTCGCAAAAGTTGTCGGATAACATCAATGGCAACCTGTCACTTCATTATACGCCAGGCAAAGGCTACTATGAAGAGTACCGCTACAATGACCGGTTGTCGGATTACCGTATCGAACCTGTACAAATCGGAGGCGAGACCATCTCGCGCACAGACCTTATCCGCAGGAGGTGGCTTGACAACGACTTTTACGGATTTACTTACTCGTTGAACTATACGAAGAACAATTGGGACGCTACGCTTGGCGGTGGATGGAACCGATACGACGGCGATCACTTTGGTGAAGTCATCTGGGCTGAAGTGTCACCCGTTCCTCATGAGTACAGGTACTACTACAACAACGGCGACAAACGCGACTTCAACATCTACGCAAAAGCGAACCATTCCTTTACCGAGAGCGTCAGCGGTTATCTCGACCTTCAATACAGGACCATTTCCTATGCTGCAAAAGGTCTTGAGAACAAAGGCGACTACCTGGACATTGAAGAGCGATTCAATTTCTTCAATCCGAAAGCAGGGCTCGTGTTTGCGTTTGCCGATAACCACGAAGCATACGCGTCATTCAGCGTCGCCAACCGTGAGCCTGTACGCAGCGATTTCGTCAATGCGCCAGGTGGTGTTGTACCTACGCATGAGACGCTCTACAATCCTGAAGCGGGATATCGCTTTTCCGCGAAAGGACTGACCCTCCACCTGAACGCGTACCTGATGAAATACCGCGACCAGTTGGTGCATACCGGAATGCTTAATGACGTGGGCGCAGCGCTTCGCACGAACGTGAAAGACAGCTATCGCGCAGGCATCGAAGCTCAGGCACTCGTAACGTTAAGCGAGAAGTTCGTGCTCAATGCAAACGCCACCTTCAGCCGGAATAAGATCAAGCAGTTTGACGAGGTGCTTTACGATTACGGGCCCGATTTTGAAGACTANATCGAGGTGGTAAGAACTCACCGCAACACGGACATTGCTTTTTCNCCGTCGCTGATTGCCGGCTCCGGACTTACGTATCGCCCGTTCAAAGGATTCGAGGCAGCGTGGCTGCTGAAGTACGTAGGGTCACAGTATCTGGACAACACCTCTAATGATTCGCGAAAAATAGGCAGCTACCTGACCAATGACCTCCGGTTTACATACTCCGTAAAACCGGGCTTTGCGGATGAAATCACGTTCAGCTTATTGGTGAATAATATTCTCGACGAGAAATATGAATCCAACGGGTATACCTGGGGTTACCTCGGCGGTGGCGCTGAGTATCGCGAGAATTACTTTTTTCCCCAGGTGGGGAGAAATGTCCTGGCCATGGTGGCTTTGAAATTTTAATTCACATCAGCGATCAAAATAACAAATCCGGTTTTTCGACTTTCTTTGTAAGCGAGAAACTGAAAGTCAGGGAGATGTGTTCTTCAGATGTCGTTTTGTCAGTTAATCGCAGTTTTTTTGCGATTGGCTCAAAGCTTGATAACCGTGAATAAGATTTTAAACTAAAATACAACTATGGGTGGTGCATTTTTAATTGGTATTGTTTTCATGTTGATTGGCTGGGTGGTCAGTTCCCGGTTGAAAAGCAAGTTTCGGGAATACTCTCAGGTACACCTGACCCGCGACCTCACCGGCGCAGACGTTGCACGGCTGATGCTCGCAGACAATGGAATCAATGATGTTCAGGTGACTTGCGTACAAGGCGAGTTGACCGACCACTATAATCCGACTAACAAAACGGTTAACCTCAGCGAAGCAGTTTACTATGGACGCAACGCTGCTGCCACCGCCGTAGCCGCTCACGAATGTGGTCACGCCGTTCAGCACGCCAAAGCATATAGCATGCTCCAGTTCCGATCAGCACTCGTTCCTATTCAAAACGTCAGCGGTCAGATCATGAACTTCGTAATGCTCGGAATGATTTTCGGCGGCGCGATGATCCAGAACTTCTGGCCTACCGCCCTGCTGATCATTATCGGCTGTTATGCCATGTTTGCCCTGTTTGCAGTAGTCACACTACCAGTGGAATTCGATGCAAGTAAGCGCGCCCTGGCATGGGTTGAAGCCCGTGGGATTGTAAACCGGCAGGAACACGCGATGGCTAAAGATGCCCTCAAATGGGCTGCCATGACGTATGTGGTCGCTGCCATCGGTGCTATCACAACCCTGGTCTATTACATTATGCTGTTCATGGGGCGCCGGGATTAATCCTCCGCAACCGTTGGAAAATATGTTCCAGACGCCCTTTCTGATTACCGGACGAAAATTTAATTTGCAGGCCTGAATAATTCATTCGGGCCTTTTTTTATTAAAAAAGGCTATGTTTCATTTTTCCGGTCACACCTAAACGACCTCATTCTTATATGGATTTCCAACTCTCGGAAGAGCAATTGGCGGTACAACAGGCCGCACGCGACTTTGCACGGAATGAACTCCTACCCGGGGTAATCGAGCGCGATACCCATCAGAAATTCCCCGCCGAACAGATCAAAAAGATGGGCGAACTCGGCTTCATGGGGATGATGGTCGACCCGTCATATAATGGCGGCGGCATGGACACGATCTCCTACGTCCTCGCCATGGAAGAAATCTCCAAAATCGACGCGTCGGCCTCCGTGTGTATGTCGGTGAACAACTCCCTGGTTTGCTGGGGAATTGAAGAATACGGCTCTCCCGAACAGAAGGAAAAGTATCTGAAGAAACTCGCTACGGCCGAAACCATCGGCGCATTCTGCCTGTCAGAACCGGAAGCAGGCTCTGACGCGACAAGTCAGCACACTACGGCAGAAGACAAGGGCGATTATTACCTCCTGAACGGAACGAAGAACTGGATCACCAACGGTAACAGCGCCGGCATATACCTCGTAATCGCCCAAACTCACCCTGAAAAGAGGCACAAAGGCATCAATGCGCTCATCGTCGAACGCGACATGCCGGGATTTACGGTCGGAAAGAAGGAAGACAAAATGGGTATCCGCGGCTCGGACACGCATTCCCTGATGTTTTCGGATGTGAAGGTCCCGAAGGCAAACCGCATAGGCGACGACGGTTTCGGATTCACCTTTGCGATGAACACCCTCAACGGTGGGCGGATTGGAATCGCAGCCCAGGCGCTCGGCATCGCCTCAGGAGCATTTGAGCTGGCGCTGAAGTACGCCAGCGAAAGGAAAGCCTTCGGTAAGCACCTCAACGAGCACCAGGCAATCCAATTTAAGCTCGCCGAGATGTCGACCAAAATTGAGGCTGCCAGACTTCTTGTGCACAAAGCAGCGTGGCTCAAAGATCAGCACCAGGATTTTGTTCAGGCTGCGGCTACCGCCAAGCTCTTCGCATCAGAGATTGCGCAACAAGTAACGACTGAAGCAGTCCAGATTCACGGAGGATACGGCTACGTAAAAGAATATCACGTTGAACGCCTCATGCGCGATGCGAAAATCACGCAGATTTATGAGGGTACGACGGAAATACAAAAGATGGTGATCTCCCGTCAGTTGATTAAATAACGACAGGAACCGGCTTCATCAGTTCCGGTTCCATTCGTAGATCTTTTCTGAGATTTCTGTAAGCAGTTGCGGGTTCTTCTCCAGCGCGTTGCCAATCACGATCATATCGGCACCGGCGTCAAGAGCATTCCATGCCTTCTGCGGCGTGTTGATGCCTCCGCCGACAACGAGGGGCACCGACGTAACCTTCCGCACAGCGGCGATCATCTTGGGTGATATTTCACGCTCCGCACCACTACCCGCGTCGAGGTAGATGCATTGGAGGCCCAGCATTTCCCCCGCCATCGCGGTACTCGCCGCAAGAGAGTATTTGTCCTCAGGGATAGGCATGGTGTTGCTGATGTAAGCCACCGAAGTGAGTTTACCTGAATTGATCAGAATATATCCCGTAGGAATAACCTCAAGCCGTGTGTTGCGAATTATCGGCGCAGACACGACGTGCTGACCAATAAGCAGCTCCGGATTTCTTCCCGAAATCAGCGAAAGAAAGAGCAGCGCATCGGCAGATGGGTCAATCTGCATGGTGTTTCCCGGAAACAACACCACCGGAATGGTGACGTTCTCCTTGATCCGCGCAACAACTTCAGAAAGATTTGTTGTCGTAATCAGGCTCCCTCCTACAAAAAAGAAATCAACGCAATTCTCGTTGGCAAGATTAATCAGCGGAAGGATACGCGAAGAGTCGTCTATCTTGTCCGGGTCAATGAGAATGGCAATAGACTTCTTCCGGCTTTCCCGGCGATCGCGCAAGGTCTGCAGAACGCTCATTCCTCCTGCTGTTTCTGTTCCTTCACTGAATCCAGATATTCCATCAGTTTTTCTTTGGCGAGGTTGAGCAGGAACATCGACGCCTGGCTTACCAGTGCTGCACCCACTGTACCCAGGATACCGGGTTCTACATTTTCAGCGGGGGCGCGCTCCACCTCTACTACTTCGGGTGATTCAGCGTGAACCACCTGGATGCGCTTCGCCTTCCTCTTGCTTTTCTTCGACTTGCCTCCTCCGGAAAGCTGCCGCACGAGATAATAGCTTAGCGCCAATGAACCACCAATGATAAGTGCATTCGTGATTATCTTTTCGGTGTTCGCTGATATCAGTCGCACTTCACCCTCCAATGCTTCGCGATGTCTTGCAGACTGGCGCAACAGTTTTCCCCTTTCTTCGTCTGAATCGAGTAGTTCCATATCTATTTTTTCTTTTGCCTGATCATTGAACGAATTTCTTTCTCGGCGCGCTGAATAAGCGCATTGCGCTTCAGATAGATGGCGATAACAGCAACGAGATAAAGACCGCTTACCGCAGCAAAACCCCCGAACATGCCGATGTGCTGCGACAGCTCAAGAGCAAGTGCAACACTGATAAACAGGAGGAAGAACGATCCGAGGAAAAGCAGTACGAGATAAACGGATGCCTTTGAAAGAACTTTGGATGCTTCTTCCTGAATATCATACTTCACGATCTCGATACGACTTTCTACGTAGTCGCTCAAGCGCTCCATGATCTGATCGATCTTCAAAAACTTGGCTATTCCTTCCTTAAACACCGTCACTAAATTCGTTAACGCAATATAGAGAGAAGATTGTTAAAAAGCCGGAATCAGTTTTCGGTAATGGACTTCAACTTTTCAACGATCTCTTTCCCGCTTCCAATGTCGGTTTCGTGAATCAGAAGCATCTTCAGCGGCGCACTAAAGTAATACCAGTGTTCTGCATACTTATCCGGCCCCACTGATTGTTGATGAAATACAAATACAGAGTCAAAGGATGCTCCGGCCACCTCAAAGCGGGGCAGGATTTTCTCTACGCACGTTTGAATTTTCTCGTTATCTCCCTCCACATCCCAGCAATATCCAGGGCGTTGAAACAGGAATTTTTCTTGCCCCATAGACAGCATCCGGTTGCGATAGACGATTGGAACCACCTGCGAAGGCTCCTCGCTATCATCTGAATAATGCAGCCATCGTCCCTGGCCCGTCTGTTGGTTCAGCTGAAATGCGCTGCGGTACTCCCGGCCTTTGTATTCATAAAGCAGATTATAGCTCGTCGTCTTGTGCTGGTGCAGGTAGATCAACAGAAAAGGAATTACGAAAAACGTGCTCAGCAGGTAAATCAATCCTGCAAGTCGGTAACGGAGAGTGAGTTTACCGAGGCGATTTGCAAGGATCAACGGGACATTGCGCACGAATGGAACCACCAGGAACAGGATAACTCCGGCAAGGTTGAACACCAGATGCGCTGCCGCAATGATGATCGCTTCGCGCGTCGTGGGGTTCAATATCACAGCCAGAAAACCGGTTACTGTGGTCCCAATGTTGGCCCCAACAATAAATGGTGCTGCCTGCCGGAGCGTCACAAACTTCTTCGCCACCATGGGCACCACCAGCGACGTCGTGATCGTGCTTGAACGTATCGCCGCTGTCGTAACCACGCCCCAGCTGAATGACTTCCAGGTTCGCTTGAAGAAGAATCTGCTGAACCGCTCGGGCTGATCGATGTCGAGCAGGTTGCTCACGATACGGCGGAACCACAGGATGGATCCAAAAAGGAGGGCCACCGAAAACAACGCAAGAAGGGGCCCGCCGGGAATGACCCTCGTGAGAAAATCAACTACCGGATCGACCCACGCCGCAGACGATTCGGGAATTCCTTCTGCGGGATTGAGCACCGGCACCAAAAACAGATCTGCAACTTTTGATGCAAGCTTCGCCAACCACCCGTAGTAGTACTCCAGTGGAAAAAGAATCGCTGCCGTCAGAATGTTGAAGATATCGTGATACGTACCGGCAGCCACGGCGCGTCGAAACTCCTTCTTGCGATTGATGAACCCAAGACTTACGATAGTACTTGTTATCGTCGTTCCGATGTTTGCTCCCATGATGATCGGGATCGCAGCTTCAACACTTATGGCACGCGATGCCACAAAGGCAATCACCAGTGATGTGGTCGTGGAACTGCTCTGTAATACGGCGGTGACGAGAATGCCAATAAACAATCCACTGAAGGGATTCGAGGTTGCAAGAAGAATGGTTCCAGAAAGTCCTTCACCTAATTGATGCAGCGATGCTATCATCAGGTTGATAGCCAGCAGAAACAACAACATCGCCCCGGCCAGCAATCCACCGGTTTTTACCTTATGCCATCCACTTTTCACATTGGACGCCGGTGAAATGTTCGATGCACGATCTGTTTGCAACGGCTGAAGCAATTAAATGGTATTGATTCTTGAGTCGAGATATTCCTTCTTAAGCAGGGGCGAAATCTTGAACCGCTCGTCACGGGTATCATGATACAATGCGCTCAATAACTCATACACTGTTTTTATGCCGAGTCGTTCGCACCATTCGAAGGGTCCGAAAGGATAATTCGTTCCAAGTTTCATCGCCATGTCAATATCAGCCCGCGATGCAGTGCCTTCCTGCACAGTATTAAACGCTTCGTTGATGATCATACAGATAATACGCGGCGTCACCATCCCCACGCGGTCGTCGACAAAGGCGTAATCAATGTCTTCTCCGGAAAGGAGATCGCCTAATTGTTTCTTCGAATCACCAATCGCGACCAGTTCGAGACATCCGTGTGAAGTAAAACCATCGAGTCCGTTAAATCCATAAACCCGACCACGTTGAACCAGGTCGTTGTTATACAACAGGTCCCTCAGGGTGATTAGGGCCGTATTGAGAAGCAGGTGCACCCTGCTGTCGCGATACACGTCTACTTCGGCTGGGGTATCGACAGGAAGGAAGTCGAACACCACCGTAACTGCAGCAACATCAGCAGCGGCCTCCGCGCGACTTGACTGATAAACCAACCGATGTTTATCGCCCAGCCGCTGGTCGAGCTCCCGGAAATTTTGTTCTTTGCCAACCACTAAAATATCCATGTTCTCTTCCGCTGGCTTCCGCCAGTCTTTATTTTTAGGGCCGGGAACAAATCAGTCCCGGGAAGCTGAAACATAGTGTTTTAACCGACTAAAATAAAATCATGTCAAAAAAAATAATCTATTCGGAAAATGCTCCGGAGCCCATCGGGCCTTACAGCCAGGCCGTCCTCGCAGGAAATACCCTTTACCTCAGCGGACAAATCGCTATCGACAAAAAAACAGGCAACCTCGTCGGTGATTCAATTGAAAATGAAACTCGTCAGGTGATGACGAATCTTCAGGAGGTACTCAAATCGGCAGGTATGGATTTTTCTAACGTTGTGAAGTGTACCATCTTCCTCAGGGACATGAACAACTTTCCGAAAGTAAATGAAGTTTACGGCCAATACTTCGCACAACAACCTCCCGCTCGCGAAACGGTTGAAGTAAGCCGGCTTCCCAAGGATGTGAATGTAGAGATTTCCTGTATCGCCGTGTCGTGATAAGCCTATATCCACGCGAAACCGAAACACATGTGCTTCCCTTCGACAAAGGGGAGGTTTTTCATCGAATAGAAGGTATCCTGGATCAGCCGTTTGAATATGAAGGACTTCTCAAGGTAGTTCAGGGACGCGTCGGTCAGGATTCCTTTCAAATCAACATTCGCACCCGTCGCCATGAATTCTTTATGCCCCTGATCCAGGGCACGATGGANTCGACGTCGAAAGGATCNATNGTNTTTGTAACNTATTCCTTATTTGCCGGAACAAGAGCCCTCCTGACATTCTGGACNCTCCTCCTCCCGTTGCTTGCCTTTCCCTGGTACTTCGAAAGTGGAAACCCCTGGACTTTTGCCATACTTACAGGCGCAGCCGTTGTCATCCACCTCGTCGCACGGGCAAACTTTCGTCTTCATCAAAAAACTGCCAGCAAAATACTGAATCAGTTACTCACCTGATTCAGCCTTTCTTCGCTTCCTTGCTCCACATATCGCGAAGCGTCACCGTGCGGTTAAATACCAGTTTCTCAGGCGTAGAATCGGGATCCAGACAGAAATAGCCTTTTCTCAAAAACTGAAAACGCTCGTCAAGTATTGCATCTTTCAAAGCAGGCTCAGCCATCACCGAAGGCAACACCTGCAGCGAATCGGGATTCAGGTGCTCCTTGAAATCACCTTCCGCATCGCCGACGTTCTCCACTTTGAAGAGCCTGTCATACAAGCGCACTTCCATCGGAACAGCATGCGCGACGCTCACCCAGTGGAGCGTACCCTTTACGTTGATGCCCGACGTGTCTGACCCGCTGCGGCTCTCAGGAATATACGTGCACTTCAGTTCGACAACCTTGCCGGANGAATCCTTGACAACTTCTTCGCAACGGATGATGTATGCNCTTTTCAGGCGTACCATCTGACCNGGGGCAAGNCTGAAGAACTTCTTCGGAGGATTCTCCATAAAATCTTCCTGCTCAATATATACTTCCCGGCTGAAAGGCATCGTGCGTTTTCCTGCTGCAGGATCCTCAGGGTTGTTCTCCGTTTCGACTTCTTCGGTTTTTCCTTCCGGATAGTTGGTGATCACAACTTTCAGCGGATCAAATACCACCATTCGCCGTTGTGAGATCTTATTGAGATGTTCGCGAACGCAGAATTCCAACAGCCCCACATCAATCAGGTTTTCGCGTTTGGCTACGCCGATCTTGTCGCAGAAGTCGCGGATACTTTCCGGCGTGTAGCCTCTCCTTCTTACCGCACTTATCGTTGGCATGCGCGGATCATCCCATCCCTTAACGTGACCTTCGCTCACCAGCTGAAGCAGCTTGCGCTTGCTCATCACGGTGTACGTCATGTTAAGCCTTGCAAACTCATATTGCTTCGAAGGATAGATCTCAAGGTTTTCGATAAACCAGTCGTATAATTCGCGGTGTGGGATGAACTCCAGCGTACAGATGCTGTGCGTGATATTCTCTATGGCGTCGCTCTGACCATGGGCGAAGTCGTACATAGGATAAATGCACCACTTGTCACCGGTGCGGTGGTGGTGCGCGTGTTTGATCCGGTACATGATAGGATCGCGCATGTGCATGTTGGGATGCGCCATATCAATCTTCGCGCGCAATACCTTTTCGCCATCCTTGTATTTACCGTCCTTCATTTCGGTGAAGAGCTTAAGGTTTTCCTCAACGGTGCGGCTGCGCGACGGACTATCTTTTCCGGGTTGCGTTGGCGTCCCTTTCAAAGCTGCGATTTCTTCCGATGTGCTGTCATCTACATACGCAAGACCTTTCTTAATGAGCTTCACGGCAAACTCATAAAGCT
>Ga0065721_10053167_pt1 | contig 10401 bp, 8 predicted proteins | sample Mesricmetagenome_FD_59108 | JGI IMG/M metagenome (GOLD analysis project Ga0065721, IMG submission 59108) | Mesophilic microbial community from rice straw/compost enrichment Sample: eDNA_1 v2 (version 2) | ecosystem: Engineered > Solid waste > Grass > Composting > Bioreactor | place: USA: Davis... | reverse complement strand
CTAATTTTTTTATTTTTAATTCTAATTAATAATGATAAACTAACTAAAAAAAATTGATATTTAAATGTTTTGAACTTTATATTTCAATAAATATAGGTAAAATGAAATTATAATATTGTCAAATATGAACAACAAACTTGAAACCCAGTGTTTGCAAAATATATTTGAAATTTTAAGAAATCTAAATTTATTCAGATTTTCATATGACAATGACCAATCTAAAATTAATCTAGTTAAATTGAAAATATTATATTATATGGAAGAAATCATCGATAACATTTTAAATAGTGACGAGGAACTACAAAGTTCATTACAAGAAAAAGAAACAAATCAAAAAGATTTATATAGAGCCTATTTATATTTCAAAGAATTAGAAAAATCCAAAACCAAATTTACAGATAATAATGATTCCAAACAATCTAGTCATTTAAATAAAAATCCAGATTTTTTTAACTTTTTAGGTAAGTTTTCTAGAAATTCCAAATCATATCCAAATGAATATTACCAATGTATGATGAACAAGTATCGTAGATTGTTTAAGATAGAAAATGAAATTGTCAAATCTAATTTTTCTAGCAAGTTAATTGCCGAAATCATTATTGTATTCGAAGCTGAAAAAGACTTGAATTTCTTAATTAGTAACGAATCCGTACTAAAAGAATTATGTACAGAACACAATAATAATATAAATCCCCTAAAATTCCTACTAATAGCCAAAAGAAAAAGTGAGGAGAAACTCGAGGAATCAAATAATAATTGTTCCAGTTCTAGTTCAAATCCAAGTCATATGTTTGGTCATAACAGTAATCATCTATCCAAAGACTTTTATGAACCACTAACCCAAAATGAAACAAAAGGTTATAGTTCCACATATTTATTTGATAATAAATATTCAGTTGTTAGTTACACAGATCCAACACAATCTAATTCTTCACAACCATCAAAAAAAAATGATGAATCTGAAAAAACGGAAACTATTGATAGTCTTTTCGATTTCGAGAAAAAATTTATGGATTTGGATGATCAAAAAGAGGTAGATTTATTATTTAAAAAAGTCGATTTATCACTCAACAGGGCGCTGAATAATAGGAATTATAAGGTCGAAAAATCTGATTTTTTTGATCCAGACGAATCAAAAAAATTACTGGATATCAAAAAATATAATGATGAAGTTATTGATTATATGAAAAAAAATTTTGGTATCGAGGAAGACACATCTATAACAGATTCGCAAATTATTGAAAAAACAGATACTAGAGAAACTAAAGAAACAGAAGTTAAAAAAAAAATATGTCAAGAAAATAATAATAATAATAATAACAATGACTTTAAAGATCAAGACAAACATGACACAACTATCGATAAGAAAAAATCATGTGATCTAAGTATGCGTAATATTGGCTCTAAATTAATTAATCATTATCATGAAATGACCTATGACATAAGTGAGTCTATAGAAACTTATACTGTTGAAAATATTCCCGAATTTATTGGACACGCAAGTTATATATGCTAGATATATGATTATATGAATTTATCACTAATTTTTTTATTAATATAAATTTTGAAAAATTTAATTATATATATATGAATATCAAAAGAGAAGATATTTATAGAGGTTTAATAATCGTATATCCCCATGGAACATATATTGCTTATGGAAATAAAGATATTATCGTAAAATCACTAAAATTATCAATTCTTAATAAGCCTTTATTACTAATAGAAAACAAACAAGCATTAGGTATTATTTATCTAAATAAAATTAAAGAAATTAACATAACTCAATTTGACAAAGACAAAAATAGACATCTAATAACAAACGAAGAAAGAAAAAAATGGTGGCCAAAAAAGAATATGTTATATGAATATTTTATTGGAAAAAAAATAATATTCTATTATCCAATTCCAATTACTTATCCACAAGGACCACAAGTATTGATTAAACCAAAAAATATTAGATATAAACAAAATATATATATAGGTACATCAGGATATGATTATAAATGGTGGAATTACAATTCGAAAAATAAACTAGAAGAATACTCAAATAATTTCAATTCATTAGAATTAAATGCTACTTTTTATAAATTTTACAAAAAGGAAAATTTTATTAAATTAAGAGATGAAACACCTAATAATTTCAAATTTACTGTCAAAGTCAATAGGAGTATCACTCATTTCAATCAATATGGAAAAATAAATAAATTTTTATCATCAGCTAAATATTTGGGATCCAAATTAAAATGTTTATTATTTCAATTCCCTTCAAGATTTAAATTTAATAAAAAAAATTTAAATAGACTAAACAAATTAAAAACAAAACCTATTAAATTAGGTTTAAAAAACTTAAAATTTTATTATGCTTTTGAATTTAAAAACAAATCATGGTTTAATGAAGAAACTTATTCTTTATTCAAAAAAAATAAATGGTGTTTAGTAATATCAAATATTAATTATACACATTCAGATAATCTTGATATCGGTTTTAATCCAAAATTAAATAATTATGTAATTACAACAAATTTTATTTATTTTAGAATGCATGGTTCAAATGATAAATATATTGGATCTTATAAAAAAGAATCAAAAAAAACTTTATATAAAATAATTGAATTTATAAGAGAATCACAAATAAAAAATTCATTTATTTATTTCAATAATACTGATTCGGGTTATCCTTTACCTGATGCAATTACTGATGCTGTTTTTCTAAATAAAAAAATAGGTTTTTAACTAAATTTGCAAAAAAATTGAACAATTATTTATATTAATGACTATAAAAATTCAAAAATTAATATGCGTATTACAAAATGGGTGCGAGAGAATCAAAGAATAATTCAATAAATACAAATCCCACCACACTTGACACAAAAATAATTTCCTCAATTCCAACCAGAGAAATTGGTTATAAAATTCCGGATTGGCAAAATTTTTCTAATTTTACATCAAAATAAAAGAGAATCTAGATGACTTGAAATATTTAACTAGAATTGAAAAAGATAGTATGAATATGTTCATTATTATGGAATATGAAAAATATATGGACATGTTTATGGGAATTTTAGAAACTATACCTAATGATTGTTATGATATTCAATTTTACATAGTTAATATTATAAAAAACGTAATTGATCATAAAAATATTAAATCATATTTTTATGAAAAAAAAGCATACACATATTTTATGAAAAAAATTAATTTTTATAGACATGAAGCTAATTATCAGAAAAATTGTTTTTATATTCTATCGAGAATTTTCGATGATAAGAAAAAAAGTTACAACTCTGATCAAATTGACGAATATCTAAATTTATTACTTGGTATGATATGTGAAAAAAGAAATGATGATTTATGTTACTATATGGATGTTTTAAATTATTTGCTTAAAAATGATAATATTAGAGAAAAATTCGCTAGTCAACATATTAATATATTAGAAAATTCGATGAATTCTAATCTAGAAAAAAATATATTATTGATAAATTTTTGTTTTGTTTTGAGATTTCAGTTGATGAGAAAATGTCAGGAAAAATTAGTGAAAATATAATAAAAAATATTATCTATTTAATTAAGGAAAATAAGAACGAAATAATATTAAGAAAGTGTGTAAATTTATTGAGTAATTTAATTGACGTTGACAAAGATCATATAATAAATATGTTATTTAAAAATAATTTTAATGAAATTGAAAAACAATTGTCAACTTATGGTATAAATGAAAATCAATTAACTAGTATAATCAAACTTATTAATGAAAAAACTACATAATTTTTTATAAAAATTTAATAATTTATATTATATTTTTTTATAAATTCTGTTCTAGTATAAATTGGGATACCAAGTTCTTCAGCATCCAATATTTTATTACTTTTATCCTTTTCGTCATCAGACTTAATTACCATTGACGTGCTCTTAGACACAGTAGATGAAACTTTAGCACCTTTATTTGTTAGATATTTTTCCAATTCTTTATCCCTAAATCCTGTAAAAACTATCTTTAGACCATTTAATTGAGATGATTGTTCTTCTTCTTTTGGTAGAGGAAGATTATATTTACAATTTTTCAAATAAGAAATATCAACAATTTTATTTATTTCACTAAAAAATTTTTTGAATTCCTTAAAATGAGCCACAAATCTATCTGCACTTTTATCACTAAATCCATAAACTTCTAATATCATTTTTCTTAATGCATTATCAGTATGATTTTCATTCATTATATTTGGATATTTATTAATTATTTCCTGTAATTTCTTTTCCCCCAAATTTCTCCCAAATATATGAGATGCAGCCATTAACGTGGCTAATGATGTGTTTTTTAGAGCATCATATATGTTTTTATATATTTTATCAACTATTTTTGGCCCTAAACCTTCTATTTTATATAAATTTTTCTTATCAGCTGCTAGAATGTCTGAGATAGTTTTATAACCCTCATCAACTAATTTTTTTACTATTCCTTCACTGATATATTTAACACCTAAACTTCTAAAGAAATGTGTTAATTTTTTGGTAATCACAATATCACCTTGTTCTCCATAAATATCTTTTAAAATAATATCAACACCCGTTTCGTTCCATTTCCACGGAACATCAGGCATTTGTGCCTGTTTAGCTGGTTTTACTACTTCCAATATATATGGAATTACATCACCACTTCGAGTTACTTTTATTACTGCTCCAGGACCCAATTTATTATCATAAACATATTTTGCATTGAAAGCAGTAATATTTTTGACTGTTACTTTTTTGAATTTTACAGGTTTTATTTCAATCGTTGGTTTTAAATATCCATCCATAGATGGAGTCCAAATCACTTTTACTATTTCAGCTTCTTCTATTTGATCAGCAAGTAAAGTTTTAAATGCAAAACCATATTCAGGATAGCCTTCCATATGTTCGTATACTTTACTATTATCAATAACAACAATCCCATCTATTTCAAATTCCGATTCGATACGTCTTTTAATAAAATATTCTGATAACATATCAAATGAAATATTTTTTTCGACTTGATAAGTAACAACTTTAAATCCATATTTTTGAAGTAATTGTAACTGATCTAAACTTTTATATCTAGGATTTAGTATCGCATATGCTACAAATTGACAAAGTTTTGCAACTTCTATATTTGGATTTTTCGAATTAACTACACCTGATGCGGCACTTCTTGCGTCAACCATGATTTTGTCGATTTTTTTAAAATCTTGTTTACTAATTATAATTTCCCCTCTTATACTCGTATTATTTGGTATGTCTTTTAATTTTACCGATTTAGGAATAACATATTTCATTAAGTGTGATATTTCTGCTCCATATATTCCATTACCCCTCTTATATAGAGAAAATACACCATTTTTATCTTTGTAAAATTGTGCCGATGCTCCATCTAATTTATCACTTAATACATATGGTCCTGGATATTTATTTGTAAAAGTTTCTAATTTTTCCTTTTCTGGTCTTATTTTATTTAAAGAACCCATTGGATATGGTAATTTAACAGCGTCTTTTTCGGGTGCGCCAACTATTTTCAGATAGGGATTTTTGGGATCTCTCTCTTCTAAAACATTTCTTAGTATATCATAATTTTTGTCAGATATATAATTTTTTTTAGTGTCTTTCTCAGGTGCATTATAATAGAGATCCGAAAAATATTTTAATACGTTGACCAACTCTTGAATTGATAATGAGTTTGCATATGCTTTTGGATCTTTTTCAATACTTGAAACATCGATTTTAGTGGTTTTACTCATTTATATTTTATATATTAAGTTTATATTTTAAAATATTTACATTTCATTTTTTTGAGATTTTTTTATTAATAAATAAAATTTTAATTTTCTCTTATCGAGTTAATTAATTTCTCCAGATCATTCCTAATTTCTATATCACTTATTTTTGATAATAAATTACTTAATTTAACACCCAAATTAATGTCAATAAATAATTTTTGAAAATTAGTTGTGGGAAATCTCCTATCATAAATCATGTTTTTTGTTGAATTCAATAAATTATTAAATATTTTTATGTATATTTTCATTATGTTTTTTTCAGTATCAATTAATGTTAATAATTTATCAATATGTGATATTTCAATATAATATTTGGCATTATCATTTGATAATATAAGAGATATACAATTTAAAATTTTTTGTGTTATGACCATATTTTTTTTATCTTTTTTGGCAGAAACCAAGCAATCAATGAGTTTATCAACATAATCATTAAAGAAAAACAAATCCTGAATTAATTTATTACTAATAATTTTTTCGACATTTTCAACATCATTAAGATTAATATCATTTTTGTTATTAACAAGTGAATTCACATAAAATTCCACTATTTTATGACTTTCATAATTATAATTATACATTAGACAACTTGCCAAAATACTTTTATAATTATTTTTTTGTTCGGGTGATATTAATCTTTTAATGATTATTTTCATTAAACATTCGGAATAATTTTTTGTTTCCGCAAGTTTGTTAATATATTTAATATCTCTATCACAAATAAATTTAATTTCGTCACCAATAATTGATATTAATTCAGTATCTTTTGTTTTATTTAAAATATTAATTAAAAGAGAAAAAAATCTGTTAATATATTGATCTGGAAAATTAATTTTGTAATTAATTGTATTAAAATATTGTTGTAATAATAATTTGTCATCATTTTCTGTACAATTTTTTTCGATAATTTTACATTTACTGTTTGGGTCTAAATTATATGTTTTATTCTCAACTGCTTGTTTCCCAATATTTAGTCCCATTATAATATTAAAATTTTTTATATGATTTTTAACATAAACATTATTTCAATTTTTTATCACTTCTTTGAATTTATTTGCAATAGTAATTGAAGAAAAATTATTTTTAATATACTTATAATTAATTTCAGTGTTTTCTCTAATTTTTTCATATTCTTTCAAATTTAGTTTTAAATATTCATTTTCATATAAATATCTCATTATTTTCTTAAATTGTTCTTGATTTGGATAAGCCCATTTCATTATACTTCCATCCAAATATTCATTATGTATACATTTAGTTCTTGTACAAGTCGAATGATCTCTAAATAATTTTTCCGATTCGATACATGGTTTCACATAATCCAGGATATAGTCTACAAAATAACCTGTTTTGATATAATCTATTTGTCCTCCATATCCAGTTATAATTACCGATTTTTTTAAATAAGCTGATTGGCAAGCACCCAAACCAACTCCTTCTGAATGACATAATGATAAGAAACAATCACAATTATAATATAAGTTAAACATGTCGTTATCATTTAAATAATCAACATTTATTATAATTTTTGGTGGATTTTGGTAATTTTTAACTATATTTTCGATATATATTTTTAATTTATTATTATCATTTTTATTATTATTGACAAAAGTCTTAACATATAATAAAGTATTATCTTTATTTGAAAAAGTAGATAAATAACAACGAATGGTTTCTTCGACACACTTTCGAGCATTCCATTGAGATACAATTAAAAATGTGTAATCTTTATTGGAAATATTTTTGGGAATGTAATCATTAAATTCGATTAGGTGTTCAATTGTGTATATAGGTTTTTTTATCACGGTTTCAGTAACAATTTTATTATATTGTGATGGAACTATTAAAGCATCAACTGAATTCAAATGTTTTATCCATTCTTTTGGCAATACATCAGTTTCCCAAGCAAATAATCCAAATATTTTTGTTTTCATATTATTGTATCTTTCTAATTTACATAAATTATGCCAATGATCCGGCATACAATGAATAATTACATAATCATAATCTATTTTTTTATTATATAATAAAATTTGTTGGTTAAATTTGGGACCATTTTCCAATTTGTTTAATCTTTCAACATATGGATAATCAAATGTTATTGATGCACCATGTTTGTGTAGTACATACATATAATCTAGAGCAGCTATCGCATATCCTGAAGTTCCTAATGGACATATGTATTTTATTTTGATATTTTTTAATAGATCATCAACAACTTTAATTTGATCATGTTGTTCTTGTAATAATTTTATTTTATATTTGATAAATTTTTCAATTGGTTTAACATTATAATTATATTCATAACTATCATAAAAACATTTTTCCATTTGTTCAATCGTTAATTGTTTATCATTTATATGCGAGAAATAAGCATTAAAACCTTCTTCATCTGGTACTCGATGTAGAATTTTCCAATATGTTTGATTCACTAATTTACATACATTATATTCTTCAGATTTACTAATTGAATTTAAGATTTCTTCATTTGATTGTTTTAAATAAAAATTTAACCCATCATAATCAACATTTCTATTAAGAAGATTTAGATAGATCTCATTTATCTCACCAGCACGTTGATTCTCATTACATATTTTCGTCATATAGTTTTTGTGTTCGTCACTATTTAGTAAATTTATTTTCAGAATTTCTAAAGTAATATTTTTTCTCATAATTTGATCATATATATAATACACATCACTAATTATCGCATTTCTATTTAGATAAAGTTTATATAAATTATTAATATTTTTTCCAATATTTATGAAATTTTTGTATTCTTCAAATTCAGTCATATTTTTTATTTCTTTGAATATTTGTGTTGAATAATTTGTTTCATATTGTTCGACATTACTATTTTCTAATATATTAATATTTTGAATGTTATTTAATTTTTTAATCATAATTTCGTTATGAAATCCTAATATATCTATTAAACTAGTACCAATAATATATTCTTTTGTATTAATATTCATTTTCTCATAATCTATATTTTTGGATTCTATAATTTTTCTAATAATATTTATTATGTTATTAGTCATAATATTTGGCATTAATGTTAATTTACTATATAATTTTGCATTTTCACTCATTTCGTTTCTTAATTTATCATCTGTTAGTTTAATAATAAATGATGCTAATAATTCGATTTCTTGTTCATTTGTCAGATTTACTGGTAATTTGAAGGTACATATGTTTGGAAAATCTTTAAATTGATCCACATCAGATATAATACATGGTTTATTATAATATAAGAATTTTGTAATTGTACCTGAACTTTCTCCATTTGTAGGGTATCTTAAACCAATTGCAACATTCATATTTTCTATTAATTTGTTAAATGTTGTAATATCAACAAAATCAATAATTGTCACGTATTTTTCTATATCTAATTTTTTTACCATGTCACTAATATTTTTATATCCTGGTACTGCTGAATTATTTGCATATTCTTTGCCAACTAGATACAAATGAATATTTAAATTATTATTGTTGGTTACAATTTTTAATGCTTGAATAATTTTGTCAATTCTTTTATTTGGTGTCATATGACCAAATACTCCAAATTTAATAGCATTTGTTTTTTTAATATTATCAATTATATTATTATCAGGATAATCGTTTGAATTATTTCCACCATGATTTCCCATAGGAACATAAAATATATTATTACTAATATTTGTTTGATATTTTTTTCTCATCTGATCAAAAGCCCAAATTGTGTGTGTTATGACACCACGACATTTATTTAATAAATTAAAGGTTATCGTATCATCTTTATTAATTAATCTTATTCCGTTTAGTAAGGATTTACAGGATTGATCATAAACTGATTCATTATAAATATTTTTATTATAAAATTTCATATCTTCAATATTACATAATGATAACATTAAATCATTTATTTTATAATCGTGTAAGATTATAAGTCCTGGAATTCTTGTTGCCATTATAAAAATATCACCATGATAATTATAATCATTTCCGATATTATATATTATAAGATCGTATTTAAAATATGTGTCATATAATTTTTTTAATTCGAATATTTCTGATTTTTTTAGATTAACTTTTTTGGTATTTGTATATACATCAACGTTAAAATATTTGTCAATTTCATATACTAAATCTTCAGAATAGTCTGCAATACCAGATTTATCTAATGGTAATGGTGAAACGTAGGCAATATTATATTTTAATGTTTTTTCTTTCTTTTCAGTAATTATTTCATTTAGTATAGATAAATACATATTTCTAATCTTACCAATATCAAATTCACTATTAACAAAAATATGTCTTATTTTATTATCTTTAGCAAATTTTATAACTCGAATATCCGATGATAATATCACATCAAGATGATTGAGTTCATCATGTTTTAATATATTAGTTAAATTTGTTAATTTTATTTTTATTAATTTTTTATTATTCGGCAAATTATCTTCGTCATTTGAATAATATATATTTGCATTATCAATTTCAATCAATGAGTTATAAAAATTAGTATTATCATATGGTGTTATTAGAATTCTCATTATTATTTAGATAGATTAAAAAAAGAATTATGGTAGTATTTATTTAAAATAAAGATCTTAAGCATCTATTA
>Ga0065721_10006772_pt1 | contig 10401 bp, 5 predicted proteins | sample Mesricmetagenome_FD_59108 | JGI IMG/M metagenome (GOLD analysis project Ga0065721, IMG submission 59108) | Mesophilic microbial community from rice straw/compost enrichment Sample: eDNA_1 v2 (version 2) | ecosystem: Engineered > Solid waste > Grass > Composting > Bioreactor | place: USA: Davis... | reverse complement strand
TACGCTGAGGAATTCAATCCTTTATTTCCAAAAATCATTTTGTGGAATTGTTTTATATGTGGATAACCAATTTCGTAGAAACAATCTTTGGCCTAAGCTTGTTTGTGAATTCCTGCTTATTCATACCGCAGATCATCAAGCTTTATCAGAAGAAAGACTCTAGCGAAGTTTCCTTGCTCACTTTTGGTGGTTTTAATGTCATCCAGCTTTTTGCAGCCTTGCATGGGCATTTGCACCATGACTGGATTTTAATGACAGGAGAGCTATTGAGCTTGTTCAGCTGTGGCTGTGTAAGCTTTTTGATTGTATGGTATAGGTTGAAGTCTAGAGTGCGGGTTCCTGGCCAACAGCGCTGGAATAAGGTGCCTTAACCTTATTTAGCATAGCCCATTTTCTCTAAAATCCCTTCCAGGATTTCATAATTGGCATATTGAATGACAAGTTCACCGCTTTGCTGTTTTTTTGGCTTAAGCTGGATAGGAGCGCCTAAATAATCAGAAATTTTAAGCTCAAGGTCAGCAATATTGGGATCCTTGAGAAGGGTAGGGGAAGCAGTTTTAGAAGAGGAAAGTCGAGACCTAAGCACTTTTTCAAGTTGCCGTACTGACCAGCTGCCGTTAAGCGCTTCTAAAGCAAGAGGATACTGTTTTGAAGCTTCAACAGCAGCAAGGATTTTTCCGTGTCCTTGACTAAGCTGTTTATCGCGAATTAGCTCTTGAACCCTGGTATCTAACTTTAAAAGTCTAAGTAGATGGGTAATGCTACTGGCATCCATACCTAAGGTATTGCCTAGCTGTTCTTGGGTATGTCCAAATTGTTCAATAATCCTGGCGATGGCTTGAGCAAGCTCAATAGGATTAAGATTTTCTCTGGCAGTATTTTCTATAAGGGCAGCTTGTGAGACCTGGAGCGTATCATAGTCTTTAATGATACAGGGGACTTCAGCTAATTTAGCGAGCTGAGCTGCCCGCCATCTTCTTTCACCTGCAATAATCTCGAACTTTGAGCTGTTTTCTAGCTTTCTCACCAAAAGCGGTTCAAGCAGCCCGAGATGAAGGATTGTTTGGGCAAGCTGAAGTAAAGATTTTTCATCAAAGCGCTTTCTGGGCTGCACAGAAGAAGGAATAAGCTTTTCAATCGCTATCTTAACAATCATATCTATCTCAACCTACCTCTTAATCTTTATTCAGCTCGTTTAACCAATCCTGCCACGTGGCAGGGTGGCAGAAAACAACTTTAACCCTAATCATTGTATCAGCCTATTTTTTTCAAGCTATCCGTAAACTTAGCGGCAGAAAAGGGGAATAAAGGAGAAAAGAAAGAAGAAAAAGAAAATTAATAAAGAAACGTTGAATCACGTGTCTCTGAGGGAGCACTTAAGGGGGGGTAGTAGGGTACACTTAAAAACGGCCATTTCCCAGGTTATCCACAGCTTTGAGAAAAATTTTAAGATTTGGTAGAAAAACCACCAGATACAGCGCAGAAAATCAAGAAAATTGGAAACAATTACAAACGCTTCAGAAGAAAGAAGCAGTTTAGGCAATCTTTAGGTGAGCTAGCTTCTCCATCGACCCAGACTATACCAAGTTTTTCATTGAACTCAACCTGTTGTATTCCTTAAGGCGGATTCTCCTCTCGGTCAGGGTCAAGCTCTCCACGCGCAATCAGGTTTTTCCTGGCAAGATCACAAAGGGCCAGGTGGCTAGTCCCTGGATGTAAATGCTTGATACGGGCAAGCTCTGCACCAATAAGATCAAATTCCAAGGCTTGTCGTTCCTGTTCAGCGCGCTCAGCAATCTTTTGCGCTTCAACATTTGATTCATCATCCTTTCGCCGCCGAGGTTGTTTGGCATTGGTATCACAAAGATCACTGAGTTCTTTGAGCACTGGATTATTCCGTGCTTGCTCAATTGCCGTTTTCTTACGACGCCAGTGACGTTTCAGTTCCAGGGTAGAGTAAGAGAACCCAAGATGCTTAAAAAACTTAATAGAGAGCGTACGAATGGAAAACTCGCCATAATAGTCACCTTGTTCTGTTTTCTTAAACCGGCGCTTTAAGAATAAGTATCCTGCCTTAACCATATCTCTCATGGCGCGCTTCGCCCGCCACACCTGCATACCGGCAAGTTTTGCAATCTTGATCAGGCTTAAGGGGTTGAACTTATTAAGTAGCTTTCCTGCATACCAGCCAACTCGCAAGGTTTCAAGGTCACAGTGCTGCACTAAGACTTCAGAAACAGACATGATTGCTTCACGGCGCTCACTGCGCTTCTGGCGACAAGAGGGATTCTTAAGATCTTTGAAGAAGGTATCAGGCTTGAAATAGCGTTCATGTAAACGGGCTTTAGCCTGTTCCAGAATGTCAGGGCGCTTCTTATGCCTTTCTGGGAATATAGCGCAGCGCGGACTTTTAGGATCGTGTCCGCACCTATTCCCACTTAGTAAAACTTTTTTATCAGCCAAACAGGTTGGCTCAATTAACTCCATACCTTTTCCATAGATTATCAATGCGCAGGCGTTGACAGCTAACTTATGAAAAGATAAGATGGAATTACATAGTTCGATCTTAGCTCTTGTTAGCTATACATCAATGCACGACGCCAAAAATTTTGCAGATTTTTGGCGTTTTTGTTCTAAAATTCAGCTTCAGTTAAGCATAATCACTTAAAAAGTTTACGAGATGTAAACATCTTATATCTTCCAAATATGAAATTCAAGCGTGATCAGGGTTTTTTAGGTTAAACGCTAGAGAAAACCTACTTATTTTACCCCAGGTAGGCTAAAATAAGGCTAAAGATGCCATTTATACATATACTAATGCGGTTAGCTTAAAAAAGCTATTATTTTGAAAGCTTTCATTCAAAGCAAATTTTCGAATGAGATATTCATATGCAAGAAAAAAAATTCATAGAGGCTAAATTCCCACGAAACCTAGCTGAAGAGCCAGCAGCTTTAACAGCAGTAATAAGTATTGATAATTTGAACCAAACTGGTGAAAAATTCAAATCATTAGCTAACCATATAAATGCACACTCAGAAGAAACCTCTCATCTAACAATAGTAGACACAACATACTTAAATCGGCATTACAATGAAGAGTATGGTCAGATCGTCGAAACTACAGATTGGCAAAAGAAAAATCAAAAATATTTGAATAAATTGAAAGTAAGTTATTCACTAGTAAGATGGCATGAATTCCTTAACTGCCCAACCGTTGAAGCTGCAAGATTAAAACTACTTGAGTCTTATGAAAGTCCAAAAACTGAGGATGAATATTCTTTTAGAAAACAAACAGATAGATACGTAGAGGAGTTCAGACTTAAAAAAGGCGTGAATCCGGAAAGTGCTTTCAAGTATTTGCTAGAAGAATGTTCTGTTATGGTAAAAATTCCTGGAAGAGTATGTTATCCAGGTAAACTAAATGAAGCTTTAAAAATAGCGATAAAAATATTGAACTTAAAAGTCGTGCTTGTTAAATATAAACTTGAAAGCAAATGTACTCCTAAAGATATTATCGAATCCCCAAAAGGAGAGAAATTTCATTTTTTTCAAAATGAGAGATTTTTGCTTTTGGATAAGAAAAGACATTTGAAACCTGAGGAAAAAAACTTATATTTTATGTTTTTCGCTTTATTTCTGAAGAGTGAGCTTTCCAGCTTGCCCATAGATAATTTAGTAGAAGATTTACACAAAATTTTTTATAAATATTTTAGAGAATTAGATGGGGTATCATTAAATGATATGCTAGACCTAGTACGTACAAATAATATTTCTTCAACAAAAAAGGATGAGGCAATACCCAATGTGTGTGGAAGACATTCAACTGATTCAGAAAATAGCCAAAGACCATTTAATTGAAATAGTGCTAGAGCATCTAAACTTAACTTTTTATGTAATTGATAAAAAAGGGAAATACCTTTTCAAAAACAAGATTTTAAGTAATATTATTGGCGAAGCTGTTGAATTTTCTCAAGACATTGACCCAAAAGCCTGGGAAGTGAATAAATCTGTTATTACTAATAAGAAGCAAATTGTGTTAGAGGAAAAGGTTGGTGAAAAAACTTACCTAAGCATCAAAAGTCCACTATTTAAGGATGGCGAAGTTATAGGCGTCGTGGGGTTTTCAAGAGATACTAGTGAGATTTCAAACTTAAAAGATACTCTCCTTGAAGAGACCAGAAAAAATCTAAAAAACGAGCAGCTCAAGAATAATATAATTAGAGTTATTTCTCATGAAGCGAGGGGTAATGCTGCAAACTTTATTTCTATATTCGACATGATGAAATCCGAAAAAAATGAGCTAAATGAAAAACTAGCTAATTTGGTAAATTTAGGCTATAGAGATGCCCAGAAACTTATAAGCTATATTGAAAATATAGAAAAAATCTCAAGCATAGGAAACGATGACGTGGTTTCCTACTCGAACAACTTTTATTATTTTCTAGTAAACTATGTCAATAAGAAAAAAGTTCTTATAAAGAACTTGATACTAAATGTTTCAAATGATTATAAAGAACTTATTCTTTGTGCAAATTATGAAGCTATTGAAGAAATACTGGATTTAATTTTAAGTAACTCTATCTCCTATAATTCTAGTGAAGTGGAGATAACAATTACCGCCACCTTTAAAGATAGTACATTAGATATATCTGTAAAAGATAATGGCTGTGGCGTTACCAAAGAAAAACTTCTTGCTATCACTAACTCAGTTTTATTTAGCGATAATGATAGTGATAGTAATCAATTTATTTCTCCCTCATTTAAACTTTCGTATGCCAAAAAATTAATTGAGTACAACAAAGGTAGTTTATCAATTTCGAGCATTTTGAATAAAGGCTTCACTGTATCTTTCAAGATGCCTGCCTGTATTGATAAAGACTCAGTAGGTTATTCTTCCAATGAAATTCCATCATGCTTTAACATTGATGGAGAAAGTGAGAATAATGATATGATTAATTCGTTTTCTAATTATCCTATTTCAAACTTAAAAATTTTGGTGGTAGATGACAATGAGTTATCGCTTAAAATTATAACGAACATTTTGAAAGAGCTTGGATGTGAAGTTGTAGGAGCAAAAACTAAGCTTGAAGTTTATAAACTCATCAAAAGCAAAAAATTCTTTGATGTTTATATACTGGATGTTTGTTTAGAAGATACTAGTGGGATTAAGCTTAAACAATATATAGCTGCGCATACTGATCAAGGATTTTTTATAGCTTATACTTCAAGAGCAAGTAAAAAAGATGTTGAAAAACTTTATGATAAAGAATTTGCAGATGTTCTAATAAAGCCATTAAGTATATCTAACCTGAAAAAATGCTTAATCGGAGTTTCTTTAGCAAGAGCTCAAGCATTTAAGACTTAATTGTAAAAAATCTTCTTAATTTCTCCACAATCTAGAAATTTGAGCAGCTTCTTTTAAAAAGATTTCTTCACTATTTATATGGTTTGAAAGCTTGCATAAAAATTTATCATTTTCTAATCTTTTTATTATATGGACAATTTCATTATTATCATTATAGTGGATTATGCAAATACAAGGTAGTGTATTTATTGAGATTATTGGCTGCCAAATCCCTCCAACTATATCCCCAAACCTAAAAAAAGGTTCGAAATCAACATCTTTTATTTTAGTAATAACTGCATTTTGATTTCTTTCCAAGAATAAACTTATTTCTTCATTTATGCTTGTTAGCACTTCAAGCATTTCTTGATTTTTATTCTGACTTTTATAAATGCTAAATATGTCTTGTTGGATAACGATTTTATCAGGAAACTTTGGTGGGTTTCCTCTGTTGTTAAATAGCCAATCGTATGAACATTCAATACCTATAGTTTTAAGATAGTTGACGACATTTTTTGCTCCTTTAGAAGATAAACCTCCTCTAGCAGAGTTTTCCCAGTAACTTACAGTTGCTCTTGATATTCCAATTTTTTCAGAGAACTCTATGATGTTTAAGCCCGTAATCTTTCTCAGCAGCTTTAGCTTTCGTGCTCGGATTACAGATTTTTCTTCTTCCCTATCAAGTTCAAGACTATCCATCCGATTTTGCCTTCAAAGAAACAAGCTCAAGTAAGTCAGAAATTAAAAATTTGACATAATGTAAACTAATGTGTAGTATTGTATTCATTGTAATTTTACTTTTAAGCTATTATGGGGTTTTATAGAATATTTGCCTTATTGTAACGAAATTATCCATTAAAAGACTGTTTAACTCTACCCGCCCAAAAAAAAAGTTCCTTTACATCAAAAATTTGGGAAATTTGAGTTCAAGCAACGACACTTTTCAAAGGTTCAAAAGTGCAATATTTCGAACTGTGAAGCCTGAAATCAATTGAGGCATCTTAAGCCTCGATTTGAGAATTTGTACCTTTGATTTGCAAATTTGAAAAAGATAAACCGGAAGTTTTGAATGAAGGGGGAATTGAAAAGCTAAATCCGGTGTTGAGTAGCGAAAAAACTGTAGCCTATAAGGTAATGAAGATGAGTGAAAAAATTACGTTTGATCCAGCGTTAATGCAGCTTGTGACGGAGTTTTCGGCAAGCTGCCTCCCTTTTTTGCAGCGCCACTATGAAGGTGAGTTGCTCGCAAGTCTCAAAAATAGCCTCACTTTCCTAGAAGATTGCAGCCCTACGACCACCTATGAACAACGAGAAAAAGAACGCGCAGAAAAGGCGGCCCTTCAGGCCCAGCTTGAAGCTAAGGAAATTGACCTATTACAGTATGAACAAAAGCTTCTTAAGTCTCAGGGCGGCAAGAAAGAAAAAGTTGAATGGCAGCTGGCAGCTTTAGCAAGTCTACATCAAATTTTTAGCAAGCCGCCTGTTTTTATCGGTAAAGATGCTAAGCGTAAAATAAAGCAGTTTGAAGAGTTAAGAGCGGCCTTTTTCTGTCCTCCTGGCTTATTTATAGGGGAAGCTCAGCCTAATCCTTTTCATGTCTATGATTTAAGACGCCTACATTCAATTATTGAAGTGCAGTTACCCAATCTTGAATACTATATAGAAGAAGCAGGAAAAGAAACAAAATATAAGGAAGAATATTCAAGCGTCAAAGACCAACTTGCCAATCTTAAGCAGGCGCTGAGCGCTGCTTGTGTGTTGAAGCGAGAGGCACAGCAGTTTGAAGGAGGCAGCTGTGATGATGGCTTGTTTTACCTGGTTCGACAATTGCATCAGCTAGGCATAACCGATCCCTGTTTACCCCAAATTCCCGCTGATTACTATGTAAGAAAGGCCTGGACTTCAGAAAGCTACCAAGTAGTGCAATCCTGGCTTTTTAAACAAAAAGATGCTTTTACCCAAAGCCGCCTGCTTAATCTTGGCTTTAGAGTGCAAGCAAGTGCGGCAGCAAAGCAAAGCGCACCCTCTCACGAAAATAAGGCAAGCGGATACACCCCGATCAAAACCCACACGCTGCAAACGCAAAAAACAGCAACCAGTGCGACCAAGACTTATTTAGTTCCTGAGTCTCTTGCCACTTATATTCCGGCCACACCTCGGGGTCGGGTGTATTTATGGTTTCGTCGCGCCCTGGGTAGGGTTGTGATTCGAGGGCGAGAAATCAGGTCAAAATACTTCAAAGGAAAGCAGCTGGGGATGGCAATCTTACAAACCGCGCTGCCGGTGGTAGAACGCTTTGATAAAGCTACGCCAAATAGCGGCGCGGACTATGACCGACAATTAGCAAGGTTAAAAGAAGAAAATGCCATTTTGATGCAAGACCTGGCTCAGGTAGAGGACGACTTATCCTCTTTAATCAAATTAATTCACGGCACAACCTATAAAGTGCTCAGCGAATATCGCAGGATGTTAACCGAGCGCTTGACTGCCAATCACCAGGTGATGGGCGAACTTTTGGCTGAAAAGGCCAAACGCGAGCGCTTTTTGTTACAACCTTTAAATAAAGAAGCCGTGGATAGTTTGATGAGTTGCTATACGCCGCTCAAAGAATCTGTTCAAAAGCTAATTGAGCAGCAGCATTATGAGGAAGGGCAAGCGCGTGCTCAAGCAGATAAAGAAAAATTTACTCAGATTGCGGCCAGAATCAATAAGTATGAAATCGATTTAGGGCTGGATTCAATAAGGCAGGAAGGNCAGGAAGAACAAGTCACAGGTTTACAGGCAGCCTTACAAAGGCGTTTAGGCTTAGAAACAGAGTATCGCAATTACGCNCAATCTTTGGTGATGCTGTTAGAAGAAAAGCAAAGCCNGGGTGCCGANTTAACTGAANCGATTGTGGTTTTGAGCCTGATTGGCAAAGGCCATAAAGTTTCCGGTGACATACTGGATGATGCCCTGGCTGAAATAGCAAAACTGCCTGCGGCTAGGAATGAAGGCATTGCTGCTATAAAAGTGCTTTTTGAGCAAGCAAAAGCTGCGGCAGAAAATGCGGTATTAGAAGAAAACGAACTCAGTAGCAAGCTGTATCAATCATTTACCGAAGCTTTCGGCACGAAAGAAAAAGAAGCCACAGGTGAAAAAATCATTCCCGAGTCTTTGCTTGAGCATTTAAAGCACTGGCAGGAATTAAAGGATCCCCAAAAGCGCATTTTAATGGAAAATCTGGCCAGAGCCTTAGTCCATGCCAAGACGCACTGTATTTTGAATCAAGCGCGTGCTAAAGAAAAGCTTGCTCAAAAATCACCGGTTGACCCTATTGATCTTACATTTATTCAAAATGAATGGTTTATTTTAAAGCAGGAATTAAAAAAGCCGGCCTTTGCTTTAGTCACGGAAAGATTAGCTAAAGCATTAGCCCGTCTCAAGGGCGCAAATTTAGCGTCCTTGCTTGCAAGCGGTGAAGATATTGAGCCTGGTACTTTAATAGCCCTGGTAAGCCTTTTACCTGAGGCATTAAGCGCTGTGCTCACTGCTCAGGGCAAAGGCAATGATGAAGCTTATGTTAATCCAAAGAAATTTACGTATGCCAAAGAAGAGTTAAACACGGAATTAAACAGTTTGCGTTCAGGTTATCTTAAATTAGCCACTTGGGTAAAAGAACGCCTACCGGAACTTAACCTGGGGCCGGTAGCAGAGGCAATCACAGAAATTGAAATGGAAGAGATGGTAGCCCCTGAGGTTGAGCCGCTTCTTGCACCTAAAGCTCAAGCCCTGCCTAGCTATGAAACCCTGCAGGTAGCGCAAGATGATTTAGTAAAGATGAGCGAAGCAGTATTAGGCCCAGAAGAGGTTGAAGGCAAGGATTTAACGCAAGCTTCGCTTGCAGAACTTAAAAAGCTTCATCAACAAGGGCTGAATCAGGATTTAAGGGCCTTTATGACGCTACTGCATGCTGAGACCTTGGATCATGAAAAGCTGGCTTTGCAACTGGTGAAGCTGCAAGGATTAGATAAAGCACCATTAAGCGCTTTTATTGACTCGGTAAACCTTTTGAGAGCCACAGGGGATGCAGAAGGCGTTTATCAGGCTAATCGCATCGCTGAAATCTTACAAGAAAGCTTTATTGATTTATTAGATTTATTAGATTTATTAGCTCGGGTAGATATGAGTGCCGGCCTCAGTCCTGAGGTGAGCGATCAAATTGCTCAGGCAGAAGAAATCATTGCTCGGCTTGCGAGCCCTGCCCAAAAAGCCTTATTTGAAGAACTAATAAAATACAAAGCCATGCCACAGCGAGTAGCTGAATTTCGGAAAAATGGCCGTACTAATCGTGCTTTTGCGTTGGCGGACGCTGCCCAAAAGCTCATTTACGCAGGTGAAGACTATTTAACTCGCTCAAGCGAAGCCGATAGTCAGTTATTTGAATTATTTGAACAGATCAAGGCAAAGTTCGGCTTAGGTAAGGGTGCGCACAAAAGTCAGCAACGCTTATTAACAGATAAGATAGCAAGATTAAAAGCGTTGCAAGCAGATGCCGAGCGTGTGCTTGCCAGTCCTGAAGCAGAAGCGGTTTTAGTGTTACTTGATAGCGCAGAAGCGAAATTGGTAGCAGAGTTTGGTGTCAAGGTGATTGCAGAAAGATTTAATCACTTAAGTCTTAAGGTTCAGCCCTTAAATGCCGAACAAAAAGGCTGGCTTAAAAAAGCCCGTGCGCTTGCCCAATGCGAGGAAGAGGAAAGGGAAGCTGAAAAGCTTAAGGCACTGGAATTAGAAAGGCGCGCCGCATTAAAAGCAAAGTTACATGAAGAATATCTTTTAAGTCGCAAAGCAGAAGAAGAATTAGAAGCCTATTTTGAGTTTCCCTTAGCCTGGGAAAAAGAAGGTAATGCGGATTACTCAAAATTTGAATCCCTGAAATTTGCGATGATGAAAAAAGCTTTCGCAAAAGAAGCCCTGTTGGTTGGATTAGCAAGACCGAAGCAACAAGCTGCGATGAGCGAGTTAACCGCAAAGCGCCAGACGTTAAGCGTAGATAAGTGGGGTTGGTTTCGGTGGTG
>Ga0065721_10053165_pt1 | contig 10402 bp, 6 predicted proteins | sample Mesricmetagenome_FD_59108 | JGI IMG/M metagenome (GOLD analysis project Ga0065721, IMG submission 59108) | Mesophilic microbial community from rice straw/compost enrichment Sample: eDNA_1 v2 (version 2) | ecosystem: Engineered > Solid waste > Grass > Composting > Bioreactor | place: USA: Davis... | reverse complement strand
ACGATATTCCCTGATAGCTCAGTTGGTAGAGCACTCGACTGTTAATCGAGTTGTCACAGGTTCGAGTCCTGTTCGGGGAGCCATGGAGAAGTACCCAAGTGGCTCAAGGGGACCCTCTGCTAAGGGGTTAGACTGCGTAAGTGGTGCGAGGGTTCGAATCCCTCCTTCTCCGCCACGTTTTTATCTGATTTGCATGTATGGGACCGTGCAATTCGATCGGTCTTTTTCTTTTGTTCAGATGCTGGATTTCGATAAGTCATTCAGACGCTCAAGAGAATGTACTTGCAAAACAAGATCACGCGTGTTATGATCTTCAAGTCGTCTGATTTGAACAGGCGCGTTGAACACAGTATGGCCCGTTGGTCAAGGGGTTAAGACACCTCCCTTTCACGGAGGTAACAGGGGTTCGAATCCCCTACGGGTCACCAATACACCCCAAAAAGTGAAGAAACGCTTTGAAGGTTATTCCGATTACTTTTCGGGGACCCCGGGGTTAAACAATATGAGCCATTAGCTCAGTTGGTAGAGCACCTGACTTTTAATCAGGGTGTCGTAGGTTCGAGTCCTACATGGCTCACCATTTGCTTCTTACCCTCGAAGCGAATGCGATGATTTTCTAAATGTGCGGTAGTGGTGGAATGGCAGACACGCTATCTTGAGGGGGTAGTGGGCGTACGCCCGTGGAGGTTCGAGTCCTCTCTACCGCACCATAATGATTTCAACAACAATCACTTGTTTCTGTGCCGCTGCGGCATAGGACAGAGTGATTTTTTTTGTTTTCAGGACATTTTCGATATTGGGACAAGCTCCTAAAAAAACATCACCATACCTGAAAACTCACACCTATAATAACGCAATGTAAACGATTACTATTACTCATGTAAGGGCATTCGCAACAAAGACAGTGGGAAATGGAGGTGCACCTAGGGTATGAGCGTCAAGGTAGAAACGAAGCCGAGTTCGCCTCAGACAGCAACCGGCAGATCGAGCATTCAAGTATGGGTGCAGAAATTAATTGCGCAGCGGTATTTGCAGGTGATGGCGCTGCTTGGTGTTGCATGGATGATTGTGTTCAATTACATCCCGATGTATGGAATCATAATTGCATTCAAAGAGTTCGATATTATTCATTCCATCTCTGATGCACCGTGGGTTGGATTCGATCACTTCAAAGAGTTTCTTGAAGATGACAGCTTAGGGTATGTCATTAAGAATACGATTGGCATGAGTCTCATTAAGCTCATTATCGGATTTCCGCTGCCAATACTATTCGCGCTTCTAATGAATGAATTGCGCTCCATGATATTCAAACGGTGGGTACAGACGATTACTTACCTGCCTCACTTCTTATCGTGGGTCGTTCTCGGCGGCATTATGGCAACCTGGCTGTCGGATGTCGGCATCGTGAACAAGATACTGATGGCATTGAATTTCATTCAAGAGCCAATCATGTATCTTGCAGAGCCCAAGTACTTCTGGGGAATCGTAATTACATCTGATATTTGGAAAGAGCTTGGCTGGTCGGCAATTATTTACTTGGCCGCTATATCGAGCATCTCTCCCGAACTATATGAAGCAGCGACGATTGATGGCGCGGGCCGCGGTCAGAAAATGTGGAATATTACGATACCATCGATCAAAGGGACGATTTCGATCCTGTTCATTCTCGCCATCAGCGGCGTGCTTAACTCGAACTTCGATCAGATTCTCGTCCTGCGAAACCAGTTGAATGAAACGTCCAGTAATGTCATCGACGTGTATGTGTATCAGGTAGGCTTGTTGTCTGGCAGATATTCCTATGCGGCGGCAGTTGGATTGATTAAGTCCGTCATAGCACTTATCCTGCTGCTTGGCGCCAACAGCGTAACGAAGCGTTTGAACAACACGTCCCTATTCTGATCAAGGCGGTGACCTAAGGATGTTTTCTATGAAAAGGCAGTCGGCATCGGAAGTTACATTTGAAATTCTCATAACCCTTCTGATGCTTGTCATATGTTTCATCACGTTGTACCCAATCTGGTATGTTCTCGTCAATGCGTTCAATGATGGAGAGGACGCAATGCGCGGAGGCATCTATTGGATTCCGCGGGTATTCAGTCTGTCGAGCTTCAATGCGGTATTCCGCAGCGAAGGGATTATGACGGCGATGTGGATTACGATAGCGAAGACGGTCGTTGGCGTAGTCGTTCACGTATTCTTTACGGCGATGGTAGCGTACGCTTTCTCGCGCAAGGAGCTTATCGGACGCAAGCTGTACATGCTCATCGGTACGATAACGATGTTCTTCGGCGGCGGTCTCATTCCTTACTACCTGCTCATTCGTGATCTGCATCTGCTCGACAACTTTTTGGTTTACATTATCCCAGCCGCCTTCAGCTTCTTTGACCTTATTATCTTCCTATCCTTCTTCCGAGAAATCCCGGCAGGGTTGGAGGAAGCGGCAAGAATCGATGGCGCTAACGATTTTCAAATTTTCTACAAGGTTATCATTCCTGTTTCGATGCCGGTCGTTGCAACAATCGCATTGTTCCATGGCGTGTATCAGTGGAACGATTATTTCACCGGTATGATCTACATGAATGATATGGACCTGCAGCCGATTCAGACGTTCCTGTATCGGGTTGTCGCCCAGTCCAGCTCCAATCAGATGCTGGCAGCTATGCCTAGCGGCGTGTCGGTATCGGTGACGAGCCAATCGCTTAAGCTGGCAACGATGGTTGTGACGACGGCGCCAATCGTGATTGTATATCCATTCCTGCAGAAGTATTTCGTTAAGGGCTTCATGATTGGCTCTATCAAGGGCTAATCTCCCGATCAACCTTAGTTATCAATCTGGCCGCTACCTGCGGCTGGGTTGCTAATAAATGAAATCATTTTAGAAAAGGGGACAAATCAATGAGTAAAGCACGTAGACTGTGGACCTCGATGATGGCATTGACTGTCGTATTCACGATGGTATTCTCCCTCGCAGCTTGTGGAAGCAGCGATAGCGAGAAGACAGAAGAGAAATCGACGAATACCGACGCAACGAAAACAGATAATACGGCTACGACAACAAGCGCTAATCCAGATGAGCCAGGCTGGAAAGCAGATGCAAAAGATCCGATTACATTTGATTGGTATATTAACTTCTCGTGGTTCAATAAGAAATGGGGCGGAGACGCTACTGCAGAATATATCACGAAGAAAACGGGCGTAGATATCAACTTCATCGTGCCAGCTGGCAATGAGAACGAGAAGCTGAACACGATGATCGCATCCGGTAAGCTGCCTGACTTCCTGACGCTTGGCTGGTATGAAGAAGGCGTTCGCAAGATGGTCGAAGGCGATCTCGTCCTTCCGCTGAACAAATTGGCTGAAGAATACGATCCATACTTCTTTAAAGTAGCGGACCCTGCTAAACTGGGTTGGTATACGCAAGCTGATGGTAATGTGTATGGCTATCCTAACGCATCGTCCTCGCCTGCAGACTATGAGAAGTACGGCAGCAAATTCACGTCGAACCAAACGTTCGTCGTTCGCAAAGATATGTACGAGGCAATCGGCAGCCCAGACATGAGCACGCCGGAAGGCTTCTTGAACGCTCTGAAATTGGCGAAAGAGAAGTTCCCGGAAGTGAATGGTCAACCGCTCATCCCGCTTGGTCTGCATGAATTCACAGAGAATGGCAACTATTCGCTCGAAGGCTACCTGCAGAACTTCCTGGCGATTCCACAGCAGAAGGATGGCAAGCTGTACGACCGCCGTCTGGATCCGGAATATATCAGCTGGCTGAAGACGTTCCGTCAAGCCAACCAAGACGGTCTGCTGTCCAAAGACATCTTCATCGACAAACGTCCGCAAATGGAAGAGAAAATTGCACAAGGCCGTTACTTCGCAATGCTGTACCAACGCTCAGACTTTGCAACACAGAACATCTCGCTCTACCAGAAAGATCCGAACACGGCATATATCGCGGTTAACGGTCCAGCGAACTCGGCGAAAGACGCGCCAACGCTGTCGGGCCCTGGCATCTCCGGCTGGACGGTGACGCTCATCTCCAAAGACGTTAAAGACAAGAAGAGAGCAATCGAGTTCCTGTCGTACCTGATCTCGGAAGAGGGCAACAAAGATATGTTCCTCGGCGAGAAAGGCGTAACGTATGATACGATCGACGGCAAAGACCAATTCAAGCCAGAGGTTATTGATCTGCTGAATAAAGACCGTGCTGCATTCGACCAGAAGTACGGCGCATCCTATACGTACTGGATGCTGATGGATACGAACATGAACTTGGCATGGGCACCGCCTAGCGTTGATCCAGCGAAGCAAATGGAAGACTGGACGAAGGGCAAATCGATCAGTATGTCCGAGTTCGACAACCTCGATGCGCCAGCGAACTCGCCAGAAGGAATCGCGGGAACGAAGAATGGACGCGCTTGGGGTAAAGCGCTGCCGAAGCTGCTCCTCGCGAAATCGGATGCGGAATTCGATGAGATCTGGAACAAATATGTCGGCGAGCGCAGCGAACAAGAAAAGATCGACGCTTACCGTCAGAAGAAATATGAAGAGAATGTTGCTAAGCTTAATGCCTTGAATAAGTAATCATACCGTGATAGCCTGGAATCTGCCTGCGCAGACTTCCAGGCTTATTACAATAAACGGGCAAGGATGGTGCATACATGAATGATTAGACTTGCTCGGCAATGGAGCTCCAAACTTTCGCTTGAGATCGGCCGAATGTCGATTCAATTCAAGCTGATTTTATCTTTTATTTGTATTATTCTCATTCCGATCATTCTTGTGTCGTGGTACTTGTTCCACAATGTCTACCTGAACACGATCAAGGAATTAACGAAGAAGAACAACATTATTCTAGAAATTGAGAAGTCAAACGTGCTCAGCAATATGGCGGTAATGGAACGAACGGCTCAATTGGCCGTGTCGAACAATGAGATTCAAGATTATCTTGAGAGCGGAGTTGAGCTTGATACGGCTGCTCTGGTCGATTTTAAGATGAAGACGTTCTCAACGTTCCAATACTTCCTATTCAACAATCCAAGCATTGCGAACATTAGGCTGTATACCGAGAATCCGAATGTGCGTGAGTTCTGGCCTGTTATTTTCAAAGAAAGTCGGATCATTAATAAGTTTTGGTATAACACCATCATTGCGCAGAATGGCATTGTATGGTGGGATATCAGCCACGGGACGGATAGTATTCTGAATAGTGGCAATGAGGATGTGCCCTCTATGTATGTCTCCTTGCTGAGGGAGCTCAAATATCGCGACGATCGGCATCTTGGCGTTCTAGAGATTAGTATGGAAATAAGCAATTTCTTCATGAAGACATTCAGCGATGTGCAGGACAACGATTCCCAGATGCTGGTCGTGAACCGGGAAGGCGAAGCATTCACGAAGGATTCGGCTCCTCTATTCGTGAAGCTTCCGATTGAAGAGGCTAGGAAGCAATTCGTGAATCATCTTAATAAAGAGGATTCCGGGAGCTTCTCGTTCTCGTACGATGGAAAGCCGTATATTGGGATTTACAGCAGCTTAGGGCAGCTGGATAGCTATCTGCTTAACGTTGTATCGCTCGAAAGTACACTCTCTGACATTAGCAAACAGCGGGATACGATCATTTTTGCAACGATTATACTCATCGCACTGCTGTCGATGATCTCATATTTGCTTCACTCGCTCATCTTGAAGAAGCTGAAGATACTGAGGGAGTCCATGAAGAAGGTCCGTAAGGGTGATTTCAACGTTGACATTGCCATTACGAGTATGGATGAGGTTGGCGAGATTGCGTTCCATTTCAGGCAGATGCTTAAGAAGATGAATGAATTAATCGCGCAGGCGGTAAGCCGCCAGGCAGCGACCAAGGAAGCCGAGCTCAATGCGCTTAAGAATCAAATCGACGCGCACTTTCTATATAACACGCTAGAGAATATCAAAATGCTGGCGGAGGTTGAAGCACAATACGCCATATCGGATGCGCTTACTTCGCTTGGCGGCATGATGCGGTACAACTTGCAGTGGACGAGCAATCACGTTCGGCTGCAGGATGAGCTGGTTCATATTCAGAACTATATCGCGATTATGAACCTCCGTTATGACAATGCTTTAGAGCTGAATGTCGAAGTGCCGGAGATTTATAAGGAGCAGGAAGTGCTGAAGATGTCGCTGCAGCCGATTGTTGAGAATGCAGTGAAGCATGGCTTCGGACATCGAAGCAAAGGGAAATTGACGATTACAATTAAAGCCTACGCGCTAAATGACGATTTGGTTATCGAAGTGATCGACGATGGCAACGGCATTGAGGAAAGTAGACTGCGAGAAGTGAACATGTTCATCCGTTTGGATGACGCCGTGTATCAGGAGATGCGAAATAACGCCAATTCCGGAGAGCGGGAAGGCAACGGAATCGGTCTTCGAAACGTGGATCAAAGGATCGTCATGAATTATGGCAAAGGGCACGGGATTCGGGTAGACAGCGTGAAGGACGCTTACACTCGAGTAACCATGGTGCTGCCGTACTTAAACATAGCCGGAGGTAATGGTGCTTATGCGAAACCTATTAATCGTGGATGATGAGCGGAACATTAGAGCCGGCTTGAAGTCGATGATCGATAGAGAGTTTGCCGGAGCGTATACGTTTTATTTTGCTGCAGATGGAGAAGAAGCGCTGCAGGTGCTGGAGCAGACAGATATAGACCTTGTGATAACGGATATTCGGATGCCGGTTATGGATGGCATTACGCTCATTCAACGTCTGCAGGAACGAGACTGTCGTTCGGACGTCGTTATTTTGAGCGGACATGACGATTTTCAATATGCGAAGGCGGCCATTCGGTATGATGTGAAAGAATATTTGCTTAAGCCAATCGTAAGAGAGGAGCTGTTTCGTGTTCTCCGCCGCTTAGAGGAAGAGTGGCAGCGGAAGAATGACGCGGCGGATGAGCTGCGCAATACGATTGCTTTGAAGGCGGAATTCGCCATTACGCAGCTGCAGAATGTATTGATGCATGATCGTTACTCCGCACAAGAGGTTCGCGGGATGCTGGAGCGTGCGGCATTATGCTGGATGGACGAGGGATTCCAGGTCGTGATCGTGCGGATGAACGGCGGCAGTCGATCCGCGCAGCGTGCCGAGTTCATGAATCGCATGAATAAAATAATCGGCAGCGAGACCGAGCAGCATTGCATCCGCTTTTTCGACAGAGAAGAACGGTTAGTCCTTATAACAGGAACTTCGATTCTGGTTGAACGTCTGTCCACTTATATGAAGGAGCATCCAGCTTGTGAGTTTCAAGCTGGTGTAAGCGAGCGCGTGACGCGGATGGAAGCCGTTAGACATGCCTACAAGCAGGCTGTCGCGGCGGTTGCCTATTCGCTGTTTCAGACATCGCCGGACGTCATTCGCGCTGAGGAATATGCGAACAAGAGCAAATCATATAAGCTTCCGGTTGAGGATATACAGAAAATATCTAATTTGCTTGGACTTGACCGAGAAGCGGATATTAAGCGTCTGCTTCAGCATGTGCTTGATATCAAGACCATTATCCGATATGACATCAGCTACTTAGAAGGCATCAGTCATCTGCTTAATGAGCATGTGTTTGACAAAGTATTTCAGGTGTACGGTGAAGGATCGCTTGAAATTCTGAAGCTGCACCGAACAGTCGGAGATATCTACAACGCTCCATTCCATGAATATTACTACAGTGTGCAGAGCTTGCTTCTCCTGCTCAATGATTATGTTCGTCAAGTGCGCTCGGTCTATAACGATCGAAGCGAGATTGGACGCGCCATCAGCTATATCCATGAGCATTATCATGAGGATTTGAATATGGCGATGGTCTCTAATCATGTATCGCTTAATTATTCGTACTTCAGTCAAGCGTTCAAGGACCATACGGGTGAGACGTTTGTCGCTTATCTGCGTAAGCTGCGGCTCCAGAAGGCGAAGGAGCTGCTCCTCACATCGGATATGAAAGTTTATGAGATCAGTGCAAGTGTCGGCTTCGAGAACGTGAAGCATTTTACGCGCGTGTTCAAGGAAGTGGAAGGCGTATCGCCGCTTGAGTATCGTGCGATGAACGAAGCGCTTGCCGACCAATAATGGTGCTGTGATGACTGCAATGATGGGAGAGGATCAGTGTGGTTTTGACGAACGATAGAGTAACGGGATTTGTGCGCGTGGAGGGCAGCAAGCTTGTGAATGGCGAGGGTGAACCGCTTATTTTACGAGGCGTAGGGCTCGGCAGCTGGTTCTTGCCAGAAGGCTACATGTGGAAATTTCCAGAGCAGGGCGACCGTCCAAGACGTATCGAGCGGATGATTGAAGATCTGATCGGCAAGGAGAAGGCTGCTGCGTTCTGGGAAATGTATTATGACCGCTACACAGCGGAAGCAGATATTCGCAAAATTGCGGAGGAGGGCTTCAACTCGATCCGCATTCCGATCAATGCGCGGGCTTTTATCGAGGAGGGAGAACCGCTGCGCTTCAAAGGAAATAATCTTCGCTGTCTCGATCTGTGCGTTGAATGGTGCCGCAAATATAATGTATATGCCATTCTCGATCTGCACGGAGCGCCGGGGGGACAGACAGGAGCGAATATCGACGACTCCGAGCATGACCAGCCGGAGCTGTTCACTGATGAGACCTACCGTCGCATGACCATCGAGTTGTGGCGTCAGCTTGCTGAGCGTTATAAGGATGAATGGATTGTAGCGGGATATGATCTGCTGAATGAGCCGCTGCCAGATTGGAATGCGGCGCTTAATCCTGCGCTAATGCCGCTGTATCGGGATATCGTGAAGGCGATCCGCGAAGTGGATCAGAAGCATATGATTATTCTCGAAGGTGCGCACTGGTCGACGGACTGGACTATTTTTGATGAAATGATAGATGATCAAACTCTGCTGCAGTTTCATAAGTATTGGAACAATCCAGACACAGAAAGCATTCAGAAATATCTCGATGATCGTGAGCGTTGGAATGCGCCGATCTTCATGGGAGAAGGCGGCGAGAACAATATCGATTGGTATTCAGGTGCGTTCCGTCTGTTCGAGGATCATGAGATATCGTGGAATTTTTGGACATGGAAGAAGATGGATACAATCAATTCGCCATGTTCAGTGAACAAGCCTGAGGGCTGGGATCGGCTGGTAGACTATTTGGCAGGCGGTAAGCGGCCGAGCGCAGAAGAAGCAGAGCGGATTCTGTGGACCTACCTGGATAATATCGTATTTGAGAATTGTACCTACCATTCTGAAGTGGTTCATTCGCTGTTCAGAAGAGCGCCAGTGCGAATTCCTGCCATATTCTATGGTTACCAAGGCGCTGGGATTGGTTATATGGTCGGCGCAAGGGCAGCGTCTAACGTCGGTTTCCGTGTGAACGATGGAACGGATATTCGATTTGTTGATAGTGATCGAACGATAGCGGACTTCCACCATAACGGAGGACGGCCATGGAAGCAGGACCAGCGGTTGTGTGTACAGCTGGCCGCAGGGGATTGGCTGGCTTATGAGTTTACTTCAGGTGATTATAGCTGCAATGAAGAATCCAATTCTATTTCTGAATCTGATGAGATCGTGTCCTACGGCGTTGAGCTACGTTTGCGGGTGTCAGAGGAAGCGGGCAGCTGGAGCGGGCTGAAGGTAAGCCTTGATGGCTGGCAGTTAGATACCGTGCAGCTGGATCATGCGGATTGGACAATTGTTAGATTGGAAGAGTCCGTTGTGCTTGATGCGGGTCTTCATCGCATCGTTGTTGAGGCCGTTGACGGACCCGTTCAGATTGAATGGATTGATATCGTTTAGGAGATAATTGAGCTGGATCGTGCGAATGTATCACGATCCGGCTCTTCTATTAGATGCGGGGGATATAAATGTTCTATTTAGTAGTAATCCATAAATAAATCAAAATTAATGATAAATAGTAGTTGCAAAGCATGATCGATTCATGATATATTCTAGTTCCGGCCAAGAAATACGATGCCGGAGAGCTTGAAACGGATCAAATGTTGAAGCGAATAACTTCGACAATTGATAAAAAAAGAGCTTGCACGACACGCGCTCATGTGATAAGATAATGAACGTTGTCGAAATGAAACAAAAAGAAATGCTTGACACACTGATTAACATCTGATAAGATGTAAAAGTTGTCGAAATTGTTCTTTGAAAACTGAACAACGAGCGAAACTGTCAGTTTAAATGTTTTAAATGAGCTAAACAAGCACTTCTTGGTGACAATCCGATTCCCTACGGGAAGACGAATTACACCTTTTATGGAGAGTTTGATCCTGGCTCAGGACGAACGCTGGCGGCGTGCCTAATACATGCAAGTCGAGCGGAGCTGATGAGGTGCTTGCACCTCTGATGCTTAGCGGCGGACGGGTGAGTAACACGTAGG